>Ga0209075_1000929_pt1 | contig 28241 bp, 18 predicted proteins | sample Stecom2011_FD_187523 | JGI IMG/M metagenome (GOLD analysis project Ga0209075, IMG submission 187523) | Agricultural soil microbial communities from Utah to study Nitrogen management - Steer compost 2011 (SPAdes) (version 2) | ecosystem: Environmental > Terrestrial > Soil > Agricultural land...
CCGAGGGCATCGAGGCCGCCATCCGTGGCCGGCTGGGCGAGGGCGATCCGCTCTCCCGCAGCGGCTGACGCTAGCCCCTGGCGAATCGAGGCCCTCCCGCTCATCGCGGCGAGGGCCTTTTTCATGGACGAGAGAATAAGCACGCCAGGTGACCGGGTCCGCGATGGTTTACATCGTGTACGGTATTTCTTACATGGAATTAAGCTAATTCTTTCCTTCCCTGGGGTCAGTCTCGGCGTTATCTATCCGGACCACCTTGTTAGTCTCCCCTTGCATTGGATTCTTGCTGAATAAATAGCGGTGCCGCCCGGTCTTGACGACTGACAGTGGCCGGGCGGCGCCATCCAGCTTCTCGAATTCTCGGGCTTTTTCCGAGAAGGCAGGGCGGTCTCAGCCCCTCATTGCAGCTGATGCACCTTGCCGGCTGATTCACACTCCAAGTTGTCGAGTGATCCACCAGGAGTCGCCTGCGTCTCGTTCAGGCGGGCGATCTGCCTATGTCGTTACGTGAAAGTGATTCGGCGCTGCCGGGCATCCTGCGATGCCGGCATCGCTCATGGCACCGGGGTCTTTACCTGCCAGTCCTGCTGGCAGCCATGGGTCTTGGCGGGTGTGTATCCAGCCCCGCAGAGGAAGAAAAAGAGGCGTCATTAGAGCTCGTGACGCGCTACATCGGCGTCCTTCCCTGCAGCGACTGCCGAGTGATTCGCGCCGACCTGACCCTGCATCGCGATGCCGAGGATGGTCGACCGGCCGGGTATTTCCTGCAGCAGACTCATGTGGATGCCGTCGGCGGCGATTACACCTCGACCTTCTGGGGCGAGTGGCGGTTAAGGCCCGTCGGCGATGCGCTCCATTACCGCCTCGAGGGGCTGGAGCGGCCGGTCGTACTGCGCATCGAGGAGGAGGGAGAGCTGCTGGGCTGGGTGAACATTCGCGAATTCCGAGACCTGGAAGCCGCCTCCTACGAGCTCTGGCGTGCCGAGCCACTCCGCTAGGCCGCGGGTCTGCAGCCGTGACGGGAAGGAGCCCGACCATGCAACGCACCTTCGATATTGAATCGTTCATACGGCACCGCAAGCAGACGCGGGTCATCGGCGATCTGCTGCATGACCAGGCGATGGACTATCTCGCCACCCTGGGGCTGCTGATTCGCCCTCAGCTTGTCTTCGGCGAGTACCTGCAGGGGGCGCCGCGGGGCAGCGGGCGCGAGGCCCAGCACGCCTTCAAGGAGTTCAAATCGCTCTACGAGTCGACGGCAAGCGGCGCGCCCTTTCGCCTGATCCGGGAGCTGGACGTGCCCCTGGAGATCCTCGGCTCCACCCCCCGGCTCTACCCCTACGAATATGATCTGAGGCTGGCGGGGCGGGAGACCCCGGTGCGCATCACCAGCCCGGTGCGCTGGGTGGTGGGTTTCCAGGGCTTCGAGCTTCAGCGGTTTCGGCAGGTCATCCAGGACCCCAACCGCAGCACGGCGGAGCTGTTCCGCTTCGTGGTGCACTACCTGATGCTCTTCTACTGCATCAACCGGGCGCCGGGGCTCGGGCGCCTGCTGCTGGGGCTGCGTTTCCCCCTCAGCTTCGAGACGCTGGCGGACTTCGGCGACATGCCGTTCTGCGTCCTCGGCTCCCCCGTCGCCTCGCACCTGCCGGAGGAGAGCCTGGTGCTGAGGAGCACCGAGATCGCCGGCAACGCCACCTTCGAGGAGCTGGTGTATGAGGCCGACATCGTGGAGATGGAAGACACCATCAGGGAGCGCCTGCTGAAGGCGATTGCCGAGATCTGAGCGCGCCGGCCCGGCACCGGGAGGCACACATCACATCAACCCATGAGGAAATCGACGCCATGGCGGAGAGGGATAGCACGCAACACAAGCTGGGACGGGTTCGCGCACCGCGTGTGCAGATCACCTACGACGTCGAGATCGGCGACAGCCAGGAACAGAAGGAACTGCCCTTCGTCGTCGGCGTGGTCGGCGACTACACCGGCAACCCCCTGAGCCCGCCGCCCAAGCTGAAGGACCGCAAGTTCGTCGCCATCGATCGCGACAACTTCAACGGCGTCCTCAAGGGCTTCAAGCCGCGCCTGGCCTACCGCGTCGACAACACCCTGTCCAAGGACGGCTCCCAGCTGCCGGTGGAGCTGAACTTCAACGCCCTGGAGGACTTCGAGCCCCAGAACGTGGTGAAGCAGGTCGAGCCGCTGCGCAAGCTGCTGGAGGTGCGCAACAAGCTGGCGGACCTGCGCAACAAGATGGGCGGCAACGACAAGCTCGAGGAGCTGCTCATGGACGTGCTGCAGAACAGCGAGAAGCTCAAGACCCTGGGCGAAGAGTTCGGCCGCGAGCAGGCGGTGCGCGAAGACGACGACAAGTAACGGCGGAGCGACGACATGTCAGAGAAACAACCGGAAGCCCAGGCCGCGGTTCAGGAGAGCGGGGACACCGTCTTCGCACCGCCCGCGTCGCTGCTGGACAGCATCATCTCGGAAAGCCGCGTGGCGCGTTCGGAGACCGAGCGCAGCCGGGCACGTGACCTGATCGAGGAGCTGGTGGCCCAGGTGCTGGAGGGCGAGGTGCTGCCCAGCAAGGACCTGGTCGCGGTGCTCGATGCGCGCATCGCCGAGATCGACGCCATGCTCTCCGAGCAGATGAACGAGATCATGCACGCCAGCGAATTCCAGCAGCTCGAGTCCTCCTGGCGCGGCCTGAAGTACCTGGTCGACCAGAGCGAGACCGGCAGCAACATGAAGATCCAGGTGCTCAACGCGACCAAGAAGGATCTGGTCCGCGACATGAAGTCGGCACCGGAGTTCGACCAGAGCGCGCTGTTCAAGAAGGTGTACGAGGAGGAGTACGGCACCTTCGGCGGGGCGCCCTTCGGCATGCTGATCGGCGACTACGAGTTCTCCCGCAGCCCCCAGGACATCTACCTGCTCGAGCAGGTCTCCCACGTGGCCGCGGCGGCCCATGCCCCCTTCATCTCGGCCGCCTCGCCCGAGCTGTTCGGCTGGGACACCTTCACCGAGATGAGCGGTCCCCGGGACCTCTCCAAGGTCTTCGATACCGTCGAATACGCCAAGTGGAAGTCCTTCCGCAGCTCCGAGGACGCGCGCTACGTGGGCCTGACGCTGCCCCACGTGCTGGGGCGTCTGCCCTACGGCCCGGATACCGAACCGGTCGAAGAGTTCAACTTCGTCGAGAGCGTCGACGGCCGCGAGCACAACAAGTACCTGTGGATGAACGCCGCCTACGCCCTGGGCGCCCGGGTGACCGATGCCTTCAGCCACTACGGCTGGTGCGTGGCGATCCGCGGCGTGGAGGGGGGTGGCCTGGTGGAGAACCTGCCGACCCACACCTTCCAGACCGACGACGGCGAGGTGGCCCTGAAGTGCCCCACCGAGATCGCCATCACCGACCGGCGCGAGAAGGAGCTGTCGGACCTCGGCTTCATCCCCCTGGTGCACTGCAAGGGCACCGACTATGCCGCCTTCTTCGGGGTGCAGTCGGCGCAGAAGCAGAAGCAGTACAACACCGACGTGGCCAATGCCAACGCGCGCCTCTCCGCCCAGCTGCAGTACATCTTCGCCACCTCGCGGATCGCCCATTACATGAAGGCGATCATGCGCGACAAGGTGGGCAGCTTCGCCTCGCGGACCAGCGTGGAGCGCTACCTCAACGACTGGCTCTCCCAGTACGTGCTGCTCGACGACAACGCCAGCCAGGAGGCCAAGGCCCAGTTCCCGCTGCGCGAGGCCCGGGTGGAGGTGGCCGAGGTGCCCGGTAAGCCCGGCGTCTACAAGGCGGTCACCTTCCTGCGGCCGCACTACCAGCTCGACGAGCTGACCGCCTCCCTGCGCCTGGTGGCCGAGCTGCCCCAGTCGACCCGGAGCTGATCTGCCGATCGAGGTGAACCGTGCAAGGCAAGGCCGCAAGGATGATCGTGCCGGCACTCTGGACCCGCCTGCTCGATGACGAGCCGCAGCGGGACGTGGAAGCCGATGACCGGCAGTGGAGCACCCTCGAGGAGTACAAGGCGACGATCGTTCGCGACCTGGAGACCCTGGTCAACACGCGCCAGGAGCTGCTCGCGTCGCGCCTGGCGGCCTACCCGACGCTGCGCGGCTCGCTGCTGGAGTACGGCCTGCCCGACTTCCTCGGGCGCGGCCTGCACAGCAGCGAGGACCGCCAGCTCATCCAGCGTCAGCTGGAGCGGACCATCGAGGGCAACGACGGCCGTTTTCGCAACGTGCGCGTCCGCCTGTTCGACCAGGACCGGCCGGATCGCCTGCTGCGCTTTCGCGTCGATGCCCTGCTGGTGCTGGCCGATGCCGCCCAGCCGGTGGCCTTCGATGCGGTGCTGCAGGCCGAAACCCAGCGCTACAAGGTACAGAACCTGACCTGATGCTCGACGAACTGCTGCCCTACTACGAGAAGGAACTGTCGCACCTGCGCTTTCTGGGCCGGGAGTTCGCCCGTGAGTACCCGAAAGTCGCCGCGCGCCTGCAGCTCGAGGAGGACGGCTGTGCCGATCCCCATACCGAGCGCCTGATCGAGGCCTCCGCCTTCCTGTCGGCGCGGGTCCACAAGAAGCTCGACGACGACCTGCCGGAGATCGTCGAGGCCTTCCTGGAGGTGCTCTACCCCCACTACCTGCGGCCCACCCCGTCGCTGTCGATCGTCCAGTTCGACCCCGGTGAGCGCGCCACCCTGGATTCGCGCTACCGGGTGCCGCGCCACAGCGAGCTCTTCTCCCGCCCGGTGGGCGGCACCGCCTGCCGCTTCCGGACCTGCTATGACGTCACGGTGTGGCCGCTGCGCGTCCAGCAGGCGAGCTTCTCGCTGCTGGAGCGCTCCGCCTTCAACGGCCGCGATCGTGACGGCGTCGCCCGCCTCGACCTCGAGCTGGAGACCCTGGCCGACCAGGCCATCGGTCCCCTGGGCATCGACGGTCTGCGCCTCTTCCTGGACGGCGAAGGGGCGCTGATGCACCCCCTCTACGAGCTGCTCTTCAACAACTTGGCGCGGCTCAGCCTCAGCTTCGAGGAGGGCGGGCGCCGGCGGGAGCTCAACCTGCCCCTGGATGCCCTGCGCCCGGTGGGCTTCGCGCCGGAGGAGGGGCTGGTCGACTACGACGAGCGCTCCTTCCTGGGCTACCGCCTGCTGCACGAGTATTTCGTCTTCCCCGAGAAGTTCATGTTCTTCGACCTCGAGGGACTCGCGCGGCGCCTGGCCGGGGTGACGGGCCGCCGCTTCCGGCTGCACTTCCTGTTCGCCGACTACGCCCAGGGCGAGCGGCTGTCGCGGCTGGCCCAGAACCTGGGGCGCCACCACTTCCGCCTGGGCTGCACCCCGGTGATCAACCTGTTCCGCCAGCAGGCCGAGCCCATCCGGCTGACCCATACCCAGCACGAGTACCCGGTGGTGGCCGACGTGCGCCATCCCCACGGGGTCGAGATCCTCTCCATCGACCGGGTGACGCGGGTCCGCAAGGGCGCGGAGCGCGACGAGGTGACCCTCTGCCACCCCTTCTTCGCCCCCCGCCGCCGGGAGGGAGGCGAGGCGCCCGACTACTGGACCGCCCGCCGCCTGCCCTCCGAGCGGCGCCGCGACCGGGGCACCGAGATGCGGCTGCGCCTGGTGGACCGCGAGCTGACCCGGGTCGAGGCCGAGAGCGACGTGCTGAGCCTCAAGCTCACCTGCAGCAACCGCGACCTGCCCCAGCAGCTGAGCTTCGGCCACCCCCAGGGGGACTTCACCCTGCCCCGGGAGCAGGTCGTCAAGGCGATCCGCTGCCTGCGCAAGCCGACGCCCGCGCTGCGCCCCCCGCTCGGCAAGGGGGCGATCTGGCGGCTGGTCTCGCACCTGTCGCTGAACCACCTGTCGCTGGTCGCCCGCGGTCGCGAGGCGCTGCTGGAGATGCTGGCGCTCTACAACTACCGCGATACCGAGGCGACGCGCCGCCAGATCCACGGCATTACCGCCATCGACAGCGCCCCGACCATGACCCGCATCGGCCACCCCCGGCCGGCCTTCGTGCGCGGGCTGGGGATCACCCTGGAGCTTGACGAGCAGCAGTTCACCGGCAGCGGCATCTACCTGTTCGGCACGGTGCTGGACCATTTCTTCGGCCAGTACTGCTCGATCAACAGCTTCACCCAGCTGACATTGCGCAGCCGTCAACGCGAGAAGGAGGTGGTGACATGGCCGCCCAGAACCGGCTCTCAGCCCCTGGTCTGATCGACCGCGCCCGGGCCGAGCCCTACCGGTTCGGCTTCTTCCAGCTGGTGCGCCTGCTGCGGCTTCACTACAGCCACCAGGGGCGCCTCGACCCCGAGTCGCGGCCCCACGAGGACCCGCTGCGCTTCCGCACGCGGCTGTCGCTGGCCTTCCCGGCCAGCGAGGTCGCCGATCTGCGCTTCGAGAGCCCGCGCCGGCTGTCGCCGCTGGAGCAGCCGCTCACCGAGGTCCAGGTCACCTTCATGGGGCTGGTGGGGCCCTCCGGCGTGCTGCCGCGGCCCTATACCGAGACGCTGATCGAGCGCCACATCCAGCTGCGCGATGGCGCCGCCCATGCCTTCCTGGACCTCTTCTCCCATCGCATGACGGCGCTCTTCTACCAGGCCTGGCAGAAGTACCGCTTCTTCATCGAGTACGAGCGCAAGGGCGAGGCGGACCTCGAGCGCCAGCTCCACGCCCTCGCCGGGCTGAGCGAGCGCGGCAGCCGGCTGCTGACCCACCGGCCTGCCGAGCAGCAGCCCGAGGCCAGCCTGCCCCGGGAGCTGCTCGGCTACTTCGCCGGCCTGCTGGCCCAGCGCCCGCGCAACGCCCAGAACCTGCAGACGCTGGTGGGCGTCACCTTCGGCGTGCCCTGCGCGGTGCGCCCCTTCCGGGGGCGCTGGCTGGCGATCCCGGCGCGGGAGCGCTCGCTGCTGGGCGCCGGCAACGCGCGGCTGGGGGAGTCGGCTGTGGCGGGCAGCCGGGTCTGGGACTACCAGTCCTGCGTCGCCATCGTCCTGGGCCCGCTCTCCCGGACGGCGTTCGAGCGCTTCCAGCCCGGCTGCCAGGACCATGCCCGGCTGGTCGCGCTGACCCGCTTCTACCTGGGGGCCGAGCTGGACTTCGAGCTCGAGCTCGAACTCGAGGCGGCCCAGGTGCCGGCGGCCAGGCTCGGCGGCGACGACGGCGTCTCGCTGGGGCGCCAGGGCTGGCTGGGCCGCCGCGCCCACGCCCGCAACGCTCGCGCCACCTTTCGAATTCCCTTCAATGGAGCCACCACGTGAGCCTCAAGACGCTGTTTGCCAAGCTCAATGACGTCAGCCGCAGTGCCATGGAGGAGGCGGCCGGGCTCTGTCTCGCCCAGCGCCAGTACGAGGTTGATATCGAGCACCTGCTGCTCAAGCTGCTCGATGCCGATGACAACGACGTGCTGCGCCTCGCCCGCCACTACGAGCTGGCCCTGGACCGCCTGGCCGACCAGCTCGACCGGGCGCTTCAGACCTTCCGGACCGGCTGCTCCCGCACCCCGGCGCTCTCGCCCCACATCACCCGGCTGATCGAGCGGGCCTGGGTGATCGCCTCCATCGAGCAGCAGGTCACCCGCATTCGCAGCGGCCACCTGCTGCTGGCGCTGCTCGGCGACCAGGAGCTGCGCCGTGCGGTGGTGGAGAGCGCCCCGGAGCTCGAGCGGCTGCCGGTGGACGACCTGCGCCTGCACTTCGACGCCCTGCTGGCGGGGAGCCCCGAACAGGCGGGCGGCCAGGGCGAGGCAGCGGCCGCCGACGAGGGCCCGGCGCGGCGCCGCGGCGGCAAGACCCCGGCGCTGGACCAGTACACCCTCGACCTCACCGCCAGCGCCCGGGCGCAGCGCATCGACCCCGTGCTGGGGCGCGACGGCGAGGTGCGCCAGATGATCGACATCCTGACCCGCCGCCGCCAGAACAACCCCATCCTCACCGGCGAGGCCGGGGTCGGGAAGACCGCAGTAGTGGAGGCCCTGGCGCTGAAGATCGCCGCCGGCCAGGTGCCCGAGGCCCTGGCCGGGGTCGAGCTGCGCACCCTCGATCTAGGGCTGCTGCAGGCCGGGGCGGGCGTGAAGGGGGAGTTCGAGCAGCGCCTCAAGAACGTCATCGAGGAGGTCAGGGCCAGCCTGCATCCGATCATCCTGTTCATCGACGAGGCCCACACCCTGATCGGCAGCGGCGGCCAGGCCGGCCAGAGCGACGCCGCCAACCTGCTCAAGCCCGCCCTGGCCCGGGGCGAGCTGCGCACCATCGCCGCCACCACCTGGGCCGAGTACAAGAAGTACTTCGAGAAGGACGCCGCCCTGGCGCGCCGCTTCCAGGTGATCAAGGTCGAGGAGCCCAGCGAGGCGGTTGCCATCGACATGCTGCGCGGCCTGGCCGGGCGCATGCGCGACCACCACGGCGTCGAGGTCCTCGACGACGCCGTGGTGCAGGCGGTGCGCCTCTCCCACCGCTACATCAGCGGGCGCCAGCTGCCGGACAAGGCGGTCAGCGTGCTCGACACCGCCTGTGCCCGGGTCGCCCTGGGCCAGGCGGTGGCCCCGGCCGAGCTGGAGGACGCCCGCCAGCGGGCCCGCGACCTCAAGACCGAGCGGGACGCCCTGCGGCGCGAGCAGGCCCGCGGCGAGAGCGGCCACGAGGCCCGCCTGGCCGAGCTCGACGCCGCGTTGGCAGAGCTGGCCGGGCGCATCGAGGTCCTGGAGGCGGAGTGGCAGCGCCAGCGCGAGGCCCTGGCGGCGATCCGGGACTCCGAGCAGGCGCTGGCCGAGGCCAGCGATGACGAGAGCCGCCAGGCCGCCCGCGCGGACCTGGTGGCGGCGCGCCAGGCGCTGCGCGAGCTGGCCGGCGAGCGCCCCCTGGTGCATGCCTGCGTCGACGGCAACGCCATCGGCGCCGTGGTCGCCGCCTGGACCGGCATTCCCCTGGGCAAGATGCAGCGCGACGAGATCGACACCGTGCGCCGCCTGCCGGCGCTGCTCGGCGAGCGGGTGATCGGCCAGGACCACGCCCTGGTCGAGATCGGCAAGCGCATCAGCCTCTCCCGGGCCAGGCTCGAGGACCCCGACAAGCCGGTGGGGGTCTTCCTGCTGCTCGGCCCCAGCGGCGTGGGCAAGACCGAGACCGCCCTGGCCCTGGCCGACACCCTCTACGGCGGCGAGCGCAATCTGGTCACCATCAACATGTCGGAGTACCAGGAGGCGCACACCGTCTCCTCGCTCAAGGGCTCGCCGCCCGGCTATGTCGGCTACGGCGAGGGGGGCGTGCTGACCGAGGCGGTGCGCCGCAAGCCCTACAGCGTGGTGCTGCTCGACGAGGTGGAGAAGGCCCACCCGGACGTGCTGGAGCTCTTCTTCCAGGTCTTCGACAAGGGGGTCCTGGAGGATGGCGAGGGGCGCGAGATCGACTTTCGCCACTGCGTGATCCTGCTCACCTCCAACGTCGGCACCGACTGGATAATGGAGCGCTGCCTGGCGGCCGAGACCGACGAGGCAGCCGACGCTGCCCCCCGCCCGGACCCCGAGGCCCTGGTCGAGGAGATGCGCGACGCCCTCAACGCCGTCTTCAAGCCGGCCTTCCTGGGCCGCCTCAAGGTGGTGCCCTTCTACCCGGTTCAGGGCGAGGTGCTCGAACGCATCGTCGCGCTCAAGCTGGCGCGCCTGCAGCGGCGCTTCGAGGCCAACCACGGCGCCCGCCTCACCTTCGATCCCCCCCTGGCCGCCCATATCGCCGCGCGCTGCACCCAGACCGACAGCGGCGCCCGCAGCATCGATCACCTGCTCACCGGCGCCCTGATGCCGCAGCTCGCCGAGCGGGTGCTGGCCTGCATGGCCGAGGAGGCGCCCATCGAGAGCATTGCGGTGGGCGTGGATGAGCAGGGCGACTTCACCTATCGCCTGGCCTGACGGACACCCCGAGGAGCGCACATGAACAGACGCAGGGTAGGGAATGCCGGATTTCGGGCCAGCGCGCTGGGCGGGCTGGCCCTGTTGCTGGCGGTGGCCAGCCTGCTGGGGGGCTGCGGGGTCGGCGGGCGCCTCGGCAATCAGCTCGACGGCACCGTCGGCGACATCCTCTTCCACCGGGACGAGCGGGTCACCGTGGCGCTGGACGGCGACGAGGTCCTCAACCCGGATCCCGAGGGCAGTCCGCTCTCCGTGGTGGTGCGCATCTATCAGCTCGACTCGCTGACGGCCTTCTCGACCGCGGCGGCGACGGAGCTGTGGCACGACGCCGGGGCGGCCCTGGGCGAGGCGCTGCTCGACGAGCGGGAGGTCATCGTCCTGCCGGGCGCTCAGGCCAGGGACAGCGCACCCATGGTCCGGGGCGCCGCCTATGTGGGCGTGGTGGCCTTCTTCCGCCAGATGCCGGACGAGCGCTGGCGCCTGGTGTTCGACGCCGACGCCATGCGCAAGGACGGCATCCTCACCTCCCCGCGGGGCGTGAGGCTGAGCCTGGTGGAGAACCGCATCGAACCCGAGGGGCGCAGCGCCAGGCTGCTGGCCTCGGCCAACGACGGCTGAGGCCGCGCCGCGCACCCGTCCGGGGCGCCAGGCGAACGACGCGGGCGAACCGCAGTGAACATCAAGGAAGCGAGCCGTGAGCAGACATAACCGCGTGATGTGGTCGCAGGGCATGTTCCTCCAACCGCAGCACTTCCAGTACCAGGACGAATTTCACCAGCACCAGCTCGGTGAGGCCAGCCAGCGTTCCGGCCCCTTCCACTGGGGGGTGCAGGCGCTGGAGGTGGACGAGGACGCCCTGGCCCAGGGGCGGCTGCAGCTGAGCCGCCTCAAGGTGGTCTTTCCCGACGGCACCCTGGTCGATGCGCCCCAGCACGACCCCCTGCCGCCGGCCCGGGACCTCGGCGAGCTGGAGGGCCTGGCCGAGTGCAAGATCCAAGTCGCCCTGCGCCTGGCCCAGCCCCATGCCGCCAACGTGGTGGACGACGAGCAGCGGCGCGGCCAGCAGCGGCGCTTCCGCCAGCGCTTCGACAGCCTGCCGGACCTGCTCGACGGCGAGACCGAGAACGAGCTCTCGCTGCTCGAGCTGAACGTGCGCCTGCTGGTGGAGGGCGACGACCTGGATGGCACCAGCCACTGTCCGCTGGTGCGCCTGAAGCGCAACGCCGCCGGGGGCTTCACGGTGGACGGTGACTTCGTGCCGCCCTGCCTGCACCTGAGCGCCAGCCACACCCTGCTGGTGCTGGCCCAGCGCCTGCTGGGCGTGCTGCAGGCCAAGCACGAGGCGCTCTCCAGCCGCCGCCGGGAGCGCGCCGACCAGGTGGCCGAGTTCGGCTCCAGCGACGTGACCCTGTTCTGGCTGCTCTACACGGTCAACCGGGCCTACCCTCACCTGGCCCACCTGCTCCAGCACCCGCGGCTGCATCCCGAGCGCCTGCACGCCTGCCTGGCCGACCTGGTGGGCAGCCTGATGACCTTCTCGATGACCCACCGGCTGGAGGACCTGCCGGAATACCGTCACCAGGACCCGGCCGCCGCCCTGTTCCGGCTCGATGCCATGGCCCGGGAGCTGCTCGACACCGTGGTGCCCAACCAGTACATCCCCATCGCCCTGGAGCAGACCAAGCCCTCCTACTACGTGGGCCGCCTGCACGACCCGCGCCTGGCCAAGGCCGACTTCTACGTCTGCGTGCATGCCGACATGCCCGGTGCCCAGCTGGTCGAGCTGGTGCCCCGGGCCTTCAAGGTCGGCTCCCCCGATGACATCGAGGTGGTGGTCAACAGCGCCATGCCCGGCGGCTCCCTGGTCCACGCCACCCGGCTCCCCGTGGCCATCCCGGTGCGCCTGGACAACCACTACTTCGCCCTCGAGCCCCAGGGGCGCATGTACGAGCGGATGATGGCCGCCGAGGCCATCGCCTTCTATGTCCCCGGCGGCTTCACCAACCTCAAGATCGAACTGATGGCGGTGCTGAAATGAACCAGTACGCGGCGACTCCCCAGCACGACGCGACCCAGGCGGGCCAGGTGCGCCTGCGCACCCTGGCCCAGGACTTCTTCTCTCTGGTGCTGATGATCCGCCGGGGCGGCGAGGCCCGTAGCGTCGACGCCTTTCTCGAGCGGGTCGAGGCCTACTTTCGCGAGCTGGAGGGCCGGGTACTGGCCGCCGGCTACGCCCAGGAGCAGTTCCGCGATGCCCAGTACGCGCTCTGCGCCTTCCTCGACGAGAGCGTGCTGGCCGCCGGGGAGAGCAACATTCGTCGCCATATCGAGCTGCACCCGCTGCAGTACAAGTACTTCGGGGTGCACCTGGCGGGAGAGGGCTTCTTCGAGCGGCTCGAGGTCCTGCGTGGCGACGTCCGGGGCAACCTGGACGTGCTGGAGGTCTATCACCTCTGCCTGGCCCTGGGCTTCGAGGGCAAGTATCGGCTGGAGCACCGCGACCAGCTGCGCTACATCGCCAACACCCTGGGCCAGGACATCGCCCGCCACCGCAAGGCCCCCGACGAGCTGGCCCCCGGCTGGCAGCTGCCGGACCAGGTCGGCCAGCTGCTGCGCCATGAGGTCCCGGTCTGGGTCTACCTGGTGCTGATCGCGCTGCTCTGTGGCCTGGTCTACCTGCTCCTCGATGGGCTGCTGGGCGCTCGGGTCGACGCCCTGGTCGAGCGCCTGTCGTCCCTGTTCGACGCATCCTGAGGGCGGGCGAATCATGAGGCGACTCCTGGGATTCCTGAAGAGCTTCTGGCTGCTCTCCTTCGCGCTCTGGCTGGCCGGCGTGCTGCTCTGTGTCTGGTGGATACCGCGCCTGGGGGGTGGCCCCCAGCGGCTGGCCATCGCAGTGGCCCTGCTCAGCGCGCTGTGGCTGCTGGCCATCGTGCTGCGCAAGTACCGGCGGGTGCGCGCCGAGCGCGAGCTGGAGAGCCTGGTGCAGCTGGAGGTCGACCGCGAGGCGGCCAGCGCCGCCTCCCGGGCCGGCGACTACGAGGTCCTGCGCGAGCGGCTGAAGTCCGCCCTGGGCATGCTCAAGGCGCGCCGCGGCCGCAGCGGCACCCTGAGCGAGCTGCCCTGGTACCTGGTGCTGGGGCACGCCTCCTCCGGCAAGACCTCGCTGCTGACCCGCTCCGGGCTCAGCACCAGCGTGGCCGGGCTGGGGGCGGAGGCCGGCACCCAGTACTGCGACTGGTACTTCGGCGACGAGGCGGTGATGATCGACACCGCCGGGCGCTACGTCGCCGAGGAGCAGCCGGCCCGGGAGTTTGCCGACTTCCTGCGGCTGCTGGCCCGGCGCCGCCGGCGTACGGCCATCAACGGCCTGGTGGTGGTGGTCGACCTGCCCGCGCTGCTCAAGGCGCCCCGGGAGGAGAACCACGCCCTGGCCCGGCAGCTGATCGAGCGCATCGACGCCTACCAGGCCGCCCTGGGCGCCACGCCGCCCGTCTACCTCTGCTTCAGCAAGGCCGACCTGGTGCCGGGCTTCGTCGAGGCCTTCGGCGCGCTGGAGGGCGAGCGGCGCCATCGCCCCTGGGGGATCACCTTCCCGGCGGCCGAGGTGCGCGACAGCGGCCTGGGGCGCGCCTTCCGCCAGCGCTTCGCCCCTCTGGTCGAGGCGCTGCGCGCCCACGTGGAGCGGCGGCTGGTCGAGGAGGGGAGCGCCGCCGACCTCGCCCTGCTGCGCTTCCCGGACTACGTGGCCGAGATGGAGGGGCGCCTGGCGGACTTCCTCGAGCCCTTCGACCTGCGCCACCACCCCGACACCGCCCCGCTCGCCCGGGGGCTCTACTTCACCAGCGCCCTGCAGCGCGGCGACGGGCTGCCGGCGATCCTCGACGAGCAGGTGCGCGACACCTTCGCCCTTGCCGACACCCCGTCCTCCAACGGGGAAGGCGCCGCGGTGCGCGGCGAGCGCAGCTATTTCATCCAGGGGCTGTTCCGGGACGTGCTGATTCCCGATCGCAACCTGGTCCAGCACCACGCCCGCCATGGCCCGCGCCATGCCCTCAAGCCCTGGCTGGTCACCGCTGCCGGCGTGGCCGGGCTCGGCACCCTGGGCGTGCTGGGCCACGCCTACTGGCACAACCACCAGACCCTGCTCGCCTTCGACCAGCGCCTGACGGCGATGAGCCGGGCCGACGACGGCGAGCGGCTCGCGCTGCTGCAGGGCGAGGTGGCGCGCCTCAAGCGCCAGGGGCGCGACGGCGTGCCCCTCTGGGAGGACGCCGGTCTCGAGGTCGGCCGCGCGCTGCGCCCCGGCCTCGAGGCGACCTGGTTCACCGCGCTGGAGCAGCAGGTGCTGGCGCCCGTGGCGGAGCATCTCGGGGAGCGCCTGGCCGAGGTCGGCGAACTGGCGGCCTCGCTGGGGTTGGAGACCGGCGTCGAGGAGATGGCGGAGGTCGCGGAGAGCGGCGTCGAGCCGCTTGGCTCCTCCCGCCTCGAGGGGGTCGCCGGCCAGGGCCGCGAGCGGTTCTCCGCCAGCGGCGAGCGCCTGCAGGACCGGCTCACCGCGCGGCCGACCCTGGGCAGCGTGCCGCGCTCCCCTGGCGACCTGGCCGGACGGCTGCGCGGCGAGGCCGACCATCGGGTGGCCGGCAGCGCCCGGGACGCCTACTGGGGCGCGCGCAGTGACGCCCGGGACGCCCTGCGGCAGGGCGCCCGGGATGCCTGGCGCGATGGCCTGGGCGGCGGCGAAGGGGAGAGCGCGGTGCAGGCGAGCATGGCCGCCATCGAGGAGGGTCCGGCCCTCTCCGAGGCCGCCCTCAACCGCCTCGAGCCGAGCCAGGTGGCGGCGCTGATCGAGGCCTACGACGCCCTGAAGCTCTACCTGGTGCTGACCGACCCCGAGGCCCATCCGGAGGCCGCCTTCGTGCGCGAGGCGCTGCCGCGGGCCTGGCGGCAGCTGGCCGAGGCTGACGCCCGGGTGCCCGGCGACGAGGCGCTGATCCGTGACGGCGCCACCCTCTATGCCGACTACCTCGAGGCGGGGCGCGCCCCGGCCCTGCGCCGCGACGAGCGGCGAGTGGCCCAGGCCCGCGCCGACCTCAAGGCCTTCCTGGTGGAGATCACGCCGGCGGATCGCGAGTACCTGCGGCTGCGCCTGGCGGCGGAGGCGCGGTTCCCGGCCCTGACCCTGGCGGACATGCTGCCCGAGGCGAGCCGTTCGCTGATGTATGCCGGCGAGGCGGTGCCCGCCATCTTCACCCGGCGCGTCTGGGAGGAGTTCGTGCTGCCCGAGCTGACCCGGACCCTGGCCTCCGAGCCCCAGGTGGAGCGCGACTGGGTGCTGGAGGGCGAGTCCGAGCTGGACGAGCAGCAGGGCCGCGCGCAGTTCGCCAGGGAGGTGCTGGCCCGCTACAAGCTCGAGTACATCTTCGCCTGGGAGCGCTTCCTGGCCGATGTCGGCGTGCGCCGCTTCGAGGGTCTGGACGCATCCCGGGAGCACCTCACCCAGCTCAGCGACTACCAGCGCTCGCCGATCAAGGCGCTGCTGCAGGAGGTCGACGCCAACACCCGCTGGGACCACCCGGAGGCCGACCAGCGCCAGGCCGGGTCAGATGAGCGCGAGGCCGCCGAGGCGGACGATGAGCGCGGCTGGTGGCAGCGCACCCGGGCCTGGCTGAGCGGCGGTGCCGGCGAGCAGGCGCTGGCCCTCACCGACCTGCCCCCGATCCATGACGGCATCCTGGCCGACCACTTCGAGCCGGTAGGCCAGCTGTTCGGCGCCGAGCTCGGGGCCGAGGGCGACGCCTCCCAGATGGACCGCTACCTGCTCCTGCTGCGTCAGCTCAAGGTGCGCCTCGACCGCCTGGAGAGCGGTGACGTGGGGCGGCGCACCAAGCAGCTGATGGAAGAGGTCGTGGAGGGGCGCCCCAACGAGATCACCGCGCTGCACAGCTACGTGGCCGCCAACATCGATACCTCCCGGGACGAGCTGGTGCAGTCCCTGCAGCGGCTGTTCCGCGACCCGGTGGAGTTCGCCGTGGCCAGCCTGGACGGCCCCATCGCCGCCCAGCTGGCGGCCGCCTGGGGCGACCAGGTCGCTGTCCCCTGGCAGCGCATGGTCGGCGGGCGCTTCCCGGTCAGCGACTCCAGCAACGAGGCCTCGGTGCGCGACCTGCGCCGCTTCGTCGACCCCGAGACCGGCCTGCTGACCGGCTTCGCGCAGCAGGAGGTGGGCAGCCTGGAGGAGGCCAGCAACGGCAGCGGCGAGCCGCTGGTGGACCCGCGCATCACCGCCACCATCGCCCAGGGCACCAGCGTCGGGCGGGTGCTGGAGAGCCTGGCCGACGAGCAGAACGGCTTCGAGATCATGATCGAGCCCTCCTCCCGGCTGACCTCGATCCGCCTGGTGCTGGACGGCCAGGAGGAGGTGTATCGCATGGGGCCGCAGTCCTGGCAGCGCTTCGTCTGGCCCGGCGAGGAGCGCCAGGCCGGCGCACGCCTCGACGTGGTCACCCACGGCGGCCAGCGGATCACGGTGTTCGACTATCCCTCCCGCTGGGGGCTGCTGCGCCTGGTGGAGTCCGCCAGCGTCACCGACCTGGACGGCGTGCGCCAGCGCCTCACCTGGCACACCGCGGCCGGGCCGGTCAGCCTCGTGGCGCGCAACTTCGGCGGGGTCAAGCTGACCGACCTCGAGCGGGTGCGGCGCCTGCAGATCCCCACGGTAGGAGCCCCCTGAGCATGATCGGATATTTCGGCAAGGTGCCGGGGAGCGCCGACTTCGTGGCGCACAACGCGGCCTACCAGGACGTGCGCGAGCTGGATGGCTGGCTGCAGGAGGCCCTGGCCTGGCTGGCCGAGGGCGTCGCCGACCGGCAGGCGCACTTCGACGCCCTGCCGACCTGCTTCTTCCACTTCCGGGCCAGCAACGGCCAGTGGCTGCTGGGTGGCATGCAGAGCTCCCGCGATGCCAGCGGGCGCCGCTACCCGCTGCTGATCTTCCAGCGCCTGGCGGTGGCACCGGGCGCCGAGGGGCGAGTCGGGGTGCACACCCTGAGCGAGACCTTCGCCGGCCAGCTGCGGGGCCTGCTGCAGCGCACCGTGCACGGCGAGGCCAGCGTGCCTGACCTGCACGGGGCCATCGAGGCGCTGCGCGGGCTGGACGAGGCGGACCTGCGGCTGCACCAGCGCCTCCAGGGCCGCTTCCTGGCGGACGTGCGCTACCTGGACCTGGCCCGGGCGCTGGCGCCGGGCTTTCCCGAGTTCGTCGCCAGCGCCTTCGCCCTGCGCATGCAGGCCCTGCGCCAGCGGCTGCAGGGGGGCGAGGCCCTGTCGGCGGTGATGCCGCTGCCCGCCGAGCGCGCCCTCAAGCGCCCGGCGGCGGACCTCTGGCTTCACTGGCTGGAGCGCGGCGGCCGGGTGCCCGCCAAGGCCAGCCTGCTGGCGGATGACTTCATGCGGCCTAGGCTGTGGCGCTTCGCCCGCGCCGACCGGGAGGCCTTCCGCCTGCTGGCGGGGCTGGCGCCGGCCGAGGCGCGCTGCGACGTGCTGGAGGCCTTCCCTCAGTTCGAGCCCCGCTGGGCCGAGGTGACGCCCCCCGCGGCCGAGCTCGACATGGCGACCTATATCACCCGCTTTCCCGACGCAGTGAACGGTGAAGAGCGCGCGACCGAGAGGCAAGAACACCCGTGGTGATGAACCGACTGAGATACGCCTTCGCGAAGTACCGCCCCTACGCGATGGCCCTCGCCTTCTTCCTGCTGATCTTCGTGATCTGGGGGCTCGGCGTGCGCTGGGGCTTCTCCGCCCTGGACAGCCTGCTGGTGGGCATCCTGGTCTTCCTGGTGGCCTCGGCGCTCTACCTGCTGCTGCTCTACCGCGGCGCGGGGGAGAAGCGCGACGTCGAGTCGCTCCTGGTCCAGCACGCCGACGAGGCGGTGCTGGGGGCCGCCCCCGAGGACCGCGAGGAGGTCAGCCTGCTGCGCGAACGGCTGCTCCAGGCCCTGGAACGCATGAAGAAGACGCCGGGGGGCAAGGGACGCCGGCGCGACCTGCTCTATCGCCTGCCCTGGTACCTGGTGATCGGCCAGCCCGCGGCGGGCAAGAGCACCCTGGTCTACCGCTCGGGGCTCGACTTTCCCTTCGCCGACCGCGAGGGGGCCCGGGTGGCTGGGGTCGGCGGCACCCGCCACTGCGACTGGTTCTTCAGCAGCGAAGCGGTGCTGCTGGACACCGCCGGGCGCTACGTCAGCGACCAGCAGGAGGTGGGCAAGTGGCGCGCCTTCCTGGAGCTGCTGCAGCGCCATCGCCCGCGCCGGCCACTCAACGGCCTGGTGGTGGTGGTGAGCGTCGACGAGCTGATCGGCAGCGAGGCCGAGGCTCACGAGGCCCTGGCCCGCCGCCTGCGCGAGCGCATCCAGGAGACCCACGAGCTGCTGGGCACGGTGCTGCCGATCTACCTGGTCTTCACCAAGAGCGACCTGATTCCCGGCTTCCGGCAGTTCCACGCCCAGCTGGACCCGGCCCGGCATGACGACGTGCTGGGCATGACCTTCCCGCACCAGGACTTCGCCGAGGCCGACTGGGGGGCGCGCTTCGCGGGGGCCATGTCGCGGCTGGTGGGGCGCTGCCGGGCCATCGGCGAGCGGCGTCTGATGGAAGCGGACGTGGCGCGCACCCGGGAGGCGCCCGCGGCACTCGAGTTCCCGCTGGAGCTCGAGGCCCTGTCGTCGCGGCTGTCGCGCTTCGTCGCGGCGCTGCTGCAGGCCAACCCCTACCAGTCGGCCCTGCTGCTGCGCGGCTTCTATTTCACCAGCGCCCTGGCGGATGGCCAGCCCGCCCGGGGCGCCCACGCCCAGCGGATCGAGCAGCGCTTCGGGCTCGCCGGCGGCCGCGGCCTCGAGGCTCGCCAGGACGGCAAGAGCCTCTTCGTAGCGGGCCTCTTCTCCCGGGTGATCCTGCCCGACCAGCACCTGGTGGGGCTCTATGGCGGACCCAACGCCGCTCGCCGGCGCCAGCTGCGCTGGTGCTGGGGGGCGCTGGCCGCGCTGCTGATGACCGCCTGGGGGGTCTCCTTCTCTCACAACGCCCAGGAGCTCGATGACATCGAGGCGCAGCTGGCCAGGGCGCAGCAGACCGACGCGCGTGCCGCCACCGGCTATACCCGCTGGGAGACCCTGGACACCCTGCGCGAGGTGGCGCAGCGCTACGCCGAGCGCCACCGGGAGGGCGTGCCGCGGGCGATGGGGTTCGGCCTCTACCAGGGCCGGGCGCTGGAGCCGGCGCTGCGCGACACCTACTTCACCCGGCTGGGGCACGACATGCTCACGCCGGTGGCCGACAACCTCAACCAGGCGCTGTTCGTGCTGCCGACGATCCCGGTCTATCGGCCGGGAGAGGGCGGGCGCCTCACCGGCATCGACATCGAGAGCGTCGAGCCCCAGGCCCGCCCCCGGGACAACTCGCCCCAGGCCCTGGCGGACTTCGGTACCGCGACGCTCGCCACCTACCTCGAGCTGACGCGGACCCCGCGCGAGCGGGTCGACGGCGAGCTGCTGCGCGAGCGGCTGCCGGACTACTGGTACCCGGCCATCGCCGAGGCCCGGGAGGGGGAGCGTGACCCCCGCGAGTTCGGCTATGCCAGCCGCCAGATCGACTTCTATGCCGACCAGATCCACGCCGCGGACGTGCCGCGCCCCGATGACAACGCCTTCCTGGTGTCGTCGAGCCGCAACTACATCGACGGCCTGCAGAACCGCTCCTTCCGGACCATGGAGACCATCACCCTGGAGGCCGACGCCCTGTTCGCCTTCGGCCGGGGGGACCTGGAGGGCCTGCAGGGCGCCGGCCAGCACCAGCTCAACCGGATCGCCGAGCGGCTGGCCAATACCGCCGACGTGGGGCGCGTCACCGTCACCGGCCACGCCGACCGGATCGGTTCGGCCGCGGCCAACCGGCGGCTCTCGCTGGAGCGGGCGGAGACGGTGCGGACCTACCTGGTGGGCCGGGGCATGGCGCCGGAGCTGGTCGAGGCCGAGGGCGCCGGCAGCGAGCGCCCGCTGGTGACGTGTGACGACGGCCTGAGCCGCGCCGAGCTGATTCGCTGCCTGGCGCCGAATCGGCGGGTGGAGATTGAGGTCCGCGCGCTGAACTAGCGCGTGGGCAGGCGCCACGGGCGCCACAGGGAGGTGGTCGGTCGCTTCACGCAAGGGGCCGACGCCACAGGCAGGACCACTGGGGGCCCGTGAGGCCTCCTGGCGGTAGCGTGCCTGAAAAAGGGCCCCGGCGAGCAGTGGGAGTGGAATCGCCTTCTCGCCCGGGCCAAGTGCATCAACCGTTACACGCTGTTGATGTTAAACCATCGCAAGCAAAGGGAAGTTCTAATCATGGCATTCGATGCATATCTCAAGATCGACGGCATCCCCGGTGAGAGCCTGGACGCCAATCACACCGACTGGATCGAGCTGCTGAGCTTCGAGTTCGGCGCCAGCCAGGCGACCTCCGCTACCGCCAGCTCCGCCGGTGGCGCCTCGGCCGAGCGCGTCAACCTCAGCGAGTTCGCCGTCAAGAAGTTCATCGACAAGGCGTCGCCGAAGCTGTTCGAGGCCTGCTGCCGCGGCCAGCACATCAAGGAGATCACCCTGCAGGTCCACCGCGCCGGTGGCGAGCAGGTGCGCTACCTCGAGGTGAAGATGGAAGAGGTCATCGTCTCCTCCACCGAGATGGAGGGCATGGCGTGCTTCTCCCAGAACGGTGGCGGTGGCAGCACGGACTCCGTGCATGACTCGCGCCACGACCTGCCCTCCGAGGAGGTCAAGTTCAACTACGCGCGCATCAAGGTGACCTACACCCAGCAAAAGCGTCAGGACGGCCAGGGCGGCGGCAACATCGCCGGCGGCTGGGACCGTACGCGCAACCGCGTCTACTCCTGAGCCTGAACGGTTCGGGTGTGCGGCCATGGGGGAAACCCCATGGCCGTTTCCCACGCCGTGCTCCGGCCAATGCCGGGGAGAGGGGGGCTGCGGCGCTCCTCTCCCGGACGTTGTCCAGGGTGGCATGACCCGCACTCACGCTGTTATCGAGAGGAATCCAGATGGTCGAGGACTGGGATCGCGATGCCCTGCTCGCGCCGATCGGCGAACACGGCACCGGGGAGGACCTGAGCTTTTCGCTGCTCATGGACCAGATCAAGGAGGCGCGCCGCGCCGACCCCACCTACCTCAGCCAGGGGGAGTGGCAGGCCGACCTCAAGAAGGCCGACTGGAACGAGGTGATCGCCCTGTCGGCCCAGGGGCTGGCCGAGCAGAGCAAGGACCTGACGCTGGCCGGCTGGCTGTGCGAGGGGCTGGCCCACCGACATGACTTTGCCGGCATGCGCTACGGCCTGGAGCTGGTCACGGCGCTCTGCCAGCGCTACTGGGAGGCGCTTCACCCGACCCTGGAGGAGGGCGAGGAGGAGCGCCTGGCGCGGCTGGTGTGGCTGGACGACACCCTGGCCGCCATGGTCGCGGGCATTCCCCTGCTGGCGGGCCAGGGTGACGCCCCGGGCCATGGCCTCGCCCGCTACGAGGAGTCCCGGCAGGTGGAGAACCTGGCCCGCCACGACAGGGAGGCCATGGAGGCCGCCCTGGCCGACGGCAAGATCAACGCGGAGATCTTCCAGCGTGCGGTGGTGCTGACCGACACCGAGACCTTCACCCGGCGCCATGAGGAGATCGCCGCCTGCCAGGCGGCCCTCGAGGCGCTGGACCAGGCCCTGACCGAGCGCCTGGGCGACCAGGCCCCGCCCTTCACCCGGCTCAGGGGGGCGCTGGGCGACTGCCTGGCGCTGATCGAGCGGCTGCTGGCCGAGCGCGGAGTCGACCTGCATCCGGCGCCGGAGGCCGCGGCCGAGGCGGACGCCGCCGCCGAGCCCGCGATCGAGGCGCCCGCCCCCGCTACGGCCCCGGTGCCCGGCGCCGCGCCGGCGGCGCTGCGCACCACGCCCCAGAGCCGCGAGGAGGCCTTCGAGATGCTCCAGGGGGTGGCCCAGTTCTTCAAGGGCAGCGAACCGCACAGCCCCGTGCCCTACCTGGTGGAGCGCGCCGTGCGCTGGGGCCGCATGCCGCTGGAGGAGTGGCTGCGCGACGTGATCCGCGAGGAGCACGTCATCGACGGCATCCGCGAGACCCTGGGCACCCAGCGCCGGGACGAGGGGTAGGCGATGTCCAGGGCATCGATCTTCGATCGACTCTCCGAACGCCCCGAGCCGGCCAGCGCTGCACAGGCCCCCGCTGCCCGGCGCCATGACTTTCGCACCGATCGGCTGCGCCTGGTCGACGGCCTGGCGCTGACCCCTGCCGGCCTGGTGGCGGCGGGCGAGGTGCCGGCCCCGGCGCGGCTGGCGCAGTCCCGGGAGCTGCACGGCCCGGACGGCTTTCGCCTGCTCGTCCAGGCGGTGCCCGAAGTGGTGCCGGAGCCGGCGCCCGGCCTCGACGCCAAGGCGCAGCGGCTGCAGGCGCTGCTCCAGGGCGTGCTCGTCGATGCCTTGATGTTGCTGGACGCGCTGCCCGAGGGCGAGGGGTTCGACATCGTGCTGAGTGCGCCGCTGCGCACCGCGGCGGCCGAGGTCGTCACCGATGGCCTGCGCCGCGCGGTGGCGGCCACCGAGCTTGCCCGAGGGCTGGGCGAGCTCCGCCACCTGGCCGCCGGCCAGGACCCCCACGCCGCCCTGGCGGCCCCCGATGGCCAGGGCCATGTGCTGTGGCTGGTCGTGGATTCGCTGCTCAACCTCGAGGACATCGCCGCCCTGCACCGCCGCGACCGGCTGGCGCTGCCCACCCGCCAGGCTGGGCTCTACCCGGGCGAGGCGGCGGTGGCGCTGCTGATGCAGCGGGTTCCCGAGGGCGGGGAGGGTGGGGAGGACGAGCCGGGCGCGCCGGCCCCGGGCTGGTGGCTCGATGCGGCTATTCGGCGCGAGCACCCGGGGCGGGCCACCCTGGGCGCGGCGGCCCGCCAAGGCCTGGTCGCCGAGCTGCTGGCCCAGGCCTGGCCCGCCGGTGAAGGCGGCGAGGATGACCCGCCGGCCTTCCTGGTAGTGGATTCGCTGGGGCTGCCGGGGCGGACCCAGGAGCTCGTCGGCCCGCTGCTGGCGCGCTGGCCGGCCCTGGACATCATCGAGCAGGGCCTTGGCGTGGATACCTGGGGCGGCTGGCCGGGCGAGGCCCTGACGGCGCTGCAGCTGGCCCTGGCGCGGGCCGCGCTGGCCCCCGGCGAGAGCGCCCTGCTCCTCGGCCTGGCCGAGGAGACCGGCACTCGCGCCCTGACCCTCCGGGCCTGTGACGAGGTCGCAACCGACGACGCCCCGGCCACCACCGACGACTACCCGGCGACGCCGCCGGCCGACCGCAGAAGGAGCTGAACATGGCGGAAACACGCTTGCTGGATGACATCCTGGCATCCTTCGATGTAACGCTGACCCAGCACGAACGGCTGCTGACCCTGCGCCTGGGCGGCACCGACTTCGTGCCCCACCGCCTGGTGGGCGAGGAGCGCCTCTCGCGCCCCTTCACCTACACCCTGGACTGCGTCTCCCAGCGCGGCGACCTCGAGCTCAAGACCCTGATCGCCCAGCCCGCCGTCCTGGCCATCCGCCAGGCCGACGGCACCTACCGGCCGCTCTCGGGGCTGGTGGAGTCCGCCGCCCTGCTCGGCGAGGATGGCGGCGTCTTCTACTACCAGCTCACCCTGGTGCCCTGGCTGGCCCTGCTCGAGCTCGGCCGTGACAGCCGGATCTTCCAGGACAGGAGCGTGGTCGAGATCCTCGAGGCGGTGTTCGCGGCCCACGCCGCCACCCTGGGGGAGGGGGTGGTGCGCTGGCGCTTCGACCTGCGCCGGGAGGTGCCGCCGCGCAGCTACTGCGTGCAGTACCGCGAGAGCGACTACCACTTCGTGCAGCGGCTGATGGAGCAGGAGGGGCTCTGGTGCTATTTCGAGCACGCCGGCGAGGAGGATGACGCCAGCGGCCACTGCCTGGTGATCACCGACGCCGCCGACACCTGCGCCCCGGTGGCGCCCCAGGCCATCCGCTTCCACCGCCAGGCCGCCACCGAGCGCACGGACACCCTGACCCAGTGGGGCGGGCGCCGCCGCCAGCAGCCCACCCGGGTCAGCCTGGCCACCTTCGACTACAAGCAGCCGGCCCTCGAGAAGCGCACCGGGCTCGACACCGTCGGCGACCAGGGCAACCTGCCGCCCCTCGAGGCCTACGACTACCCCGGCGAGTATTACTATCTCGACCACGGCCGCGGCGAGCGCCTCACCCTCAACCGCCTGGAGGCCCTGGAGTCCCGGGCCAAGCGCTTCCACGGCGCCGGCGGCGCCCGTCAGCTCCAGGTCGGCCGCTGGTTCGAGCTGACGCAGCACCCCCGCCATGACCATGGAGATAACAGCGAGCGCCAGTTCCTGGTGCTCGGCCTGACCATTCATGCCGAGAACGCCCTGCCGGTCTCGGCCCACCTCAAGGCCCTGCCCGGCAGCCTGCAGCCGCAGCTCGACGCCGCCCGCCGCGCCCATGGCCTCGACCACGCCGAACGCGACGACTACCGCCAGGCCGGCACCGGCCACTACCTGGTCGAGCTCGAGGCCCAGCGCCTGCATCAGCCCTATCGCAGTACCCTCGACCACCCGCGCCCGGTGGTCGGCGGCCCCCAGACCGCCATCGTGGTCGGCCCCCCCGGCGAGGAGATCCACACCGACGCCCTCAACCGGGTCAAGGTGCAGTTCCACTGGGACCGCCACGCCCATGACGAGGGGCAGGGCAACGCCAATGCCAGCGCCTGGCTGCGCGTCGCCCAGCCCAACGCCGGCGCCGGCTGGGGCGGGGTCTTCGTCCCCCGCATCGGTCAGGAGGTGATCGTCGACTTCCTCGAGGGCGACCCCGACCGGCCGCTGATCACCGGGCGGGTCTACAACGGCGACCAGACCCCCGAGTGGCACAGCCACGGCCTGCTCTCCGGCTTCAAGACCAAGACCTACCGCGGCCACGGCTACAACGAGCTGGTGTTCGACGACGCCACCGACCAGGAGCGCATCAGGCTCAACTCCGAGCACGCCAGGAGCCAGCTCAACCTCGGCTACCTGATCCACCAGCAGGGCAACCGTCGCGGCGCCTTCCGCGGCACCGGCTTCGAGCTGCGCTCCGACGCCTACGGCGCCATCCGCGCCAACGAGGGGCTCTACCTCACCAGCTGGGGCCAGCTCGGCGCCGGCGGCGACCAGCTCGACCTCAGCCCCGCCACCCAGCAGCTCGCGAGCGCCTGGCGGCTCGCCGAGAGCCTGAGCGACAGCGCCGTCGAGCACCGCGCCGAGCCCCTCGCGGCCCGCGAGCACCTCAAGCAGGCCGGCGACGACACCCGGGAGACCTACGGCCAGGCCGGCGACGCCGACCCCGACCACGCCACCGCCCAGGGGGCCAGCCAGGGCGGGCGCGGCGAGGCGGCGCGGCTCGCCGCCCCCTGGCTGCACCTCGCCTCGCCGGCGGGCATCGCCCTGAGCACCCCCGAATCCAGCCACCTGGCCCAGGGCCGCTCGCTGAGCGTGACCAGCGGCGAGGACATCAACCTGGCCGCCGGGCGCAGCCTGATCGCCTCGCTCTCCGAGAAACTCTCGCTGTTCGTGCAGCGCGCCGGCATCAAGCTGTTCGCCGCCCGGGGCAAGGTCGAGGTGCAGGCCCAGAGCGACAACCTGGAGCTGACCGCCGAGAAGGACGTGAAGATCACCTCCACCGAGGGCAAGGTGCGCATCGAGGCCGCCGACGAGATCCTGCTCACCAGCGGCGGCGGCTATGTGCGCATCAAGGGCGGCGACATCGAGATTCACGGCCCCGGCAGGGTCGACGTCAAGGGCGCCCAGCACAGCTTCGGCGGCCCGACGAGCATGGGCCGTGAGCTGATGACACTACCAGAGTCCCAGGGGCTGTATTCCGAGTTCTTCACTCTCCGGGATGAGCAGACCCAGGAGCCTCTCAAGTATGCCAAGTACCGAATTGAGACGGCAGAAGGCGAGGTGTTCGAAGGGCGCAGTGGCAGGGATGGGCGAACTGAGAAAGTCTTCACCAAGAAGCCACAGCAATTGAAAGTCACGGTGCTGGATCGCTTGGACGATGAGGGAGAGCTCCTTTCATGACAACCGGAACGAGTGGCCGAGCAGACGGTACGGCACAAACCAACCTTGCCTCCCGAGGACAGGACGCTCGTATCGGGCGATCACCGTTGCTGTTCTATGCCGTGGGCAGGGAACAACTGATAGCCGTGCCTGGAGAGCAGGTGGCGGCATTCATGGAAGAAGCTCGCCTGATGGAGGCAACGGTTGAAGATTACCTGGAGTCAATAAAGGAATTGGATGCCCATCAGAGTAACTATGCTGCACTGATGTCGTCAGAGCAGGGCATGAGCTCAAACTATCTCAGCGATAAGCAACGTCTGGAAGAGCTCATCAGGCAGGCGCAACTCAAGGTGGACGAGAAAAACCAGGCGCTGAAAGAGGTGATCCAGCCACTGACGGATTTCAGCAGCGAGACCAACAAGGTGATGGAGTTGGTTCCCATCGTCCGGCAAGGGTCGCGGACAGAGTACTTTCGTCTGGCCTATGCGCGTTCCCACATCGTACAAGCGATATCCGAGGAAATCCCTCTTCCTGGCGGAAGCAACGTCAATGGTACCGACGGCAGTGTGCTGACCGAAGGTAAAATGGATTGGGACAAGCTGGCCCAGCAGATGACTGCTGTCAGGAGCGCAGCAAAGATCAAGCTGGACTACCCCTGGTTCGATGACTGGCTGAAGCTGGAAAAAGAGACAGTGGAGCTGTTCAAGTGGTCGGAAGAGATCAACAAGAACCTGGAAGCCAGGTACCCACGGGTCGAGGGTGGACGGCACGGCGACGAAGGCCATCAGGTCGATCTCGGTGCCGAAGCACAGCTGATGCGCTGGACATATGGGGCCAGCGGGCTGAGCGGTGAAATCAATCCCTTGGCAGGAAAGGTGACGGTCAAAGCAGGGGGCAATGCAGAGCTGGTGCTGGCCGAAGCCAAGGGTACGCTTGGCTACTATAGCCCGCCAGGCGGACTGATGCTGGCATGTGAAGTGCCCAACAATGATCCCCTGGATCTGGGCATGATCCGAACCCATACGTTCGTGAGCGTTGCCGGAGGCGTCGGGGCGAGCGTGGCTGCGGAAGTGGGGCTCAACGTCGAGATGCGTGCGGGCAAATTGCGTGCCAACGGCATAGAAAGCCACATGGTGGAATTCGGGCTGCCCGGAGAGCAGCGTGCCGTCATCCCGCGGGAGAGCAGCCATGATGCGGACACCGAGGCAAGGAACACCTTGGCCGCCTTTGCTGGTGGCCAGGCGGAAGCCACGGTTGGGGCGCAACTGGAATGGAAAAGCCCGGAAGAGGGCCATCGGTTCAAGCCCTTTGCCAAGACGGCTCCGGGAGTTGCCGCACTGGCGGGCGCTGGCGGCATGGCAGATTTTTTTATTCGCTACGAAAACGGCAAGTTTAGGCTCTCAGCCAAGGCTGGCTTTTGTCTGGGTGTGGGTGCCAGGGGAAAGCTGGACTTCGAGGTGGATGGCAGCCTGGTGCTGGAATTTGCCAAGTGGGTCTATCATCAGTTGAAAAACATTAACTATAGAAGGCTGTTCTTTATTGACGATGACGCCTTCCATGCTCTTTCAAATATAATATTAATGTCAGTTGCCTTTGGTAATGAATTAAAGGATAACATGCTGGCGAGGGCTGATGATATTGCTGAGGATGTTGGTAATTTCTTTGTTTCCATCTCTGAACAGAGCGCGGCGGCTGAGCAGCGAGGCCGTCTGGCAAAATCTATCAATAGAAATCCTGATGTTCTTCGCTATTCCACACCGGATGCCAAGGGAGCCATTGTCTATCGGCTGATGGAAGTTAATGCCTTCGACCGCTACCACCCCAGCAATAGAGACCTGCAAGGCTGGTTGGAAAATCCTAGCCTGTTCGGCGACATGACGGATCGCAAGGAAGCCATCATGAGTATTTTCAGAAACGTGCAGTCCGTCAGTGAGTATGAAAATGTAATGCAGCGAATTAAAGAAAGGATTGATGACAATAAGATCAATTGGCGAGATGGAGAGGAAAAGGTGTTAGAGTTTTTGGCTTTGGGAGAAAGAAGGCTTCCGACGCCTTTTTCTACTCACTATGATCGGGAGCTTATTTTCCTCTACGAGAGGCTGAGAGAGGTGGCGTCCATCGGGACGGAGGTGGTGGTTAACGATAGCCGGGCCTACAGTGGTCAGAGAGCGACTGCCT
>Ga0209075_1000930_pt1 | contig 28241 bp, 23 predicted proteins | sample Stecom2011_FD_187523 | JGI IMG/M metagenome (GOLD analysis project Ga0209075, IMG submission 187523) | Agricultural soil microbial communities from Utah to study Nitrogen management - Steer compost 2011 (SPAdes) (version 2) | ecosystem: Environmental > Terrestrial > Soil > Agricultural land...
AGATGTATGGAATCACGGAGTTTATGCGAAATTTGTGCTATAAAAGTGGGATGAGGCTGTGCGAATCACTTTGACTGGACTGTGCTGCGAAAATCGTGCCAAAGATGAGGTGAAAACTTCTTTTTTTAGGAATGCTAAGTCTTTATCGTCATTGCGAGGGAATCCCTGCGAAAATCGTGCCAGAAAACAGGGATGCGTGCTTGAAATGTGGGATGATACTGTGCGAATCACTTTGACTGGACTGTGCTGCGAAAATCGTGCCAAAGATGTAGGGAATCACGGAGTTTATGCGAAATTTGTGCTAGAATTTGGTGTTTATCTCTAAACACTAAGAAGTTCCTATTGAAAAACAGCCAGGCGTGTGTGAGACTTCATTTTTAAAAGCTATGAAATTTCCTAGTGTATTGAATTTAGAGTTTTAACTTGCATTTGTCGCTTGAGTTCAAGAAATAAAAAAAACCGAAATTCAAAGAAAATCGGTTTTCAATAGATGATGCAGGGATTGAACCTGCGACCCGCTGATTAAGAGTCAGCTGCTCTACCAACTGAGCTAATCATCCATAATAGGACTTTTAAACGATAAAGACAAAATTAAAACATCTTAGGGAATTTTTCAAGCTGTTTTTTAATTATTTTAAAATAGCTTAGTCCTTTGTATATACTTTATGACCAATATTGAACTTTTAGAATATTATTTATCCCATTTGGCGATAGAACGCAATTTGTCGTCGGCAACTATCCAGAGTTATCAAGAGGATTTGCGACATTTTATTGCTTGGCTAGATCAAAAAGATACAGCGTTAAAAGATTTAGAGCTTTCTGATTTAGATGTGTTTTTAAATAGTTTGTCTGCCGAACGAGACTATAGCCCGACTTCGATTGCTAGGCATTTTTCGAGTTTAAAGGGTTTTTTAAGGTATATGCAACAAGAGTCTTATTATCCTCATTCTACTGAATCCATTTTGGCGGTGCCCAAAATTGCCTCTTATTTGCCCGATTATTTGTCGGTAGAAGAGGTGGATAGTGTCTTTGAAGAAATTCAAAGCCACTCCAAAAGTCCAATACGAGACACAGCTTTATTAGAGTTGCTCTATAGTGCAGGGCTTCGAATTTCAGAGGCTTTGCAACTAAGGTTAGAAGATCTGGATTTAGACAATGAATGGATAACGCCCATTGGAAAAGGCAACAAACAAAGGTTAGTCCCTTTGGGAAGTAAAGCAAAAGCTACACTTAAAGTCTGGATCCAAGAAGAACGACCCCTACTCCAGCCAAAACACAACACTGTGATTCTCAACAGGCGAGGGCAAAAACTTTCTCGAATGGGGGCATGGAAAATCCTAAAATCTTTCACCCAGCACCTGACCAAAAATGTTTCTCCACACACTTTTAGACACTCTTTTGCCACGCATTGTATAGAAGCGGGCATGGATTTGCGAGTTTTACAAGAACTTTTAGGGCATGCCGACATTGCAACAACGCAGATTTACACCCATATCGACAGAGAATTCATCCGTGAAGCCCATCGCTTGCACCACCCCAGAGAAAGGGGGATTTGATTGAATAAAAGCCCTAAAATTCAACTAAAATTTTTGATTCAATCTTGTAAGAAATTATTTGTAAGTCCTTGTAAATTATGAGCTTAAAGAAAATGCTTAACAAGTTTTTAGAGGGGTTAAGTGATTCTATTCTTTTGGAGTGAGTAGGTTCTTAAAACTTAAAAGCTACATGAAGATTTTTATTTCTGCTGAAGCTTTTCTTTGTGGTTTATCTAAGGCTAAAATTTAGTAAAATTATTTATGAGCAAATCTTTATAAATCTATGAATTAAAAGGACTTATAAAAAGTATTTGATGGTAAAACTGAAAGATTATTAGAAGATGCAATCTAAAAATCACCATTCTATTTCGCCTTCTTGCACTATTAAAACTAAAGAAAAATTCTTTGTTTGTTCATTTTATCAAAATCTGTGAAAATCATAGGATGCGTGCTTGAAAAGTGAAATGTAGCTGTCTGCAAAAAGCATTCCAAGAATGTACCGTCATTGCGAGGGAATCCCTGCGAAAATTGTGCCAAAGATGCAGGGTGTCACGGAGTTTATGCGAAATTTGTGCCAGAAAACGCAGTTTATCTTTAAGTACTAACCACGAACCGCCCAAGTCTTCATTATGCGGTTATCCATGCGAAATGTGTGCCAGAAAACGCTGTTCATCTCCAAATTAGCTCTGAATCTTTAAATACTTCCCACTTCCCACTTCCAACTTCCTACTTTAAAAGCCAGGCGTGTGTGAGACTTCCTTAAAAGAGCTTGTATTTTTGAGGGTCTTTTAATTTTGACCTTTTATTTGCTTTATTTTTTCTATATTTAATGTTGATTTAGACGATTCTAATTAAAGGATTTACGATGGCAAAAAAAGTGCAAGATGCTTTGAAAGATTTGGTTTCTTTGTGTAAAAGACGAGGTTTTATTTTTCCTGGTTCAGAAATCTACGATGGTTTAGCGAATACTTGGGATTATGGTCCATACGGTTGCGAGCTTAAAAGGAATATTAAAGACCTTTGGTGGAAAAAGTTTGTGACAAGTCGTTCTGATGTGTTGGGTTTGGATAGTTCTATTTTGTTGAATCCAAAGGTATGGCAAGCTTCTGGTCATGTGGGTAATTTTTCGGATCCTTTGGTGGATTGTAAGTCTTGTAGAGAACGCTTTAGAGCCGATCACCTTTTAGAGGAAAAGCTAGGCGAAGGCTGCACTATGGGCAAAAATTTCAAAGAAATTGCAGAAATGATTGTCGAGAATGAGATTGAGTGTCCAAAGTGTAAGGCCAAGGATTTTACAGAGCCCAGAGCTTTTAACTTGATGTTCAAGACCGAGATGGGGGCTGTAGAGGGTGCTGGTAATATGGTGTACCTAAGACCAGAGACTGCTCAAGGGATTTTTATTAATTTCAAAAATATTATGGACAATGTGCGTCCTAAAATTCCTTTTGGTGTGGGCCAAATTGGAAAGTCTTTTAGAAACGAAATCACTCCGGGTAACTTTATTTTTAGAACTCGAGAGTTTGAGCAAATGGAAGTGGAGTTTTTCTGCGAACCAGGGACCGAAGCCGAATGGTATAAATACTGGAAACAGTTTTGTATGGACTGGTTGGTCGATGATTTAGGTGTTACTAAAGAAAAGTTACGCCTTAGAGAACATACTGCCGAAGAGTTGTCTCACTATTCCAACGGGACTTCTGATATTGAATATGCTTTTCCTTTTGGTTGGGGAGAGCTGTGGGGGATAGCAAGCCGTACAGATTATGATTTGACTCAACACCAAAATGAATCTAAAGTGAAACAAGAGTATTTCGATGCTGCACAAAATAAACGATATATTCCTTATGTAGTAGAGCCTTCTTTGGGCGTGGATCGTTTGTTGTTGGTCTTGCTTGCCGATGCTTATGAGGTAGAAACTTTAAAAAGTGAAGACCCTTCTAAACCCGATGATACCCGCGTGGTGCTTCGTTTCCACCCTGCTGTGGCTCCAGTCAAGGCGGCTATCCTTCCATTAGTCAAAAAAGGGAAGGTCAAAGAAGAAGCCCAAAATATTTACAAAAAACTTTTGAATCATTTTTATGTAGAATACGATGAGACTCAATCTATTGGTAAAAGATACCGTCGTCAAGATGAATTGGGTACTCCTTACTGTATTACTGTAGATTTTGATACTATTGGCGAAGGAGACGATGTGAATCCTGAGTTAAAAGGTACGGTAACCGTTCGTGAAAGAGATTCTATGAAACAAGAACGAGTGGCTATCGAAGATCTTGAGTTATGGTTGTTTAAAAATATTGCTCGATCATAGGAGGTATTATGCGTATCCGTATCACATTCATTGTTCTATTGAGTAGTTTTTTGCTTTTTTGGGCATGTGGAGATGACACAAAGTCCCCAAAAGATCAAAATCAAAATATTGTTGTGACCGAGCCTGCTTGGCATTACAAAGACTATTTAATTTATGCCGACGGGCGAGTGACCGATTTAGACCACCAATGGATTGGAAACTATTCGTTTGAAGAGCAAGTGATTAGAGATTTAGATGGAAATATTATACTAGAAGCTGTGGATTTATCTACTGCTCCTATTATAGAGCCTACACTCCCTTCTGATTCTACTCATATCGAAGTTCCAACAGATTCTACTCCTACAAATCCATTAGATTCTGTATTTCCAGTGCTACCTCCAGTAGATCCAAGTAGTAGTTCAAGTATTCCTTGGAGTTCTTCAGAAGTTTTTCCTGTAGATTCAAACACCCATTTGAGTTCATCTAGTGATTTTGAGCCCGAAATCCAAAGTTCATCTTCGAGCGAAGAGATCATACCAGATCCTACTAAACCTTTAGAGTCTTATCCAGTTGCTTCTTACCCTGATATTAGTTCTAATCCAAATAAAGGCTGGAACACTCGATATTGGGATGCTTGTAAACCACACTGCTCTTGGATTGGAAATGGAGATCAAGGCCGAGCAGATACCACCTCCGAAGAATCTTACCAAGCGACGATGACTACTGTTAGAAATTGTAATATCAATGATGTTGAAATCCCCACTTTTACATTGAGCAAGGCAGTCCAACAATATTGGATTGGTTGGGAGGGAGTACCTAGTGCTTGTGAAATTGGAAAAAAGGGTGCATTCACTTGCACTGATATGGTTCCCGTGGCTGTGAATGATACTTTGGCATATGCTTTTGGGGCTGGACCAGCAGGGACTGTGTGTGGTAAATGTTACCATATGCAATATGATGGTTCTTTTAAAGATGTAGGCCCTAGCAATGCTCCCAAAGCCACGCACAAAGCCTTAAAAGGAAAGCATTTGATTTTAATGTCCTCTAATATTGGCCACGATGTTAAAGATGGGCAGTTCGATGTGATGGTTCCTGGGGGTGGGGTAGGAATTTATGATGCTCTCTCCATCATGGTTTCTCGAAGTGATATCGATTGGGGGGAACAATATGGTGGTTTTTTAACTGCTTGCCAAAATTCTTTGGGTTATGATGCCAGTTTGTCTTCTTTTCAAACTTGTATTCGAAATAAATGCACCGATGCTTTTACTGGTTTTGATAATTTACTCAATGGTTGTATGTGGTTTGCCGATTGGTACATGGCTGCAGATAACCCCACCTACAATTGGGAAGAAGTGGAGTGCCCTCAGTATTTGTTAGACAAATACCTTACCACCATCAATCTCACTCGCCACAATGACTTTAAATACCAAGATGATTGGTCCACTTATAAAGGCGGAGAGCTAGAAACTCAAGTCTGTAATGAGACTGGATGCCCTTAAAATTTCAATTAAATAGCACAAAATAGTGCTATTTTTTTTTATTTATGTAGTTTTAAACTATGAATAAATCGATTATAAGTATAGCTTCTAAAAAGCCTCAAATAGGTGAGCGAGTGTTCATTGCAGATGGTGCTCGTTTGATTGGTGATGTTAAAATAGGAGATGATTCTTCTGTTTTTTTTAATTCTGTTTTAAGGGCAGACATTGCTTCGATATCGATTGGAAAACAAACTAATATTCAAGACAATGTGTCGGTGCATTTATCTCATGACTTAGGGGTTAGTGTGGGTGACAATGTGACTGTGGGGCACAATGCTATTTTGCACGCTTGCACTATTGAAGATTTTTGTCTGATTGGCATGGGTTCTATCATCATGGATGGAGCGCATATTCGAAAAAACTCTATTGTGGCGGCGGGGGCATTGGTCCCTGCGGGAAAAGAATACCCCGAAGCTTCACTGATTGTGGGTGTCCCTGCTAGAGTACTTCGATCTTTGACTGTCGAAGAGATGCAAATCACAGCTCGTAATAACTATGCTTATGTGGATTTAAAAAACAAATATATTGAAGGGTTTGAATAGTGTATCATTTTTTTTTCTTAATCAATCCAATTAGCGGGGGTGGACAAGGAAAATTCATATACGATTTTATACCAGAGATTATGAGTTCCATGCATTTTAAAGAAAATGAATGGCACGCTGAGTTTACTCAGGTAGAAGATTTAGACAATCAAATTCAAAAGGCTTTAGATTCTACTGAAACTTTGATTGCAGTGGGTGGAGATGGTACCATTTCGCATATTTTTTCAAAATTTTTAGAAGCTAATTCGTCTCCTAAGCTTAAAATAGGGCTCGTGCCCTTGGGTACAGGCAATGATTTAGCCCGAGTCTTAAATTTATACAAGAACTTTTTAAATAAAGGTTTGTTGTTTTTATTTAGAAATTTGGTTTCTGCAAATACAAGCCCTTTGGATATTTGGAAAGTCAATGGTCAATACGCTTTGGTGAACTATTTTTCGAGTGGAATTGATGCAAGGATTGCTCATGATTTTAATAAAGCAAGAAAATTAGGACTCATCAATTCGACTTCTATTGTGGCCAATAAAATGCATTATGTAAAAAGATTTATTAAAGACAGACACTATTTTTTAAAAGAAGGCAAGGTGACTATCACCAATCCATGCACTCAATTGAAAAAATCTTACCCTCTAAAAGGTTATAGGACTATTATCATTGGAAATATCCCTAGTTTTGCAAGTGGCTCTAATCCGTTTTATAAATCCAATAAATCAGACAAAGTTTTAGAAGTGGTGATGGTTCCCAATTTATTTTCTTTTGTAGGGGCTATTTTATTAGGCAACATTCCATTTTTGGGCGTTTTATACAAAAAATATTTTTTAAAGAGTATCAAAGCCAGTGCTATTGAATTGGAACTCGAACCCAGTGAGTTTCATCAGTTAGATGGCGAAGATATGAGTCAAAAATTAGGTGAAAAAATCATTATTGAATATGGAAGTCAAGCACAAATCCTTAGTCTCTAAGATAAATCCTATCCACCTCTCTGAAATAGAAGCTTTTTTTTTGTTAGAAGCCAAAAAACAAGAGAAGGACCTTTATGTCGATGGTTTTTCGGCCATAGCACATGCCAATGCAAGTGCTATTTCATTTTGGACCGAGTCCAAATTGCCCAAACAATACCATCACATAGATTTTGGCCTTTTATTGGTTCCCCTAGATTTTATACCCTCCTCTCATAAAATCAGGGCCTGGATCCATTGTGAAAACCCTTATCATGCAATGGTGCAGTTTTTAGAACATTTTTACATAGCTAAAAGAAAATACGCAGCCCCTAAAATTGCATCCACAGCAAAAATACACCCCACCGCAGTGGTAGAAGGAGAAGTCAAAGGCCATGCTACTATTGGGCCTCATTGCTTTGTAGCTCCAGGTTCTGTGATAGGGGAGCGATGCGTCTTGGAAGCGAACAACACGGTTTATTCAGATGTAGAAATTGGTGAGAACACGGTTTTGCAAGCAGGGGCTGTACTAGGGAGCAGAGGTTTTGGCTTTTATGAAAATCAAGGGAAATCGTACAAGGTACCTCATTGTGCCGGGGTGCGTATAGGTAAAAACTGTGAAATTGGAGCCAATTCGGTGATTGCTTCTGGATTTTTATCACCTACTTTTATCGGGGATCACTGTCATTTTGATTCTTTTGTGCAAATTGCTCATAATTGTTGGCTAAGCGATCATATTTTTATGGCCTCTCAATCGGGCTTAGGGGGTTCGACTATAGTGGGTTCTGGAGTGAAAATTGCTGGGGGTGCACAAGTGGCAGGGCATTTGAGCATAGGCAAAAATGCAATCATAGCAGCCAAAGCAGGGGTCACAAAGAATATCGCAAGCCATGCAATGGTGGCGGGTTTCCCAGCCATAGAAATTAAAAAATGGCGAAAACAGATGATTGCCCTTCGAAATTTAGGAGCTTCTTTGTGAAGATTTCAATGGAATCAGCTTCTTTGTCTTATCCTCTTGCAAAAGCAAGTGTAGAGCTTGTGAAAAGGCACCGAGCCATGGTTTCTTGGTATCATCAAGGTGAACTTTTGTGGCAAACGGGCAATGTAGACGCATTTAAAAAACTTCATAGCTCCGTTAAAAGGACCACTATTTTATCTTCTAAAACCACAAGCATCGCTTCTCCCGAGCATTTGGCCCCTGTCTTTGCTCTTTGGAATCAATATTCTTTTGATATTCATTTGGAGCAAGATGAAGTCCCCATGTTAGATGGCAGTGCATTAGCGTGGTTTCACGCCATTCGATCCATGGCTAAAACTCCTCAAGCACTTGGTTTTTACGATGTCCCTCTACACGAAGAGTGGGAAATTCCTGGTGGTTTTGTCAAAATCAGAGAAAATGATACTTTTGAAGTAGAGTATTCATTAGACAATTATTATTTTAAAGACTCTTCACTGGTTTCTATATATGGTCCCGAAGATTTATACCCTATTTTACAGGCTAGGAGTTTTATTTTCTTAGAAGACTATCAAAAAGCAAAAAAAGCTGGTTTATTAAAAGGTAGCACTCACCAAAACGGTCTTTTATTAGAGTCTAGCCTTTTAGAGCCCATAAATCTACTTCATGGAGCTCCTTTGCGACACCCTCAAGAGATTCTTTACCATAAAATCTTAGATTTAATAGGAGATATTTGTCTCCATACCACATTTTTACCTAAATTAAAGATTCAAATTCACAATGGTGGCCATACCAGCCATCATCAAATTTTACAGAGGTTACTATGTCTTTATTAGATACACTTCCAAAATCTTCTACTCCAGGTGTTTTATACGATGAGTCTGTAGTGATGGATATTTTACCACAAAGAGACCCTTTTAGATTTATTAGTTATGTAAAAGAAATGAACCTAGAGGCAGAATTTCCAGAAATTATTGCTGTTAAAGAAGTGCACGCCGATGAATATTACTTTAAAGGACATTTTCCTTCGGAGCCTATCATGCCTGGAGTGCTTCAAGTAGAAGCCATGGCACAAGCAGGCTGTATTTTAGGCATTCTAAGACACGAAGCCGAAGTTGAAGGAAAAAGACCCGCTTTTATGGGTGTAGATAAATGTCGTTTCAAAAAACCGGTAGTTCCTGGAGATGTCTTGACTATTAAGGTGGTATTAAAAAACTTTAGAAGAGGGATTTTGTTTTTTGATGGAGAAATATACAAAGGCGAAGAAATGGTTTCCAGTGCTTCTTTAACGGCAGCTATGGTTTAAGTGTTGTTTTATCCTACAACAGAAATATATATAAGCACATAAAAAGACGATCTTTCTATTTAAATTATGGATATAAATCTTCTAAAAATTTTGTTTCCTCTTTTTTAAGTTTTTAGAAGAAATTTTAAGCCATAGTCGAAAGGAGTCTTTATGAATAGCGGCAATTTAAAGCGTATTTGCTTATTTCTCATCTTTTTCTCTTCTTTAAGCTTTGCAGATTGGAGTGTGTTTTTGCTCATTGGACAATCCAATATGTCTGGACAAGGCTCTATCCAAAGCGAAGATCGTGCTTCGAACGAACAAGTGAAGGTGATGGCTTTTAGGGATTGCAATAACTTAAATAGAAAAGATGGGCAGTGGTACACAGCGGTTCCACCTCTTCATGACTGTAACGAAGGTGTGGGTCCAGGTGATTGGTTTGCAAAAACTCTCATTGAAAAAGGCTACAAAGACACCATTGCTCTTGTGCCTGTGGCCATAGCTGGTGCAAGCATCGATATATTTGTAAAAGGTTCTTATTACAACATGCAGTCATTTCAATACAACCCTCCATCGGCGGTGGGCAATTATCCTAGCCGAAATTTATACCCATGGGTTTTAGAACGCTTACAAAATGCACTAAAAAAAGGAAAACTCCAAGGCATATTGTTGCATCAAGGAGAATCTGACAATGGAAGCAATACATGGGTCACTCGAGTGTCAAAAATAGTTTCGGACTTAAAAAATGATTTGAATCTAAACGAAGATGTGCCTTTTTTAGCAGGAGAATTGCCTTACAATGGATGTTGCAAACTCCATAACAATGTGATCGCACAAATTCCAAGTAAAATCCCAAATTCGGCCGTAGTTTCTGCCAACGGTTTAACAGGGATGAAGGATCAATATCATTTTGACACACCCTCTTACCGAGAGATGGGGAAACGCTATGCAGAAGCTTATTTAAAACTAAGACCCATTAGCTCCGCTGAAACACCCTCTTCTAGTTCTGTATTTTCCTCTTCCAGTCAGAATCCATGGGGCAATTCTTCTTCATCGAGTCAAAATCCTTGGGGCAACAATTGGTCATCTTCGAGTCAAAACCCTTGGGGCAACAATTGGTCGTCTTCCAGTCAAATCCCTTTAGATGACTCCTCACTTTCTTTTCAGAAAAAAGGTGCACTATCTCCACTCCAAATAAATCAACTACAAATGCATATTGTGGGCCGCTCCATATGGATTGAAAACAATCTCCACCACAGCTACAAGCTTTTTGACCTCCAAGGGAACTTGTTATCTCGTGGCTTATTGAATAAAGCTCGCAATCAAATCCAAATCTCTAAACCTGGCCATTATGTAATAGAAGTCGACAAAAAAGCCTATAAAATTTCAATGTTTTAATGAACTAATACAGTTTAACACTCTAACGATAGAGAATAAAGTCTCACACACGCCTGGCTTCTGAAAAGCATGCCAGAAAAGCTGGGATGCGTGCCTGGAAATTGGGATGCGATATTCTGCGAAAATTGTGCCAGAAATGAAGGGTGATTGCTTTGCGAAAATTGTGCCAGATTAGTGGTTAGTGTTAGAGATGTTTTGCGGAAATCAGAGGGGACGGTGCGAAAAGTAGGATGTGATATGCTGCGAAAAGTGCTACATTGAGCCTGTCGAAGTGCATGCCAGAAATGCTGGGATGCGCGACAGAGGTACTGTGCGAAAATCGTGCCAGAAAACGAATTGAATTTCCAAATTAGCTGTTAATCTTTAAATACTTCTCACTTCTCACTTTCTACTTCAAAAAGCCAGGCGTGTGTGAAACTTCCATCAATAAATAGTGATTTAATTTTTTGTTTAATGGATGGTGGATCCGTCGGGGGCTTCGCAAGTGAGGGGTTTTTGGTTGATTTCTAATCGGTTATCAAGGTAAAAGATGCTTTTGTTTTGAACTTCTAGTTGGATTTTTTGAAAATCTTTGATTTTGAGCTCTCGATTTTCTGATGCTTCTATGTTTTGAAAGAATGCCCGTTCTCCGATTTTAGATTCAGGGGGTACGCTGACTAAAGAAGTTTTTTTGTTTTCTGTTTCGCCTGCTAAAATCATGCCCGAGCTCATGACACCGCGTAAGGGGGCGGCTTTGAGGTTTGCAAATAGTAAGACAAGACGGCCTTCGAGTTCTTGAGGGCTGTAACTGGATTTGATGCCCGAACATACGATTCGAGGCTCTGCTTCGCCAGCATCTATGTTTAGTACATATAGTGAGTCTGCGTTGGGGTGGTTGGTGACGCTCAATATTTTGGCTACTCTAAGGTCTAGTGCCGCTGCAACATCTTTGGCGAAGAGGGGTTTTTGTGTACTGTTTTGGGTTTTTGAGGTGTTTGTGATTTCTATTCTTGGAAACAATACAGACGCTTTTCCAAAAACTTCTCCACCTTTTAGTTTTCCCCAGTTTAAATCATCTAAAGATTCTAGTTTGCTCCCAAGCATATGCAGTGCTTCTTGAGCTTTACTAGGGATAATTGGAGATAAAAAGCAAAGAGATATTCGAAGGGCTTCGGCCGAAATAAAAAGTACTGTGCCCAGTTCTTCGCGTAGATTGGTGTCTTTGGCTAGTTTCCATGGGGCTTTAATTTCTAAATAACGATTGACCATGCGTACTAAACTCATAATGTCTTCTATGAGTGTAGAAAGTTTCACTTGTTCTATGTTTGTATAAACTTTCTTTTTCAATTCTTTAGAATATTCGATGAGTTTTTGGGCTTCTGAATCTATTTGGGTGGCAGCAGGCAATACACCATTAAAGTGTGTCTCGACTAATTTATAAACTCTGTTGGCAAGGTTGCCTAAATCATTGGCTAAATCACTGTTGATGCGTCTTTTGAAAGCGTCGTCACTGAAGGTGCTGTCTAAACCGACCACCATTTCTCGGGCTAAAAAGTATCGAAAGCTATCCACTCCGTATTGATCCATATAGTCAATGGGGTTGACTCCAGTGCCGCTAGATTTGCTCATTTTGCTTCCATCGATAAGCCACCATCCATGGGCTAAAATATGAGTGGGGAGTGGAATCTCTAAAGCCATGAGCATAGTGGGCCAATAAATAGCATGTGTAGTTAAAATATCTTTTCCAATCAAATGGTACGAGGCTGGCCAAAGGGGAGCACCGTTTTTGAAGTTTTTGTTTTGTACCGCACTCACATAATTGATAAGGGCGTCAAACCACACATAGGTCACATAGTCAGTGTCAAAAGGGAGGGGAATTCCCCAGCTTAATCGAGATTTGGGTCTGCTGATGCATAAATCGGTGAGTTCTTGTTTTAAAAAGCCCAAGACTTCGTTTTTTCTAAAATCTGGGAGGATCCAATTTGGATTTTCTTCGATATACTGGATGAGTTTTTCTTGGTATTTTCCCATTTTAAAGAAGTAGTTTTTTTCTTTGATCCACTCTACAGGGCGATTCCCAATTGGGTCTTTTTGATCCACCAGTTCTTCTTCTGCAAAAAATCGTTCTTCGCCAACAGAGTACCAGCCTTCGTATTCTTTGGCATAAATTTCACCCTTGTCCCAAAGCTTTTGAAGAGAATCCGAAACGAATTTTTTATGATCACTATCCGTGGTGCGTATAAAATGGTCGTATTGGATATCCATTTTATTCCAGAGTTCTTTAAAATGTAAATTGTACTCGTCCACATGTGCTTGAGGATCAACGCCTCGTTTTTGTGCCGCTTGTTGGACTTTTTGCCCGTGTTCGTCGGTGCCTGTTAAAAAAAAGCTTTCGTATCCAAAAAGTTGGTGGTATCGAGTGAGGATGTCGGCAAGTACAGTGGTATAAGCGTGACCAATATGAGGAGCGTCGTTCACATAGTAAATGGGAGTTGTGATATAAAAGTTTTTCATTCACTAAATTTATAAAAATAATTTCAAAAAAAAAGAACCCCTAAATGTTTTAGAGGTTCTAATTTTATTTATTCTAAACTATGACTTAGTAAATTCGACCAATGAGGTTGCCGTTCAATACAAAGTCTCTGGAACTGCCATAACTATGGAAACCAGCAGACAAAGTGAAACGATCGGTTAAAGATTTTTCAATATAGAATGCACCTAAGACATCTTTGATCTTTTTACTATTGGTTTTATACACAGTCTCGTGTCTGTCGGCAAGGTATTCTGCTTCAAGTACGATTTTGTCAATGACACCAGGAGTGAAAAGGATCCCGCCGGTCAAAGGCATTTTCCAATCTACAACCACAGTCCTTGAATGTTTGTAACCTTTTTCATCGATATATGTCTCTGTAGAATCAGAGCCTAAGTCTAACATGGCTACTTCTCCAAAAAGAGCAAGTTTATCATCGATTAAATTGAGTTTTGCCTTTAAAGAAACATTTGTTTTTACATCGGATTTACTGGAATAGACTTTGTCAAAAATATTGGTTCTAAAAGCCAAATCAACCTCTATCGCTTCTAAAGAAGGAAGGTCTCTAAATTGAGCCAAACCACGGAAGTCACCGGTATTTAAGTATGGACCTGTGCTAATGAAAGCAAACTCAAGGGCTAGATTTTCGCTTGGAGTGAATCCAAATTGCATCATGTTTTCGGCTTTTTGAGTGGACTTGAAACCAATCTTATACCCGTCTATGTAGCCACCAAAATAGTCTCCGTGTTTGTCGGTGTTTTCCCAACGACCCAATTTAAAGTTAAAGTATTTGGTGCGTTGTAAAGCAGAAGCTTCTCTTAGTTCTAAAATATCTCGGTACTCTAATTCGGTGTTTTTATCTTCTGTGTAAACATAAGTAGGGTTCACTACCAAATCACCTGGGTAAACAGAGAAAAATAATTTACCAATAAAACGATCTGTTTTAGTCAATAAAGACAAGTTGGCGCGTCCAAACCACTCTTCCAAGTTATGACCATTTAAATCGTCTTCGGAAGACCAAAAAACTTTACCAGCTTGGATTTCAAAATTAGAACCAAATTTAACTTGGATTTTTTCTTTTGTAGTAGAAGCACTAGCTTCAGAGCTTGCTAGCTCGCTATCGAGAACATCTTGAGTGTCTTCTAGCTCTGCTTCGGCTTTGGTTTCTTTTGCTTCTGCTTTCACCTCTTTTTTAGGGGCATCGGCTTTGGCTTCTTTTGCTTCTGCTTTCACCTCTTTTTTAGGGGCATCGGCTTTGGCTTCTTTTGCTTCTGCTTTCACCTCTTTTTTAGGGGCATCGGCTTTGGCTTCTTTTGCTTCTGCTTTCACCTCTTTTTTAGGGGCTTCGGTTTTGGCTTCTTTTGCTTCTGCTTTCACCTCTTTTTTAGGGGCTTCGGCTTTGGCTTCTTTTGCTTCTGCTTTCACCTCAGTTTTAGGGGCTTCGGCTTTAGCTTCTTTTGCTTCTGCTTTCACCTCAGTTTTAGGGGCTTCGGCTTTGGCTTCTTTTGCCTCTGCTTTCACCTCAGTTTTAGGGGCTTCGGCTTTGGCTTCTTTTGCTTCTGCTTTCACCTCTGTTTTAGGGGCTTCGGCTTTGGCTTCTTTTGCCTCTACTTTTACCTCTGTTTTAGATTCGGTGTTTTTTTGAGCAGAAGCGTCTGTTGTTTTTACTGTTTCGGCTGCAAAAATAAAACTAGCAGTCAAAAGTAAAATGAATAATAAACGGTTCATAAAGAGTCTCCTGAATTTTGATCCACTTGTATTTAAACTTCGTTATAGAGTTTAAACCACATACTATTGTAAATTTTAGTAAAAAATTATAATATTAAGTATCAAATTTTATAAAAATATTATGTTCTAACCATGTTTTTCAAAAATAACCTCATATTTGTTCTTTTATTGTGCTTTTTTTCACATTCACAAGTTTTAAGTGTATATAAAAAACCCGATCCTCAATCTCCCATTCTAGGAGAACTCAATCATTCTGACTGGTTGACCGAGATGCCTATTCCAGAAAAAAAAGTCAAAAAAACATATTTTGTGAAAGATAAAAAGGGAAAAAGAGTAAAAAGAGTAAAATACGAGACTCTAGTCCCCAAAGAACCGCCTCAATTTGTACCTATTAAATCAAAATTTGGTTCAAACTATGCTAAACGGGCCGATTTAGCTCGATATTTAGAAAGAAAAGCAGATATTAGTGGCACATATTCTTCTAGTACGGGCTCTGTGGTTTTAAAAAAATCACCTAATAATCCCGGGTTGTTTACAATCATTATTTTAAATGGGCCAGAATTGGATAGGGCAGAGTTTGAGGCGAGTGATTTAAGTGTCAAACGCATGAAAGGTCATCATCGTTTTACTTTTCAAGAGCCAGGGTGTCAATTAAACATAGATTTATTCAACTGGCAATTAAAGGTTGTAGAAAAAGGCTGTAAAGATTACAGTACTCCTAATTTTAGTTTAGCAGGAGAATATTTTACTTATACCGAGACCTTAAGAGAAGCAGAGGTTTTTCAATTTCCAGAAATAAAATTCACCTATAAAAAGTTTTTTTGGTGTCCAGAAGGACCTGACTCTTGCGAACACACCAAAGATGAAAATGGCAAAGTCACTATCACTTGGAGTTTAGATGGAAATGGCTTTATCGAAAGAAAAGCCGGAAAGCACAGCCATGTTTACAGACCTTACGAACGAATTATCCCCAATAAATCCGAGTTTTATAAAGGCGAAAAACCCATCATGCTCAAAACTAAGCGAACCGATATGTCTAGTGAATGGATGATTTGGTCTTATTACCCCAAAGCCAAACGATTTAAAATGGTACGAGCTGGGACCAGGCCCGATGCAGCTTACACCGAAGTATTTGAATAATGTTGAAAGTTTTAGAAACATGTAAAATATTGTATCTGGATTTATCAGTCATAGAAATCCTTTTAGATTTGAATCACTCTGATTATCCAAAGATTTCACAAGCTCTGGATTTTGCTTATCAAAAAAAGATTCAAATTTATGCCTCTACACTCAGCCTAGAAGAATTAGCCAAAAGTGCTTTTTCTCAAGGGCAAGAGATTTTAGCCAGGCAATACAAAGCTTTTTTCACTCACTCCAAAAACTTCCACATTCAAAATATAGATGCCGAAGTCGCTTTTAAAAGTGCAGAGTTTAGATCTAAGTACGGTCTTAAAATTCAAGACTCTTTACAATTAGCCTCGGCTTATGTGAGTGCTGCCGACACAGTCCTAAGCATGCACTCCGCCTGGAAGTCAGTTGCAGAAGTACCGGTGTTTCTTTTAAGTGAAATTTAAATAATTTCGGTCCAGTAACGGATGTGCTCGTTTATAAAAGAAGAGTTATCAAAACTCAAGTTAAAAATTCGAGCTATTTTTTCTACAGAATAGAGCATGGGCTTATCGGACCAACCCAAGTCAGTTTCTATAATTTTAGAAGTAGAATTGGGATAATATTCACGCATTTTTTCTGCAATTTGTTTCCAACCCACCCACTCGGTACTCAAGCCCAAAAACACTTCTTCGTTTAAATCGGATTCTAAAATACTCAAATACAATTTTGCTTGTTGAGAAGCGTGTATAAATTGAGTGCCGTCGTTTTTAATGATTTCGATATCTTTATTTTCTTTAAAAGCCCTTGCTATATTCAAAAAACGGCGGTCAGGTTGAGTGCAGCCATCTTCAAAAGCAGGATTGCCAAAAGTATAACCTGGTCGAATCACATTTCTAGTCATTTGGACTTGAGGGAAGTGTTTACCATAACCTTGTTTAAAGCCCAAAACAAAAGCCTCACCAGCCGATTTGGTGGCTCCATAAAGATCGATAGGTAAATTCGCAATGGTTTCATTCATCACAGAACGCATTTTGCCCATAGCGGCGGTACTCGAAGTATAGATGAATTTTTGACAACCAGCAAGAGCTGCGAGTTCTAAAAGTTTTACGGTAGCACGAGTGTCATTTTCGAGCATCGACAAAGGAGTCTCACCCCAACCAAGAGCAATGTGTATACAAGCATCTGCTCCTTCTAAACCTTTGGCCAAAGATTCAAAGTCCAAAAGCGATGATTCTATCATAGTGACTTTATCGTGTTCTTTTAGAGAGGGGATTTTATCGGGGTGTCTAGTGGCTATCACTAATTCGTGCCCTTTATCTAAGAGTTCTTTTGCCACATAGTGGCCAATAAAACCTGTACCGCCAGTTAAGAATACTCGCATAATAAAACCTATGAATATATTAAACCATAAACTTTTGTACTGATAGAGGAACAGACCAATCCAACAAAAGTCGAAACACTCATCATTAAAATAGTATTTTTTACATCTAAAGGACAGTGTTTTTTTAAAGTTATAAAATTCAACATTATTTTCATGTGATTCTAGCAGATTATCTTGCAAATATCTATACTTGTATTTGTAAATTGGGTTTTAATCAATTGAATAGGTGGTAAAATGTCTCGTTTAAGAGTTTTGGTGTTGATGGGTGGATTTTCTTCGGAACACGATGTTTCTGTAGTCAGTGGCACAGGAATTATTCGAGCCATTCACCCCAAAAAATACAATGTACACCCTGTTTTAATACAAAAAGATGGCACTTGGATTTGGTCTTCAAGAGAACTCACTCCTTATCAAAAAGAAAATTTTTCTTTAAATTACTTTCTGGCATTAGAAGGGAAGTCGGCCTGCAAAAAAAAGAACCCTGCACTTTCGGAACTTCCCGATTCTGACATTGCGTTTTTGGCTTTGCACGGCAAATGGGGAGAAGACGGACGCGTCCAAGCACTCTTAGAAAACTGGAAAATCCCCTACACTGGCTGTGGAGTTTTGGCCTCTGCACTTGCTATGGACAAAATCAAAAGCAAAGAAATTTATGCTTTCAACAAGATTGCCACACCAGCCCACCGAGTTTTACATAGAAATTCTTTTAGTGGTGATCAATTAGTCTCTATAGCAGATGAATTAAAATTCCCTTTGGTGATCAAAGACCCAACTGGCGGCTCTAGTCTGGGCATGGGTATCGCTAATGACCTAGAAGAAAGCGAAAAGATCATTTCTGAATTATTCCAAAACTCAAACACCTTGCTGTGCGAACAATATATTCAAGGAAGAGAATTTAGCTGTGCCTACATAGAAGGTGAAAAACCCTTGTTTCCCACAGAATTACGCATGACCACTCGAAAGTTTTTTGATTTCGAAGCCAAATACAATGGCGAATGCGAAGAAATTACTCCTGCTCCATTAACAACGGAGCTCACTGAACAAATTCAAAAACTCACTCAAAAGGCTCACGAATCTTTATCGGCCAGTGTTTACAGTCGCACCGATTTTTTAATAGACTCCAGTGAAAAAATTTGGGCTATAGAAACCAATACATTGCCTGGATTCACCCCAACTTCTTTATTGCCACAACAAGCAGCTCATAACGGTATTTCTTATAGCGAACTCATAGATATTATCATCCAGAAAAGCCTCAAGGTGACTCGCTGATGGCCGAAACATACGATTTAATTTTAGATTCTTCTCGGCTTGGAATAGCAATGGGACTATATTCAAACGCAGAAAACTACGAAATCTATGACCACGAAGCACGGGGAGAGTCTGTGAATCGCCTACTAGATACGCTCCTTTTGCAAGCCAGCACCTCCTTAGAAAACATCCATAGGGTCATGGTCACTCTGGGGCCAGGTTCATTTACGGGACTAAGGAATGGCATCGCCTATGCCCAGGGCTTGTGCTTCTCTGGAAAACGCGAACTATATGGAGTCTCCACACTCCAGGCCCTCTCGGCTCAAGCAAAAAATCCAGCAGAAAGCCTTGTGATAATCAAAGCCAGACCAGAGCATTGGTACCTACGAAAGCAGGGCGAAGAATCTTTTTTATCCACCACAGAACTTTTAAAAAAACTTAGCGAAGCCCCACAAAGCACGACTATTTTGGGAGACCTTCACGCTCAAACACAAACAGAAATCCAAAACAAAATATCACAACAGCAACAGCATTTTGAACTCATCGAAGACAAAAACATCTCCAAATTCAGAGTCTTTTTTGACACTTTAGTCCCTTCATTGGTGCAAGAAGCCAACTACATACAAGCTTCTTATGCCCAAATTTAATAGCCAGGCGTGTGTGAGACTTCAAAAACAAAAAAATCTATCGAAACCTTCATCAAAACAAATTCAAAACTGAAAACCAGCACATCATTGAAAAACACATTTATGAAGCATTAAAAAATAAAAGTTCTGTTTTTAGAACGAATTTCCATCGAAAAAATCATCTTTTTTAAACCTGTTTCCATCGGAAAAACTCTGCTTTTTGAAAATTCATATTCTTAAAATCCTTCTAAAAAAAAAGCCTTCGCTGTTTCAAAGTTTCCACTGGTTTTGTATGAAGTTCCAGAAGCGCCTAGCCAAAAGAAGCGTTTAGAAGCTTAATTTTGATTTTTTTCTATAAGAAATTCCTTTTTTGGACTGCATTTCAAAAAGTTTTGTAGTTTTACATCTGTATGCTATTTAGAAAAATACAAATAATCGATATAGAAGCAATTTTTGAGATTCAAGAGGAATTGAAATTTCAAACTTGGAGCCTTTCGCAGCTAGAATCCAGCATAAAATCTGGCTTAGGTTTTTTAATAGAAAAAGAAAGCGTCCTTGCCTATGCTTTTTTAATGCCAATACAAGATGAAGCCGAACTTTTATCAATAGCTGTTAAAAAAGACTATCAAAAACAGGGGATAGCCTCTTTATTATGGAAAAAAACTTTAGAATATTTAGAAAACTTAAAAATTCAAAAAGTGTATTTAGAAGTTAGAGCTTCCAATAAAATAGCACAATCTTTTTACAAAAAAAATGGTTTCTTAGAGATTTACGAACGGAAAAACTATTATTCTAACCAAGAAAACGCAATAGTGATGCAATTCAAATTTTGAAATTCTAAATTGTAAAGAAACCGTGCGAAAAGGAATTCACATGAGTCGAATTTTTGACAACTTAAAACATCTAAAAAAAACACAACAACGCCGCCAAAGGTTAATCTATACATTACTAGCAGTACTGCTTGTCTTTTTGATACTCTTTTTTTATTGGTTTATCTCTAAAAGTGCTTTTATCCTAGTGAAAAATGACACATTTGAAAAAGTATCTTGGGCAGTGGTTTTAGATGGTCAAGGGGGTGCTTTAGAACGCTCGGACTATATAAAAGAACAAATGCTCCAGCACAAAGTCGATTCAGTCGTTTTTTTAGGCAGAAGGGTTTTCAAAAACAAAAATAATGCTGATTTTTATGCCGAAGAGTTTTTAAGTGATGGAAAAATCGATAGCGGTCGTGTATTTTTATTTCATCACAATGACCCATCTACCATAGAAGAAGCTAGGTCTTTGATTCCATGGCTCCAACAAAAAAACATAGATACCGTATTACTCGTCACCAGTACACCTGCTACCCAGCGAGTGCACAGAATATTTTCTAAACTCAGTGGAAAAACTCCCGTCTTTATCACTGTAGATATCCAGCACTATACTTTTAGAGCCCATAGATGGATCTTTGAAAGAGAATCTAGAAAAGAATGGCTCAAAGGCTGGCTCGCCCTGCTTAACTCTTATATAGACTTGTGGGGAGAAAAACCAATAGAAGTAGACAAAAATAAAATACCCAATGTGTATTCTGTCAAAGAAAAAAAGTTCATCAACAGCATAGAAAAACCAAAAAAAACTCCCGAAACTAAAACACCAAAAATCAAAGTCAGTCCAACAGAAAAAGACAGCATTCCAATGGAACAAAGCCCCTCCACACTCGATCCTTTGGATAAAAACACCTCAAAACCAGAAGCCGATACCAGCTCCAAAAACCCCGACAAGCAAAACCCCTCCTCAAGTCACAAAACCAAATAAAAAGGGGAGGGGAGACCTTTTAACTTCCACCCAAATTGTACTCAAGAAGGAATTTCAATGAAAAACTTTAAAGAAAAAGCGGATCTTATTTGGCGAGTGGCTAGAATTTTCATTTAAATTTCTAAACATTTTTCACAAAAAGCTTCTTTTTTTATGAATAAGTTACGAGTTCATTTTGCCAATGCAATTGCATTTTCTTATAAAATAAAAAATGTTTTTCTTAACTTAAAGTGTTTTATTATACGAAATTGAATGTATATTATGGATAACGGAACCTATGTTGCATCCCGTAAGATCTGCTCATGGGTCTTTTTTTTATAAAATTTTCTATTTGCTTAAAATCTGTAACAAGGGTGAAGCTTTAATAAAAGAATTTTGGAAATCTTGTTAAGCAGATATTGATAAAAAGAATTTATCATCATTCAAATGGTTTATAATTTCTATCTTATCTAGTGTAAAATTAAATTTTATTTTTTGTGCTAGGCTTCCATAATCCAATGAGGCTTTTGTTGGGCCTGAGCATGAGCCAAAAGTTAGGGCCAATCAATACTAGATCTCGGATCAGAGAGGTCCAAGCTTCGTTTTTGTTTTGGGCTCCTTCGATTTGAAAACAGCCACAAACAATGTCTAGGTCGTGAAATAATGCCCATGAGAGTGCAATTATAAAAGAGATGAACATTAAGAAGATGGCCAAACCTGCTTCTCTTGTGTATGGGGTGAAAATGAGAGCCAAGCCAAACCATAATTCAAATTGTGGATAGATAAGAGCAAAAAAGTTATTGATAAAACTTGGTAAAAATTGGTATTGAGCTACTAAAGTGGCAAATTCGTGTGGATCCTGAATTTTAAATATACTTGCTGCAATGAACATTCCACCAAGGCCTAGTCGAAGCAAAGTTTCTAGCATTTTTTGAGAAAATGTTTTGTGGAGTTTCCATGCAGGAATGATTAATATAGCGGCGATGACAATGGCTACAATCCCAATATGCATGCCGTATTTCCATGCATTTGGAAAAATATTTAAGAAGAATTCTTTGTCTGTTAAAGTTAAAAAAGTTTCTGGAAATGAAATTTCTGCAATTCCAAATGCAGTGAGAAGTATGGCTACAAAAAATAAAATTCCTGGTAGTATCATCATTGTTGTTCCGAGGCGTCTAAAACAGGTTGAGAACCAATCCACTCCACTGATTTAGAATTATCTGTGAAGATATTGTTGATTACAGCTAGAAAAAAACTGAAAACGCCCAAAATGATGAGCATTTTCCAGTTTAAACTTTTTAAATAGTCTATAAACTTTGTTTTCATATGCGCAAAATATGAAATTATACCCTTAGAGGCAAGTTTTTGTTTAATTTTTTATTTAATTTTTAGACGGAGCGTTGATCGAGATGTGCAAATCTTGCAATTGACTAATGTCTATAGCACTGGGACTGTGATCCATGGGACTAGAGGCACTGGTGTTTTTGGGGAAAGCTATAAAATCTCTAATGGATTCTTGGCCTTCTAAGCTTGCAATGATTCGGTCTAAACCAAAGGCCAAACCGCCATGCGGAGGGGCACCATATTTAAAGGCATCTACAAAAAAGCCAAAGTTTTCTTGGACTTGTTCGGCTGTGAGACCTAGCAATCGAAACACTTTTTCTTGTATTTCTGGTTTGTGAATACGGATAGAGCCTCCGCCTATTTCGACACCATTGAGGACCAAGTCGTAGGCTTCTGCTTTGCAGTTTTTGAGATCTCCGTTGAGCATAGCTTCTAGGTGTTCGGGCATGGGGCTTGTAAAAGGATGGTGCATGCTCACATAACGATCTTCTGATTCGCTGTATTCAAACATGGGGAATTCGGTGATCCATACAAACTCTCTCTTTTTAGGGTCGAGGAGTCCTTTGATCCTAGCGATTTCTAAACGGAGTTGCCCCATGGCTGTGGCCGCTATTTTTTCTGGACCAGCGATAAAGAACATCATATCAGAAGCTTCTGCTTCTAAGGCTTCTTTAAATGAATGGAGTTGCTCGAGGGTGAAAAATTTGGCCACTTGAGTTTCTACTTCGCCACCTTCTTTGACGCGCATCCAAACTAAGCCTTTGGCTCCATATCGACCCACATATTCTGTGAGTTCATCGATTTGTTTACGGGTGAAATCCACACAGCCTTTGGCGGCGAGACCTCTGATTTTGCCTCCAGACTTATACACATTGTTAAATACGCCAAAATCAGTGTGACCGGCAAGCTCGGTCACATCTTTGATTTCTAAATCAAAGCGAAGGTCCGGCTTGTCTGATCCATATTTGAGCATGGCCTCTGTATAAGGCATGCGTCGGATAGTAGTTGGTGGCTCAAAATCCCACACTTTACCAATAACTTCTGTTACAAAAGAGTCAAAAAGTTCTATCACAGCATTTTGATCTACAAAAGACATTTCTACATCGATTTGAGTAAATTCAGGCTGTCGATCGGCTCTAAGGTCTTCGTCTCTAAAGCATTTTGCTATTTGATAATAACGATCCACACCAGCAATCATTAAAAGTTGCTTGTATTGTTGTGGACTTTGAGGTAAAGCATAAAATTTACCCGGATGGACTCTAGAAGGGACCAAGTAGTCTCTGGCTCCTTCGGGTGTGCTTTTACAAAGTACAGGAGTTTCTATCTCTTCGAACTCATTTTTATTAAAAAAGTGATGCACTTCTTTTAAAAAACGGCTTTTTAAGAACAAGTTCTTTTGAATCCAAGGCCTTCTGAGGTCTAAATATCGATACTTTAACCGCAATTCATCGTTTTCTCGAGCAAGTTCTTTGGGGTCGTTGATAGCCAATGGTGGGTTTTCGGATTCGTTCAATATTTCTAATTCATCCACTCGAACATCAATCATTCCTGTTTTTAATTTTGGATTTTCCATCCCTTCTGGGCGTTTTTGAACCACCCCTTTGATACTAATCACATATTCATTTCTAAGTTGATCGGCAATTTGGTGAACTTTGGTGTTGTGTTCGGGGTTAAATACCACTTGGGTTTTTCCATGTTTATCTCTTAAATCTACGAATATAACTCCGCCTAAATCACGACGACGATCCACCCAACCAGAAAGAGAGACGGTGTTACCAATATCGTTGAGGCCTAATGCACCACAATTGTGAGTTCGTTTCATGCTGAATGTCCTTAAATGAGGAAGTTTTGTGTGAAATATAGAAAAAGTCTATAAAATTATGTGAGAATTTTATTTTTTGAATTAAAGCTAGGGACTCCCTAAGTTTTTAATGCTTTTCTTTTTTGCTTTGGTTTTGTTATCTTTTTATTTTATTCGATGACTTTAGTTCATACTTTGGAGTGATTTTGAAAGCGAAAGCCGCAATACCTTACTTTTTTTCTGTTTTTGCCATTTCTTTTTTACAAATGGGGCTTTTTATTTTTTTCCAAAGGTGGCTCTCTTTTTCTTTTTCAGGAAATGAGCTTTTGTGGCGTAGTGTTTTGCTCCAGGTCTTGCTTTTTTCTCCATACATTTTGGTGGTATCTGGTGCCAGTTATTATTCTTCTCGCTTTCCAAAAAATAAGGTGATGGCAAATACAGCCCTGTGGATGACTGTGGTGCTTAGTTTAATAGCCTGGAGTTTTTCTTTGGGTTTTGTATGGGTTTCTTATTCTTTAGTTTTTTTATTTTCGATTTTTGCTGCTATCGAAAGCCCTGCAAAACTCGCTATCCAAAAAGAACTCTTTGGAGAAGACTTAATTGCTCTTTCTAATGCATACCAGTCTGCTTTTTCGATTTTGGGTGTGGTGGCTGTATCATATTTTACTATGGCTTTGTCACCTTCGGAATCTTCTTTTTTTGCTTATGATTTGTTGCCATGGATTTTTGTGTTGCTGGGTGTTTTCGCTACCATTTCGGCGTACAATATTCCTTTGAAGCAAGTGACTTCCAGAAAGGTCCAATGGAGATCTGGCTCTAGGATTGTGAAGGCCACTTGGTCTAATTCTTTTTTAAGGTTCTGTATTATTGGACTTGCTATTTATTGGGGTTTGGCTCAGGTTTTTGTGCTACTCTCTCAAGGTTTTTCAGCAGTACACTTCTCTAATATGCTTCGTAATACTCTGGTGTTTTCTGCGATTGGTTTGATTTTTGGTTTTTTTGCTGCTGCTAGGGCTTCTAGAAACTTTATAGAAACCGGGTTGATCCCAACTTCTGCCTTAGTCACTGCTCTCACTATGTTTTTGGCTGCATTTGTGACTAACGAAGTGCTCCAAGCTTTGCTTTATGGAGTGGTGGGATTTAATGCGGGGCTGTTTTTTGTCTTGGTCAAATCTTTGTTGTTATTGAGCACAAAACCAGCAACGGCTGGTCGCATTATGGCGGTGGCCAATATGATTCAAATGCTGTTTTTGTTTGCTTTTTTAATATTACAATTTTTGGCATTATCTTTGGTCCCTGTCTCTTTAGAGTATTTTTTTATACCACTAGCTCTGATTAGTTTTATAGGTTTTATTTATTTGCTTTATCAAGCACCGCAAGCCCTTTTGAGAGCGATGTTGCGGGCTTTTTTTGTGTTTAGATATAAATTAAAACCAATTGGAGTCAAAAACATCCCCAAAACGGGGCCTGTATTGTTGGTAGGCTCTCATTATAGTTTTATAGACTGGGCGGTCTTACAAATGGCCTCTCCACGCCCTTTGGTGATTGCCAGTAATCGTAGTCGTTATGATTTTTGGTTTTTAAGTCCTCTCAAAAAACGATTAGGGATTATTTTCATTGATAGAAGAAACCCAAGCTCTGCCATGGAAGAGATCAAAGAAGCCCTTTTAGAAAATAAAGCGGTGGTTATTTTTCCAGAAGGAGAAGTTTCTAAATCTCCTTTTATTAGTCGATTTTCTATTGATTATACCAGTGCTATTCAAGGGACACACGCACAAATCATCCCTTTTTACATCTATGGTTTGTGGGGTTCAGCGTACAGTCATGACTCGCAGGCACTTATGCTTCCAAATAAAACAGCACGATTAGTTTCGGTGGGTTTTGCTCCTCAATTAGAGGCAAGTGTTTCTGAAAATCAAATTCGAGAGGCTATTCGTGATCTGTCGGTTCGGGTGTGGGAACAAAGCATTAGACATTACAAATCTATTCCCGATTTAGTGCTTCGAGCCATTCAAAAGAAACGCTTCAATGTGGCCGTGTATAGTGTGCTAGGGGAGCATAGCTCTGGATATGATTTTGTGGCTAAAACTTTGTATATGATAAAGAAAACTCAAAGAGAAACTGGGTCACAATCAAAAATAGGCTTTATGTTTCCTCCCGGATTAGAAGGCTATTCTACTTTTATTTCTATTGTAGCCAGAGCTAAAATCAGTGTGAATTTAAACTACAGTCATGCAGCAGAAATAGTTTATAGTTGTATTCAAAAATTAGAACTTAAAACGGTGATGACCACCAGGTTTTTTTATGACAAATTGTGTCAAAAAGACGCAAAATTTAAAAACCTTAGTTTAGATGTTCGCTTGATTTTTGTAGATGATTTATTGCAAGATAGAAGTTTCATAAGTAAAGTTTATTATTACTCTCTAGCTGTTTTTTCCCCTGCTTTTTTACTTCAACAGGCTTATTTAAAAAAACAAAAACTAAAAAATACAGCGACCATTCTTTTTAGTTCTGGGTCCGAAGGTGTACCCAAGGGCATTATGTTGAGTCAACACAATATATTAAGCAATATCTTACAAGTAGATTCGGTGGTTCGACTTAGAGAAAGTGATGTCGTATTGTCTCAAGTCCCTATGTTTCACTCTTTTGGTTTGACAGCTAATATTTTATTGAGTTTAATCAATGGCACACCCAGTATTCCATGCCCCGATACTACTGATATTAAAACAGTAGCACGTGTTTGTGCAGAATTTAAGGCTACCGTGTTTATGGCCACACCTACTTTTGTGAGGGCTTTTAATTTGAGTCGTTGGGTGCACCCCATGTGTTTAGAACATGTGAGGATTGTGCTCTCTGGTGCAGAAAAGGTACGCCCCGAACTCAGAGAAGCTTTTAAGATTAAATTTGGAAAAGAAATTTTTGAAGCTTATGGGTGCACAGAAACTTCTCCTTTGGCGACCTTAAATGGAGCAAATGTACTTTTGGATGACTTTTTGACAATGGAAAAGTGCAATCAATATGGTACTGTGGGTATGCCTATACCTGGAACTCAAATTAAGATTGTAGACCCCGATTCTCATCAAGAACTAGAACTCGAAGAAGAGGGAATGGTGCTTGTGGCTGGTCCACAAGTCATGCAAGGCTATTATAACGAACCCGAAAAAACAAAGGAAGCTGTGATAGAAATGAATTCTCACCGTTGGTATAGAACTGGAGATAAAGGTTTTATAAATCGTGATGGTTTTTTAACTATCGTGGATAGATATAGCCGTTTTGCAAAACTAGGCGGTGAAGCTGTGAGCTTGGGGGCGGTAGACCTCCGTATTCAAGAAACTAAAATTTTAGATGGAGCTGAATTTGTCTCGGTAGCGGTGCCAGACATTGCCAAAGGTGAAGTCATAGTGGTGCTTTATAGTGGAGATTTAGACCCATACCAAGTGAGCCTTGCACTTAAAAAATCAGGGATGCCTCCTTTGATGATCCCAAGAAAAGCAATACAATTAAAAGAAATCCCCAAATTGGGTACTGGAAAATGGGATTTTAAAAACATAAAAAAAGAAGCAATGAAAAGGATCTAAAAACCTTGAAGCATTAAAACTCTGTTTTTCTCCTTTTGAATTTGAATTAAAACCTTGGACTTTCATCACTCCAAAGTTTTTTTAATGAAGTCTCACACACGCCTGGCTGTTTTTCAATGGGAACTTCTTAGTGTTTAGAGATAAACACCAAATTCTGGCACGCACTTCGACAGGCTCAGTGTAGCACATTTCGACAGGTTCAATGTAGCACTTTTCGCACCGTCTCCCTCTGAATTTGCATAACATCTCTAACACTAACCACTTCTAACTTCTCAATTTTCAAGCACGCATCCCCGCATTTTTGGCACGATTTTCGCGTCACGCTCGTCTCAATTTTCAAGCACTCATCCCAGCATGATGGGGGAGTATCCTTCTCCGTCATTGTGTCATTCCAAATGAGAAGGAACTATGAAGTTTAATTTTATTAGTGTTTAGAGATAAACAACTTTTAGTGGAAGAAGTCGTAGCTTTATTCAAGAAACGCGTTTCGCATGGATTTCCACGAGCAAAGCTCGTAAACGGCAAAGCTCGCAAACGGCAAAGCTCGTAAACAGGTTCACGCCCTTGCTATGTGTCGCTTTGATCCCTGTGGCGGAGATGATTCTGTTCCCTAGAAATAGTCGAGTATTCTTGAAAATACTTTTGGGGTGTGTTTTTGTGAAGTTCTTACT
>Ga0209075_1000931_pt1 | contig 28238 bp, 26 predicted proteins | sample Stecom2011_FD_187523 | JGI IMG/M metagenome (GOLD analysis project Ga0209075, IMG submission 187523) | Agricultural soil microbial communities from Utah to study Nitrogen management - Steer compost 2011 (SPAdes) (version 2) | ecosystem: Environmental > Terrestrial > Soil > Agricultural land...
CGAAATCATCAAGGACCTGGCCATGACCAAGCGTGGCCTGATCATGTTTGTGGGTGCGACCGGTACCGGTAAGTCCACCTCGCTGGCGGCGATGATCGGCCACCGCAACCGCAACAGCCGTGGCCATATCATTTCCATCGAAGACCCGATCGAGTTTGTCCACCAGCATCAGGGTTGCATCGTGACCCAGCGCGAAGTGGGGATTGATACCGAAAGCTTTGAAGTGGCACTGAAAAACACCCTGCGACAGGCGCCGGATGTGATTCTGATCGGTGAGGTGCGTACCCGCCAGACCATGGAGTATTCGGTACAGTTTGCGGAAACCGGGCACCTGTGTCTGGCCACTCTGCACGCCAACAACGCGAACCAGGCGCTGGACCGGATTATCCAGTTTTTCCCGCCGGAGCAGCACAACCAGATCTGGATGGACCTGTCCCTGAACCTGAGGGCCATCGTGGCCCAGCAACTGGTGCCCACCCCGGATGGTCAGGGCCGGAAGGCGGTCATCGAGGTGCTGATCAACACGCCGCTGGTGGCCGACCTGATCCGCAAGGGCGAAGTCCACAAACTCAAAGAACTGATGTCGAAGTCCAACGAATCCGGGATGCAGACTTTCGACCAGGCGCTGTACAAGCTCTATGCTGAAGGCTCCATTACTTACGAAGATGCGTTGGCTCATGCGGATTCGGCCAACGACCTGCGGTTGATGATCAAGCTGGGCGCCGATGCCCAGGGTGCTGACAAGCTATCGTCTTCGGTCGACAAATTGTCCATTCAGGACGATTGATAGTTGCCGCCCGCAGAAAAAAGAGCCCCGTTGTGGGGCTTTTTGGTTTACGACCAAAGTCGTATTTAGTTAGGTTTGTAAATAGATAGTTTTGGCATTTGAGGCCAGGGTCATCTGCTGCGTATACTCCGCGCGTCCAAAACAAGGAGACACCATGCACAAGAAGACCAATGCACTCGTACACGCAATTCGTATTGCCACCCTCGCCGCTGTTGCGGCTCCCGTGAGCGTTATGGCGGGTGGTTTTTCCCTGAACGAACAAAGTGCCAGTCAGATGGGTGTGGCGAACGCAGGTTCTGCCGCCAACCCCCTGAATGCCAGCACGGTTCTGTTCAACCCGGCGGGTATGAGCCAGCTGTCTGGCACCAATATGTCTTTTGGTGCGGCGGTTCTGGATATCGATGCTGAGGCGAAGCGCTCTACGATCAGCGCCACAGACTCTCTGGGCCAGCCTGGGGCGTACACCGGCAATGGTGGTGACATCGCCGATCCGGCGGTGCTGCCGAGCTTTTACCTGACCCACGAAGTTAACGACTCGATCGATGTCGGGTTCGCCATTCATGCGCCTTACGGCCTGGCGGCCGATTACGAGAACGATTTTGCAGGACGCTACCTGGCTGACAAAACGGAACTGACTGTCATCTCCTTCAGTCCTTCTGTGGCGGTCAGCAATGGCCAGGGGCTGTCCATGGGTCTGGGCCTGAACATCATGTACGGTGAAGGACGCCTGAGCCGGTATCAGGACGTGCGTGGTGCGGTGGTGCAGTCAGCGCTCCGAGGCAGTGGTGCAACCAGCCTGGATCAGCTGCCGGCTGCGGCCCAGCAGCAGATCCTGGCCCAGGCCAACGGCCTGGCAGCCACCTACCCGGACACCTACTCGGATGTTGAAGGCGACGACATCGCGGTGACTTTCCGGGTTGGTTTCCTGTATGAGCTGTCCGATGCCACCCAGCTTGGTCTGGTGGCCCAGACCGGTACCGAGTTTGATTTGAAGGGTGATCTTGAGATCAGCCAGTTTCCGGGTGAGGCCATCGGCGCGTCCGGGCCACTGACCCTGACCGAGAAAGCCCAGGTGCCGCTGGCGATTCCTGAAAGCCTGACTTTCGGGATCCGCCACCAGCTGAACCCCGAGTTTACCCTGTTGGCGGGTGCGACCTACTCCCGCTGGAGCCGCTTTGACGAGCTGGATGTCTACAGTGCCGAAGGTGGCGCCGGCCAGATCTCTCAGGTGCTTCAGCCGGCGGCCGGGGATCCGATCACCCACGTTACCGAGAAGTGGAAAAACACCTGGCAGTTCAACCTGGGGGGTATCTGGCAAGCGAACGAGCAATGGGCGTTCAAAGCCGGGTATGCGTTTGACCAGTCGCCGGTCAATGATAACTTCGTGACTGCGCGCATTCCGTCAGAAGACCGCCACTGGCTGACCCTGGGTACCCAGTGGAAAGACGTTGCCAGTGGCTGGAGTGTAGATGCGGCCATCGGTACGCTGATTTTTGCGGATGACGCAAAGGTTTACGACCGCGAGTACTCGCATCAGCAGCCGACCGTGCCTGCCACCGGCACCAGCTACGAAGCCGAGTACGATCTGAGTGCATGGAGCGCGGCTGTCGAAATCAGCAAGGCGTTCTGACCCGCTGATGCTGATCCCGGGTGACGCCGTGCGGCGTCGCCCGGGAGCACCCGGCCCGCTTTCTCAGTGGGCCTGATCCCAGTTATCTCCGGCACCGGCTTCTACCAGCAAGGGCACGGCCAGTTTCGCAGCACCCGACATGCGCTGGACCAGCCCTTCCCGCACCTCGTTCAGCAGCTCTTCTTTAACCTCGATGATCAGTTCATCGTGAACCTGCATGGTCATCCAGGCCTTATCGCCGTACTCCGTCGTCAGCCACTGATCTACCTCGATCATGGCGCGCTTGATGATGTCGGCCGCAGTGCCCTGCATGGGCGCGTTGATCGCGGTACGTTCAGCGGCCTGCTGCATCTGCTTGTTACGGGCGTTGATCTCTGGCAGGTACAGACGCCGGCCAAACAGGGTTTCTACATAGCCATCCTCATGGGCCTGTTTGCGGATGTTGTCCATGTATCTGAGCACGCCGGGGTAGCGTTCGAAGTAGCGGTCGATGTATGCCTGAGCCACCTTGCGCTCCACCCCCAGTTGCCGTGCCAGGCCAAAGGCGGACATGCCGTAGATCAGGCCGAAGTTGATGGCCTTGGCGCTCCGGCGCTGATCCGGATCCACTTCGATCAGGCTGACCCCAAAGACTTCGGCGGCGGTGGCTTTGTGAATGTCTTCGCCCCGCTCGAACGCCGTCAGCAGGCCCTTGTCACCCGACAGGTGCGCCATGATGCGCAGCTCGATCTGGGAGTAGTCTGCTGCCAGCAGCTTACAGCCCTCGGCGGCGATAAACGCCTGCCGTATGCGCCGGCCTTCCTCGGTACGGATGGGGATGTTCTGCAGGTTCGGTTCCGACGATGAGAGCCGGCCCGTCGCCGTTACGGCTTGCTGGTAGGAGGTATGAACCCGTCCGGTACGATGGTGAATCAGCTCCGGCAGGGTATCGGTATAGGTGGATTTCAGTTTGCTCAGGCTGCGGTGCTGGACGATCAGGCGCGGCAGCTCGTGCTCGTGGGCCAGTTCCTGCAGGACCGGCTCGGCGGTGGACGGGGCCCCTTTTGGGGTTTTCTTGATCACCCGCAGGCCGAACTTGTCGTAAAGGATGCTCTGTAGCTGCTTGGGGGAGCCCAGGTTAAAGTGCTCACCGGCAACCTCGTGAGCCTCTTTCTCCAGCCCGGCCATACGTTCAGCCAGTTCCTGGCTGTGCTGGCGCAGCGTGCTGGCGCTGATCAGGGTGCCTCGCTGTTCCATGCGCGACAGTACCGGCACCAGGGGCAGATCGATATCCCGGTAAACCGATTCGAGCTGGCCGACGTCCTTCAGCTGAGGGCGGAGGGTCTGGTGAAGACGCAGGGTGATGTCGGCATCTTCCGCGGCGTAGGGGCCGGCTTTCTCAAGGTCGATCTGGTTGAAAGTGAGCTGCCTCGCCCCTTTGCCGGCAATCGCCTCGTAGGAGATGGTTTCCAGGCCGAGGTGGAGTCGCGCCAGGCTGTCCATATCATGGCGGGACGCCACCGAGTTGAGCACGTAGGACTCCACCATGGTGTCTTCGGCAATGCCTTCGAGGTGGATGCCGTGGTTGGCGAGGACATTCTTGTCGTACTTCAGGTTCTGGCCAATCTTCCTGATGGTCGGGTCTTCAAGCAGTGGCTTGAACTGGGCCAGTACCGTATCCCGGTCCAGTTGTTCGGGAGCGCCCATATAATCATGGCCCAGAGGCACATAGGCGGCTTCGCCGACGTCGACCGCGAAGGAGAAACCGACAATTTCGGCGTCCATATAGCGCAGGCTCGTGGTTTCGGTATCGAAGGCGAATTCACCGGCTTTGGTCAGGCGCGCAAACCATTGGTCCAGCTCGGCCTGGTCTGTTACCACGGTGTAGTGCTTCTCGGGGGTGGCTGCAGGTTCAGGCTCTTCGGCCGGTGCTTCTTCGGTGGCGGTCGCCGCACTTTCCAGCTCGCTGACCCAGGCGCGGAACTCATATTCGCGGAACAGGGCGAGCAGCTCGTCGTTGTTCTGCTCCCGCTCCTGCAGGTCCTCAAGGCTGAAGTCCAGATCAAGATCCAGCCGGATAGTTGCCAGCTCTTTACTCAGGGGCAGGGCGTCGATGGCTTCGCGCAGGTACTCGCCGATCTTGCCCTTGATCTCGCTGGCGTTGGCGATCAGGTTGTCCAGGTTGTCATAGGCCTGTAACCATTTCACTGCGGTTTTGGGGCCACATTTGTTGACACCGGGAATGTTGTCGACCTTGTCGCCCACCAGTGCCAGGTAGTCGATAAACTGTTCCGGGGTAACGCCGAACTTCTCAACCACGCCATCACGGTCGGTGAGCGTCTCGGTCATGGTGTTGATCAGCGTCACGTGATCGCTGACCAGCTGGGCCATGTCCTTGTCGCCGGTGGAGATCACCACATCGATGCCCTTGCTGGTGGCTTCGTGGGCGAGGGTGCCGATCACGTCGTCGGCCTCTACTCCGGGTACGATCAGCAGCGGCAGGCCCATGGCCCGGACGATGTCGTGGATGGGGTCGATCTGTACCGCAAGCTCATCCGGCATCGGGGGACGGTTGGCCTTATACTGTTCGTACATCTCATGCCGGAAGGTCTTGCCCTTGGCGTCGAAGACAACCACGGTTTTGGAGCCGGGAAAATCCTGTTCAAGGCGCCGCAGCATGCTGATCACGCCCCGGATTGCGCCGGTCGGATGGTTTTTGCTTGTGGTCAGCGGCGGCAGGGCATGGTAGGCGCGGAACAGGTAGGAAGATCCGTCTACCAGAACCACGGGAGGAGTCTTTTTCTCGGTCATGTCAAAACGGGTCCGGATTCTGATTGAAGCGTGGATTGGCTTGTGTAAGGCTAGCCAAAAAAGATGAACCAAAGGGTACCATGAAAATGAAACGAATCGCCTGTTCTGCACTTTTGCTGGGCTTTGTGGCCGGGCCTGTGGTTGCCCAGGAAAGCGGTGCCCTGGACACCACCCCGGTGGTGACCCCGCAGGAGCCGCTGGTGATCTCAGACTACCAGCCGCCAGAGACTGGAACCGAGATAGTGATTCGGCCGGGCGAGAGCGAGATCTTTTACGAATACCGGGTGAATGGCCAGCTGGTAGAAATCAAAGTGGTGCCGGAAACCGGCCCTGAGTATTACCTGGTGCCCGCCGATGGTGGTGGCTGGGTTCAGGACCATGAATCCGATCTGCTGATACCGAGTTGGGTAATCTTTCGCTGGTAGGGCGCCAGCATCTTCTAGTATGAATATTCTAATTTTTGTCCGTAACCTGACAGCTGAAGTTTGACGACGACCTAAACAGTCAGGAGAAATACGATGGGCAAGCTCAAAACCTACCAGGAACAACTGCAGGAAATCGTAGAGAAGGGCATTAATGCGGCGGAAGAACAGCAGAAGAAGCTGGCGGCCAAGCCGTTCGACTACGCCGAAAAGCTCGAAGCCGAAGCGCGTGAGTACAGCGTAAAAGGTCTGCGGGAGCGTTATTACGGATACTCCGAGACCCTGTTTGAGCAACTGCGCTCCCTGAACGGTCGCTTCGGTAACTTTGCGGCCGACCTGGTCGCCAGGCTCGAAAAAGAAGCCGCCGAAAACGCTGAAGCGGTTGCCGATGTGGCCAATCAGGTCGCCGAGAGCGCCGACTCTGCGAAAAAAACCGCCGCCGAGAAAAAACCGGCGGAGCGTAAGCCCGCTCGCAAGACACCTGCGAAAAAAGAATCGGCCTCTGCCTGATACTGATTGAGCGGAAGCAGGCCTCTGAGGGCACCCGGAGGGTGCCCTTTGGGGTTTCAGGAGGACGGTGGCGGGGTATCTGGCTCGAGCGGAATAGTGCGCGGTTCGCCGGTGATCTCCTCCAGGCGCAGAATATCTTCTTCGTAACTCTTGCGCAGCGCCTCGATCTCATGCTGCTGAACCGTGATCTCCCGCTTGACGTCCCGGATCTGGCTTTCCAGTCGCCGGATACGGTCCAGGGTTGTTTGCGGCACTTCGCGCCCTGATCGCTCCATATCCGCTGCCCGGCTCTGTTCGGTATCCAGCTGGCCGGAAATCACACTGATATTGCCCCGCTTGAGCTGGATAAGGCTGGTGAGCTCCTGAATTTTGCGGTGCATGGCGCGCGTGGCCTGGTTAGGGTGGCTGAAGCGCTTGAGCAGCTGGCGGTCCTGCTCTTTCTGAAACTCCCGTTGCCGCTCGCGCTCTTTCTCCGCTTCCCGGGCGGCGATCTCTTCGTCGGTAGGCGCGCGGGGCACCCGCTCGATCACCCTGCCGTTGTCGCTAAGGATATCGTAGCCGCGCCGGGTGGCTTCCTGCGGAATGGTGTTGCTGATGACCAGTTGCCCGTTCTCATCCGTGTAACGATACATGGCCGCATCAACGCCGGCCGAGACCAGCAGACCGGCCACAACAAGGCCGGCAAGAATCGGAGAAGCGGTCACACGGTGTAACATTTATCAGACTCCGTATCGGTCCCGGTAGTCGGCCACAGTCACGGCGTGGCTGGCAAACCCGGGGTTGGACTTCAGATAGTCCAGCACCTGCTCAAGGCGAATGATACTGACCACCGGAATCCCGTACTCCTGTTCAACTTGCTGAATGGCCGAGAGCTCTCCGTTGCCCTTTTCCTGACGATCCAGCGCGACCAGTACGCCCGCCGGCTCGGCGCCAGCGGCACGGATGATGTCAATTGATTCCCGGATCGCTGTTCCGGCTGTGATCACATCATCTACAATCAGTACTTTACCCTGTAATGGCGCGCCGACAATACTTCCGCCTTCACCGTGGTCTTTTTTCTCTTTCCGGTTGAACGCAAAAGGCTTGCTGTTGCCTTGTGTGGCAAGGGCCATAGCCGTAACCGTGGCCAAGGGAATGCCCTTATAGGCAGGCCCGAAAATAATGTCATAATTCAGCCCACTGCGTTCTACTGCGGCGGCGTAAGCCTTGCTCAGCTGGAGCAGGTCGTCTCCGGTGTTGAACAGCCCGGCGTTGAAAAAATAGGGGCTCGTGCGCCCGGATTTGAGTGTGAATTCTCCAAAACGCAGAACATTCCGCTGGATGGCAAACTCAATAAAATTTAGCTGATAGTCATGCATGGCAAGGCTTCTGGCGGGGTTTGATCTTTAATTAAAGCGTAAAAACGGTATCATACACACAAACCGAATCAGGGAACACGTATGCGGGTAGTATCAATCAGCGTCAACGGCCTGGAACAGGCAGTTGAAAAAGGGTTTTTTGACTGGATTGCCGAGCAAGACGCTGACGTCGTCTGCGTGCAGGACCACCGCATGCGTGCCTACGAAATTGAAGACAAAGGCCTCGTTCCTGAAGGCTACGAAGCCTACTTTATCGATGGCGAGCTGAACGAGCACGGTGGTGTCGGGATCTATACCCGGCATTTCCCGAAAGCCATCATGTACGGCTTTGCCAATGAGCAGGCCGATCGTGAAGGTCGCTTTATCCAGGCCGACTTTGACAAGGTGTCGGTGGCCTGCGTTCTGGCGCCCTGCGCTCTGGGGCGTGAAGAAGAACTGACCGGTGACGACGACCTGACGGTTCTGGATCACAAAGACGAATTCCTGGATGCGTTCGGCATCCACATGCAGAAAACCCTGCGTAAGCGCCGCCAGTTTATTTTCTGCGCCAACCTGCAGACAGCTCATCATGTCACTGATGCCAGCACGCTGTATCACAAGACCGACTTCTCCGGCTTCCTGCCCCACGAGCGGGCCTGGCTGGACCGTCTGTTTGATGAGATGGGCTGTGTTGATGCGTTCCGTGAGATCAACAAGCAGAGCAACCAGTTTACCTGGTGGCCCGAACAAACCGAGGGTTCCCGCAAAAAAGCCGGCATTCGTGTTGACTACCAGCTGCTGACACCGGGGATTCGTAAAACCATTCGGGATGGCTGGATCGACGGCGAAACGCGATTCTCGGACCACGCGCCGGTGATCATGGATTACGATATCGACATTGGGTTCTGATTCAGCATGCCCCTGAACCGCAGCGTGTCCGGGAAGGTTGCCCTGCCGGACACGCGAACCGCTTACTCAGACTCAGCCAGCGCCGCTTTCTGCACCTCAAACAATTGACTGATCGCCTGCTTGGCCAGTGACAGCATGGCGTCCAGTTCTGTCTGCTCAAACGGAGCACCTTCGGCCGTACCCTGGATTTCGATAAAGCCGCCGCGATCGGTCATGATCACGTTCATATCGGTTTCCGCCTCGGAGTCTTCCGGGTAATCAAGGTCGGCCACCGGTACACCCTTGTACATACCCACAGACACCGCCGCCACCATCTGCTGGAGCGGAGAGGCCTTCAGGCGCTTCTCGCGCACCAGGTAATTCAGCGCATCCACCAGGGCCACGCAACCGCCGGTAATGGCCGCAGTGCGGGTGCCGCCGTCGGCCTGGATAACGTCGCAGTCGATGGTAATGGTGTGCTCGCCAAGGGCTTCCAGGTTAACCGCCGCCCGCAGGCTGCGGCCGATCAGACGCTGGATTTCGACGGTACGCCCGCCTTGCTTGCCCCGGGCCGCTTCACGACCCATGCGGCTGCCGGTCGAGCGGGGCAGCATGCCGTACTCGGCGGTAATCCAGCCCCGGCCTTCGCCGCGCAGAAAAGGCGGGACCTTGTTCTCGACAGACGCGGTGCAGATCACTTTGGTATCACCAAACTCGATCAGGACCGAACCCTCAGCGTGGCGGGTATAGTTGCGGGTGATCCGGACGTCTCTGGGTTGTTCGGGCGTTCTGCCGCTGGGTCGCATAGTGTGTCCTGTAACAATAGATGAATATCCGGCTGGACCGGTCGGTGGTATCGAAGGGCGGAGAGTATAACATGCCCGTGTCCCGGGCTATGCTCCCCTGGTTCGCCGCGGTATCCTTTTGCCTGCTAAACTCGCAATTCTGATGACTGAGTCTGGAGCCATTATGATTCGCAGCATGACTGCTTTTGCCCGCAAGGATACCCGGGGAGACTGGGGCACGCTCACCTGCGAGATCCGCACCGTAAATCACCGTTATCTTGAGCCCTCCTTCCGGTTGCCCGATGCTTTCCGGGAGCTGGAGAGCCGGTTCCGGGAAGAGCTGCGTAAACAGGGGCTCAAGCGGGGCAAGGTCGACATCTCCATGCGCCTGCAATCTGCCGAGAGCGAAACCCAGAGCTTTGAAATCAGCGAGGAAATGGCCAGAGCCGTCAACGAGGCTGCGAATTACATCAACCGTATCCTGGACAACCCCGCCCACATCAACGCGCTGGATGTCCTGCGCTGGCCGGGGGTCATGTCGGTGCCCGAAAAAGATTACAGCACAACGCAGGAGGCGGCGGTTGAGCTGTTTGCCGGCACCGTAACCGAACTGATGGCCGCACGGGAACGGGAAGGGGAGCGGCTGCGGCCGCTGTTTGACGACCGGCTTGCTCTGATGAGCCAGCTGGTGGCGCAGGTGCGGGAAAAGATGCCGCAACTGCTGGCGGCGCAGGAACAGAATCTGAAAGAGCGCTTTGCCAAGGCCAGGGTGGAGCTGGACCCGGACCGGCTGGCCCAGGAAATGGTGATGCTGGCGCAAAAGAGTGACGTTGCCGAAGAACTCGACCGGCTGGATGCGCATATTGGTGAGGTAACCGACACCCTGCGAGGTGACAATGCCGTTGGCCGTCGGCTCGACTTTCTGATGCAGGAACTGAACCGGGAAGCCAATACCCTGAGCAGCAAGAGCATTGACGCGGCGGTAACCCGTGCAGCGGTTGATCTTAAGGTGCTGATCGAGCAGATGCGGGAGCAGGTGCAGAATATTGAGTGAAGTTCTGGTGTGTTCCTGTAAAAATTAAGTGCCCGGTAAATCTGTCTTTGCCGCTGCCCGGCTAAAGGGCGCAAATCGCCGCGCCCTTTAATCCGTTACTCGGCCGGTTTGACCGCCAGCAGGTCGGTCCGCAGGTGGGTCAGGACCTTTTCAGCGGTGTTACCGATGACCCGGGCGGCCAGCCCGGTTTTGCCGGTGGTGCCCATGACTACCATGTCGGCCTTGATCTTGTTGGCGACACTCGGGATCACTTTCTGGGCGGGGCCGGCGACGATATGGACCTGCTCCGGCGTCAGGTGCCAGGTGTGGCACAGGTGCTCGATCTGCGGTTTGAGTTCGGCCTGCCGTTTACGTGTGTGGGCCACCGGGTCCACGATCTCCAGATCGGCCAGGACCACAGACGTATGGAGCGCATGGACCAGATGAAGCTCTGCCTCCATCGCTTTGGAGAGTTTGAACGCCTGATCGATGATGCGGTTGTTCAGGGCCTTCTTGACCGGTTTCTGGGTGCTCAGGTCGACGGCGGCCAGTATCGGATTCGCCTTGTTCCATTTATTGTCGGCCACCAGCATCACCGGTGCCGGGCATTCGCGGAGCAGGTGCCAGTCGGTCGGCGTGTACAGGAAGGTCTCGGAACGGTTGCCGGTTTTGATCACGGCTCCGATCCTGCCGGTTTCACACTGTTCAATAATCCAGCGATGGATGTGTTTTTCCCATACTGTGCGGGCGCTGAGCTTCAGGCCCTGCTGGGCTGAAAGTGCCAGAATCCGCTCCAGCCACTTCTGACGGTAATCGATCAGGGACTGCCTGGCCCGGCGCTGGACCTCCGGGGCTGCCGGCAAGGCGTCCAGATACTCATGCACAAAGGCGACCACTTCTACCTCGGCACCGGTTGCCCGGGCCAGCTCAAGGCCGCGGGTAAGGGCGATCTGTTCCTTGTGTTGGGGGTCCATGATAATCAGAAGTTTGTCCATACTTTCATCCGTTTACAGTGGCGTGATGTGTCCATATTAGCAGCTCCGTCAGGGCGGGATGCGGAGCCAGATCAAACCCCGTATAATTTGCCGCTTTCTGGCCAGTCGCACTGGTCGTAAACCCAAGATCAGGAGTCACCAAGCATGAGTCACGCCGGTGAGCAGGGCACCCTGTTTGTTATCTCCGCGCCTTCGGGGGCCGGTAAAACCAGCCTTGTGTCCGAGATGCTGCGCCAGGACCCGAAACTCAGAGTGTCGGTCTCCCATACCACCCGGCCGATGCGCAACGGTGAGCAGGAAGGCGTGAATTATCACTTCGTTGCCCGTGACGAATTCGAGGCCATGATCCTCCGGGGTGATTTTCTTGAGCACGCCGATGTCTTTGGCAATTACTACGGCACATCCCAGGTGTGGGTGCGGGAAGCGCTGGCGACCGGGCAGGATGTGATCCTGGAAATCGACTGGCAGGGTGCCGAGCAGGTACGCCGGTTAATCCCCGAATGTGTCAGCGTGTTTATCGTGCCGCCGTCTGCCCGGGTTCTGCGTGAGCGGCTGGTGGGCCGCGGTACCGATGCGCCGGAGGTGGTTGAGCGGCGTCTGGCAGAGGCCAAAGAGGAATGCCGCCATGCGGTCGGTTTCGATTACCTGGTGGTTAACGATGTCTTTGATCAGGCGCTGGCGGATTTGTTGGCCATTGTGCGCAGCCAGCGCCTGAGGATCGGTGCCCAGCGCCAGCGCTATGCGGATCTGCTTGCGGGCCTTACCGGCCAGCAGTGATGGCCGCGGGTAGGGGGCTTCCCCTGTATACAAATTGAGCCGGGGCCGGTAAACTACGCGGTCTGCTAAATCAGTGATTCTTTTTGTTCGGGGAAGATAATGGCACGAGTTACCGTTGAAGATTGTCTGGAACACGTAGATAACCGCTTTCAGCTGGTTATGCTGGCCTCCAAACGCGCCCGTCAGATCGCCACCAAGGGTGCCGAGCCCATGGTGCCGGAAGAAAACGACAAGCCTACGGTTATTGCTCTGCGCGAAATCGCTGAAGGCAAGGTCAGCCGTTCGTTGTTACTGGAAGACGACGAGGAATAATACGGCTGTGAGACAATGTTGGTAGATTTACCACCATTGTCTCAGAAGCATTGAAATCTGCCCGCGCGGTTTTATAGTGTAGCTATAGAGAGTCGCTGGATGGACACAAAAAAGCCTGGATGCTCGCATTCAGGCTTTTTTGTTTATGGCAGTTAAAAACGGTGGGGATGCAGTGGTCGCAGAGGCAACGGTTGAGGATCTGGCCAAAGAGCTGAGATCGTACCTGGATACCAGTCGTATCAATCAGGTGCGACGGGCTTACTATTACGCCGAGCAAGCCCACGAAGGCCAGATGCGAAAGAGTGGTGACCGTTATATCACGCACCCGCTGGCGGTCGCCGGGATCCTTGCCAATCTGAGGCTGGACCACCAGAGCCTGATGGCGGCGATGCTGCATGATGTTATCGAAGATACCGGGATTCCCAAGGAGGCTTTGTCTGACCAGTTCGGTGAGGAAGTCGCCGAGCTGGTGGATGGTGTCTCCAAGCTGACCCAGATTGAATTCCGGTCCCGGGCTGAGGCCCAGGCCGAGAATTTCCAGAAAATGACCCTGGCGATGGCGAAGGATATCCGGGTCATCCTCGTCAAGCTGGCCGACCGCCTGCACAACATGCGCACCCTGGGCCCCATGCCCTACGAAAAACGCCAGCGAATTGCCACCGAAACCCTCGATATCTACGCTCCCATCGCCAACCGCCTGGGAATGCACTCGATTTCGACGGAGCTTGAAGATCTCGGGTTTGCTTCCCTCTATCCCATGCGCTCCAGGTACATTTCCAAGGCCGTGGCCAAGCTGCGGGGCACGCACCGGGAAATCATTGACGACATCCGTGGCAAGCTCCAGGAAAAGCTGGAAGAGCGCGGGCTGCCCGGCCGTATCCTGGGCCGGGAAAAGCACCTGAACTCCATCTACAACAAGATGAAGCTCCGGCAGAAATCCTTCCATGAAATCATGGATGTCTATGCCTTCCGGATCATTACCGATACCGAAGACGACTGCTATCGCATCCTTGGCGCGGTCCACAGCCTGTACAAACCCCTGCCGGGCCGGTTCAAGGATTACATCGCCATGCCCAAGGCCAACGGCTATCAGTCGCTGCACACCACCCTGTTTGGCATGCACGTAAACATCGAGATCCAGATCCGAACCGAAGAAATGGAACATATCGCGAACAACGGCATCGCGGCCCACTGGATGTACAAGAATGAGGAGTCGGGGGTTACCAACATCAACCAGAGCCGGGTAGACCGCTGGGTGAAGGGCCTGATGGAGATGCGGGAGCGTGCCGATGACTCCATGGAGTTCATTGAGCATGTGAAGGTAGACCTGTTCCCGGATGAGATCTACGTGTTCACGCCCAAGGGCCGCATTATGGAGCTACCCGGCGGCGCCACGCCGGTAGACTTTGCTTACGCCATTCATACCGATATTGGTAACGCGACCGTCGCCTGCCGGATCAACCGTAATCTCGCGTCTCTGAGCCAGCCCCTGCAAAGCGGACAGACCGTGGAAATCATCACCGCACCGGGGGCCCGGCCCAATCCGGCCTGGCTCGGCTTTGTGGTTACCGGGAAAGCCCGGAGCAGTATTCGCCATGTGCTGAAAACCCGCAAGCGCGCCGAATCGATCGAACTTGGCCGCACCTTGCTCAAGCGGTCACTGAAAGGCTTTGGGGTGCGCTTGTCGGAGATTACCGAAGCACAGCGGCAAGCCGTGGTCAGCCATAACCAGGTGAACAGCTTTGACGATCTGGTCAGTGATATCGGGCTCGGGAACCGGATGGCGTATCTGGTGGCTCGGCAGCTGGTGAGCGGCGCCGAAAGTTCGGAAACCGTCACCAATCTGGAGGCGGTGGCAGACGACCGGCAAGGAGCGGTGACTATCCGGGGCACAGAAGGCATGGTGGTGCGCTTTGCCAGTTGCTGCAAACCCATCCCGGGGGATCCGGTGGTGGGGATTATGGAATCGGGGAATGGCATGGTGATCCATACCGATACCTGCTCCTGCCTGCCGGAAGACAGCGAAGGGCGCGCACGCCTCACACACCTGACCTGGGCGAAAGACATCACCGACGAATTTTCGGTGGAGCTGAGAGTCGAGCTTGAGCGGCAGCGCGGCGTGATCGCCGAGGTGGCCAATGCGGTGGCCATGGCCGACGGCAACATTGAGCGCATCAACGTGGAAGATCAGAATGCCAGGTTTGGTGTCGTCAGCCTGGTGGTGCATGTCCATGGGCGCCGGCACCTGGCGCGGGTGATGCGCCGTGTGCGGAATATCCGGGCGGTTACCCATATCAGCCGGGTACGATACTAAACGGCGCTGCCGCCGGTTGACACCAGCCCGGTGCAGAGGGGACGATTGGTGTTTTGCGCAAAAGGAAACACAAGAACATGACCAATAAATCTGTTATCCAGACCGATAACGCCCCGCAAGCCATCGGCACATACTCCCAGGCAGTCAAAGCCGGAGATACCGTTTATCTGTCTGGCCAGATTCCGCTGGACCCTGCCACCATGGAAGTGGTTGCCGGCGACTTCGCGGCCAAAACCCGCCAGGTGTTCGACAACCTTAAAGCCGTTTGTGAGGCCGCCGGTGGCAGCCTGCAGGACATCGTCAAGCTGAACATCTACATGACTGATCTTGCGAATTTTGCGACCGTTAACGAGATCATGGCCACCTACTTCCAGCAACCCTATCCGGCCCGTGCCGCGGTGGGTGTCGTGGCGTTGCCCAAAGGCGTGCCGGTTGAAATGGAAGCGGTGATGGTGCTTAGCTGAGCCTGCTGATCATCTCCCGGTACCCGGCCCGGTAGTCGGGGTACCGGAACTCGAAGCCGGTGGCCAGCAAACGCTGGTTACTGCAGCGTTTGCTCCCCGCCCGGCCACCGCGCCGGGCGCCGTCTCCAACCGGTTTGCAGGGCACCTGCTCCCGCACCCATCGCACAACCGCGTCCAGCCGTACCGGTACGCAGTCTGTGGCAATGTAAATCTCCTCCAGCGCCTGCCCCTGCAGAGCAAGCCGGCTCAGATGGCTTACCGCCCGGGCGGCATCGTGCTCATGAATACGGTTGCTGAACGGCGCCGGTGATTGCGGGTCTATCCTGCCCTCCAGAACTTCTTCCAGAAACCGGCCCCGTCCGGGCCCGTAAATGCCGCTGAACCGCACCACCGTCGCAGGATGGAGGCTGTTGAGGGCCACCTGCTCGCCTTGCAGGATCTGCTGGCCGGTAAGGCGTGCGGGCTGTGCGGGGCTGGCCTCATCTACCCAGCTGTCATCGTCCTGGGCATAAACGCTGGTGCTGCTGATGAAGAACAGCCGGGCCAGGGGGCGCTGCCCCAGCGCCTGCAGCAGGTTGCTCAGGCCCGCGACATAGGCCGCATGGTAGCCCTGCTCGTCGTAGGAGGAGGGCGTGAGGCAGTAGATCACGATGTCCAGTGCCTCGGGCAGCACCTTGTGCAGGGTTTCGGGGCGGGTCAGGTCGGCCTGGATGCCGGTCACGCCTTCCGGCACTTTATCCGCATTGCGCCGTAACCCGTAAACCTGACCGGCGTCTCTGAGCGCGCGTGCGATGTCGCCTCCGAGCTTGCCGCACCCGGCAACCAGAATTCTTGATGTTTTATGGCCGTCTGACATTGCCATAGACAATTTCAATCCTTATGCTTTGACTGATAAAGTATGTGAACCTTCGACCGTTTGATCAGACCGGAGCTCGTCATGACCCTCACCGAGTTACGATACGTTGTTACGCTTGCCCGCGAAAGGCATTTTGGCCGTGCGGCAGAGCGTTGTCATGTCAGCCAGCCGACCCTGAGTGTCGCGGTTAAAAAGCTGGAAGACGAGCTGGGCGTTCCACTGTTCGAGCGCAGCAAGAGCAGCATTGGTATCACCGAAGTAGGGCAGCGTATTATCGAGCAGGCCCAGCGGGTGCTGGATCAGGTGGGTGTGATCCGGGATATGGCGCAGGACGGCAAGAACCAGATGAACTCGCCGCTCAAGGTGGGCGCTATCTATACCATCGGCCCCTACCTGTTTCCACACCTGTTGCCGGAGCTGCGCCGGGCGGCCCCGGAGATGCCGTTATACATCGAAGAGAACTACACCGCTGCGCTGCGTCAGAAGCTGCGCCATTCCGAGCTGGACGCCATTATCGTGGCGCTGCCGTTCGAAGAGCCGGAAGTGCTGACCTTGCCTCTGTACGACGAGCCTTTTGTGGTGCTGATGCCAGCCGACCACCCCTTGACGGCCAAAAGCGAGGTGACGGCAGAGCAGCTGGCTCAGGAGCAGCTGTTGTTACTGGGGCCGGGCCACTGTTTCCGGGATCAGGTACTGGAATCCTGCCCACCCCTGGTAGAGGCGGTTACCCGGCGTGCCGAGAACAACAAGCCGGAGCTGGTTACCGAAGGCAGCTCCCTTGAAACCATCCGGCATATGGTGGCCTCTGGCCTGGGGATCACGGTGTTGCCCTTGTCGGCGGCCACCAGCATGAAATACCAGGGAGATATTCTGGCGGTGCGCCCGTTTGCCACGCCGGTACCGTTCCGTACCGTTGCGCTGGCCTGGCGGGTGACGTTCCCGCGGCCCAAAGCGATTGATGTGTTATCGCTGGCAGCCAGCCAGTGCCGGATTATCGAAAAAGCCAAAACGGAAACGCCGGCGGTTACCTCCGGCGCCTGAGGGCGACCATGACGTCACTGGAAGACATCTCTGTTACCCAGCTCAAAGGCGCCGGGAAGGCCCTTGCCGAAAAACTGGCAAAGCTGGGTATCCATTCAGTTCAGGACCTGCTGTTCCACCTCCCTTACCGGTACGAAGACCGGACTCGCATCATTCCTATGGGCAGCCTGCGCATCGGTGATATCGCCGTGGCAGAGGGAGAAGTGGTGAAGACCGACCTGATCATGGGCCGCCGGCGCAGCCTGCAGGTCACGCTGCGCGACGACAGCGGCTTTCTGGTCATGCGGTTTTTTCACTTCAATGCTGCGCAGCGTAACCAGCTTGCCGAAGGCGTGCGCGTTCGCTGTTTTGGGGAAGTACGTCCGGGCCGTGCCGGCTATGAGTTCTATCATCCCGAGTATCAGGTTAATCCTCCCGCCATGGTGCCGCCCGCCGAGGCCACCCTGACCCCGGTCTACCATCTGACGGAGGGGATTCAGCAACCGCGGGTGCGGGGGCTCTGCCAGCAGGCTTTGCAATACCTGGACCGGTACCCGATCAAAGACTGGCTGCCGGCGGAGTTGCTCGCGGATTACCAGATGCCGGGTATTACCGAGGCCGTCAGGCTTGTTCACCAGCCGCCGGCGGGTTCACCGGTGCCGCAGTTGCTTGAGGGTACCCACCCGGCCCAGCAGCGCCTGGTGATGGAAGAATTGCTGGCACACCAGCTTAGCCTGTTGCAGGTGCGGGAGCAGATCCAGGCCCGTGAAGCATTGCCTCTGCTGCCAGCCGGAGAGCTGACTGAGCGCTTTCTGGAGGCGTTGCCGTTTAACCTGACCCGTGCTCAGCGGCAGGTGATGAAAGAGATCCGTCAGGATCTGAGCCAGCCCCTGCCAATGCTCAGGCTGGTGCAGGGCGATGTAGGGTCTGGTAAAACCGTTGTGGCCGCCCTTGCGGCGTTGCAGGCGATCGGTGCCGGGGCCCAGGTTGCCTTGATGGCGCCCACGGAAATTCTGGCCGAACAGCACTACAACAACTTCCGGGCCTGGCTCGAGCCTCTGGGCATCCCGATTGCCTGGCTCTCAGGCAAGGTAAAAGGCAAGGCCCGGCAGCAATCCCTGCAGGCCGTGGCAGCGGGGGAGGCGCCGGTGGTGATTGGCACCCATGCCCTGTTTCAGGACGAGGTGCAGTTTAACCGGCTGGCCCTGGTGATTATCGATGAACAGCACCGGTTCGGGGTGCATCAGCGCCTGGCTCTGCGGGAGAAAGGCGTAGGCGGACAGCTGGCACCGCACCAGCTCATCATGACCGCCACCCCCATTCCCCGCACCCTGGCCATGAGCGCCTATGCCGACCTTGATACCTCGGTGATTGATGAATTACCACCGGGCCGGAAACCCATCGAAACCATTGTGCTTCCGGATAGCCGGCGTGATGATATTATCGAACGGGTACGGGGTGCCTGCCGCGAAGGCCGTCAGGCATACTGGGTGTGTACCCTGATTGAGGAATCGGAAGCGCTGCAGTGCCAGGCCGCTGAAGTGACCGCGCAGGAGCTGACGGAACGCCTGTCGGATCTGAAGGTGGGGCTGGTGCATGGCCGCCTGAAGGCCCAGGATAAAGCGGATGTGATGGCGCGCTTCAAAGATGGCGAGCTGGACCTGCTGGTCGCCACCACCGTCATTGAGGTGGGTGTGGATGTGCCCAACGCATCGCTTATTATTATCGAAAACCCGGAGCGCCTTGGCCTGGCCCAGCTGCATCAGCTCCGGGGCCGGGTTGGCCGGGGGGAGCAGGCGAGCTTCTGCGTGCTCATGTACCACCCGCCCTTGTCGGCTAACGGGAAGGCCAGGCTGCAGGCCCTCAGGGACAGCCAGGACGGCTTTGTTATTGCCGAGAAGGATCTGGAAATCCGGGGCCCGGGGGAGGTGTTGGGCACCCGTCAGACCGGCCTGATGCAGTTCCGGCTGGCAGACTTCGAGCGCGACAAGGGCTGGATCGAACCGGTCAGGGAAATGGCGCCGGTACTTGTGAAACGGCCCGGGGTAGCCAACGCGCTGGTGCGCCGATGGCTGGGTGAGAAAACCCGTTACGGAGAGGTGTAGCCATGCCCTTTCGGGCTTCCAGCAAATTTACCCGGCTGCGAATCATGCAGCGCCTGGACGACACTCTGGAGCTGCCGCTGCTGCCGGAAACCGCCGACCGGGTGATGAACCTGAGGTCAGCCCCCGGGGTCACCATGGCCGATCTGGTGGACATCGTGGAAAGCGATCCCGGGCTCGCGGCACAGGTTGTCAGCTGGGCTTCGTCATCGTTTTACGCCCCGGCAGGGCCGATCCGGTCGGTACAGGATGCCATCTCTCGCGTGCTGGGGTTTGATACCGTGATGAACCTGGCCGTCGGGCTTGCCCTGGGCCGCCCCCTCAAAAATCCCATGGCGGGTCCAGACGGGCACCGGAGCTACTGGCGGCATGCCAACTGGCAGGCGCACGCCGTCTGCGTGCTCACGGGTATGATGCCCCGCCCGCTGCGCCCGGCGTTTGGTCTCACGTATCTGTCCGGGTTACTGCATAATCTGGGAGACCTTGTGCTTGCGCAGCTGTTCCTGCCCTATCACCAGCAGCTCTCTGACTGGCAGCACCATAATCCGGACGCCAACCGGGCGGAGGAAGAGCTCAGGCTGATGGGCCTGACCCGGGAGCACATTGCCGCCCGGCTACTGGAAAACTGGGGCATGCCAAGCGAGGTGACCCTGGCCGTACGGCACCAGCAGGAGCCGGACTACCAGGGGCCTTACCAGAAACTGATCAGGCTGGTCTGGCTAAGCCGGCAGTTATTGGCTGCCCGGGGCGCCTTGCCCGGCAAAGCCGAACCCGTCCCTCAGGAAATCTATCAGGAGCTGGGCCTGAACCGGCATCAGGTAGAGTCTCAGTTTGACAGGCTGGTACACAGCCGTGGCGGTTTCATGGCCATGACGGGCTCTTTGCCGGCAGCCCGGTAAACGCCCAGCTAGTCGAAGCGGTAATGGCGCAGGGCCGCAGCGGCTGTGCGAACTTCCTCTGCGTGCTGTTGCTCCACCAGAAACCGTTCCTTATCCATTTTCTTTATCAGCCCGGAATCGGTCGCCTTGCGGGCGCGGTGGGTGGGCATGTGCCGGATCTTCTCGTGCACCACCTGGAACACCCGATAGGGCGGCTGGTCCAGAAGTTCCGGAGCAACGTAATCCAGCAGACCTTTCAGCCGTAAGCAGGCCTCGGAATGCTCCACCTGCTCTGCCTCTACTGCCATGGCGATGATGCGGATACTTTCGATCATTTCGCTGCGGCGCTTTGCCTGAAACTCGTTCGCTTTCTTCTGCCGCAACCGGTCTTCATTCAGGATGCGGGATTGCCGCCAGATATAGAACAGCAACAGGCCAATCACGATCAGCCCCGCGACAATAAGCGTGAGTTGTAGCCCTCTGGGCATGACTTAACCTCGGTCTGGTGATCGGTAGCAGAACTCAGTTTGCCAGATTTCACGACCGGATGCCTGCCCGGGCGGAAGGGCGGGCAGAAACAAAAAAGCCAGCCCGAAGGCTGGCGTGAGGCGGGTACGGAGTTCCGGCTGTTTACTGGGCCGTCAGCTGCTCATATTGGGCCGGCAGGTCTTTGACCGGGTTGGAGATGAAGTTGAGGTAGGTGCCGCCGGCCAGGATTTCCAGCGGCAGATCAATGGTCATCCCAATGGGTTGGGCGATGACCCTGATGTTCACCACGTTCGTATTGCGCTGTTCGATTTGCATGCGGCCGTCGTCAAAGAAGGTGATGTCACCCTCAAGGTCAAAATGGAACTCGGTTGCATACAGATCATGAGGTCCGTTCGCGGTAATCTCCATCTCGGGTGCATCCAGCATCAGTTCAGCCCGTGTTTTGAAAACCGGCTGGCCATTCTCGCCTTCTACGATAGCGCCGGGAATCAGCTGATTACGCGGGCACCCGGCTTCACCTTTACAGCCCGGATCTTCAGCATATCGCATACGGATAATCTGGGTGTTGGTGGGTACCTCGGCCTCCAGAAGCCCCAGTATGTTTACGTAGGTTGTTATCGAGGAGGTTGCCAGCAAGGTCGGGTAAAGGTTTACCAGAATTCCCTCCTGCTCCTGGCCTGTTTCCGGATCTTTCCAGATGCCGGGGCCGAGCACTTCCGTGTTCAGAGCGTAGGTCTGGTAGATAAACTTGTCTTTCGGGCAGGTGGTGTCATTACTACACCCTGCCTGCGCCGCCAGGTTTACCTGCAAGGGGCCGGGGTTTAGCACCGCGGTGTTATTGACCACACCGAGTTTGGTGGAGTTTGCAGAGGGCAGCCAGCCGCTCACCATCGTGTTGTCGGTAACCGAGCCGGGGTCCCGGTATTCGTGTGCGAAGGGTTCAAGGCAGCTGTCACTGTCGTTGGAGCTGCAATCGATCTGGAAATCCGCGTTCGCATCACGAACCGGCAGGTTCCTTAACGGAGTAAAGACAGTGGATTGGGCGTCGGTACCTTCAAAGTAGATTTTCATCGACTGCTCAGGCGCTCCCCCGGAATTCAGCCCGTCTAACAGATCCGATTTCAGCGGATAGCCATTAGCCCCGCAGATTGACTGGGGCGGTGCCATCGTGCAGTGGCTGGTATAGGCCGCGTTAGAGGGATCCTCTGATCCGCGCATGACCACGAGTGTGTACTGATAGAACGCGCCGGTGCGCCAGGGCTGGTCCGGGTAGAACCGGATACGCTGGTTGTTCTTCTCAAGCCGCCCGGTTATCGCCTGAACATTGTTGCCATGCTCATCGACCTCCTGAACGATGAAGGTTTCGTTCAGCCGGATGGAATCCAGGTCCATCGGCTGGGAGAACACAACGGTAATCGGTCGGTCTGCCGGCATTTTGCTCACCGGCAACAGGTCGCCCAGATTGTCTTTGGCGGTATAGCATTTGCCGAGAACGCCTGCTTTCAGGTCAAGTTCTGAGTGGTCGGTTTCGCATGGGTAGCCGGGATAGGTGGTCAGGGCCAGGGGCGATACCTGGGGCAGGGTATCCCTGGCGCCGGTGAGACGGAATGACAAATCGTTGCCAGTGCTGTCGAACGGGTTGCCCGCGAGGTCTGTCAGACCGGTCGCGACTACCTCATAGCTGATGCCTGCTTTCAGCCCGCCCACGGGGTTCAGGGTCAGGCTTGGGCCGTCGAGCATGGTCTGCAGTTGCCCGTTGCCGACGGTGAGCGCCTCGCCATCGGCCAGGAGCTTGACGCCCTCCGCGACCGAGGCCGGGTCCAGCGGTTCATCAAAGAACAGGATCACAGGATCACCGGGCCGCTGCATGGCCTGGCGGGTTGGGGGAATGGCATCTTCTGCCCCAGGCATCCAGCTCAGCAGTTTGGGTGCGGTGGTGTCCAGGTCACGGAGCCAGTCATCCTCTGCATCCAGCGCCGAGTTCACGTCGGTGGCCGCCTGCAGGTGGAAGGCGATGGTAGAGTCGGTGTATTCCTGGCCCAGCAGGTTGGGTTCAACCATCCCGATGGCGTCGATGGTCAGTACCCCGTTCTGTACCAGGGCAATACCGCGCAGCTCAACCCCCATCAGATCCTGCGACAGGGCCGCGTTCGGTTGTGCCTCTTCGGTGCTCATGGACACGTCCATGAACAGGGAGATATGGCGCGGAGCATTGATGTCATCGGTATAGGCGTTGGGGCTCAGGTAACCGGAAGCGTCCGACAGCATGGTGACCTTGATGGTCCCGGTTTGCTGATCCGCGCCGGTGGCGGCATCCAGAACCTGTACCTTGCCGCCCACCCGGACATTCAGGCTGGTGCTCGCGAGCACGCTGCCTTTGGGGATGCGCAGGGGCAAGGGCTCTGTTGCCTCAAAGCTGGGGGCGTAGGCCAGCTCCGCAAACAGCGAGCCGGTTTGCTGGGACGAATCGGTGATGCCCTGCAACACCGAATTGAGCACCACACCATTCACTGACTGGCCGTTGAGCACAGACGTGATCGCGCCGTCATTGCTGGTCACCGCTTTCTGTTCGAGCATCACGGTAGGGCCGGTGTCTCTGGGCGTAAAGTGGTAGTCCGCGGAGAACCGGTTGCTCTCGCCGCTGTCCGTCAGGCTCGCGAGGTTGCTCAGTTTAAGGGTATAGGTTTCACCTGCCGTGAGCACATCGTCTTTGCTGCCGCAGCGCTCGGCGACGCAGGGGTCGACCGTAATACGGTTGCCTTTAACCAGCACCGTGGCAGGGACCGGCTCGTTGTTCTGGTCGAGCAGGGCGATCGTGCCGCCAAGTTCCTGCCATCTGGGGTGGATGGGTTGCGTCATGGCCAGGCGGAAGGTGGAGAAATTCATGGCCTGGAACTGACTGCCCTCAGCCGGCACCTGCCAGGCCACCCCAAAACGGTCGGTGAGGTTGCCAAGCCCGGCGATGCCGCTGATCCCGGCCCGGGTATTAAACTGGATGCCCGGCTCACCCACCGCATTGGGGGTGGCGATGCTCCGGCCGCCCTCCGCAGCCAGGGGCTCGCTGAAGGTCACGCTGTAGCCGGCACCTGAATCCAGGCTGGTATTGGGTGTGAGCTTCAGGCTTTTACCGTTGTCGATGGCCTCAATGGCGAAGTCGACGGCGCTGCCCTCAGCCTCTACGTTAATTTTCCGGGCCAGGGTGGCGGCATCGTCCACCACGGCGTGGGAGAAGCGCAATACGATCTCAGCTTTGGGACTGACGTCGTTCTGCCCGTCGGTCGGGTATGAGTAGACCAGCTCACCCGGCGTGGTCTGCTCTTGCATGGTCTGGGTATCACTGTCGCCGCCACAGGCTGCCAGCAGCATGGCGGGAATCAGTGCCAGAGTCTTGAACTGTTTCATGGGCCACCCCTCCTCAGAACTTGAACGTGATGGAGCCGCTGAATACATGCACATCACCGTCGGCAGTTACCTCGGTTTCGTTACCGCTGTAATCCACCAGGGTAAAGTCACGTTCTTCCAGTTTCTGGTACTGATAGCCCAGGTCCAGACGGACCGGGTAAGCAAGCCAGCGGGTGCGGTCGTAAGTGGCGCTTACGCCCAGCCCAACCACGATCTTGTCGGTGTCCAGGTAGTTGATGTCCGGGTTACGGGTGGTCTTGAGGGGAGACTCTTCATACGCCAGCCCGCCGCGCAGTGCGAAGTTCTCGTTAATCTGGTACTCCGCACCCACGCGCGGAATCAGGATGTCATCAAAGTCGATCTTCGGGCCGGCTACGCCATCCTGCATACGGATCGTGTCGCCATCAAAGATATCACCGAGCTCGGACCAGTTTTGTTGCTCCAGGCTGCCACCCACGCGCCAGCCGTCACCGGCATATTGCAGGCCGGCCACGAACGTTTCCGGCTGGAACGAGTCGATGGTGGTGACCGCCAGCGCCAGGCCCGGTGCGGGAATGGTCTGGGTAACGATGATGTTGGAGTCCACTGTGGTGGAGGCCGAAGACTTGGCACGGTAGGAGAAAGCGGCTTCCCAGCCATCCAGGAAGCAGCTGTTGTCCGGGCAGAAGGTACTGCCAAAATCGATGCTGGTGCCCAGAATGGTTTTCATGGCTGGCTTGGCGTTTACCGCCAGACGCTCGCGGCTGGTCTCACCCCCGAGGGTAGACACCGCATCCAGCTGAGCGGTGGCATCCAGCGTAATCCGTACCGACATCCCGGCAGAGATACCGCGCCAGATCGGCGTCGCCGCCCCCAGGTTCAGGAACAGGGGCTCTTTGCCATATTGCAGAAACTGCCCGGTTTCAGACGTCTGGGACTCAAACGCCAGCATCTCTTTTCCGTATTTCTCAACGCCGGCAATAAAGCCCAGGTAGATCGGATGCTTGAAACGAGTGAGCGAACCGAGATTGGTCTTCATGCCGATCAGCACGTGCTGGCTCGGGGAGTTGGAGACCACATCGCCACTGGCGTTGGGATTAGCTGAGCGAAGCTCCTGCTCGGCATGCAGGATCCCCGTTGTCAGTTCACCCCGCTCGTCCCGCGTGAGGGCTGCCGGGTTGTAATAGGTGGCTGACACCTGGTCGTTGAACATGGACAGCGACTGCGCTGTGGCAACATCAATGGGCATGACGCCGTAGGTAGTGCCGAGGTTGCCCATGCTCGCTGAAGCATTCATGGAGAGGGTAGCGGAAGCAGCGGCAACTGCCAGGGACACTGCCCGTACAGAAAATCGGGAAGAGAAAGCCATTGATACACTCCGTTCGCTCGTTATTTTTGTATTCAAACCTGACACTCTGACATCGAGAAAGTGCCGATTTGGTTACGTTGACTCAAGTGCAAGTGTATGGGGCTCGCCCGGAGAGGACGTTGGCATTTATGACAAAGATCGGTGTCGGTAAAACCACGTACCGACGGCCCCATCTGTCAATTTAACGATAAGTGATTGAAACAGAATGCGTATTCTGTATGTTTTTGTAGTGTATTGCTTACGCTGATGACGAAAAGGAAAAGGATGAAATGGTGTGTTTGGATACGTATCTCAATATGTTACAGATAGTGCCGCGAGGTAAGTGGGTGTGTTGACGTCAGTGTAAAGTATCCCGACATAGGGGAGGGTGGTTACGGAGTGAGCAAGGGGGCTCCTTATACGGTATCAATCTGGTGGAGGCGGCCTGTATGTCGTGCTACATTGTACTTTGCATGTAACACATGAGGTGATGCCATGAGCGATGCCACTTTTACTTTCCGGGTTGATGAAGGCTTGAAGGCAGAATTTGCCAACGCAGCCAAAGCTCATGACCGTACCGGAGCCCAGCTTCTTCGCGACTTCATGCGCAGCTACGTGGCCCAGCAGGAAGAAGCACGGCAATACGATGCCTGGCTGGCGAAGAAGGTCGAGCAGTCGCGGGCGTCTGCGGAGGCAGGCAACCTGATTCCCGCTGCTGATGTTGAAGCCCGCTTTGCTGCCCGTCGCGCAGCGACCCACGCTCGTACGGCTGCTGATGAATGATGGAGCTGGACACCTTTGAGCTGGTCGTTCACCGCAGCTACATGGTTGTGTATGACATTTTGGAAACGCAGGTGCGAATCCTGAATGTCGTACATACCGCCCGGCAGTGGCCGCCGCTGGGAGGGTGAGTTTCGCCAAAACAAAATATGCCCGCGCTCACAGCGGGTGTTGTTTTTATGTGCGCACTTGAGTTCAAGGGTAACAGTTTGTCTATTCCCGCTACCTCGGTGTGTCGCTCCGTGAGCCGCAGGTGATACCTGACAAGTCGTTGCCCCTCAACCGCCCGGAATAATGCTGGGCGTTGCTGTCGCTGACCTCAGCCGACTTTGATCGGTCCGAACATTCCGGTGTTGATTAGCGTGTTCCAGAGCTTCTTGATAGCTTGCCCGGTCTCTTGGTTGACGAACAGAGAAGATCTCGCCCCATGTGGGCTGCCTAGGAGGTAGTACCGCATGGACTCCCAAGTCTCTGCGACCTCTGACCAACGCCAGCAAGGAACCTCTTGTTCAAGGATCAGGGCCATGGCGATTGACAAGGGGATCATTCCATCTATACCGAGAGGCCTATCCCAGTTGCATTTGACCAGAACAGGTGTCCTTCAGGAGTGTATAGCTTTACATCCAGTTTCTCGGCAGTGATGTGTGCGAGTGGATGAGGGGGTAATGCGTTGACTGATTCAATGACCTTATCGGCTTTTCCGCTTGCTGTGTAGGGGCAGGTAATAAATCCGTTGAGGAAGTAGCGCGTATGGTCAAGGCCCTTGTAACCCCAGCGATCATTTGGTGTCACCTCTGGGTACCGACTGTCGTGATGGCATACCAACGGATGCTATGTGGGGTAGGTGTCAACAACGGGACCAAGCTCATCAACGATATCCATCAGGGCTTCTCTACTTTGCGCCCTTACCGATTCGTCTGCGTATTGTGGTCTCGGTACAAAGTAAGCCTCTAGGTGCTCGCACTCCCCCCCCGCGCTGTTCTGCTTCATCTACTCGAAATGCTACTACTTCGCCTCATGAAATTATCAGACAAGGCATGGAGTAGTTATGTTACGCATAAAACTCAATTGTTATGCGTGATTCTCTAGTTTAGTGATTGTATTTCGACAGCTCGGGTGCTCAAAGCAGAAATCCGGATGCATGATTTTGTATACATTGCCATAAATATAATATGTCTATATTCTTGGACGTATGGAAACGATAAGCGTCCTTGGCACCTTTGCCGCACTCTCCCAGGAAACCCGTCTTGAGGTATTCCGTCTCCTCGTTCGTCATGAGCCCGAAGGGCTTGCTGCGGGTGAGATTGCCCGTCAATTGGAGGTGCCTCACAACACTATGTCAGCCCACCTTGCGGTGCTGACTCGGGCACAGCTGGCCGTTTCTCAGAGGCAGGGACGTTCCATCATCTACCGGGCGAACCTGGATCATATGAGAAAGACGGTTCAATTTCTGGTGCGCGACTGTTGCGCTGGCCACCCGGAAGTATGCGAGCCGCTAATGGCTGCTTTGTCAGGATGCTCCCCCACCGCAGAAGAGAATCAACAAGCATGAAAATCCAGATTTATCACAACCCGAAATGCGGTACCTCTCGTAACACCCTGGCGATGATAGTGGCTTCTGGCGAAACACCGGAAGTCATCGAATATCTCCAGACGCCACCGACGCGGGAGCGACTGGTCGAGCTGATCGCAAGCATGGGAATACCAGCGCGAGCACTCCTGCGCCAGAAAGGCACGCCCTACGATGAACTCAACCTGGGCGATGTCAGCTTGACGGATGAGCAGTTGATAGATGCCATGATGGAGCATCCGATCCTGATAAACCGGCCTATCGTGGTTACCGAGAAGGGCGTACGGTTGTGTCGGCCTTCTGAGTTGGTATTGGATTTGTTGGCCGAGCCGGTAAAGGAATTTACCAAGGAAGACGGTGAAGTCGTACGTCACGATGGGAAGGAAGCATGAGGAGCACCAGTCCTGTCGACGACCTGCCCAATATTGATCCGGATGAACTACACCCTATCAATATTGACGCGCTGGCTCACCCGGATGATCCCCGCCATCCACCGCGCATTCTGGTGCTCTACGGCTCCCTACGTGGGCAGTCTTTCTCACGGCTCGTTTCCGAGGAAGCGGCTCGACTGCTCCGCTGGTACGGATGCGAGGTGCGCACCTTCAATCCATCCGGCCTGCCCTTGCCGGACGATGCGGATGCCGAGCACCCGAAGGTGCAGGAGCTACGCGAGCTGGCCCAGTGGTCTGAGGGGATGATGTGGGTCAGCCCCGAGCGCCACGGAGCCATGACCGGAATCATGAAAACGCAGATTGACTGGATCCCACTGG
>Ga0209075_1000932_pt1 | contig 28137 bp, 24 predicted proteins | sample Stecom2011_FD_187523 | JGI IMG/M metagenome (GOLD analysis project Ga0209075, IMG submission 187523) | Agricultural soil microbial communities from Utah to study Nitrogen management - Steer compost 2011 (SPAdes) (version 2) | ecosystem: Environmental > Terrestrial > Soil > Agricultural land...
AAGCTGGCAGCCCAACCGGGACATCGCTTAAGGCACCGGGTGTGGTTTCTTCCAGGCCCGCCGCGGCTTTCTCGGCCCGCTCCGCCTTCTTGATGGCTTCCCAGTTCGCCTTGATGGTTTCCTCCGTGACCACCACACCATCCGCCAGCTCGCTTTCCAGGGTGCCGTCCGGGAAGACATGGGGGTGACGGCGCAGCAATTTGCGCACGATGGAATCGACCACGGCCTCGAAATCGAACAGGCCCTGCTCCCTTCCCATCTGTGCATAGAACACCACCTGGAACAACAGGTCGCCCAATTCTTCCTTCAGGTGGACAAAATCCTGCCGCTCAATGGTGTCGGCCACTTCATAGGCCTCTTCCAGGGTGAAAGGCACAATGGTGGCAAAGGTCTGCTTGCGATCCCAGGGACAGCCCTTGCGGGGGTCACGCAACCGCTGCATCAAGTACAGCAGATGCTCTATCTGATAATGCTGGCTCAAGTGTCTTCTACTCCCTCACCGGCCATCACTGGACCATACGGCTTTTCAGGCGACGCACTTCGATGATATTGGGCAGGCGCCGAATCTTGGTAAACAGCCGTCCCAGGAATTCCAACGACGGAATTTCAACGGTCAGGTTCATCACCGCAATGCTTTCCGCCTTGTTGGTCTGGGTATTCACGGCGGTGACGTTAATCTTCTCGTTGGCGAACACCTGGGTGATATCCCGCAGCAAGCCTGCCCGGTCGTAGGCATCGATCCGGATATCCACCGGATAGGTAGATTCCTGCCGGTCTCCCCAGCTCACCTCAATAATGCGGTTGGGCTCGGCCTCCTGCAGTTGCAGCACATTGATACAGTCCTGACGGTGAATGGACACGCCACGGCTGATAGTGATGTAACCGGTAATCGGATCACCCGGCAGGGGCTGGCAGCAGTTGGCGATCGAGGTCAGCAGGTTGCCCACCCCGTGGATACGCACATCCGTCGCCCGGCCCCGGTCATCCACCGGTGCCGAGGTGGGCAGCGTCAGGCTCAACTGGTGCTCCCGTGGCTCGATCATCTGCTGGGCCACGTTCGCCACATGGGTCGGCTTGAGATCCCCGGCGCCAATCGCCGCGTACATGTCGTCCACCGTCTGGTAATTGACCTTGTGGGCCAACTCTTCGAAATTGATCTCGCCAATGGACAGGCGCTTGAACTCGCCTTCCAGAATCTCCTTGCCTTCGATCATGTTCTGCTCGCGGTGCTGGAGCTTGAACCAATGCACGATCTTGGCCCGGGCCCGGGAGGTGCGCACATAGCCCAGATCGGGGTTCAGCCAGTCGCGACTGGGACGCGGCGTATTGGAGGTCAGCACCGAGACCTGCTCGCCGGTTTTCAGGCGATAGTTGAGGGGGACGATCTTGCCATTGATCTTGGCACCGCGACAGGCATGCCCCACCTCGGTATGGACCTTGTAGGCAAAATCCAGGGGCGTGGCGCCTGCCGGCAAGTCCACCACATGCCCTTCCGGCGTGAACACGTACACCCGGTCGGTAATGATGTCGCTGCGGAACTGGTCGGCCAGGGTCTTGAAGTCTTCCCCCAGCTCCTCCTGCCATTCCAGTACCTGACGCAGCCAGGCAATTTTCTGCTCGTAGGCATTGGACTTGAGCTTGGTATCCGTACCCTTGTATAGCCAGTGGGCACAGACTCCCAGTTCGGCATCCTCATGCATTTTGAAGGTACGGATCTGGACTTCCATCGCCTTGCCTTCCAGGCCGATCACCGCCGTATGCAGGGATTGGTAGCCGTTTTCCTTGGGGTTGGCGATATAGTCGTCGAACTCGTGGGGAATATGCCGCCACAGGGAATGCACGATCCCCAATACCGCATAGCAGTCCGCCACCGTGTTCACCAGCACCCGCACGGCACGGATATCGTAAACCTGGGAAAAGTCGATGCCCTTGCGGTGCATTTTGCGCCAAATACTGTAGATATGCTTGGCGCGTCCGGACAGTTCGGCTTTGATGCCAGCCTTTTCCAGCTCGGCATGCAGGGTCTTCAGGGTTTCCTGAATGTAGCGCTGGCGGTCGATACGCCGCTCATCCAGTAGCCGGGCGATCTTCTTGTAGGCTTTTTCATGGAGATAGCGGAAGGACAAGTCCTCCAGCTCCCATTTGATATGACCAATCCCCAGGCGGTGCGCCAGGGGGGCATAGATGTCGAACACCTCCCGGGCGACCCGGTGGCGCTTTTCCGGGGAGGCGTTTTTCACATCCCGAATGGCACAGGTCCGCTCGGCGAGCTTGATCAAGGCTACCCGCACGTCATCGATCATGGTGACCAGCATGCGGCGGATGTTGTCCACCTGGCCTTCAGTCTGGCCCAGGACATTGCCGCGAATGGGATGGCGCAAAGACGAGATCGCCGCCATCTGCAGCACGCCGTCTATCAGCTTGGCGACCGCCGGGCCGAAGTCCCGCTTGACCTGTTCCAGGGGCAACTTCCCTTCCCGTACGGCCCGGTAGAGGATGGCCGCCACCAGGGACTCTTCATCCAGATGCAGCTCCGCCAGGATCTGGGCCATTTCCAGTCCGGTACGAAAGCTGCTGGCGCCCTCGGCCCAGACCGTGCCTTCCTCAATGGCGACTTGCTCGATCTGCTTGCTCAATTGGCAGGCGCTACGCAACGTCTCCACATCTTGCAGAGTCGCCCGTTGTCCCAGCCACTCAAGCCAGCGCTCGATGTCGATTTCGCCATCCGCGGTAATCGGATGGTCTTCGCGAACCTTGACCATACTCAGCCCGTTCGATCACTCACTTTTCAAACAGGGCGATGGACTCCACGTGAGTGGTGTGCGGAAACATGTCCATAACCCCCGCTTTCAGCAAACGATATCCATGTGCGACCAACACACCGGCATCCCGGGCCAGCGTCGCGGGATTGCACGACACATAGACGATACGCTTGGCACCAAATTTGGGCAAATACTGCACCACTTCGAGCGCTCCGGACCTGGGAGGGTCGATCAGGATCTTGTCGAACCCTTCCTTCGCCCAGGCTTCCCGGGTGAAATCCGCCTGCAGATCTGCCCCATAAAAGGTCAGGTTCTGCAACCGGTTGAACTCCGCGTTCTCCCGGCCCCGCACCACCATGGCCTCGTCACCTTCCACACCCACCACGGAACCGGCACGGGTCGCCAGGGGCAAGGTGAAGTTGCCCAGGCCGCAGAACAGGTCCAGCACCCGATCCGTGGGCTGCGGATCCAGCCAATCCAGGGCCCGCGTCACCATCTTGCGGTTAATCCCCGCATTCACTTGGGTGAAGTCGGTCGGATGAAATTTCAAGGTCACCCCGAATTCTTCCAGCCGATACCACAACCGGTCCTCACCCTGCTCCGGCCAGATGCGATGCACCGTGCTCGGCCCCCCTGGCTGCAAATACAACTGCAAATTGCGTGCCTTTGCATAGTCCAACAGGGCATCCAAATCTCCCTGGGCCAGGGGCTCCAGGTTTCGCACCACTAGCGCGACGTCTTCGTCACCAATGGCTACCTCGATCTGGGCGATATTGCGATAGGCCTCAAGCCCCCGCAGCAGCTCCTTGAGTTCCGTAATGCGCTCTCCAACCCGGGGGTCGAGCACCACACAACGGTCAATGGCCGTCAGGAAGTTGCTGCTTTTCTCCCGGAACCCCACCAGCACCTCATCCCGCTTCATCACATAACGCACCCCGAGGCGCGCCTTGCGGCGATAGCCTTCGGTGTCGTCCCGTAACGGCGGCTCCAACTGGGGCGGCAGGACCGCACCGAAGTGACGGAACTGCTCGATCATCACCTGCTCCTTGTGGCGGATCTGCGCCTCCGTCGCCAAATGCTGGAGGCTGCAGCCACCGCAGAGGTGCGCATGGGCACAAGGCGGCGTTACCCGTTCCGGGCTGGCCTCCAGGATCTGCTCGGCTCTCAACTCATCGAACTTGGAGCGCTGATTAGTATACACCGCCAGCACACGCTCGCCCGGCAGGGCCCCTTCAACAAATTGGGTTTTGCCATCGCTGTAGGCAATCCCACGGCCATCGTGGCTTAACTTTTCAATACATAGCTCGACCGGGGTCTTCGGTAGAGACTTTTTACTACGGCGTCGGCCCATGATCACTCAGAAACAATAAACCAATGAATTGAAACGATTAGGATTTGGAAAACACACCCGTGGACAGATAACGGTCGCCCCGGTCACAGATAATCGCAACGATCACTGCATTTTCCACCTGCCGGGAGATCCGCAGGGCCCCGGCCACAGCGCCACCGGAAGACACGCCACAGAAGATTCCCTCCTGCTGGGCCAGGGCCCGCATGGTGTCTTCCGCCTCCTGCTGGCTCATATCAATGACCTGATCCACCTGGTCCGGCTGAAAGATCTTGGGCAGATAGGCTTCTGGCCAGCGCCGGATCCCCGGAATGGAGGCCCCCTCGCTGGGCTGCAGCCCCACGATCTGGATCTCCGGGTTACGCTCCTTGAGATAGGCGCCGGTTCCCATGATGGTGCCGGTCGTTCCCATGGAGCTTACGAAATGGGTGATGCGGCCTTCCGTCTGGCGCCAGATTTCCGGGCCAGTTGTACGGTAATGGGCCAGAGGATTGTCCGGGTTGGAAAACTGATCCAGCACCTTGCCCAGCCCGTCCCGCTGCATCTGGTCGGCAAGATCCCGCGCGCCTTCCATGCCCTCTTCCTTGGACACGGTAATGATCTGCGCGCCATACGCCGTCATGGCCGCCCGCCGCTCTTCACTCATATTGGCGGGCATGATCAGAATCATCTTATAGCCTTTGATGGCAGCCGCCATGGCCAGTGCAATCCCGGTATTGCCGCTGGTGGCCTCGATCAGGGTATCACCGGGCTGGATCTCGCCCCGGCGCTCTGCTTCCTGGATCATGCTCAGGGCCGGGCGGTCCTTGACCGAACCCGCCGGATTATTGCCTTCCAGCTTCACCAGGATGGTATTGCTGGTCTGCCCCGGAAGCCGTTGCAGCCGGACGAGGGGCGTGGAGCCTACATAATCTTCAATGGTTGGGAATACCATGTTCAGTGTCTCGTATCATGCTCATGGAAAACCACCCCGCCCTGATCCGGCTCCCCGGCTTTCGCTAGCAGAGGACCGGACAGATAGAGGAACCCTCAACCCCGTCCCTTGCACAGGCCAACAGCCCGCACTGGAAACCACTGGGCTGGCAGGATCGCAGCAAAGCACAGCAGAGCATGATAAACTTTTCAGGCCGTGCTCGCCGGTCAACAAAATGGACTCGCCATGGTACGGAAAAAGACGCCAGGCCGCTATATTCTTTTGTTATATAGGGTTCTGTAGGGGGCTGCCTCCACCGCGCGGGCCAACCCCGCCGGGAGCTGCTGCCATGCGTCATGCTAAACATGCCAAAGACACGGCATCAGGCAACCAGGGGCCCCTGTGGCCAGAACCAAGGGTACAATCCAGAAACCGACCGCAAGACGACAATAATGATAAGACGCTGGCGAATACGTAACCGGATCCTCCTGCTGACCATGCTGCCCGCGACGCTGATCGCGCTCATCCTGGGCGGCCTGTTCATCAAAACTCGTCTTGCGGATCTTGATAACCTGTTGGTCGAGCGGGGCCTGACCACCGCGCGCCAACTGGCAGTTGCCGCCGAATTTGCCACCTATACCCACAACCGGGAACAACTGCTGCCGCTAACGAATGCCGTCCTGGAAGAGCCCGATATCCGCGCGGTCGCCATATATGACAGCCGCCACCAGCCTTTAGTTCACGCCGGCCCCCGCCTGGTTCAGGAGGGGGACCTGGCCCGGGCCATGACGGAAGAAACCCATGTCCAGGTTTTCTCCCAGGCCACCCGGCTGGCAGTGCCCGTGCGCTTGCAGTACTACATTCCACCGGACGACCTGTCCCTGAATGACATCATCCCGGCTCCCCAGGCCAGGCCCATTGGCTGGATCATTCTGGAGCTTTCCCACACCCGTACCCGGCTGGCCAAGTACCAGACCCTCGTCGTCTCTTTGACCACCCTCACCCTGGGCTGGCTGCTGTGCTGGTTTCTTGCGGTTCACCTGAGCCGCAATATCACCAAGCCGATCCACCAGATTGTCAAAGCGGTGACGGCGCTTAAGGAAAACAAGCTGGAGACCCGCATCCATACGGGCTCCGGCCCGGAACTGCAATTGCTGGAAGACGGCATCAATGCCATGGCCGAATCCTTGGGCAAGGCCTATGACGAGATGCAGCAAAACATTGAACAGGCCACGGAAGACCTGCGGGAAACCCTGGAAACCATCGAGATCCAGAATATCGAACTGGACATGGCCCGTAAGGAAGCTTTGGAGGCCAGCCGCATCAAGTCCGAGTTCCTGGCCAACATGAGCCATGAGATCCGCACGCCCCTCAACGGCATCATTGGCTTCACCAACCTGCTGCTCAGGTCCAACGTGAGCCACCAGCAGCGCGACCACCTGAAAACCATTCAGAAGTCTTCGGAAATCCTACTCACCATCATCAATGACATCCTCGACTTCTCCAAGATCGAGGCTGGCAAGCTGGTGCTGGACCGCACGCCATTCCAGTTGCGGGAAATCATCGAAGATGTGTTGACCATGCTGGCACCGGCCGCGCACCAGAAAAACCTGGACCTCGCCGCCCTGGTCTATTCCGATGTTCCCAAACACATCCTGGGCGATCCCCTGAGGGTCAAACAGATCATCACCAATCTGGTGAACAACGGCATCAAGTTCACCCAAAGCGGTGAAGTTGTGGTGCGGGCCATGGTCGAGGAAGAAGACGGCAACAAGGTCAATGTCAAAGTCAGCGTGACCGATACCGGCGTGGGCCTGTCACGGGTGCAGCAGCAGTCGCTCTTCACCGCCTTCTCCCAGGCCGATGCCTCCACCGCCCGCCGCTTTGGCGGTACCGGCCTGGGGCTGGTGATTTCCAAGCGCCTGATCGAACAGATGGGGGGGCAGATCGGCCTGGAAAGCGAGCTGGGCAAAGGCTCCACCTTCTGGTTCAGCCTGCCCACTGAAATATCCGAGGCAACCGACGACGAAGAGCTACCCCCGTTCAGCGGCGAACGAGTCATCTACCTGGAGAACCAGCCCAAGACCGGTCTGGCCGTGGGCCACATGCTGGAAGACTGGGGCATTGAGCTGGACCGGGTCGACGATCCTGTCCAGATGCTGGAGCGTATTGTGGAAGCCCAACGGGAAGGCCGCGGCTACGCCCTGGCGATTCTCGGCATTCACCGCCACCTGCTGGACTCGACCCAGTACAAGCAACTGGTCAGTGAACTGGAGTTCAAGCATAACTGCCGCGTGCTGCTGCTCACCCCGACCCTGGAACTGGGCGACAAGCAGCTGCCTCTCATTGCCCACTGCTCAGCCCATTTGACCAAGCCCCCGACCTACGAGCGACTCTATCGTGTGGTGCAGCACCTGATTACCGGCTCCTCTCCCGAACCCCAGCAGCAAGAGGCTCCGTTCACGGAAGAGCCCCTTCCACTTCTGGCCCCGGAAGGACGCCCCCGGATCCTGGCGGTAGACGACAACAGCGCCAACCTGAAACTGGCCCATGTCTTCCTGACCAACCTGGGAGCGGAAACCGATACCGCCTCGAGCGGTTTTGAAGCCTTAAGCAAGATCAAGCAACGCCGCTATGACCTGATTTTCATGGATGTGCAGATGCCGGGCATGGACGGAGTGGAAACCACCCTCAAGATCCGCCAGCTTGAAAACGGCCGGCACACGCCCATCATCGCCCTGACCGCCCATGCCCTGGCCGAAGAGAAGGAACATCTCCTGAAATCGGGGTTTGATGATTATTTGACCAAGCCCATTGCGGAAGCCCAGCTAATCGAGGTCATCCTGCACAAAACCGGGCACCAACTAAAGCCGCAGGGCGACCAGCCAGACCAGGCTCTCCAGGAGCACCAGACCCTTGCGCCCCTCAAGCCTTCATCCAGGGCTGCCCAGGAGCTTAGCGTGGATATTGCCCAGGGCGTCCGGTTGGCCGGCAACAAGCCCGATCTGGCCGAAGAGCTCTTTTGTATGCTGTTGGATCACCTGGATGACGACTATGAAGCCATCCGTGATCTCTGGCGGGATAACAACCGCTCAGAACTGCTGGAGCGGGTCCATAAGCTCCATGGCGCAACCCGCTATTGCGGTGTGCCCCTTCTGCGAAACCTGGCGGGCACCCTGGAAAGCGAACTCAAACAGGATGGCGCCAATATCCAGGCCTCTGTCGAAGGTTTACTGAACGAAATCGAACGGATCCGCCACTGGGCGGAACACCACGACTGGCAAACCGAGTTCCGCACCTATGACGTCAATACGGCAAAAGCCAATACGTAGTCTTTTTCGTCGCTGAGACTGATCAGGACATCCTGCGCACCCAGCGCCTGCAGGCGGTTCAGGGCCGCCTCGCGCAAGCGGATCAGCGGTTTGCCGCTGGGCTCGCGGCCCAATTCAATGTGCTGCCAGGAAATGCCCTGGCTGATTCCGGTTCCCAACGCCTTGGACACCGCTTCCTTGGCGGCAAAGCATTTGGCCAGCATATACTCCGGCCGCTTACTTTCCCGCCAGCGCTGCTGCTCGGCCTCGGTGAGAATGCGCTGCACAAAGCGATCTCCGTGGCGAGTCCAGCTCGCCAGGATACGCGGCACGAAAACCAGGTCGGTGCCAATCCCCTGGATCACCGCCGGGCAGCTCCGGTAATCAAGGCCTTCATGTCGCGCACGGCGGCCTGCAAGCCGGTAAACAACGCCCGGGCAATAATGCTGTGACCAATGTTCAGCTCGTGGATGCCGGGCAGTGCCGCAATGGCTTCCACGTTGTGGTAGTTCAGGCCATGGCCGGCATTCACGATCAGGCCCTGCTCCAGCCCGTGCACCACGGCCTTTTTGATACGGGCCAGTTCCTGGGCCACCTGGGCCGGGTCTGTGGCATCCGCATAGTGGCCGGTGTGGATCTCAATTGCCGGGGCGCCACAGCGCACGGCGGCATCAATCTGGGCCAGGTCCGCATCAATAAAGAGCGACACCTGAATTCCCGCATCCCCCAGGCGCTCGCAGGCGCTCCGGATCTTGGACTCCTGCCCCAGCACATCCAGCCCGCCTTCGGTGGTCAACTCATCACGCTTTTCCGGCACCAGGCAGCAATGCTCCGGTTTGACCCGCAAGGCCAGATCGATCATGGCGTCGGTGACGGCCATTTCCAGATTCATCCGGGTGGCCAGGGTTTCCTTCAGGACCATAACGTCCCGGTCCTGGATATGGCGGCGGTCCTCCCGTGGGTGGATGGTAATGCCATCGGCTCCCGCCTGCTCTGCCTCCAGGGCAGCCTGCACCGGATCCGGATAACGGGTACCCCGCGCCTGACGCAGCGTTGCCACATGATCCACATTCACCCCTAAAAGCACCCGGTTATGCACGTTGAGACTCCTTATAGTGTCTGAACAACTCACGGGAGCGCAGTTTGCGCCCGTTCAACAGGTCATCAATACAAAGCCGCATGATTCGTTTGGCATATTTAAGACATTGCGGCTTGGAAAAATCATGTTCGGCGATAGCCAATAAAGCTTCACCCGGCACCACCAGCGGTGCGGCACTCATATCGTAGGCAGATGGACCACCAGGGTCGAGCCGTAGACAGCCTTTTTGCGGCAGGAACAGGTAGTTGGCATGGGCGTCAATCGGCTCACCAGTCTCTGCCTCCTGATCAAAGCTGGCACCAACCCCCAGCTCCTCCAGCAGATGCTTTTCAAAATAACGCAGCAGGGGCTCCAGGGGTTCCTGGGCCCGCAACCCCAGCAAAGCCGCCTCGTACAAGGCAAACAGGTAAGCCGAGGGCTCCTGCTCCACCAGCAGAAACTCAAGCAGTTCATTCAGGTAAAACCCGGCGAACAGCCACTGGCCTTGCAACTCCTGTCGTTGCAAGGCCTGGACGTCCTCCGCCAGGCGACGGGCTTCCAGGCTGCTTAAAGTCTTTAGATCGGATTTACCCAGCCAGCTGATCAACAGGGGCTGAAAAGGCTGGTACAGAGAGGCATCCGGAGCCTTGCCCCGGCGCGCACCCTTGGCGACCAGGGAAACCTTGCCATAATCGGGCGTGACCACGTCCAGCAGCCAACTGGTTTCCCGGTAAGGTCGACGGTGCAGGATATAAGCCGGCTGGTGCTCAACCCGGGCAGACATTCCCTCGCTACCCGTCAGGATTCCTGATAGCCCAAGCTCTGTAATGCGCGCTCATCATCCGACCAGCCGCTCTTCACCTTCACCCACAGATGGAGCATGACCTTGCGCTCGAACATGTTTTCCATGTCGATACGGGCGGCACGGCCAATTTCCTTGATACGGCTGCCCTGGTCGCCGATGACAATCTTTTTCTGCCCGTCCCGCTCCACCAGGATCAAGGCATGGATATGCAGGGTGCGGCCTTGCTGCTTGAAGGATTCGATCTCCACGGTCACCGCATAAGGCAACTCGTCGCCGCACTGGCGCATGACCTTCTCCCGCACCAGCTCCGCTGCCAGGAAGCGCTGGCTGCGGTCGGTAATCTGATCTTCGGGGAAGTAATGGACACCTTCCGGCAGGAAGCGGCCCACGATCTGCTCGAGCGTTTCCACGTTATGGCCCGCCTTGGCGGACATGGGGACGACTTCGGCAAAGTCCATTTTTTCGGCCAGTTCCTGTAAATAAGGCAGTAGCAGGCCTTTATCCGCCAGCCGGTCCACCTTGTTCACTGCCACTACCACCGGGCAGGACAGCTTTTTGAGCCGTTCCAGGACCGCCTCGTCTTCTTCCGTCCAACGCAGGGCATCCACCACGAAGATAACCAGATCCACATCCACCAGGGCGCTTTGTGCAGCCCGGTTCATATAGCGGTTAATGGCTTTCTTCTGCTCCAGGTGCAGGCCTGGGGTGTCCACGTAGATGGCCTGGATATTGTCTTCTGTCTTGATCCCCAGGATCTGGTGGCGCGTGGTTTGTGGCCTGCGGGAGGTAATGCTGAGCTTTTGGCCGAGAATCCGGTTAAGCAGGGTCGATTTGCCCACATTCGGGCGCCCTACGATAGCAATATAACCGCTGCGGGTTACATCCTGGCCAGCCTCGGGCCCTTGAGAAACGGTTTTCATGCTTTTTCCTCTACCCCCAACGCAACCAGGGCAAGCTGTGCCGCTTCCTGTTCTGCCAGGCGGCGGCTGTTACCACGCCCCAGGGGCGCCTCATTCAGTGCCTCTACCATGCAGCGCACATGAAACGTCTGGGCGTGGGCCTCACCCTCAATGTTAATGACCTCATAGCGGGGCAAAGCCAGCTGGCGGGACTGCAAAAACTCCTGCAACTTGGTCTTGGGATCTTTCAGCGTATCTTTCAGGCTCAGCCCAGCCAGGCGACTGGCATACCAGAACAGTACCCGTTCGCGACAGGCATCAAACCCGGAATCCAGATAGATGGCGCCGATAATGGACTCAACGGCGTCCGCCAAAATGGACTCGCGTCGGAAGCCACCGCTTTTGAGCTCGCCACTGCCCAGGCGCAGGTAATCACCCAAGCCGAACTCCCGGGCGATTTCCGCCAGGGTCACCCCTTTGACCAGGCGCGCCCGCAAGCGGCTTAACTGTCCTTCCTTGGCTTGGGGGAAACGGGCGAAAAGATCTTCCGCGATGATGAAGTTCAGGATGGAGTCACCCAGAAATTCCAGGCGTTCGTTGTTCTGGCCACCAAAGCTGCGGTGCGTTAGTGCCAGTTGCAGCAGGGCTTCATCTTTAAAGCGATAGCCCAACTGCTTCTGCAGGGATGCCACGTTAGTCACGACCGAGGCTAGTCTCGAATTGGTTGTTGAAAGACAAAATGGCATCGATGTTCTTCACGATATGGGTACGAACCTCGTAGTCCAACGTTAGGGTCAGAACTCCTCTGTCACGCTTGATCACGATATTTTTGGAGTCGAAATCCCGGATACCATTAATATTCAATTGACTCTGGAGACGGCTGACAATCTCCCGGTCTCCCTGGCGCCCGATGTCCTCATCCTGCATGACCTTGGCCGCCGCTTCGCGGATTGTCCAGCTGTCGATATAGATGGGAATGAGCTTGATGGTCACCGTCAAAACCGCCGCTCCCAGCAGCAGGAGCACGAGAGTGCCCGCCATGGAGGCGCCCCGCTGACGGCGAAAACCCGATTGATAACTTTCAATGTACTGCATACGACCCATATCCTGCTCTCCAGACTTCAACTACACCCAACAGCCGATAACGGCGCATCCGCGGTTCGCTTATTCGATAACACCCACGCGGGAGAAGGTTGGAATGGAGAAAATCGGTTTCCAATGCATCCAGATGGCGAACGCCTTGCCAACAACATTCTCATCTGGAACAAAGCCCCAGAAACGGCTGTCATTGCTGTTGTCCCGGTTATCTCCCATGACAAAGTACTGTCCTTCGGGAATAACCCACTCCCCCTGCCCCAGGCTTGCCGGCGCCACATCGGTCTTGACGATGCGATGGGGAACATCCCCCAGGGTTTCCTGGTAGTAGGCAAAGGGCGGATTTCTCTCCAGCAACTGATCTTCTACCCGCTCGCCATTTATGTATAGCACTTTGTTTTCGTAGCGGACGACGTCACCAGAGACTCCAACGACCCGCTTGATGTAATTGATACGGGTGTCTTCTGGATAGCGGAACACGATCACATCGCCGCGCTGGGGATCACCAATCTCGATCACCTTGTTGTTCAGCACCGGCAGGCGGATGCCATAGGAAAACTTATTGACCAGGATAAAGTCACCATCTTCCAAGGTCGGCAGCATGGAGCCGGAAGGAATCTGGAACGGCTCCACCAAAAACGAGCGCAACACCAGCACAATGGCCAGCACCGGGAAAAAGGAACGGGAATACTCGACCAGCGTAGGAACCTCTGGCTCCTCACCGGCGGCTGTACCGCCTCCCTCGGCCGCCTGGGCTGCCCGCCGACGCGGCGCCCAAATCAGGGCGTCCAGCAGCCACACAAGACCTGTCACCAGTGTTGCGACCGTAATGATCAAGGGAAAGTCGATATTCATCTTCCTGAACCTTTCAGCAAAAAAGCCCTGACCAGAGGTCAGCGGCACTCAATATTCTTCTTGTTGTCAGCATCCGCAGTACAGCGGGACCTTATTTATCTACCCGCAGTACAGCCAGGAAGGCCTCTTGTGGGATCTCCACACGTCCAACCTGCTTCATGCGCTTTTTACCTTCTTTCTGCTTTTGCAGCAGCTTTTTCTTCCGGGAAACGTCACCGCCATAACACTTGGCCAGAACGTTCTTGCGCATGGCTTTCACGGTGGAGCGAGCAATGATCTGCCCACCCAGCGCGGCCTGAATGGCGACATCGAACATCTGCCGGGGAATCAGCTCTTGCATCTTCTCAACCAGAGCACGCCCCCGGGAGGCTGCGTTGTCACGGTGGACGATCAACGCCAGCGCATCCACCTTCTCGCCATTGATCAGGATATCCAGCCTGGCCAGACGCGCAGGCTCAAAGCGCACGAACTGGTAGTCCAGGGATGCATAGCCCCGGCTGACGGACTTGAGCCGGTCAAAGAAGTCCATGACCACTTCATTCATGGGCAACTCATAGCGCAGGGCAACCTGGTGGCCGAGAAACTGCATGCTCTTTTGCACACCGCGCTTCTCAACGCACAGGCTGATCACGTTACCGAGATACTCCTGCGGCACCAGAATGCTGGCTTCCACAATGGGCTCGCGCATCTCTTCAATGGTGCTGGGATCCGGCAGGCGCGACGGGTTATCGACTTTGACAACCTCGTTGCGTTTGTTGACCACCTCAAACACCACAGTGGGCGCGGTGGTGATCAGATCCAGGTCATACTCCCGCTCGAGACGCTCCTGGATAATCTCCATATGCAGCATGCCCAGGAAACCGCAGCGGAAGCCGAAGCCCAGGGCATCGGAGGTTTCCGGCTCATAGAACAGGGAAGCGTCGTTCAGGGTCAGCTTTTCCAGGGCCTCCCGCAAATCCTCATAGTCGGAGGAGTCTACCGGGAACAGACCGGCAAAGACCTGGGGCTGCACCTTCTTGAAGCCCGGCAGGGATTCCACCTCAGGTGTCTTGGCGTGGGTGATGGTGTCTCCCACGGGAGCGCCGTGAATGTTCTTGATTCCGGCAACCACGAAGCCCACCTCGCCCGCCTTCAGACCTTCGGTCTCGGTACGCTTGGGCGTGAACACACCAATGGAGGTGACCATGTCCATCACACCGGTAGACTTCACCAGGATCTTATCGCCCTTACGCAAGGTGCCCTGCTTCACCCGTACCAATGACACAACGCCCAGGTAGTTATCGAACCAGGAGTCGATAATCAACGCCTGCAGCGGGGCATCCACGTCACCGACCGGGGGCGGCACCAGGGTGATCAGCTGCTCCAGCACTTCTTCGACTCCCATGCCGGTCTTGGCGCTACAGCCAATGGCGCCCTGGGCGTCGATACCAATAATTTCCTCGATTTCTTTCTTAACCTTGTCCGGCTCCGCCTGGGGCAGGTCCATCTTGTTCAGCACCGGCACCACTTCGAGCCCCTGCTCGATAGCCGTATAACAGTTCGCTACGGATTGCGCCTCCACTCCCTGGGCGGCGTCCACCACCAGCAGCGCCCCTTCACAGGCGGACAGGGAACGGGAAACTTCGTAGGAAAAGTCCACGTGGCCTGGAGTATCAATCAGGTTGAGCTGATAGGTTTTGCCGTCGCGGGCTTTATAGCTCAGCGTTACGCTCTGAGCCTTGATGGTAATGCCCCGCTCACGCTCGATGTCCATCGAGTCCAGCACCTGCGATGCCATTTCACGTTCAGACAGGCCTCCGCATATCTGGATAAAGCGGTCAGCCAGGGTGGACTTGCCATGGTCGATATGGGCAATGATGGAGAAGTTTCTAATATGGTCGAGACTACTCACGTAATGGTTTCACTCACTTGACGCTAGGTTGCAGGGGGGCATAAAAATCCACGCAATTCTAACTCAGTCGCGCGGACAACGCTACGAATCAAGGGGCCAGGACGGTTCGCCGGCGTGACTCCCCATCCCGGTCCCCCGAAAAAAACAGGCGGGCACTTCATCGTCGCGCCCGCCGGATCAGGTCTTTTTTCAGCCGAAGTGCGGCCTACTTCAGCCTGATGACGATAAAGGCAGGATTGCCCTGACGTACGATCAGGAGCGGGAATGACTTCTCTTTCGGCAGCCCCTTCACAATCTTGTTGAACTCTTTCACCGAAGAGATCGACTGGTTGTTGATGCTGCTGATCACATCGCCAGAGCGAACTCCCGCATCCATGGCCGGACCTTCAAAGACCTCGGTCACCAAGACTCCACCAGAGACTTTGAAACGCTCTTTTTCAGCATCATTGAGGTTGCGTACTTTGATATTGAGCGGGTTATCGGCCTTAACCGGCTCTTCAGCCTCCTTGGCCTTGGGCCTGGCTTCTTCATCCGGCAAGGTGCCAATAGTAATGGTAAAGGTACGCTCCTTGCCCTGGCGAACCACATTGAGCTTGGCTTTCTCACCGGGCTTGGTACGGCCGACCAGATGGGGCAACTCGGTAGATCGGCCAATCTCCTTGCCGTTATAGCGGGTGATAATATCTCCCGGTTGCAGCCCGGCATCCATGGCCGGCGAGTTGGGCATAACCTGGGCGATCAAGGCTCCATGAGGCTTCTTCAAGCCAAAGCTTTCCGCCAGGTCCTTGTTCACCTCCTGAATCAGCACTCCCAACCAGCCACGGCTAACATAGCCCTTCTCTTTCAGTTGGCTCACCACATCCATGGCTACATCGATGGGAATCGCAAAAGAAACCCCCATGAAGCCACCGGAGCGGGTATAAATCTGGGAGTTGATCCCTACCACCTTGCCATCAAGGTTAAAGAGCGGCCCACCGGAGTTGCCGGGGTTGATGGCGACATCCGTCTGGATAAAGGGCACGTAGTTCTCGCTGGGCAGGCTGCGGCCCTTGGCACTGACAATACCGGAGGTCACCGTATAGTCGAAACCAAAGGGTGAGCCGATCGCGATCACCCACTCTCCAACCTTCAGATTCTCAGAGTTGCCAATCGGCGCTACCGGCAGATCCTGGCCTTCCACCTTAAGCAGGGCCAAGTCCGTTTTCGTGTCGACACCTACCACCTCTGCCGTCAGTTCGCGCCGGTCCAACAGGCGGATAATGACTTCATCAGCCCCTTCCACCACATGGTTGTTGGTCAAGATATAGCCGTCCGGGGAGATAATAAAACCAGAGCCCATGGACTGGGTGGGCTGGCCTCCATAAGGGCCAAACTGATCCCCAAAGAAATGGCGGAAAAACTCCGGAATCTGCTCTGCTCCCGGGTGTCCTTCCAGAGGCGAGCCAAAGTTGGCATCCGCTTTACGCACGGTACTGATGTTGACCACGCTCGGGCCCACATCTTCCACCAGTTTGGTAAAGTCGGGCAGCTCCGCAGCCATGGCCGGACGCACACCCAGTAGCGCCAGGCAGACCAATACAAAGGGTAACCAGCTATATTGTCTTCTCATACCAACTCCACTTTGGAATCTCGCTAAAAGTCGTTCGGCCACAGGGTTCTGCCCTCCCCAAAGCCTAATGCAAATCTTTCTACTTGCGTTTGCTCGATATCGGTTTCAATTCAAGACCGGAGCAGCCCGGCTATCAACGAGGCCCGGCACAGGTAGGCTCTGCCTCATCCAGCGGCACCCACCCTGGAACCTGGGAAGCAGAGCGTCGCAGCAGTTGCGGCGCAAAGTCCTGATCGTTGCGATAACGCTGACTGAACCAGCGCGCCCAGAGAAAGCCCGCAACGAGTCCGGCCAGCCCGCCCAGAATGACCCAGCCCTCTTGAGCGGAGCCCCAGCGTTCCATCATTACCGCGCCGAAGACCATCATCAGCAGTGGTGCCAGGTACAACATGAGAGAGGCCTTCAACAGGGAAGTTTCCGGAATCCCCACCACCACATCATCGCCCACCTGGGCGCCAATCGAGTTCGCCACCCGGATTTGAAAGGCCTGTCCATGGCGCTGGCTCAACAGCCGCTGGCCGCACCCTTTGCGAGCCGCACAACTGTGGCAGGCACTCTGACGGATGGTCTGCACCCAGGCTTCATCACTGCTCACGGCCACCACTCGGCCCTGCTCTTCAATCACCGGCGACACTCCTGTTTATTGCAAGGGATATTAGGCCTCAGGGATTGCCCGGCTCTGCTCCGGCATCAACGGACGGCTGCCGCGGGGATTCAGCCTGAAGCTGAATGGAATCGGCCACCTGCCGCGCCGTTACCAGGGGAACCTCCCCCACAACCGTAATCATGTAGTTGCTGCCATCGACCACTTCCATTCTCGAGTAGGCAATGGTTGCACCCAATTGGGAGACTCCGTGCGGCACCGGTTCGGAGCCCAAATCTTCCACAAACACACTAAAAGCCGACAGCCCATCGCTGTATACGGCAGTATCCACTTTCACGCCATCCGCGGCTACCCGCTTGATCTGGTAGGGGGACTTCTTAAATCCCTCGGGCAACCACTGCAACTTCCAGCGCTGACGCAACCCATCCTGGGCCTCCTCCTCCACTTCGGCTGCGGCTGCTGGACGGGCCTCACTATAGGGAAGCGGCTTGCCGCGGGGCCAGTTCTCCAGCTTCAGGTCGCTGTCGGCAATGGCCTTGCCCACCTCCAAGGAAGTGTATTGCATCCGCTCCAGTACCTCGCCCTGCTTATCCAGGACCAAGGATTTGAGGGGCAACGCAGTGCGACGATCCAGCCAGAGCAAATAGCTGTGGCGATACTCATCGCGGGCGGTCACCGCCACCTTCACCGCATCGAAACCAGCCACTCGCCCGACTCCCGCCAGGGTCATATGATATTGATCCCGGCTCGGGAGCGGATGGTCAGCATCCAAGCCGGAGAAAGGGCCGGAAGGCAGGCTCTGCTCCAATTCCATCACTTCTTTGCCAGGCAGGACACAGAATACCCGGTTCCCTTCCCGCATGATTTCGCGCTTTTCCCCGTCCAGGTGCAGCAGGCGTTCCTGTTCGCTGCCATCCTTGTAGCGGTGCTGGATCTGGATGGAACTCACCTCATCGCCGCGCCCATACACAAAGATCCCCTCATAGCTTTGGGTACGGCGGGCCTCCGCCATTTTCCGCAGCCAGCTCTCGGCCTCTGTTTCTTGCAAAACCGGAGTTTCTTCTTGCGAAGCCGAAGTTTCGGCAATCCCCAGGGAAGGTAGACACAAAGTCGACAGCACCCCCAGCAGCAGCCAGAAGCCCGTCAGGGCCCGGCACCTTGCCGGGGTGAATGGAACAGTCATCTCTTGATTCCGCCTCACGAAAACAGCTTAGCGTTGGGAATGCTGCGAAGCTTCAAAGCCTGCCATGCGTGCAAAAGGAACCACTGCCTGCCCGTTGCTCCGGGCCGCGTGCTCGGCATGGCGGATCAGATACTCGTTCAGGCGCCTCAACTGCTCTTCATCCATGGACCGCTCCGCCACGGGGGCTGACGCCAAACTTGCCATAGGCTGTCCATTGGGCGCCCGGCTTTGGAGCTGTTCGGGATAAATCTGTACCGGGGCAACAGCTGGCACCTGGGCCAACTGGGCGGGGGCTTCCATCGAGCCGGTTTGGGGGGTGTGAGCAGAAAACATGACAGCAAAAGCCACGGAAGCGGCGACCGCAGCCCCCCCGAGCAATTGCCAGCGTGCCTTTCTCGGGGTCACCTGTTCTCCAGGCCGGGGTTGCTTAGGCTGAGCCACCGACGCTGGTGGCGCCTGGTCCGCCTCGGCTGCACTGGTGCGCGGGGCTGGCAGCGGTTCGTTTTGCAGGGCCGCCGCTACGCGGGCACTGATATCGAAGGTGGCAACCTGGCGTTGGCCCGCCAACACAGTCCGCACACTCTGGTAGCGGCGCATGGCCGCCAGCAACTCCGGAGCTAGCGGCTGTTTCAGCAGGCGAGCCAGCTCCAGTTCGTTAGCCTCATCATCCAGCACTGCGGAAAGAGTTTCCCGGGCTTTTAGATCGTCATTCATTGAAATCACCTCACTCAGAGTCGGTGATAAAGTCAGTTAACATCGGCCAGCCAAGGCTGCCGCTCTTTCCCATTCTCTGGTCGGCATCGGTCTTGCCTTCAATGCCGGCTCCTCACATCTCAGCCGTTTGCCCTGCCTTCCAGTAGCGGCGCGATGCGCGAATCCACCGCTTCACGGGCCCGGAATATCCGCGACCTCACAGTGCCTACCGGACATTCCATGACATTGGCGATCTCCTCATAACTGAGACCATCAAACTCCCTCAAGGTTAGCGCCATCCGCAAATCTTCCGGCAGCTCCTCAATCGCCTGGTAGATGGTCGCCTCAAGCTCGTCCCGGGCCACAAGGCTCTCCGGCGACTCTATATCCTTCAGGCCGTGGCTGCCCTCGTAAAACTGCGCATCCTCCAGCTCCACATCAGAACCCGGTGGCCGGCGGTTACGGGCCACCAAATAGTTCTTGGCTGTATTGATGGCGATCCGATAAATCCAGGTATAAAAGGCACTGTCGCCGCGAAAGTTGGCTATCGCCCGGTACGCCTTGATAAAGGCTTCCTGAGTCACATCCATGACCTCATGGGGGTCGTGCACATAGCGGCTGACCAGAGCCGCAACCCGACTTTGGTATTTAACCACCAAGAGATCAAATGCTCGTTTATCGCCCCGCTGGACCCGCGCGACAATTTGTCGGTCTGTCTCTTTCGTCATGCTGACCGTCCACTACCGCTTGGCCAGGACTTCTGCACAGACCTCAAGCCGCCCCCACCCTCAGGCAGGTGTGACGACTTCCTCCAATAGACTGGGAGGTCTTGGGAAAGTTCCCGCAGACTGGTGAATAACGAATCACTCAAAAAATGATCACCCATTCTTCTTCAACTTCTTCAAATATACCCCAAACCGGTATAGCAGCACGTATCACCCACCGGGAACTGCCGTAAATAGCACTCTGCGACAGTCTCTTTCGTTTTTGGTTCCGACCGTACTGCTTTTTTTCCTGGATTACCTTGGGCTCATCAGGCCCCTGGAGACAGCACCCGGACCGGCTCCCGGATCGTGAAGAAATTGACGCATAATGCCGATCGCTCCGGCTATTACGCAAGCATCCGATGGAACAGGCTCTTGCTCCCATGGTAAAGTTATCCATGGCTTGCGTTCCATGAAACAGCAGTATTTCTTATCTTCATTGGCCGGCTCATCATATAACACATAACATCCCATGACGATTTCCTACCAGTATGACGTGTTAATCATCGGGTCTGGCGCTGCAGGCCTCACGGTTGCCCTCAACCTTCCCGATCACCTGAAGGTGGCGGTGCTGAGCAAAACCAGCCTGCAAAGCGGCTCCACGGCCCAGGCCCAAGGCGGCATTGCCGCGGTACTGGATCAGACGGATACGGTTGAATCCCATATCGAGGATACGCTCCGCGCCGGAGGCGGCCTGTGTCACGAAGACGCCGTCCGGTTCACGGTGGAACACAGCCGCGCCGCCATCGAGTGGCTGATCGAGCAAGGGGTGCGTTTCACAGAGAAAGAAAGCGATGACGACAGTGGCTTTGCCTATCACCTGACCAAGGAAGGCGGCCACAGCCGGCGCCGCATTATCCACGCGGCCGATGCCACCGGTTTTGCCGTATCCGCCGCCCTGTGCGAGCAAGTGAAGAAGCGCCCGAATGTGGAGATCCTGGAAAACCGCATCGGCGTTGACCTCATCACCCACCGCAAGCTATTCCTGCCTGGCAACCGTTGCGTGGGTGCCTATGTACTGAACCGGGAAACCAGCCATGTGGAGCTGTTCCGGGCCCGCTTTGTGGTACTGGCCACGGGCGGCGCCAGCAAGGTCTACCTGTACACCAGCAACCCGGACGGCGCCACGGGCGATGGCATTGCCATGGCCTGGCGGGCCGGCTGCCGAGTGGCGAACATGGAGTTCAACCAGTTCCACCCCACGTGCCTGTACCACCCCCAGGCCAAGAACTTCCTGATTACCGAAGCGATCCGGGGCGAAGGCGGCCGGCTGCGCCTCCCCAACGGCGAGCCCTTTATGCATCGTTTTGATCCCCGCGAGGAGCTGGCCCCCCGGGACGTGGTGGCCCGGGCCATCGACCATGAAATCAAGCGCCTGGGCTGCGACTGTGTCTATCTGGACATTAGCCACCGGCCGGCAGAGTTCATCACCTCGCACTTTCCGACCGTCTACCAACGCTGTCTGGAACTGGGTATCGATATCACCCGCGAGCCGATTCCGGTTGTCCCCGCCGCCCACTATACCTGCGGCGGCATTATGATCGACTCCCAGGGACGCACCGATATCAACCAGCTCTACGCGGTGGGAGAAACCGCCTTTACGGGCTTGCACGGCGCCAACCGGATGGCCAGCAACTCCCTGCTGGAATGCTTCGTCTACGGTCGCAGCTGCGCCCAGGACATCGCCGCGCAATGCGCCAACGTGCCCGAGCCGCCCCAGGCTCCGGATTGGGACGAATCCCAGGTAACCGACTCGGATGAAGACGTGGTCATCTCCCACAACTGGGATGAACTGCGCCGTTTCATGTGGGACTACGTGGGTATTGTTCGTACCGACAAGCGCCTGCAACGGGCCAAGCACCGGGTCGACATGCTGCAGCAGGAGATCCGGGAGTATTACAGCAACTACAAGGTCAGCCGCGACCTGTTGGAGCTGCGCAACCTGACCCTGGTGGCCGACCTGATTATCTGCTCCGCCATCCAGCGCAAGGAAAGCCGCGGACTGCATTACACACTGGACTATCCCGATTTGCTCGACGAAGCCCGGGATACCATACTGACGCCCATCAATTATTCATCCGAGAGCTGGTAGCCCCCTGGCACCAGCCTCTGCGTTTCAACTTGGCGCCATGTGGCCGCCAATTACAGAGGTATCTCCATGTCCGACATCGAAATGAACCGACTCTTCTGGCACAGCCGACGCGGCATGCTGGAACTGGATGTTCTGCTGGTTCCTTTCCTAAAGGAAGCCTATCCGAGCCTGAGCCCCGAAGATCAGGCCCGCTATCGCAAACTCCTCCAATGCGAAGACCAGGATATGTTCGCCTGGTTCATGCAGCGGGCTGTTCCTGAAGATCCGGACCTGGCCCGCATCGTCAAAATGATTCTGGACCGTGTTCAACCCAAATAACCTGGTTTTACATCCCTCCCATGCGGTCAGTGGCTGGCTCTGGCTTCCCCACCTGGCCGCACTGGGGTTGCTCTGGAGCTGCAGCGCGCCCCTTTGGCTCAAGGGTCTCGCCAGCCTCGGCATTCTGGCCGCCGGGGTGTATACGGATTTGCTCCACGCCCGCCTCAAACTGCCCTACAGCCCCCATTCCCTCTGGATCGATGCTCGCAAGCCGGGAATCTGCCAGCTACGCCTGCGCAACCAGCAGGTGCTGGAAACCCGTATCCTGGGCAACTCGATCATCACCGCCCGCTTCGTAGTGTTACGGGTACGTCCCGTAGGTGCCCGCCGCTCAAGGGTCATCCTGGTTTGTTGCTGGAATTCTGATCCTGATGCATTCCGCCGCTTGCGGGTCATCCTCCGCTTCCAGCCGCGCAGCGCTGACAAAGCCCTAGCGCCCGAGTAAGATAAGGCTTTCAAGCCACTTTATTTCGAGACCTTACCCGCAGTCCTATGAACGATCTGCATCGAGAGATTTCCAATTCCCAGCCCAATCTGCCCAGCGTAGCAAGCGCCTCGCTCGGCTTCTGGGCCAGGCTCACACAATATGCCGTATTGCGTTGCAGTGGACCGGATGCCCGCAAGTTCCTGCAAGGCCAACTTACCTGCGACGTCAATGCCCTTACGCCGGAGCAAACCAGCCTGGGCGCCTGCTGTACCCCGAAAGGACGCATGCTGGCCCTGTTTCGCGTTGCCCAGGTGGGCGACGAACTCTGGTTGCGCCTGCCACGAGAAGTGGCCCAAAGCCTAATGGATCACCTGAAGAAGTACATGGTGTTTTTCAAGGCCAGCCTAGAGCTGGACGAGTCAATCCAGGTGTTCGGCTGGGTGCCGCAAGGCCAGCCGAACGGGGTTGAACTGCCGGAGGATGTGGACCGGGCCATCGCCACCTCGGAAAGCCTTCGGGTTCGCGTTCCTGGCGAGATGCCCCGCTACGAAATCTGGGCGACAGGCGCCGAGCTCGATGAGCTCCAGACCCAACTGCCTGCAGAACAGCAACAGCCGGAAAGCCTCTGGCTGCTGAGCGACATCCTGGCCGGCCTGGGTGAAGTCTATACCTCGACCCGGGAAGAGTTCATTCCCCAGATGCTCAACCTGCAAAGCCTGGGAGGTATCGCCTTCAAGAAAGGTTGCTACACCGGCCAGGAGATCGTCGCCCGTATGCAATACCTGGGCACCCTCAAAAGACGCATGTACCTGGCTCAGTGGAGCGGACAGACGCCACCAGCTCCGGGTACCGTCATTATTGATGAAAAAGGTGCCAATCTCGGAACCCTGGTTCGCGCCCAGGCCACCCAGGACCAAGGCATCCAACTACTGGCCGTGCTGAACCAGGAAAGTCTGGAAGCCGGTGCCACGCCCGCCATTGAAGAAAATGGCCACAGCCTGCCGCTGCACTGGCGCGAGGTTCCCTACCCCGTCGAACAGATCAGCAACCCCCGCAAGAAACTCTAGCGTGGCAGTTCCGGCCGACTCTGCCCCGGGCGGGTCGCCGGAACTTAACGAATACTTACAGTCCGCAACCGCAAAGACTTGTTTTCTCTGCTATAAGTATTAAATGCTTTTGGGGGTGAAGCTCCTGCCTGGAACCGCTACCTTCCAGGGAGAAACCTTGGATTCCCCTGTTTCTTAACGCTTTGTACCTTATTGATGAGTGAAGCCATGGCCGAGTTAGCCAATCAGATCAGACAGGATTTACTAGAGGCTATCGAGAGTGACAAGCTCGTATTGCCCACGCTGCCAGAAGTGGCATTACGTGTTCGCGAGGTAGCGGAAAATCCCAACTCCTCTATCCAGCAGCTAACAAACACCATCAGCAACGATGCCGCCCTGTCGGCCCGCATCATCCGGGTCTGTAACAGCCCGCTGCTGCGGGGCAGCCGCAGCATCAACGACCTCAACTCCGCTGTCAACCGTCTGGGGATGGTCTATACCGCCAACCTGGCCACCGGCCTGGCCATGGAACAGATGTTCCAAGCCACCACGGAAATGATCGACCGACGCATGCGCGATGTGTGGAAGCACAGCACCGAAGTGGCCGGGATCAGCCATGTCCTGGCCCAGCACTTCACCAAGTTGCGTGCCGACCAGGCCACCTTGGCGGGGCTGATTCACCAGATCGGCGTGCTGCCAATTCTTACCTACATCGAAGAGAACGACGTTCAGATTGCCAGCACCGCCCTGGATAGCCTGACCGAGGAGCTGGGACCGAGAATCGGTACTCATATCCTCAAGCGGTGGGATTTTGCTGCAGAGCTGATCAGCATTCCCGAGGAATGCATTAACTTCCGCCGGGAGGCTCCCCAGGCAGACTATGCCGACGTGGTCATGGTCGCCAAGCTGCAGAGTCTGGCGGGCAGCAACCATAGCTACACCCAGCTTGACTGGACCCAGATCTCCGCCTTTGCCCGCCTGGGCCTGGATCCGGATATGAGTGAGACCACAGATCTCAGCGATGAAATGGAAGCCGCTACCCGCCTGCTACAGTAACCCCCTCAACGAAAAACGGGATGGCTTGCCATCCCGTTTTGATCTGCGCCCTTTAGGCTAATCCCAGTTCTGCCTTGACCTGCTGCCTGGGCGGCAGCCTCCAATCGATCGGCTGTTCGCCATGCTGCTCCAGGTAAGCATTGGTCTGGGAAAAGTGCCGGCACCCAAAGAATCCCCGATGGGCCGATAGCGGTGACGGGTGCACCGACTCCAGCACCAAGTGGCGCCGGCGGTCGATAAGCGCTCCCTTCTTGATGGCATAACTACCCCAGAGCAGGAAAACCAGATTCTCCTTGCCCTCGTTGAGCAGGCCGATGATATGGTCGGTAAAGGTTTCCCAGCCCTTGCCCTGATGGGAGCCGGCCCGCCCCTGCTCCACGGTCAGTACGCTATTGAGCAACAGCACCCCCTGCTTGGCCCAATGGGTCAGGCAGCCATGGTCAGGGACGGGAAGGCTCAGATCGGTGGAGATTTCCTTAAAGATATTGACCAGCGAAGGCGGAGGCTTTACATCCGGCAGTACCGAAAAGCAGAGGCCATGGGCCTGGCCCGGCCCGTGGTATGGGTCCTGGCCGATGATCACCACCTCTACTTTTTCAAAGGGTGTCGTGTTCAGGGCATTGAAGCAGTTGTCCCGCTCCGGGAAGATCACCTTGCCGGCGGCATCTTCCCGGGCCAGAAAATCTGCCAGTTTCACCATATACGGCTTGTCAAACTCGCCCGACACCAGCCCGTGCCAGTCAACCCTGGGGTTGATCGCATCGAGCAAATGTTGCGCCGCTGCCGTCATCCGCCTTCTCCTTGGATGTCCCGAAATTAGGCCTGGGGCCTCATGTGCGGGAACAGAATCACATCCCGGATTGAGGGCGAGTCGGTAAACAGCATCACCAAGCGGTCAATGCCGATGCCCTCCCCGGCCGTGGGCGGCATGCCGTGCTCCAGGGCAATGATATAGTCTTCGTCATAGTGCATCGCCTCGTCGTCACCGGCCTCTTTCTCCGCCACCTGTTTGCGGAAACGCTCCGCCTGGTCTTCCGGGTCGTTCAACTCGGAGAAGCCGTTGGCGATCTCACGCCCGCCCACGAAGAACTCGAAGCGGTCAGTGACGAAGGGATCATTGTCGTTGAGCCGCGCCAGGGGCGACACCTCAGTGGGATAGGCGGTGATAAAGGTGGGCTGCCGCAGGCGGTGTTCCACCGTCTTCTCGAAGATCTCGATCTGGACCTTGCCCAGGCCCCAGGAATCCTTCAGGGGAATATTCAGGCTTTCGGCCACCTTGCGGGCCCCTTCCAGATTATTCAACTGATCGGCAGTAATGTCCGGGTTGAAGTGCAAAATGGAATCAAACACTGTCATCCGGGCAAAGGGCTTGCCGAAATCATAGGTCTCGCCCTGATACTGGACTTCCGTGGTTCCCAGAATATCCTGGGCCAGGGTACGCAACATGTCTTCGGTCAGATCCATCAGATCTTCATAGTTGGCGTAAGCCTGGTAAAACTCCAGCATGGTGAACTCAGGGTTGTGCCGGGTCGACAGCCCTTCATTGCGGAAGTTGCGGTTGATTTCGAAGACCCGCTCAAAGCCGCCCACCACCAGACGCTTGAGATACAGCTCTGGAGCGATCCGCAGGTACATTTCGATATCCAGGGAGTTGTGGTAGGTCACGAAAGGACGTGCCGTGGCGCCACCGGGAATCACCTGCAGCATGGGGGTTTCGGCTTCGATAAAGTCCCGCTCGCTGAGGTAGCGGCGGATACCTTCTACCAGCTTGGCCCGAATACGGAAGGTTCTGCGGGTTTCTTCGTTGACGATCAAATCCACATAGCGCCGGCGATACTTCATCTCGGTGTCAGACAAGCCCTTGAACTTGTCCGGCAACGGACGCAGGGCCTTGGTCAGTAGGCGGGGAGACTCCATATCCACATAGAGGTCACCCTTGCCGGATTTGTGCAGCACGCCTTCCGCGCCGACGATATCGCCCAGGTCCCAGCCTTTGACAGACTCCAGTTGTTCCGGTGCCAGCGCCTTGCGGTTCACGTACAGCTGGATCCGGCCGGTCATGTCCTGGATCACAATGAATGCCCCCCGGTTCAGCATAACCCGGCCGGCAACGCTAACCCGCACACCCAATTCTTCCAGCTCTTCCTTGCTCTTGTCGCCGTAACGGGCCTGCAGGTCGGCACAGTAGTTCTCGCGACGGAAGTCGTTCGGGAAGGCATTGCCCTGCTCGCGCAACTTCTTGAGTTTACTACGCCGTTCCGCGATCAGTTTATTCTCGTCTTGGGGCTGAAGGTCTTGGTTGTCTGACACCTTTATTCCTCGTTGAGCTAGTGAAACGTCTTCCGGCAAGGCTGCTTAGAGCCCCTGCTTCAGGCTCGCTTCAATGAATTCGTCAATATCGCCGTCCAGCACGGCACCGCAGTTAGAAGTTTCCACACCGGTTCGTAGGTCTTTGATCCGGGATTGGTCCAGCACATAGGAGCGGATCTGGTGCCCCCAGCCGATATCGGACTTGGAGTCTTCCACGGCCTGCGCCGCGGAACTGCGCTTTTGCAGCTCCAACTCATACAGCTTCGCACGAAGCTGCTTCATGGCCGCGTCCTTGTTCTTGTGCTGGGAACGATCGCTCTGACACTGAACCACCACGCCCGTTGGCATGTGGGTAATCCGCACCGCCGACTCGGTCCGGTTCACGTGCTGGCCGCCCGCACCGGAGGCCCGATACACGTCGATCCGCAAATCGGCGGGGTTGATATCAATATCAATGTTGTCGTCCACTTCCGGGGAGACAAACACGGAGGTAAAAGAGGTATGGCGCCGGTTGCCGGAGTCGAAGGGCGACTTGCGTACCAGCCGATGAATGCCGGTCTCGGTACGCAGCCAGCCATAGGCATACTCGCCTTGGATGTGAATGGTGGCGCTCTTGATCCCCGCCACATCCCCTTCGGAGACTTCCATCAGCTCGCACTTGAAGCCGCGCCGCTCGCCCCAGCGCAGATACATCCGCAGCAAAATGTTGGCCCAGTCCTGGGCTTCGGTGCCGCCAGAGCCTGCCTGGATATCCAGATAGGCATTGTTGGCATCCATTTCACCGGAAAACATGCGGCGGAATTCGAGCTCTTCCAACTCCCGGTTCAGGCGGTCAAGCTCTTCACGGACTGCCTCGACGGTATCCGCATCCTGCTCTTCAACGGCCATGTCCAGCAGCTCGCGGGCATCGGCCAAGCCCTTGTCCAGGGTCTCGATGGTGTTCACCACCCCGGCCAGGGACACCCGCTCACGCCCCAGCTCCTGTGCCCGTTCCGGGTTGTCCCAGACCTTTGGGTCTTCCAGCTCCCGTTCTACTTCAACCAGGCGCTCTTTCCGGGTATCGAAGTCAAAGATACCC
>Ga0209075_1000933_pt1 | contig 28117 bp, 24 predicted proteins | sample Stecom2011_FD_187523 | JGI IMG/M metagenome (GOLD analysis project Ga0209075, IMG submission 187523) | Agricultural soil microbial communities from Utah to study Nitrogen management - Steer compost 2011 (SPAdes) (version 2) | ecosystem: Environmental > Terrestrial > Soil > Agricultural land...
ATTTTCACTTTGTTAACAACCTCTTTTTGTTTTTATAAAATAACAGCTATTTTTGTTCATTATGATTCAAAAAATCGTCAACTCATCAATCGCAGCAACCGCTTCACTTGTAGTAAGCTGGAGTTTAGGATTATTTGTTATTGTGAACAGACATCATATCGCTAATACATGGGAAGCTTGGGGTTTTGGAGTATTAAATATAATTCTCATCATTGGGTTTATCAATTTGATTTTCATCCCTCTTTCATTCTATCTCAAAAAATCAAAACTCTTAATTACAACTTTACATATCATTTTTTCTATTTTTATACTGATCGAGCTACTTTCTCTTTACTATTTTTCGATTACGCTCAACCTTTTAGATAAGTCAGTTTTTAATTTCTCATTCGACCAAGCCTCACTCATCATTAGCGCCTATTTTGTTTTCAAATGGTATTATCTACTTCTCCCTTTACCACTAATCTGTTATTTCTTAATGTATCGTTTCCTCGATATTAAAAATGTAAAGTGGGCAAGTATAAGTTTGATTATCATTGGACTTATTTCACTTTTCTTCCCTCTCCAGATAGAAAGAAACAATGTAAATTATGCTGATTTAAGCAAAAACAAATTTTATCATCTTATCCAATCGCTTTCCACGCAAAAAAAGAAAAAGACTATTAATTTAACAAACGAAGAGATAAAGTTTTATCAGAAAAATGTAAATCAACCACTTCAAAACAGCACTTATATTCTTTTACACTCGCCCATAAAAACTAACCCTTTAGCTCCTTTTTTCAACTTAAAAGAAACTCCACCTAATATTGTTTTTATTGTAGTAGAAGGACTTTCTTCATCCTTTAGCGGTCCTCGAGCTGATGAAATTAGCTTCACCCCTTTTTTAGATTCTTTAGCAAATCATTCCCTTTATTTTGACAATTCTCTTGCCACATCAGAACGTTCATTTGCAGCACTTCCAAGTATTATCGGAAGCTTACCCCACGGAGAAAAAGGATTTACAGCGCAACCTGTTGGATTTCCAAACAATGAAACTTTAGCCACTTGGCTGTTTAAAAACGGATATAAAGGTGATTTCTTTTTTGGTGGATATTCTCGATTTGACAACATGGACTTATTTATGTATAATCAAGGTTTTAAAAACATATACGACCATGAAGAATTCAATTATGAAGGCACAGGATTACAAACATCAATAGACGAAGTTCCTTTTGGAATCTCTGATAAGGAATTATTTAAAGAAGTCATTAAAATTACTGATAAACGAGAAAATTATTCGCCATATTTTGACGTGTATTTCACCCTATCCATGCACTATCCTTATTTTATTGATGAAGAGGAAAAGTATAAAGAACTTGTCAATAACATTATTGCTGAAGCTCAAGTAGATCAATCTATTAAAGATAAAGCTTCAAAGTATAAAAAAGAATTCGCCACATTTCTCTTTACAGACGATGCACTTCGTGATTATTTCAAAGAAAAAGAAAAGCGAAAGGCACATCAAAACACAATTTATGTGATTGTTGGAGACCACATGATGAATGAAATTACCCAAAATAATCATCTCGAAAAATATCGTTCTGTATTAATGATTTATTCACCACTTTTAAATCAAAGTAAAATTATAAAAGGAGTAAACTCACACCTTGACATTGCTCCATCATTCTACAATTTAATTCAACAAGAATACCAATTTCCAGCACTTGAATATGTCAGTTGGTTAGGACAGCCTTTCGACACATCTAGTACTTTTAATTGTGAAAAAAATGTACTCTTTATGTTGTATTCGAGAGAAGAAGTAGAGATGGTACACAATAATTATTTTTTAGCTAAAAATCATATTCATAAACTCTCCGATAGACTTCAAACAGAAGTTATAAAAGACGAAGAAAAAAAGAGTTTTATGGATAAGCTCATGAACGTATCTAAAACAGTTCATGCTGAAATGGTTTCAAAAAATTTATTAATCCCCACACAAGCTCCCTCAACAGTGGTTTCATACAGTCCAAAGGAGTTTATAATTACTAAAGATAAAGAGTTTTATAGTGTATTTAATCAGATATTACACAAGCCAATATCACAATTAAAAGTTGAAATAGACGCTATCTATGGTGGAGATTGGATTGTAGATGACAGCAATGATATTAACCCAAAATTAGTGTATGTGCTCATGAGAGGCGAAAAACTACTCTCATGGAATAAATATAACTTAGATATTACAAAAATAGTTGACGATGAGAAACAAAGCCACACAATTTTGTTTAGTAATAATTTAGACTTTCAATTAGAAAAAGGAGATGAAGTAAATATATATTATTGGAATTCAGAATTGTCGGATAAGAGTTTTGAGGTTAAAATCCCTTCCATTATCGTATCGACAACAGAATAACGATGTGCTCGTTTAAAATTTAGATAGAAATTATTTCCATTCTAGTGTCTCCATCATTTCTAAGATATCTTTCTTTACGAAGTTCAATACAGGTTTTAAAGAGTCATAATTAGGTCTAGTATTAAAGTAAACAACGCCACTTAAAAATCGGTTTGTGCTATCGGTTAAGTAAAATTGAAAAGGCGAAGCTACATTTCCTTGTAATTCAAAAAAAGTTCCAAAAACTCTCTCTTCACTCCTCACTATGGTGGAATCATAAATTGCCGAAGCCTTCACTTTGTGTTCTTCTACCTTATCTATCGCATAGTTAACATACGCAGCTAAAGTGGTGTCCAAATCCATCCTGCTAATATGAATCACTCCATTTAAGTCACTCAAATCAATATCTCTATTGCAAGAAGAGGCATTTACTTCCTTTACATTAAAGTATGCAGGTTTATTATATGAATAACCACATTCATCTTGATAGATTGCATAGTTACGATCAGGAAAACTAATTTCTAAATAAGTTGAAGGTTTAGGAACATAGTTTTCATTTTGCCTACATGATGTAACACAAAAAATAGACAACATAAAAAGTACGATAGATATATTTCTCATTTTATTCTTCTTCTAATTTTATTACCTTAACCATTCTCACTCTTTTCTTATCAGAGGATTCTACAATAAACTTAATATTTTCAAATACTAAAGACTCATTATTTCGCATGATTTTCCCTGCGTGTTCAACCAAAAAACCACCAATTGAATCTGACTCTCCTTTATCCTCTTCAAATGCTTTTCCGTCAATGTCTAACACTTTATACATATCTACTAAAGACGTCTTCCCTTCAAACAAAAAGGTACGGTCATCTATTTTAGTATATACCACATCATCGTCGTCAAATTCATCTGTAATTTCTCCAATAATCTCTTCCAAAACATCTTCCAATGTGACTACGCCAGAGGAGCCGCCATATTCATCCACAACGACAGCCATGTGTGTTTTCATATTTTGAAAATCTTTTAACAAATCATCAATTTTCTTGTTTTCAGGAACAAAAAAAGCTTCACGTTTTACATCTTGCCATTTAAAATCCGCTGGGGCATCTAAATGTGGAAGTAAATCTTTTACAAATAATATTCCCGTTACATTATCAAAACTCTCTTTGTAAACAGGTATTCTAGAGTAACCCGATTCGAGTATCACCTCCATTAGTTCTTCGTAGCTTAACTCTTCATCAACCGCCACTGTGTCAACTCTAGATCTCATGATTTGTCGCACATCCGTGTTTCCAAAATTCACAATTCCTTCCAATATCCTCTGCTCATCTGGCGTTGTATCCTCTTCTCTAGTAAGGGCAATTGCTGTTTCTAAATCATCTGTAGACACATCAATTTGTCTTTTTCTGGCATATTTTAAAATCACTTCAGTACCATTTACTAAAAAAAAGCGCAACCAAGAAATAGGCGGTAATTTTTGTAAAAAGTATAAAGTACTCGACATCAACCTTACAAATCTCAAACTATTTCGAGCAGCATATACCTTAGGGAGAATTTCTCCAACCATCAGAATTACAAATGTAATACCTGCTATCTCAACTCCTGCACGGAGATAATCAACCCCCACAAAATTTGGATCTACGGGATAGACAATGCTAAATATATAGTTAGATAAGATGACAATACCTATATTGGCAAAGTTATTTGTAATCAATATGGTAGCCAACAAATCCTTTGGCGCATTCATAAGCTTAACTGAAGTGGTGTATGTCTCTTCTTGAGAATATCTAATCTCTTCTTTCTCCTCAGGTGTAAGTGAAAAGAAAGCAACTTCAGAAGCTGAAACTAAACCTGAAACTATTAGCAGGACTATCACTACAATAAGCGAAAGCCAAAAAGTCAAATCAAAAGTTAAGGATGTTGAAATGAATATATTTAGAAAAGCTGAATCAACCATTCTGTATTAGATTAAAATGGCAAATCATCCTCACTATCGTCAAGCAAATCGTCACTCAAAGGACTTGGCTTATCATGCCCTTCGGTTGAACCAAAATCAGGTTGATTAGAAGTAGCTTCATTGTCTGATCTAGAGCTCAACATTGTCATTCCGTCAGCAACTACTTCAGTGCTATATTTTATAGTTCCTGTTTCATCTTTCCAAGAACGTGTTTTAAGTTTTCCTTCAATATATACTTTTTGACCTTTCTTCAAATACTTCTCCGCAACCACAGCAAGACCTCTCCAAATCACGATATTATGCCAATCTGTGATGCTTCTTCTTTCTCCAGTTGTTCTGTCTGTATAGGTTTCTGAAGTTGCGATTGGAAAACGAACCATTTTAACCCCATTTTCTAAGGTGCGTACCTCTGGGTCTTTTCCTAAATTTCCAATCAGTATTACTTTATTAACTGTTCCTGCCATAAATGCGAAAATATAAATTATTTTTGATTTAAAATTACATACTTTTTTTATAAAAGCCATAGATAATAGCTACAAAACAAAAGAATATAATATTCGTGGGCTTATATAAAGTCTATTTCGCTTCAGTTTGTTTAAATTAGACCTCGAATCAGGCTCATATCCACACATGCTTATTGGTTGACGAACAAAATTCTATGTTCTTCAAAAAATCGATCTATCAATCTAGGCAAAGGATAATTGTTTAAGTTTTCAAAATTAACCTCAACAAAATCTTCACTCATAAAAGGCTCGTTAATTTCCCAAAAGGTAGCGTCGATATGCTGATGAGTTAAAATATGCTTTTGAGTATGAATTTTTCTTTTTAAGCGAAAGGGATATTTTTTATTAACCTCGACCATAATCTCAACTTTTGTCATCTTTTTATCCACCTCAATCATTGGCAATTGAAACATATTCCCCCAAATATCTTCATCATTACGTTGCTCAAGCTGAACCGTATCGTTTAAAAAGGTGAAATAATGAAAATAACGTTTCCTCACCTTTACTTTCCTTGATTTAATGGGCAAATCTGTAGGTGTTCCTTTTCGATAAGCTAGACAAATTTCATTCACTGGGCAGTTCGAACAATCTGGATTCTTGGGTTTACACACTAAAGCCCCCAACTCCATTATAGCCTGATTATGAATAGCAGGAGATTGTTTATCCAACAATTGATTTGCATAATTTTGAAACACACGTTTTCCCTCTCCAGTGTCAATAGGTATGTATTCATTAAAAAAACGAGAAAGCACCCGATATACATTCCCGTCCAAAACAGCATAAGGCAAGTCGAAGGCAAAAGACGCTATTGCCGAAGCAGTATAATCTCCTATCCCTTTCAATGATTTAATGCCATCATAATCTTTAGGAAACTCTCCCTTAAAGTCATCCACAATTTGTTGCGCTGCTTTATGCAAGTTTCTTGCTCTACTATAATAGCCAAGTCCCTGCCAATGTTTTAATATTTCTTGCTCATCAGCAGCCGCTAAAGTTTGCACGTCAGGGAAGTTTTTTAACAATTTATTATAATATGAAACCCCTTGATTCACCCTTGTTTGCTGAAGCACAACCTCTGAAATCCAGATTTTATAGACATTTTTTGTGTTCCTCCATGGCAAGTCTCTTGAATTTTGTCGATACCATTCTTGTATTAATAGAGTGAAATCCGTCATTTGGGTAATTTATTAAATTATTCTTCTAAAAGACAAAGATATAAGGAATAAGCTAAGTACTTTTGTAACTGAAAATCAAAATTATATTGTTTTAAATTCTAAAATATTAAAAAATGACAAAAGCTGATATCGTAGCAAAAATCGCAGATGAAGTTGGGCTAGAAAAGAATGAAGTTCAAAAGACAGTAGAAGCCTTTATGGAAACAGTAAAAGACTCTTTAACGAGTGGAGAAAATGTATACTTAAGAGGGTTTGGTAGCTTTATTGTTAAGAAAAGAGCTGAGAAAACTGGAAGAAACATCTCTAAAAAGACAACAATTATTATTCCAGCACACAACATTCCCGCATTCAAACCAGCGAAGTCATTTGTCGAAGACGTTAAGGCTAACGTAAAGGTTAAATAAAATATTTTCTAAGTTATTTAGAACTTACGAAAGTTTTCAGTATCTTTGCACTCCTGTTTTTATCATAGCAGATATAAGCGGGAGTGTTTTTTTTATAAAGAAAACCGACAAACAGAATATTAATACTTTAAAATATATACATTATGCCAAGTGGTAAAAAGAAGAAAAGACATAAAATGGCTACTCACAAAAGGAAAAAGCGTTTAAGAAAAAATCGTCATAAGAAGAAATAATTTTCTTTTTTACATATTGATTTCAAAACCAAAACTTAGCTCGTCTTAATTGAGCTAAGTTTTGGTATTCTATAAACTTTTAAAAACGGCTTCTGTGAATTACGAATTAGTAGTTGATTCCCGTAAGGGAAGCGTTTGGCTTGCACTACTAGAAGACGGGAAGCTTATTGAGTTACATGAAGAAACAGGAGACGAAGACTATGCCGTGGGAGATATTTATCACGGAAAAGTCAGAAAAGTAGTCCCTAGTTTAAATGCGTGCTTCGTAGATGTGGGGTATGAGAAAGATGCTTTCTTACATTACTTAGATTTAGGACCACAATTTCTGTCACTTAATAAGTTTACTAAACAAACTTTGCAAGGCAAACAAAATGTAGCCGACCTTTTATACTTCAAGCCTGAAGATGATATTGAGAAAGATGGTAAAATTACAGATGTAATCTCATCCTCTCAACACATTATGGTTCAAGTAGCAAAAGAACCTATATCGAGCAAAGGGCCTCGATTAAGTGCTGAAATAACATTAGCAGGTCGGTATTTAGTGCTCGTTCCCTTCTCAAATAAAGTCTCTATCTCACAAAAGATAAAAGACATTGAGGAGCGTGATCGTTTGCGCGATATTATGAAGAATATTAAACCGAAAAACTTCGGGGTAATTATTCGTACTGTGGCTCAAGGGAAGAAAATTGAGGAAATTGACCTTGATCTAAAAATGCTTATTGATAAATGGAAAAAACTCCATTCAAACTTAATTAATTCTCAACCTCCAAGGCGAATTTTAGGGGAGATAAATAAGACGGCTTCTTTGTTAAGAGACCTTCTAAACGCTGATTTTACGAATATCCACATCAATAATGAAGAACTGCTGGAGAAAGTAAAAACATATATCTCAACTATTGCCCCTGGAAGAGAGAAAATTATAAAACATTATACTGGAAAGCTTCCCATTTTTGAAAAGTTTGGTATTAACAAACAAATCAAATCATTATTTGGTAAGAAAGTTCCTTTACCTAGTGGTGGTTATCTAATTATTGAACACACTGAAGCCATGCACGTGGTGGATGTGAACAGTGGAAATAGGAAAGATGCCAAAGGACAGGAAAGTAATGCGTTAGCGACCAATCTTGAAGCTGCTGAAGAATTAGCTCGTGTACTACAACTAAGAGACATGGGCGGAATCATTGCAGTAGACTTTATTGATATGCACGAAAAGGCAAATAACAAAGCCCTTTATGAAAAAATGAAAGAGGTAATGAAGCCAGATCGTGCAAAACACAATATTTTACCTCCTTCTAAATTTGGGGTGGTAGAGATTACTAGACAAAGAGTGCGTCCTGAAACAGACATCGAAACGCAAGAGGTGTGTCCTGTTTGTGATGGATCTGGGAAAATTACTGCAAGTATCCTATTTACCGATGAAATTGAACATACTTTAGAGTATTTAATTCTCGATAAAGGAGAAAAGAAAGTGTCTTTGCAAGTACATCCATACATTGAGTCGCACTTCAAAAAAGGAATCTTTTCTAAGCAATTAAAATGGTTTTTTAAATACAAAAAATGGATTCCTGTAATTGGAATTACGAACTTCCATTTCTTGCAATACAGTTTTAAAGATAAAAAAGGAAATACGATAGCCTTGTAATGATGAACAAGCAAAATAAAATCTCCTTTTTAGACGCAAAAAATAAAATAGAAGCTTGGTGTGCTTATCGTGATCGCTGTCATAGTGAAGTCTACGAAAAACTTAAAGGTTTCGGCCTTGACGATGAGGACACCAACGCTTTAATTGCCCATCTTATAGAATATGATTTTCTAAACGAACAACGTTTTGCAGACAGCTTTGTTTCTGGAAGAGTCCGAATTAAAAAGTGGGGAAAAAATAAAATTATTGCACACCTCAAGCAAAAAAATATTCCAAAAGTTTGCATAGAAAGTGCGTTAAAAACAATCAACGAAGAAGAATATTTGCACCATCTCGAAAGTCTTGCTCAAAAAAAGTGGGAAGCAAGCAAAGGTACACCTTTTGAGAAAAAAGTCAAAACACAAAGATACCTCATCAGTAAAGGCTATGAGTACGATTTGGTATACGAAACACTCGATGCTTTAGAGAAAAACGAATGAGAGTTTTATAGTGATTTGTGTTCCTTGAATGCGACTTTAAGATGGTAAAGCAAGTAAAGAAACGATTTTTCAATTTTATTTAAAATTCAGAAATCCAAGGGCAAAATGAAATTCTTATTTGTCAAATAAAGCCACCAAACCTCATCAAAGATAATGCACTAAAAAAATCAGTTAAAGTCCATTGAGTGGGCTAAAACACTTAGCCGTTTCCTTTTGATTTTACAAATCTAGGATTGATATATAACTTGTTTTCTTTTAATTTTTGCCAATAAATCTTCATGTCTGTATAAATTTCTGGCGATAAAATGTAAAGTCCTATAATGTTTGGAAACGCCATTGCAAGAATCATCATATCGGAAAAGCTTAATACTGCACCTAAGCTTACCGAGGCACCGACAACAACAAAAACTAAATAAAGAACTTTGTATATCATTTCAATTCTTTTACTCTTCCCGAAAAGAAAAGTCCATGATCGCATACCGTAATAAGACCAAGAAACCATCGTTGAAAAAGCAAAAAGAAACACTGCAACAGCAAGCATCATAGGGAACCAAGAAACAACGCTACCGAAAGCTTGAGCCGTTAATTCAACCCCTCCCATTCCTTCGCTCGCTTCGTGCATACCAGAGAAAACCAATACCAAAGCAGTCATTGTACATATCAGCATGGTGTCGATAAATGGCTCTAAAAGAGATGTAAATCCGTCTGCTACTGGATGGTTGACTTTTGAAGCACTGTGTGCGATAGCAGCAGATCCTACTCCAGCTTCGTTTGAAAAGGCAGCTCGTTGAACTCCAATAATTAAAACACCTATAAACCCACCTTTTAAAGCATCAGCAGAAAAAGCGCCATGAAAAATAGTTAAAAATGCTTCTCCTAGATATTCAATGTGAATACCGATAACAACAAGGCAAGCTATCACATAAAACATGGCCATAATGGGCACAACTTTTTCTGTTACTTTAGCAATACTTTTGATTCCACCAATAATTACTGCACCTACTAATAAAGCAAAAACAACTCCAAAAGTAAAACCGTGACCTTGTAAAGCTGGGATTTGTTCAGATAAAATTTTAAATGATTGATTAGATTGCAACATATTTCCGCCGCCAATAGAGGCACCCACACAAACAATTGCAAATAATGTAGCAAGAAACTTTCCAAGTCCTTTCATATTTTTTTTGGCTAATCCATACCTTAAGTAATTCATCGGACCTCCAAAGATTCTACCGCCTTCATCGATAAATCTGTATTTTACTCCTAGTGTACATTCTGCAAACTTTAAAGACATTCCGAAAAAACCTGCTACAAACATCCAGAATGTTGCGCCTGCTCCTCCTAAGGAAATCGCCACAGCAACTCCAGCGATATTTCCTAACCCAACTGTGGCAGATACTGCTGTTGCCATAGCTTGAAAGTGTGTGATTGTTCCTGGCGCACTTGGATCATCGTACTTTCCTCGTGCAAGATCAATCGCATGTCTAAATCCTCGTAGGTTGACAAATTTCAAACGCAAAGTAAAAAATATGCTACCTAAAGCTAACCAAATAACAATAAAAGGAATAGTATTTGACCGGATATCACCATTTGGGTGACGAAGCGGTTGCTCTTCATCAAAATGAATTTGACCTAAAGGTTTAACCTTAAACTTTCCTGTGTCTGGCTTTCTGGAAACTACATCCCCTTCTTCATAAAGCTTTTTAAATGTCCCAGAATGCTTGCTAAACACCGAGAACACACTATTATCAGGTTTTTGAATATCTACAATTTTTTGACCTTTTTCAATAAATTCCCCGTCTTGAACATACCACTTTTGAATGATATAATCATCATCAACATTGGTTACGTTTGTTGGCAACTCAATATCAGATTCTGAAATATAAATCGTAGCATCATAAAGTCCTGTAGAAGCAAATGGATCCCAAAAAAGAATTCCTCCCAACACATCAACTGCAGGCTGCATGGTGCTGTTAAAAACTTCAGTAATTGATTCTATAGGAACTTCAAATTCTATGGTTTGAGACTGTTTATGAGCATCTGTAACTGTGACTGTATAGGGATAACCTTCAATTAAACCTCTTGCATTCGAAGAGTCGAGACTTGTGCTTTGATTGCTCCATTTATATTGATAAGGTGGTTGACCATTTTTTACTATAATTTTTGCAATTCCATCGTTGATTTCTTTAGTAGGGTTGACAAGTTTAATCTCTATATCTAGAGGAGGATTTGAGGGGTCTTGTGCACTTAAACATGAGGGTGATATTATTAGAAAAGTTGTTATTAAAGCGAATACTATGTATTTCTTCATAAAAAGTTTAAATTATCATTTATTTTATTGTAAAATCTCTAAATTAATGATAAAACCTACTTTTTTCAAGGGATTTAATACTTTATTTAGTCTAAACAGGCTTTTTTAAAGAAATTTGTTCGACCAATTCGGGATTATGACTGTAATAATTGAGTAGAAAAAAAGTAACCGCCTCAACGAATTGTTTTGAGACGGCTACTATTTATTGAACTTATGAAAAAACTTTTATCTCTATTTTTAAATAGTACTTTCCTCTTCTTTTGAAATTGGTTTTCTAAATACTATTTTTCCATCAAAAAGATCAACTACAACATTTTGACTTGTATCAATTCTATTAGCTAACAAGTCTTTTGAAAGCTCGTTGAGTACGTGTTTTTGAATAACTCGTTTTACAGGTCGAGCTCCGAAATGAGGATCGTATCCTGTTTCTGCAATCCAGTTGATTACATCTTCTTTTACCACTAGCTTGATGTTGTTTTTTTCCAAATGTTTGTTCAAGTTGGCCAATTGAATCAATACAATTTGTCGTATATCTTCTCGAGTTAAAGGTGTGAACAATACTTTCTCATCAATTCTATTTAAGAACTCAGGTCGGATATGTTGTTTTAAAAACTCGTCCATTTGTAATTTAGTACGTTCTGTGACAACAGGTATTTCTGCTTCAGAGATGCCGTCAAAATTTTCTTGGATGATGCTTGACCCCATGTTTGTAGTCATGATAATCAACGTGTTTTTAAAGTTCACAAGCCTTCCTTTGTTATCTGTTAATCGACCGTCATCTAACACTTGCAACAAAATGTTGAAAACGTCAGGGTGTGCTTTTTCTATTTCGTCTAACAAGATGATAGAATACGGTCGCCTTCTTACTGCTTCTGTAAGTTGTCCACCTTCATCATAGCCTACATATCCTGGAGGTGCTCCTACTAAACGACTCACGCTGTGTTTTTCTTGATATTCGCTCATATCTATACGTGTCATCGCATTTTCGTCATTAAACAAGAAAGCAGCTAATGTTTTTGCTAACTCAGTTTTTCCAACTCCCGTAGTCCCCATAAATAAGAATGAGCCAATTGGACGATCTGGGTTTTGCAGTCCGGCCTTACTTCTTCGCACTGCATCTGAAACGGCTTCAATTGCTTCTTCTTGTCCCACTACACGTAAGCGCAATTCATCCTCTAAGCGTAAGAGCTTCGCGCGTTCACTTTCAAGCATTTTATTGACAGGGATTCCCGTCCATTTAGAAACCACATCAGCAATTTCTTCAGCATCAACTTCTTCTTTAATCATTTTGCTGTTAGATTGAATCTCGGCAAGTTTTTTCTTTCCTTCTTCAACCTTGTTTTCCATTTCTTTTATTTTTCCATAGCGAAGCTCAGCCACTTTTCCATAATCTCCTGCACGCTCTGCTTGCTCTGCCTCAAGCTTCATTTGCTCTATTGCTTCTTTAGCGTTTTGCATTTCGTCAATTACATCTTTTTCAGCTTTCCATTTCGCCATAAACTCATCTCTTTGCTCAGCTAGATTGGCTAATTCAGCTTTTAAAGAGGAAAGTTTTTGTTGATCATTCTCACGTTTAATCGCTTCACTTTCAATTTCTAATTGCATGATTTTCCGTTCAATCTCATCCAATTCCTCAGGTTTAGAATTAATTTCCATTCTCAGTTTAGAAGCAGCCTCGTCAATAAGGTCAATTGCTTTATCTGGCAAGTGTCTTTCCGTAATATACCTTTGCGAAAGTTCAACAGCTGTGATAATCGCATCGTCTTTAATTAAAACTTTATGATGGTTTTCATATTTTTCTTTAATTCCGCGAAGGATAGAAATCGCATCCTCAGGAGTTGGCTCATCAATCAATACAGTTTGAAAACGACGCACCAAAGCTTTGTCTTTCTCGAAATGTTTTTGATATTCATCCAAAGTTGTTGCACCTACCGCTCTTAATTCTCCACGAGCTAATGCGGGTTTTAAAATATTTGCTGCATCCATCGCGCCTTCTCCAGCTCCAGCTCCTACAAGGGTGTGAATCTCATCAATGAAAAGAATGATTTCTCCATCCGACTTGATTACTTCGTTGATTACTGCTTTCAGTCGTTCTTCAAACTCACCTTTATATTTTGCTCCTGCAATTAAAGCCCCCATATCTAAGGCATACACAACTTTAGACTTTAGGTTTTCAGGCACGTCTTCCGACACAATTCGCTGAGCAATACCCTCTGCTATCGCCGTTTTACCAACTCCAGGTTCTCCAATCATAATAGGGTTGTTTTTAGTACGACGAGTTAGAATTTGAAGTACACGACGAATCTCCTCATCTCGACCGATGATTGGGTCTAACTTCCCTGTTTTTGCTAACTCATTCAGGTTGTTTGCATACTTCTCCAAAGATTTATATGTACCGTCTTTCCCTTGCGAGTCTACAGTTTGACCATCCCTTAATTTCATAATTGCCTCTTTTAAAGTTGACTTCTTAAACTTGTTATCTTTCATTAACTGAGCTACTTGGTCGTTCCCATCCATAAATGAATAAAGCAAAACCTCTAAAGAAAGATATTCGTCTTTAAAATTACGCATTTCATTCATTCCGTAATTCAAAACTCGTTGTAATGTGTTGCTTAAATAAGCTTGGGTAGCTCCTTCCACTTTTGGATAGGATTTAATAATACTATCTAAAGCCAAAGTAAAAGTATGAAGATCACTTCCAAGTTCTTTAAATATAAAAGGCAAAACACTATCGTCGACCTGAATCATGCCGCGTAAAACATGACCAGTTTCTATCGCTTGTTGACCGTTTAGTTGAGCAATTTTTTGCCCCTCATGAACCGCCATCTGCGTTTTTGTTGTCCATTTATTTGTATCCATAATATTTTCCGTTTTTTACTGGTGTGCTGCAAAATTCTATCCAATACAAAAAAGCGCACAAATAAATGACAATGTGTCGTTTAGAAGCTTCTTCAACTGACGAAATGTCTTATTCTAAGGTTGTATGAGCACATAACCACTGACTTTTCACCATGCATAAAATCACTTTTAAAATGATTGCTCGATTCCTTACTTGTAATATTCAAAGTAATTAATTTTAAATCTTATTTTTGCACTATGCTTACACCATTAAATTACCCAAAAACGGAGTTAAATCTTACAAAAAAAGAAGGTAAGATTTACATTTGGGATGCGTTTAGAAAAACAAGGTTATTGCTCACGCCTGAGGAATGGGTAAGACAACATGTGCTTCATTATTTGGTGGAATATAAAGCAGTTCCCAAAGGATTAATCGCCGTTGAATATGCAATAAAAATCAACGATTTAGCTCGTCGTTGTGATGCCGTAGTATTTGATAGGAACGGGAAGCCTTTATTAATTATAGAATGTAAAGCACCTGAAATAAATCTCACAGAGAACGTGTTTCACCAAATTGCTCAATACAATTTTAAATTGCGTGTGCGTTGGCTAGTTATGACCAATGGATTACAAACCATTGTGGCTTACGTTAATCAAGAAACAGGACAAATTACATACACAAAAGAAATTCCTTCGTATGAAGCGCTTAACCTTTAATCTCCCAGCAAATTCATTAAAACTTCTAGGTTAGGCGATAAAATAATTTCTGTTCTTCTATTTTTTGCCCTTCCTTCTGCAGTACTGTTATCTGCCTTAGGGAAATATTCACCTTTTCCAGAAGCTGTTAGCCTCAATGGATCCACTTTGAAATCCTTTTGTAAAATTCGTACAATAGATGTAGCTCTATCCACACTTAAATCCCAATTATCAGCATATCTCGAAGTGCTGATAGGTACATTGTCTGTGTGTCCCTCCACTGCAATTTGAAATGATTTATTTTTGTTCAACACATCGGCAAGCAGTTCTAATGCCTCTTTTCCTTTTTGTTGTACATCCGCTCTACCAGATTGAAACATGAGTTTGTCAGACATTGAAACATACACTTTTCCATCTTTTATTTCTGTAGATAACTCGTCTGAATTAAATCCTAAAAGAGCTTCGTGTAATAATTGATTTAGTCTTTTAGCTATTGAATCTCGCCTTTCTAATTCATTTTCAAGCTCTTTAATTCTTTTTTCTCTTTCAGCTACAGCTCTTTCATTTTTGGCTAATTCCTCTTCTTTTAATTGTAAACGACGCTCTTTCTCTTTAATTCGTTCATCGTAAAGGTGTCCTTGAGAAAGATTTTTACTGATTTCATCTGAAAATTTTTGAGACAATAAAAGGTGATCATTCCTTAATTCGTCATGCTTATCTTGTAATGTGTTTAGTTCTGCTTTTATTTTATTGCGGTCTTGCTGTATTTCATTAACCTTTCTATCTAAACTATCATTAGTAAGTGTAAGTTCTTGATTCCTTTTAATTAAGTAGGTTGTTTCTTGCTCTTTGCTTTCCAGCATATCACAAAGTTCGTCGCGTTCCTTTACAACATCTAACAAACGGTTACTACCTGATATTCCTCTTTCAGGTCTTTCTTCTCCACATTTGTATACGGGTGCACAAGAGTATAGTGAAAGAAAAGATACAATAGATAAAATAGGTATAAGTTTGTTTTTCATATTCAATTCATTATTCGTGTAAAACAAAAATACATAAAAAATTGGGTGAAATTGAAAATGTGCTTAAAATATAGGAAAAAGATAAATTAAACGCAATGTATATTTAATTTCCTTCCTCTACATTAATCGGTTTTTGATGCTTCCATCGTTTATGTGACCAAAGCCAATATTGTGGAGCTTCTCGTATTGTTTCCTCTAATTTTCTTGAGTGTAAATCGATTATTTCTCCTTCTTTTTCATACTTGAGCACTTCACTGATAGGGGAAAACTTCACTTCATAAAATCCTCTTTTCACTTTGTGGATTGCGCCATACAGTACCACTTGGTCGTATTTAACAGCTAATTTCTCTGGACCTTTCATCCAGCCTGTATATTGGTTTAAAAAGGTATTCCAATATGCATTTGCAGGGTCTCCAGGTGATTGGTCGTTAATCATTATGCTTAAAATGGGGTTGCTTTTATCTTTTTTAGCGAAAAAACGAGGTGTTTCCCGCATGCTCACCATTTTCAACCCAAATCGTTGGCGAGATTTTAATATTTTCCGATTAAAGAAAGTATTTTTCAAAGGTTTGTACACAGCGATAGTATCATGTTTCATTTGTTGTGCTATACCTACAGCATAATATTCCCAATTGTTGTAATGCCCACAAAGAATCATAACATCTTTCCCTTGGTTGTAGTGTTTTAAAACTTCATCGATATTTAAAATCTTACATCTTTCTTGGATTGATTTATTGGAAATCGTGACAGACTTTGTGCTTTCTACTAAAAAATCTGCAAAATGCTTATAAAACTCTTTTTCTATGCTTCTATGTTCTTGTTTTGACAGTTCAGGAAATGAATTTTTAATATTTATTCTTACGACAGATTTTCTATAGCCTACAATATAATAGATTAAAAAATAAATAAAATCAGAAAATAGATAAAGAAGCCGAAAAGGTAAGAGTGAAATCGGAATCACAATACAATAAAAGATAAAAGCGCTTAAAAATCTCAACATTTTCTGAATTAAAAGTAATTAATTTAATTCTTTCATTAAAACCATATAAAACTTAATCATTTCTTCAATATCACTAATAAACACTCGTTCTTGTGGTGAGTGTGCATTGTTTTCTGGAGCTCCCACAAAACACCAATCTATCGGTAAATCACTGCGTTGCAAATAAGAACCGTCACTTCCTCCTGTTGATTCCACTTCTAATTGATATTGAATATTATATTTTTCAGCTATATTAATGATTTTATTTAAATAACTTCTACGTGGGATGCTTTTATCTCGCATCGAAATTGCTACACCACCTCTGTGTTGAATTCCTTCTGTTACCCATGTAATGTCTGAAATCAATGCTTGTCGAACTGCATATTTATCGTATAAAAATCGGGCTAGAAAACCTACTGACCCTCCTCCATGCTCTTCGTAAGTTGAAAATACAATCGCACCATTTTCTATGTCTTTGGCTATAGTTAAAGCATTTAAAACTCCTAAACGATTATCTAAATATGGACTTTGAACATATTCTTTGGTGAGTACAAAGTGAGGTTTAAAAGTGAGGTTTGTACCACGATCAATGGGTCTGTTATACACATATTTTAATTGAATCTCTTCCTCTTCATTTTCAATTACCATGATTTCTGTTTCGATTTCACCCTGACTATCAGCACCTACTAAAATTGTTCCGTCTTTAATTTTTGGACTCCCAATTTTAATAAGGTTGTTGTGATAGCCCACTGTAAAGCCGATGGTATCAATATGTGCATAAATAGCCGTTTTAGGTTTTCCAAAAACAAGGATAATACAATCTTGAAAATCATCGCCAGAATAAATTTTCACATCAGATTTCCAGTTGTGCTTATTTTCTTCTATATAATTAAGAATAAACGCTTTTATTTCAGCCTCATCGCCCGACGTTCCTCTTATTTGAACGAGCTTTTCAAGTAATTTTGGGTTAAAATGTGCCAATACTTTTAATTTTTAATGAATTAAATTCCTTTAACTTATCTAGCAACGGAGCTGTATCTTCAATTTTTATGGCAATTTTCAGGTAGCAATCATTTTCAAAAACTTGTTTATTTATTGAAGCCTCACTACTTTTTATCACATCCATGATTAAAGGCATATCTTGATAATCAAAAAACAGTTCAAAGCGATCTTTAACCACTTCTGTGATTATTCTTCCATTTTCAATTGCTTCTTTTGCCGCAGTTCTGTATGCATTAATTAATCCTCCTACACCTAACTTCACACCGCCATAATATCGCACCACGCCGATGAGTACATTGGTTAAATCATAAGCTTGAATTTGCCCCAAAATCGGTGCACCTGCACTATTGCTAGGCTCACCATCATCATTTGCTCGATACACATCCTTTTTTATCCCAAAACGATAGGCATAGCATAGATGTCTTGCTTGGTGGTGCTCATTCCTCCATTGTGCAAGGTATTCTTTCGCTACTTCTTCATCTTCACAATACACAGCGATTCCGATAAATTTAGAACCTTTTTCCTTGTATTGACCTTCAGAAGTTCCTTTTAAAGTTTTGTATGTTGCTGGTATTTTCAGTATTTTTGAATTTATACAAATATAATAAACTAAAATAATGAAAGGGAGATTCCTCTTATTGATAATGGTTTCTTTTCTCATTCTATCGTGTAAAAAAGACGAACAATCGTGCAGTGATGGAATCTTTGATCCTGAGAAAGAAGAAAGTACAGATTGTGGAGGAGTTTGTCCACCATGCAACCCCAATACAAATTCGAATTTTAGCTTTTTAGAGGTTACTATAAACGGCGATCGCATTTACTTTGGGGAGTATGAGTTAACAAAAAACTCAAAATGGAAGCTTAATTTTATTAATGACAGTATAAATATAAGCTTGAATCTTGGAAGTGGTGATACGCTAGGTGAAAGACCCATTGAAGCACTTGGCTCTTCAGGATTTTATATGGGTCACAGCTATCCTGTACTTGTTGATGGAAAGAGTGTTTTTTCTGCGATTAATCAGGAGGATAGTTTATTGTCTGCGTATTTTCAAGCCAAATTTGTATCAAACAATGGAACAGATACTTTATTCTTAACCAACGGAGAGTTTTATGAAATAAGTTGGTAATCAATAAACTTGTCATACTTTTATTTGTTTAAGTATAAAATAAAGACCTTCAGGTATTATCTTTTGAAATGAATTTAAGAAAAAAAATAAAAGAACATAAACGTTTATTTGTAGTTGCGGGTCCTTGTAGTGTGGAAAGCCAAGAACAAGTAGAAAACATTGCGAAATCTCTTTCTGACAATGGAAAAACCTCATTATTACGCGGAGGAATATGGAAGCCGAGAACTCGTCCTAATTCCTTTGAAGGTGTTGGTGCGATTGGTTTGCCTTGGTTAGTGGAAGCAGGGAAAAAATACAATCTACCAGTTACCACCGAAGTAGCCAATATTCAGCATGTAGAAAGTGCCTTAAAAGCAGGAGTAGACGTTTTATGGATAGGCGCAAGAACGACAGCCAATCCTTTTGCTGTACAAGAAATTGCTGATGCTTTAAAGGGTACATCCATTCCTGTAATGGTGAAAAATCCAATCAATCCCGATTTAAACTTGTGGATTGGTGCTATAGAGCGTTTGCAAAAGTCAGGAATTACAGATTTAGTAGCTATTCACCGAGGTTTTTCAGTGTATAACCATCCGAAGTACAGAAACTCTCCCAATTGGGAAATCCCCATTGCATTCATGGAGAAAATGGCGGATATTCCTATCATCTGTGATCCAAGTCACATTTGTGGAAACCGAAAAGACTTACAGCATGTAGCTCAAAAATCATTGGATTTGAATTTTGAAGGAGTGATGATTGAAACCCATAACTCTCCTGATAAAGCTTGGTCGGATGCGCAACAACAAATCACGCCCTCAGACTTAGAAAAGTTGCTCAATGGATTGGTATTGCGCGAAACAGTGATTAAAGAAGAAGAATTAGACTTTATTGAATTGCAACGAAGAAAAATCACCGAAATCGATGATCAAGTGTTTGAACTGCTTAAGGAAAGGATGAAAATTGCAGATAAAATTGGAGATTACAAACGTGAAAATGGAATTGTAATTTTACAAGCTGAACATTGGAAAAAAACCTTGTCAAAATACTTGTCACATTCCAAGGAATCGGGATTATCTGAAGTCTTCATTCACGCTCTTTTGGATGCCATTCATCAAGAGTCAATAAACCATCAAAATGCGGTAATGAACAAAAGTTGATAAAGTCAATCTGCATGATAGCAAGGTCTTTCTTTGCTCACTTAGCAGCCATGCAGATTGAAGTTGTTTATTTTAACATTTGAGCTGTTTGTGTAGGACGAATTTCAATTTTTGAAGGTAAACTTCTATGATTCATCTTTAATATATCAACAATTAATTCTCCAATATCTTCGGGTTGAATTTTCCATACATCTTCATCTAAATTTGGCTGATGATTATTAAAGTGAGAAGTCACCGAGCCAGGCAAAATAGTGGTTGTCTTTACGCCTTCTGCTCTTAAATCTAACATAACCGCTTGAGTAAATCCAACAACTCCAAACTTCGAAGCATTGTATCCACTACCTCCAGCAAAAAAATTGATTCCTGCCAAGCTTGCTATACTAATGAAATAACCTTTATTCGCCACCAATTCCTCCACGCTCGCTTTTATCGTGTTAAACACTCCCGTTAGATTAGTGTCTATCATATTGTGCCAATCTTCAGGTTTTAAATCTCGAATATTTGCAAAAACTCCTAATCCTGCATTGGCTATTACAACATCTAATCGTCCAAAATGCTTTTTTATGGCAGCGACAGCCTTTTCTTCACTTTCTAGTTTCCTTACGTCTGAACCTAATCCAATAATTTTCTCTTCATTTCCAATACTTTTAGCAGCTTTTTTGACATCTTCAATGTTTCTTCCAGAAATCGCTACACGATAGCCTGCTTCAATAAGTTTTTTAGCTACGCCATAGCCAATTCCTTTTGTACCTCCTGTAATATATACTACTTTTTCCATGCTTATAAATATTTATTATGATTTAAAAACTATTGTCCGACTAAAATAACACTTCTCAATTGTAAAAACATTCAAATTAAGATTATTGTTTAAAGTTTATTGATGGATATGGGTATGAGGCAATAAAAAAACAGTTTTGTTGGCTTTTTCTCATAAATTCGCCAATAGAAATTGGTTAAAGCAAAATGATAACAATATCGAAATGAAAAGTTTCGGAGTTTAATTATTTAATTAAACCATCCAACCCTTTTAAAAAATGACTCTAAATACTTCAAAACAAATATGAATAAGTTATTTTAGAAGGCTTGACATTACCTAACAGCATAAAAAACAGATAGCTATGGAGTTTAAAGATAGATTTAAAACCTATTCAAATACAGCGTTGTTAAGAATAATTGACAACCCAGAAGAATATCAACCTAAAGCAGTAGAAACAGCAAAATCAATACTTGCAGATAGGCAACTGACTCAGGAAGAAGTTAAAATTGCCAAAGACGAACTTGAAGTTGAAAGACAAGAAAAATTATACAAGGAGAAGAAAAAAAGAGCTGTTGAAGAGAAAATTAAAAATACAAGCAAATCAATACTAGATAATATCAGTCCTATCCAAAAGGAAATTCCAACCACCGAAAAAACAATTAGAATAATTTCTCTGGTTTTCGGTGGAATGTTTTTACTCAGTCTCTTCAGAGAGTTTGGCATGATAATTCTAATAATTGCTGACTTCCCAAAAGATTGGGACTTAAGTGTAGTGCTTTATTTCTTATACTTTATTCTTCTATCGACAGCAACCTACTTTTTTTACAAGAAAAAGAAACGTGGCTGGCTGCTCTTGACAATATTTTTAACTTATTCTGCAGTTTCAAATATCGTACTTTTCATTTGGGCAATAGAATTTGAATCATACGAAGACCCTATCACTATGTTTCTTCATACTCCATCCTACTTTTATTTATTAGTAATTTTGTTTTTTGCAGGAACAATTTGGGCGATTTGCAGAGAAAATATAAGGTCAGTTTATGCAATTTCTAAGAAGACAATGATTTTAACAATTTCAATAACTGCAACAATCGTTGGACTTGGGTTTATAATACTTTTTTAAGAGTAAATACTGAATTTTGAAAAATCTTACACCTAGAGAAAAAGGAATCAGACTAAAAACTCACATCGTTTTCTTCATGCCCTCAACCATTCTGCTTACTGCAGGACAAACCAGTGTATTCCTTAATGTTAAAGGTAAAATCTGATGCATTTTTTTCCGGTTAGTATGCGGATACTCACGACAAGCTAATGGTCTATTTTCATACACACTACATGTATTGTCTTCACTTAAGAATGGACAAGGCGCAACATTGAGTACGTAATCACCATCAGAATCTAAATGAAGATATTGAGATACGAAGTCAGATGATTTCATTTTTAGCTTTTTAGAAAGCCGGTTGATGTCCACATCTCTAAAAATCGGGCTGGTAGTTTTGCAGCAATTTGCACAAGATAAACAGTCTATTTCCTCAAACACTTTATCATGAAAAGTGTGAAACTGAGCATCCAACTTCTTTTCTGGAAGACGTTTTAACTCCTTAAAAAACTGTTTGTTTTCATTCTTTTTTGATTCGGCAATCTCTAAATCTTCTCGATAATCCATGTAGCAAAAATACAAGATTATATAAATTACCTCATGAAGTCTTTGATAAAATAAGCAATGAAACCCAAACTATGAAATAAAATTTTTACATTTAACCTTAAACTTAGTACATGAACTTACACTTCGATAAAGTTATTCCTCACACGTTAAACGACATCCAGCAGAAGGAAAATGGTGTCTGGAATGCGTCTTTTAGCCTATCAAAAGGAGAAAAAATTATCCTTAGCGCAGAAAGTGGGAAAGGAAAAACAACTTTTGTACACTTACTTGCTGGTATTAGAAAAGATTACGAAGGAACTATTCGTTTTGATGAAAAAGATATACGCAAACTTTCTTTATTTCAATGGACTCAATTAAGAGCGCATCAACTTAGTTTTATATTTCAAGACTTACAGCTATTCGGAGACCTATCCGTGGAAGAAAATTTAGTTCTAAAGAATGAACGCTTGCCAACTTTTACAAATACAAAGCTAAAAGAGATGATAGCTCAAGTCGACCTTGAAGATAAGTGGAATACACCTTGCAATCTTCTCTCATTTGGGCAACAACAGCGGGTAGCCATTGTCCGAGCGCTAATACAACCTTTCGACTGGCTTATTATGGACGAGCCTTTTAGTCATTTGGATGAAAAAAATAAAGATTTAGCACTTACGCTTATTCTCAATAGAATAAATGAACTTCAAGCAGGCATGATTTTAACTTCTTTAGGAGAAAATCAACTCTTGGAGGTAGATAAAAAACTATACCTATGATTGAAAAAATTCTTTTCAAAAAACAAAGCAAAGTTCAATTATACATTGCAATATTAGGCACTTTTATAGGCTTTATTTTTTTAACGACTTCTGTCCACTTTTTCATTCGCATCAATGAAAGCAAAAAAAATGAAGATGTATTGAAAGGAAAAGCCATTGTAATTCAGAAAAAAGTATCTAGTTTAAGTACTTTAAATCTAGTAAAAACAGATTTTAATCCCGATGAAATTGAAAAATTGAATAGTCAAGACTTCACCTTGGAAGTTCAACCGATTATCAATAATAGCTTTGATATTTCCATTCAAACGGATAGTAAACTGCTTCCTTACTTTCGTTCCGACATTTTCCTTCAAGCCGTAGATGCAAGATTTTTAGACGTCAGTTCAATCAAATGGCAATGGGATGAAAACGACGCTTATGTTCCCATCATTTTACCTCGAGAGTTTTTAGTTATGCTTAATACTTTCGCCAATGCTAGAGGTCTTCCTCAGGTTTCAGAAGAATTAGCAAAAAGTGTAAGCTTTCAATTTAATCTTTCAGGAAACTCTCAAAAAACTTCAAAAAAGGTGAAGATTATTGGTTTTACTGGTGATATTTCGTCCATTTTAGTGCCACCATCGTTTTTAAATTATGGAAATGACAAATTTGGTGATCAGCAATCGCTAAAAACTACTCAATTACTTGTTTCTATTCAAGAAGGAACTTTTGGAAAACTTGAACAATATATGCAATCTCACGGTTTAGAAGCCAAAGAAAGCTCACTTGTAATCGGGAAACTCATCAGCGTCACCTCTTCTCTCCTCCTTATTTTAATTGGAATTAGTGCGCTTATCCTCTTGTTGTCAAGCCTTGTGCTTATCCAATATACGCAAGTGCTTATTGCTCATAATCATTACGAAATTCGAACTTTATTGCGGATTGGATATTCCCCTCAAAAAATCACAAAAATAATCACAAAATACTTTATCCTGATTATTGCTTTCACTGCCCTATTCAGCTGTATAGCATTCGTATTTTTGAAAATCACAATTGACAAAAAGCTGCTAGACAGCGGACTCACAATTTCTAAAACCCTAACACTTCAAAGTGGATTAGTCTTACTGTTTGTTGTCTTAATTTATCTTGTGCTGAATTATTTGAACACAAAAAAGGAAGTGTTTAACGCTGAAGAATCGAAAAGTTAATGGACGTAATAAGGTGAAATCATCAAATATACAATCACACCACTTATAGCTACATACAGCCAAAGTGGAAAAGCTATCTTAGCGATTTTTTTGTGCTGAGGAAAATTACCCAATGCTGCTCTAGCATAAGTAATCAGTACTAAAGGGATAATTATAATGGACAATAGAATGTGACTAATTAAAATTAAAAAGTAAAAAGTTCTTCCAATCCCTTCACCTCCATAAGGAGTAGAGTCTGATGTCATGTGATAAGCCACGTACATTCCCAAAAACAAAACAGAACATAACATACAAAGCTTAATCAGTTGTTCATGTAATTTTCTATTTCCCTTTTTAATAGCGACAATTGCAATAATGAGCAACACGGCCGTGAGTCCATTTATAGAAGCATAAATTGGAGGTAAAAAAGACAAAGGTTCAACATTAGGAATCTTCACTCCGAATAAGATTGCCACCACAATTGGGATTAAAATTGACAAAATAACAATCCATCTTTTATACTTTTTCTCTAAGGTTTTATCCATTTTTACATACTATTGATTACACTTTTACAAAGATGCAGATATTTCGCTTATCTTTTTAATAAAAATGAAGATAATCAAGAAGTATGTTTTGGTTGGCATTCTAATTGATAGATTATCAAATCGGGATTTAATAATAAAATATTATTTTAGTACCGTTAAAATACTGTTAAACAGAAAACCATTTAATTGTTTAATCGTCAAAATAGAAAATACCAATTATATTCGTCAAAACAATGTATAAAAATATGAAGATAACAAGCACAATTTTTACCATACTCCTTATCGGATTTAACGTTTACGCACAAAAACTTAACTTCCACATAAAAGATATGGGTGATACGACAGTACACTTAGTTAAATACGTAGGAAGTAAATTGTATTATGCAGATACCTCAGAAATTAAAAACGGGAAAGTTTCATTCGATGGAAGTAAGCAAGACGCAGGTATTTTAGCTGTTCTTTTACCAGACCAAACTTATTTTGAGTTCATCTATAACAATGAAGATGTAACAATAGAAACAAAAGGTCCTGATTACATTGAAAACATGATTGTTAAAGTCTCAGATGAAAATAAAATTTTCTTAGACTATATTCAATACATGAGAAGTCAACGGGTAAAAGGTAATGCCTTACAAGAAGAAATTAGTCATCTTGATGAAAATCAAGCGGCAGAGCGAAAAGCTTTACAATCACAAATTGAAAGCATTGGTAAGGAAGTAGTCGCATACCAAAACAATCTAGTGGAGAAAAACCCAAATACTTTAGTAGCTAAAATCGTAAAAATGTCCACAGATATTCAAATTCCTGAAACACCTGAAGGAAAATCGGAAAGAGAATTTAGATACGAATATTTTAGAGATCACTTTTTTGACAACATAGATTTAAGAGATGACCGATTAGTAAATACACCTGTTTTACAAAACAAGCTTGAGTATTTCTATTCTCAAAACATGTTGCTTCAAGTACCAGACACAATTATTAAATACGTATTTAGAGTAATTGACCAAATTCCTGAAGAATCTTTAATGTACAGATTTTTTGTATCCAATGTCACCTCGCATTTCGAAAAATCAAAGATTATGGGAATGGACAAAGTTCCAACTCACATGCTTCATCGTTATTATTGTGCTAAAAATGAACGCGGTGAATACAAAGGTTACTGGATGGATGATGAGCGTTTAGATGAAATTTGTGAAACTACAGAAAAGAGAATTCACCTAATGGTAGGTGAAACTCCTCCAAACATTATTCTACCTGATTCAACAAACAACAAATGGTACAATTTACATGATTTAGATGCGGAATACACAATTCTATACTTCTGGGATCCAGGATGCGGACATTGTAAAAAAGTTACTCCGCAATTAGGTGAACTATATGATAAAAAATTCAAGGAGAGAAACATTGAAATCTTTTCAGTAGGAAAAGCCACAGGTGATGACTTTGAAGTGTGGAAGAAGTTTATCCGTGAAAACAACCTGAACTTTATCAATGTGGGGGTAACAAGACAACTATATGAAAAAGCTAAAGCAAATCCTTTGCAAACACTTCAGGAAAATAAAACTACATTAGAATCGATAAACTATCAAGATACCTATGATATTTACTCAACACCGAGAGTGTTTATTCTTGATAAGGATAAAAAAATCATCGCAAAATCTTTAACTATTGCACAAATTGAATTAATGCTAGATGAGCTTCAGGAGGGTTACAAAGACGCTGAAAAGCTGTTTAACATTGAAGATGATCAAGAAGAAATTCATTAAAAAGGAATGCTATGGAGAAATACATCGTACTCTCTAAAAGCATATAAAACGAGGTGGAGAAACTCAGAGAAAGCAGTATCCGTATTTGACAAAATCAAAACGTCACCCTTCAGCAGCGGCGATTCATTCCTGTCATTTTTAATTAGAAACACTCAGCCCTTCCTTCGGGGCTGGTGATTCATTTCTTTGATTCATTTATTCTTTGATTACCTTTTGTGTAATTACTCCTTTATTAGTCAAAACCTGAACTAAGTAAGTTCCAGGCGACAATTCGGATAAATCCACTTGAGATGTTGAATGAACCTGCATTTCTTTTCCATCAATCGAGCGTACTTTTAAAGACAAAACTTGTGCATATTCGACGTCAATATTCAGCATCCCGTTCGTCGGATTAGGATAAATTAAAACCTGAGGTTGAAGCTCTTCTTCAGCAATTTGTGTTACCGCTTCATTTCCATACGTGATGTTTAAAACAGGTGCAAAATCTACATCGTCAACGCCTGAAAATTCAATCAAAGCGGAAGATGCATTCGGTGCTGATAATTTAAACTGTGTAATGTCATTTACGGTGATGTACTCTAATAAGTTTTGAGGTAAATCCAAGCGCACCCAAGTTCCTTTTTCATTACTTCCAAAAACGCAAGGATTTCCCAACGCCTTTCCTACTTCGCTATAATCTGCTACTTCAATTGTTGCACTTACGCCAAAAGCTCCATCATTTATTTCAACCTGTACGCTTTCGTCCATTGGGTTTGCTCCTGTTTGTTCTCGAATGTGTAAAAACAGACTTGCTTCTGCCGCAATAGAATCAATGTTGTAAAGTGTTTCAAAAGTAATTATCGTTTGGTGATGCGTTCCATTATTTTCTCCCAAAAGTAAGCTTGAACTCGTTGCACTTTCTGATGATACCGATCCATTCGTCAACGGATTTTCAGCAATTAAATACTTATCTGACATCATTGCTTTGTGATAATATTTTTGTGTGGTATATCCTATCAAATCTTCGTATCCTTGTTGGGACAAATGAAAGCAATCTTTTGTTACTTGATAATTCCGCATTGAATTCATCGGAGAAGGATAAGCAGGATCTCCATACGGCAAAGACACACTAAAAGGTGCGTATGTACCAAAAGGAGAAACACCTAAAGGGTCTAATTGACCATAAGTATATTGTGTAATTCCAGTTGCTGGCACAAAATGAACGCGAGAATCTGTTGCATAATGCACTGCTAAAATATCTGTGAACTCATTTAATTTCGTGTTCAACTCAGCGTTACTTGGCTGTTCCATATTGTCCCAGTTGGAATAAAAAGGATGTAAACTAGGAATGTAGAAATCTTGAATTACCTCTTCAAAGTTCGGGTAAGTATAGCCGCTTAAAACAATAATAATGTCTGAACGAACTGATTTAATGTAATCCACCACTTCAATAAGGTCGTCCACCACAACCGCCATCAACGAGTCCGTTTGTTCTTGTGTAAAAGTTTGAGATTTCCAGTTTCCTAGTAAGTCATTTCCTGCCAAACTCAAATGTACATATTCAATGCTCGGTTTGTTTAAAAGCTGACTTGCAATTTCATCTTTTTTTTCTTGGTCTTTAAA
>Ga0209075_1000935_pt1 | contig 28046 bp, 18 predicted proteins | sample Stecom2011_FD_187523 | JGI IMG/M metagenome (GOLD analysis project Ga0209075, IMG submission 187523) | Agricultural soil microbial communities from Utah to study Nitrogen management - Steer compost 2011 (SPAdes) (version 2) | ecosystem: Environmental > Terrestrial > Soil > Agricultural land...
AAGCAGTGAAGCGTGCAGTGAATCGGTTAAATTCTCGCCCAAGAAAGGGGCTTGGCTTTAAAACTCCGATGCAGTTAATGAACGATCACATGGCTGCATTAGCAGCTTAGGCAGTGATGCACTTCGGGGTTGAATCCGCGGATTAATAGCTGAGGAAAAATGGGAAATTCAATTTATGTACCGAAAGATCAGTGGCGATCGCTCATCAAAGACTGGTTAATAACAGACATAACTATCCGTCATAAAGAGTTAATAAGTATCGTCGTTCGGCAAACATTTTCCGAAGAAAAATCTTCACTAATGCTTGATCACGAGTTTAGGACCAATGTGGTTCAAATAAAGCTCAACCGCGAGCCAGAAAAAGAAAGAACCGGGGCTGCTTTTTAGAAGGCTTTACCAAACCAATACTGGGAACATGCAGCAAACCTGTAGCCCAAGATCTTTTAGTTTCAAGCAACAACCAGGGTCAGGTTAGAGTTTTAGGCGCTGGCGGAAAATTCGAGTTCATCTCCCCCAAAGGCCTAGTACCAGCCACAAAAAAAGTTGTCACCGTCAACGGTTGGGCTTATTCCGTTGGGCTATTCCGGAAAATTTTTAAACGAACCGAGGTAGGCCACGGAAACCGTTTAACGATAAAGGGTTGGTAGACTCATCAGGGCCTTCAGAATCCCTAAGCCACGGATTTAAAGACATGGACGGCCCCAACGAAAACCACATGTACGCCGTAGGCGGTCATGGCGAGGTGTGCTTTTACAACGGCGAGCAATGGCGCCAATGCGACTTCCCCAGTAACGAGCAGCTCGATACTGTAACCGTCGCCCCGGATGGTACGGTGTATATTGGCGCCCAAGCGGGTAACATCTGGCGCGGTCAAGGCGATACATGGGGAAAATTTACAGCCACACCTCAAGCGTGCCGTATAACGACAGCGTATGGTTTGATAACAAACTGTGGCTAAGCTCGGATTACGAGTTTAAGACCGTCACCGGCGATAAAGTCGAGCACGCCATGTTTGGCGAACAACGCCTGCCCTTTAGCGGCCACATGGACGCTCGCGACGGCTTGTTAATCATCGCCAGCTTGCATCAGGTATACGCCTTTGATGGCAAGCAATGGCAATGCTTGGTGTCGCCTTATGAGTAGCGCCGGTGTTTAGGGCAGCAACACATGCCTTTAAAGTAGCTGTTTTAACGTAAAAGACGCCTTATAGAAAACCGAGGTGTGTACCGTTTGCCAATGCTGTGGCCGCCACAGAAGATTGCTTTATGTGGGGTAATAGCGGTTAGCATTTAGCGCGTTTGTGCCGCCAGCAAGGACAGCGGCCGCAAAGTCAGTGCCGTGAAACATTCCGTTTTTTAGCCTCTTGTTTTGAGGCAAGTATTATGGATAACTAACCGCCCACGCGCCACTGGCCCTTGCGCCCCAGAGCCAGTAAAATACCCAGCCACTCTCCTTATTGATTTCGAGCCCGTATGATCCCCCGTATTCGCGAAACATCTGCTGTTCAGTCGGTTTATTTGGCTTTTATCGAGGCGCTGCACGCTGGCGGCTTTAGCGGTGACTTAAACGCCGATTACGCTAACCGCACTGTGCTGGCGACCGATAACTCTATTTACCAGGTGCTGCCCCAAGGCGTGGTGTACCCGCGCAGCACGGATGATTTGGTTATTTTGGCCAAGCTCAGTGAGCGGGAGGAGTTTCAGCAAGTAGTGCTAAGCCCCCGCGGTGGTGGTACGGGCACTAACGGGCAGTCGCTGACTGACGGCTTGGTGGTGGATGTATCGCGCCATATGAACCAGATTTTAGAGATCAACCCAAGCGAGGGCTGGGTGCGGGTGCAGGCGGGTGTGGTTAAAGATCAATTAAACGCAGCCCTTAAGCCGTACGGTTTGTTTTTTGCGCCTGAGTTATCGACCAGTAACCGCGCCACCATTGGCGGCATGATTAACACCGATGCCTCGGGCCAGGGCTCGTGCCTGTACGGCAAAACCCGCGACCATGTATTGGAGCTAACAACCGTACTGCTGGATGGCAGTGTGTGCGATTCGGCCCCAGTGGACGAGGCCGGCCTTGCCGCTTTGCGTCAGCGCAGCGACCGTTTAGGTAAGGTAGTGCGCACAGTGGATGATATTCAGCGCCAGCACAGTGCGCTGATCGAGTCGACGTTTCCGCCCCTTAACCGCTGTTTAACCGGTTACGATTTAGCTCATATCCGCACCGAGGCTGGCGAGTTTAACCTTAACAGTATTTTGTGCGGCAGCGAGGGGACCTTGGGCTTTATTGCCGAGGCCACATTAAACGTACTGCCGATTCCTAAATACGCGGCGCTGGTTAACGTTAATTACCAAGATTTTAACGCCGCTCTGCGCGACGCCACACAGCTGATGAAGGCCAACCCCACCTCGATCGAGACGGTGGACTCTAAGGTGCTTAACCTTGCCATGAACGATATTGTTTGGCACAGCGTGAGTGAGTACTTTCCGCCCATCGCGGGGCAAGAGATCAAAGGCATTAACTTGGTGGAGTACACCGCCGACAGCGAGGCGCAGCTGGCCGCGGGCATACAGCGGCTAACCGATACGCTGGACGCCATGGGCGATGCCGAGCGCGAGGCCACCGGCCGCATTGGTTATTCGGTGGCTATGGGCAACGCGGCAGTGGGCCGTATTTGGGGAATGCGTAAAAAAGCCGTGGGGCTTTTGGGCAACACCCAGGGCGAGGCGCGACCGATTCCGTTTGTCGAGGATACCGCCGTGCCGCCCGAGCACTTGGCCGATTTTATTGTCGAGTTTCGGGCGCTGCTGGACACCCACAATTTACAGTACGGTATGTTTGGCCACGTAGATGCCGGGGTGCTGCACGTGCGCCCCGCCATCGACATGAAAGACCCCGAGCAGGAAAAACTGATTCGGATTATCTCGGACCAAGTGGCCGAGTTAACACAAAAGTATAACGGCTTATTATGGGGCGAGCACGGCAAAGGGGTGCGCTCTGAGTACGCACCTAAGTTTTTTGGCGAGCTGTACCCACAACTGCAAAAAATCAAAGCCGCCTTTGATCCGCGCAACCAACTCAACCCCGGCAAGATCGCCACTCCAGCGGCCGAGCTTGAACTGCTGGCCATTGACGGGGTAACCACCCGCGGGCAAAAAGACCGCAAAATAGCCGTGCAAGTGTGGGAGGGTTACGCCGAGGGGATGCACTGCAACGGCAACGGTTTGTGCTTTAACTGGAACCCCAACGACGCCATGTGCCCGTCGTATAAAGCCACCCGCAAGCGCACTCACTCGCCCAAAGGGCGCTCGGCTTTGGTGCGCGAGTGGTTAAAGCAGTTAAGCGATCGGGATGTAAACGCGGTGCAAGAGGCGCAAGCCGGACGCCAACGGAATTTTTTACTTACCTTACCGGCGCGGCTTAAAAACACCATCAACAAAAAGCGCGGTGAGTACGACTTCTCGCACGAGGTTAACGAGTCGATGCAGGCCTGCTTGGCCTGTAAATCGTGCACCGGCCAATGCCCCATTAAAGTGGATGTGCCAGAGTTTAGGGCAAAGTTTTTAGAGCTGTACTACGGCCGTTACCTGCGCCCGCTAAAAGATTATTTTATTGGCTCGTTAGAGTACATACTGCCCACCATGGCTAAAGTGCCCTGGCTTTACAACGGCGTTATGCGGCCTAAGTTTAGCCAGGCCGTGCTGGCCAAGGTGGTGGGCATGGTGGACAGCCCTCTGCTGAGCGGTATCCACTTAGACAACGCGTTAACCGAGCTGGGTGTGCGCTACGCCAGCGCCGAGAACATCGCCACCCTAAGCGATGAGCAAAAAGCCCGCACGGTGATTGTGGTGCAAGATGCCTTTACCCGTTACTTTGAAACCCAACTGGTGCTGGACAGCTTAAAGCTACTTAAAGCCCTTGGCTTTAACCCCATGCTGGCGCCTTTTAAAGCCAACGGTAAACCCCTGCACGTGCACGGCTTTTTAAAAGCCTTTGCCAAAACCGCCAACCACAACGCCACCATGCTTAACGCTTTGGCCGATACCGGCATCGCGCTGGTGGGGCTAGAGCCGTCGATGACGCTGGCGTACCGCGATGAGTACCAAAAGCTGCTGGGGAATAAAGCCCCCAACGTTGCCCTGATCCAAGAATGGTTAGCCCAGCAAGATATTGCACCGCTTGCCGAGCAATTTAACCAAGGCGATTACCAACTGCTAAGCCACTGCACCGAGCAAACCAACGCCACGGCGTCGCTTAAAGATTGGCAAACGGTGTTTAACGCATTGGGGCAAGGCTTGGGTTTAATCGACACCGGCTGCTGCGGTATGGCCGGCACATACGGCCACGAGGCCGCCAACCTCGAGACCTCTAAGGTTATCTTCTCGCAAAGTTGGCAAGCGGTGGTTACCGAGCCCGCCTACCAGGGCAAGTTGGTGGCCACCGGTTACTCGTGCCGCTCTCAGGTTAAGCGGATGCAACAACAGCACCTGCCGCACCCGTTGCAAGTTTTATTAGCGGCTTATGAGGACTAAAAGCTAAATGTATATTTACTGTTATTTTTTGCGGCAACTCTGATGGGGCTTTCTCGTGGGGTGCTTGTGGCTGCTAACACACTTAATCAAATTATTTCAATGGAGTTGTACAATGGGTCACACATCAAAACTACTCGGCTGTTTTATCTTGGCGGCACTTTTAAGCTTTAGCGCTAACAGCCACGCGACTGTCGTACAGTTTCAGACAGTGCTGGGGGATTTTGAAGTCGAGCTGTACGACCAACAGACCCCGATCACCACGGCAAATTTTTTAGCGTATGTTGAGTCTGGCGCTTATACAGACTCGATTATTCACCGCTCGGAAAAAAACTTCGTTGTCCAAGGCGGCGGCTTTAGCTTTGATATAGAAAACAACAAAGTGGTGGATATTGTCCAAAATGCTTCGATCAAAAATGAGCCGTTTTTATCCAACACCCGCGGCACCATCGCCATGGCCAAATTAGGTAACCAACCTCACAGCGCCACCAGCCAATGGTTTATTAACCTAGACGATAGTAACAGCGCGTTAGATACCAATAACGGGGGATTTACGGTGTTTGGTAAAGTGACCGGTGATGGCATGGCTGTGGTCGATGAGATTGCCAAACTAAAAACCGGTAATTACCGCGCAACTCACGACGCCTTCAAAGAGTTGCCTTTGCGCAACGTGAGCTCGGCTGAGATAAGACGGAGAGTCCCGTTAACCGAGGACAACCTAATGTTGATTAAAAATATTATGGTGCTCGATGGCAGCGGCCCGGAGTTTAACGCAAGCTCTAGCAGCTCCAACTCATCGGCCAGTAGTTTATCGAGCTCTGTTAGTTCATCAAATTCTGTTAGCTCATCCCCTAGCAGTTCCAGCTCGGTTGCCAGTAGCTCATCAAGCTCTGTTAGCTCATCTTCCAGTAGCTCTATAAGCTCTAGCGGCACTAACAACCCTAGTGGCTCTAATGGCGGAGGCGGTAGCGTTAGTTGGTTGATGCTGCTGGCATTGCTTGGTGCCGGTATAACACGCTGCACAAGCCCTAAAGATTAATGCCCCAGCTACACTTTGTAACATTATTTTGTTGACGCTCTGGTACAGTTCTCGGCTTTAAAGCGCGCTTGCGCTATCACCAAACACCACCAGCTGTGGGGAGACACTATGGGTTATTTTGCAAAGGCCGCCGCCGGTTTAAGTCTGGCCGCTTTATTGGGCGCAAGCGCCGCAAGTCAGGCGACGATCGTGCAGTTTCAGACAGCGTTGGGGGATTTTGAGGTCAACCTTTACGACCAAACCACGCCAGAGACAGTGGCAAATTTTTTGCAATATGTAGAAGCAGGAGCCTATAGCGATAGCTTTATGCACCGCTCGGTGCCGGGGTTTATTGTTCAGGGTGGTGGTTTTGGCTTTGATTTAGAAACAAGCAAATACAAAGTTATTACAGCCAACAAGCCTGTGATCAATGAGCCTTTGCTATCCAATCAGCGTGGCACCATTGCTATGGCGAAACCTTCCGGCAAACCAAATGGCGCAACTAACCAGTGGTTTTTTAACCTGAAGGACAATAGGGTTTCCCTCGATGCCCCAGAGGGTGGCTACACGGTATTTGGCGAGGTAACCGGCAATGGTATGGCTATTGTTGATGCCATGGGCAAGTTACCCCGCGGTGATTTCAGTCATGCAGCCCTTTTGGGCAACCCGGCCCTGAATGAAGTGCCTGTGCGCGATTACTCGCAAGAGGACATGAACGATAAACTTTTGCCAACGGCAGAGCATATCGTGCTGGTGCAAAACATCGTGGTGCTGGATGCCGCCGTGGACACAGCCGCAAACCTAGACCCCAAACCCACCACCCGCGGTGACGGCAGCTCTAATGATGGCGGTGATAGTGGCGGCGGTGGCAGCCTCAGTTGGTTGATGCTGCTGGGTTTATTAGGGGCGGGACTTGCAGCGCGGACGCGCCGCAAGCGCTAACCACAGGCTTAGCCGTTAGCGCTGACGATTTTAAACATCAACCGAGCGCTAACGGTAGCAGGGACAACATCGCCACGGCGGCAATGGCCAGCAGCGTAACGATTACCGCCAGTGGCCTTTGCCGCAGTTGCGTGGCAAACGTGGGGGCTGTGCCCTCGGCTAAGCGGCGCTCAAAATCTGCGCGCGATTCTTGGCTAAACTCGTACTGAAAACCACCGGCCAGCTCTTGCGCTTTGGGCAGGTCTGCGTCGTGTGCAATCCACAAGCCATCGACCCCCAGGCGCCAACGGCCCGCGTCTGTGCTATAGCAAACAACCCCTTCACTGTGCAACAGCTCTATTAAGCCGTCGACCTCTTCGGCGCTAGCGCCGGTGGTTCGCATTAATAATTGTGCCAAAATGTACCCTATTGATTGAGCTTACGATAAAGACTCGAGCAGTTTAATTTCTGAGTGTAACTCGGGCGCTACCAGCCGCTTTTGCTGTGAGCGTTTATCCAGCAGCACAATCCGACCGACGCCAGAGGCGGCAATCTCGCCCAGCTCTTGGCTAAAGATCTCGTACTCTTGCGAAAACCCGTACTCTTGAACCTCGGTGACGGTGCAGCCGATGATTAAACGGTCTGGATAGCGCACCGGCCGACGGTAGCGGCAGGCGGTCTCGGCCAGCACGGGGATTATCTGGCTGGTATCGAGCACTCCTTTTTGGTTCATGCGACGCATATAGGCAATGCGCGCCGACTCAAAGTAGCGCAGGTACACGGCGTTGTTGACGTGGCCAAAAGCGTCCATCTCGCCCCATTGCACATCGATTTCGATGGTGACGGGAAAGTTGCGTAAAAAGTCTTCGCGGTTTGTCACGGCGCTCTCCTGTTGCTCTTTCTGTTTTACCATCATAGACGCTATCGGCTATGATGAGTAGCCAAGATGCCCGCTAATGAGGCACAACAAAAGGATGTTTTATGCAAGACTCAGCCATGGTGATTGCGCTTATCGGAATCGCCGCGCTCGTCTGTCAGTGGGGTGCGTGGAAGGCGCGCCTGCCGGCCATTTTATTTTTGTTAATTGCAGGCCTTATTTTAGGCCCAGGGCTCGGCTGGATAAACCCCGATGCCACCTTTGGCAGTTTGCTGTTTCCGCTGGTGTCACTGGCGGTTTCGGTGATTTTGTTTGAGGGCAGCTTAACCCTTAGCTTTAAAGAGCTTGGCAGCATGAGCAAGGTGGTGCGACGTATGATCACGGTGGCCGCCCCGGTCACTTGGCTGATTGTCGCGGTGGCATCGCACTGGTTATTTAACCTTAGTTGGCAGCTGTCTGTGTTGTTTGGCGCCCTAATGGTGGTAACCGGCCCCACCGTGGTGACGCCGCTGTTGCGCTCTGTGCGCCCCTCCGAGAAAGTCGCCAACATTTTGCGCTGGGAGGGGATTGTGATCGACCCCATCGGCGCCCTGCTGGTGGTTGTGGTGTACGAGTTTATTGTCACGCAAAGCTCCGGCGAGGCCTTTAGCCAGAGTTTATTATTGTTTTTTGAGATCATCGTTATTGGTCTTATGGTGGGTGCCTCGGCCGGTTACGCGCTGGGTAAGATCTTGATTCACCGGCGCCTGCCCGATTACCTGCAAAACCTGGCCACCTTAAGCATCTTGTTTATGGTGTTTACCTTTTGTAACCATGTGGCGCACGAGTCTGGGCTGCTGGGGGTTACGGTTATGGGCATGTGGCTGGGCAATATGCGCGGGGTTAATATTCACAGTATTTTAAACTTTAAAGAAAACCTCACCATTTTATTTGTCTCGGGTTTGTTTATTATTCTAGCCGCGCGTTTGCAGCTGGAACAACTGCTTGGCATCTTTACCCTGGCATCGCTGTTGTTGCTGCTGGTGATTCAGTTTGTTGCGCGGCCCATTTCTGTGGCGCTGGCAACGCTCGGCTCCGCGGTGTCCATGCGCGAGCGACTGTTGCTTAGCTGGATTGCGCCGCGCGGTATTGTCGCGGCAGCGGTATCGGCGCTTATCGCGCTGCGCTTGGCCGACAATGGGGTGGCCGATGCCGAGCTGTTGGTGCCGTTAACCTTTGCGGTTATTTTAGGTACGGTGGTGTTTCAAAGCGCCACCTCTAGGCCGCTGGCGGTGTTGCTGGGGATTGTCGAGCCCAAGCCCCGTGGGGTGCTGATCTTAGGCGCCAGCCAGGTGGCGCGCAGCATTGGTAAAGCGCTGCAACAGCAAGATTTAGCCGTGTTGGTGTGCGACTCTAGCTGGGACAACATCCGCTTGGCGCGCATGGCCGGACTAAAAACCTTTTATGGCAACCCGGTATCTGAGTTTGCCCGCCAGCGGCTAGAGCTCACCGGCATTGGCAACTTGATTGCGCTATCGCCGCTGCGCGAGTTAAACGTTATTGCCGGTATGCATTTTCGCAGCGAGTTTGGCGATCGGCATATTTACTCGGTACGCACCAGCGCCGACAGCAACAAAACCGAAAAACATCAAATTGCCTCACAACTTAAAGGCACGCCCTTATTTAGCCCCGATCTGACCTACTCTAAGCTTGCCAGTTTAATTGGCAGTGGCGCCGAGATCCGTGCCACACGGCTGACCGAGGAATTCTCGCTAGAGGATTTTGACCGGCAGGAAGGCGACCCGCAACTGCTGTTTGCGATAACCGATAAAGGCAAACTAAAACCGTTTATTGACGGCGAGACCTTAGAGCCCGACAAAAACTGGATCTTGCTGAGTTTGGTGCGGACACCCAAAACCAAAACCCGCAGCAACACCAAGGCGGCGCCAAGCGCTGGTTAACCTTTAACCCGTACACGGTTGTACAGTGGCAGGCTTTAGCGGCTTGGCGCGGCCTCAATCGCTTTGCCACTGCTGTCAATATTGTTGTATTGCCTGTTGCAGCCCTTGCCCACGTTGTAAATAATGCCTGGGGTTTAATACGATGCCCGCTCAGCCCTGTGTGCGAAAGCCATTAAACGCCATCGTGCGCATTAAACGATCACCGTAAGAGGTGGTCACCCGGTATTTTTTATCACGCGCAAGTATTTTTGCAGCGGTATAGGCTTTATTTGCCAGCGGTGCCCGCCATTGGCTATGCTCACAGACAGCAACTTGAGCCTGTGTTTAATTGGCCTGGCCACACAGCCATAATCTGTAACCCACGAGTAGCAATAATGAGCGAAAGCGACGACAAAGTTCAGCCGCTAACCACGGCAAAAAAGATCGAAAACGGCCTGCGCACTCTGGACCGATGGCTCTGGCAGGTAGAAACCGCACACCGCTCTAAGTTGCACCAGCGCTTTTGGCATATGTCGCGGGTTATGATCGCGGTGGTGCGAGATTTAATACGCGGCGATATTACCTTGCACGCCATGAGCTTGGTGTACACCACGTTATTGTCGCTGGTGCCTTTTTTGGCTTTGAGCTTTTCGGTGTTAAAAGGCTTTGGCGTACACAATCAGCTCGAGCCTATTCTCGACCATATACTGTCTGCGCCGCTGGGCGACCGTGGGCCAGTGGTGGTAAAGCAAATTTTAAACTTTGTCGACAATATTAAAGTCGGTGTTTTAGGCTCGGTGGGGTTAGGGGTTTTAATTTACACCGTTGTCTCATTGATTCAAAAAATTGAGCGCTCGTTTAATGATATTTGGCGGGTTACCGAGAGCCGTTCTTTGGGGCAGCGTTTTAGCAGTTATTTAAGCGTTATTATGATCGGGCCACTGTTGGTGTTTTCGGCCATGGGCGCCACGGCCGCACTGATTAACAGCCAAACCATGCAAAACTTAATTGATTTTGCCCCGCTTGGCTGGCTGTACGGCTTTTTAACCAGCGTTATGCCCTATGTGGTTATTATTGGCCTGTTTACCTTTTTGTATACCTTTATACCCAATACCCGCGTCAAGCTACGACATGCCTTTTTAGGTGGCGTGATTGCCGGTGTTATTTGGCAGACCACTATTTTTGGTTTTACGATTTTTGTTTCATCGTCCACCAAGTACACGGCCATCTACTCGGGTTTTGCGGTTGGCATACTGCTGTTAATTTGGATTTATGTGGCGTGGCTGATTTTATTGGTGGGCGCCTCGGTGGCCTTTTACTCGCAGCACGCACAACAAATTACTCGCTCGCGGGTTAACCGCCCTTCGGCTCGTGTGGACGAGCTAACCGGGCTTGCCATCATGCATAAAGTGGCGCGTAATTTTGACAGCAACAGCGGCAGCACCTCGATCAGTGAGATGGAGTCGCACTTATCCGTGGGGCCCGAGGTAATCCAGCGCATGATTCATAAAATGCTCAGGCATGATTTACTGATGCTCTCGGGGGTTAACGCCAACCGTTTAGTGCCCGCCCGCTCGCTGGATAATATTACGCTGCAAGAGGTGCTGCTGATACTGCGCCAACACGAGAGCGAAATGCCCTCGTCTTTGCTGAGCAACACGGCGGTTAACGCGTTAGAACAGCGCTTAGAGTCGGCACTATACGCCGAGCTGGGGGAGCAAACGGTGGCCGACTGGATCCGCACCACCGCTGAGGGTTCGGTTAATTTACCGGTTGCAACCGATTAAACAGCTTTTTTGCCAGATCGGTGTTGTCTTGATGCCCGGCAAACTCCTTGGCATTGATTCCGGCGGCAAACACCGGTACGTCGCCGCCAGTATGGCCATTGCTGGTCCAGCCGGTGGCGCTGGCGCGATCGATCGCCGTTAAGAGGGTTTCTCGCAGCTCGGTTTTGGCGGCGTTTTTCTCGGCCTCTGTGCTGGCCTTAACCGAGGCCTTAACCTGCTCACTGATTTTGTTTTTCTGTGCTTCGTCGAGGTTAATGCCGGTGAGCTCTTGCCATTTATCTTGCCAATGGTTATCGGCCTCTTTTAACTCCCGCGCCAACTCATTAGCCGATGCTTTAACCCCGCGCACCACCGATGCCAACCAGTGGTATTGATCGTTTGCGCCGATGCTTAACCCCCCGGTGCTGTGATCGGCGGTCATCAGCATAATGGTGTTGCCGTGCTCAGCAACATAATCCAGGGCTACTCTTAAGGCTTCTTCGGCATCGCGCATCTCGCCCATGGCGCAGGCGATATCATTGGCGTGTGCACACCAGTCAATCTCACTGGCTTCAACCATCATAAAAAAGGGCTTATCTTTTGGCAGCAAATCCAACGCCTTGCGGGTCATAATAGCCAAGCGGTTTGCTGGCCCCTGATCGATGGCAAAGGGCAACCCTTTAGGTGCCAACAACGCCAGTACCGGCGCTTTGTTAAGCTCCTCTAAGGCGGCGTAAGTATCGGCGTACTGATAACCTAAATCGGTAAAACCTTTTACCAAATCACGGTCTTCGCGTTTAAAGTATTGTTGCCCGCCGCCTATTAACACATCGACCCAAGGTTTACCTTGAAACCGGTTATCCAAATACTGATCGGCGATTTCATCGTATTTTTCTCGACTGTCCACATGGGCTGCAAAGCTTGCCGCAGTGGCGTGATTGATTTGGCTGGTGGACACTAAGGCGGTGCTGTAGCCGTGTTTTTTAGCGCGCTCTAACAAAGTCTCGACCGGTTGCTTGTCCAAGTCCACGGCAATGGCGCCATTGTATGTTTTAATTCCGGCCGAGAGCGCGGTGGCACTGGCGGCCGAGTCAGTCACCAGCTCGTAACCGTGCGGGTGGGTGGCGGCAGTGCCTACAAAATAACGGTCAAACAAGGTGTTTTCTACCGGCTCTGTGGTGGGGTCATCGGCAAAGTGACGATACGCCGAAATAAACTCCATACCCATACCGTCGCCGATTATATAAATAATCGATTGCGGTGCGGCAGGCTCCGCCGATACAGCAACACACAGTAAGCTGCTAAAAGATAACGCCATGACGGCCAATAGTCGTTTCATACTCGCTCCTACAGGTTAATTATTAAGAGTGAAAATTGCAGCCATTTTAAATGGCTACGTGCAGTGCTACACAGTGAAAAATAATACTTGGGCGCACACTCAATAGGTCGAGCGAACTATTATCTGATAACAACCAAGCGCGGGTACAGCGTCATCGTATCGGTCGTGCGCAACAGCCGTTACTGACTATCGATGGTTTTTAAACAACCCTGACTGGCTACTCGAGCAGGCCACCTTGGCGCAATGTAAGCCCAACCCAGGAATGTTTCCGGGGCATCGCGCACCTGCCACAAACGCTTACACTAACGCCTTAGAGCGAGCTTTACCGCCATTGCTAATGCAAGTATTTGCCACCCGTGCGGGGGATATTAACCATGTCGAGTCCAGGTTACTCGCTGGTCACTCACACGCCGGGTTCGCTCAAACCTTTACAGCGCATAGCGCACCTTGACTCACATTAACCACAAGAGCTGGCAAGCGTATATTTTTTATGTAACCAACACCCCGAGCAATACGGCGGCACTGTTTTTTATCGCCACCGCAGCAGTGGCCTCGAGCCTATCACCCACGAGCGTGCTACGGTTTATTGAAACACCCTTGAGGCCGATGTTAAGCGAGCGGGAATGCCCAGCGCCGATTATATTGATAGCGATACGCCGCTGTTGGAAAAGTCGACAAGGTGCCAGCGCGCTACAATCGTCTTATTCTTTACCCTTGCACCTGTTTACACTCAGGCATGATTACCCTCGGTTTTAATTTTTCGCAGGATCCCGCCAACGCGCGACCCTCGATCAACAGCTTTTTGCTCAACCGTTAAAGCTCGGGGTTTGGCCAGTTAATATCGCTTGTTGTTAACTGCATGTTCTGAGCCGTGACTTTTAGCTTGGCATCAGCGCTGTGACATTTGTTATTTTACCGGCTGCAGCCGAGTGAACAATTTTTTTGCTATATCGGTGTTGTCTTGATAGCCGGCAAATTGCTGGGCATTAACCCCTGCGGCCATGACCGATACATCGCCGCCGGTGTGGCCATCGGTGGTCCAGCCGGTGGCGCTGGCGCTATTGATCAGCTGTGCTAAACCGGTGCGCAGGGCATCTTTTGCGGTGTCTTGCTCGGCTTTAGCCTCGGCGTTTGCCACCGCGCCAATCAAATTGGTTAGGGATTGTTTTTGTTCCGGCTTTAAAGTAATGCCGGTTAATTGCTGCCATAAGCTGTGCCAATTGTTGTGCTCCTCGAGCAGAGTACGGGCCAGCTCGTAGACAGAGGCTTTAACCCTATGCACTATTTCTGGGCGCCACAGTTGCTCGCCACTGGCGCCAATGCTTAGACCACCGGTGCTGTGGTCGGCCGTCATCACCATGATGGTGTTGGGCTGCTGGGCTATATAATCGAGCACTACCTGCAACGCCAGCTCGGTGTCGCGCATCTCGGCCATGGCGCAAGCGATGTCGTTGGTGTGACCACACCAATCAATTAAGCTCGACTCCACCATTAAGAAAAAGGGCTTGTCTTTGGGCATTAGCTGAAGCGCTTTAGCGGTCATAATAGCGAGGCGATCGGTGGGCTCTTGGTCGATGGCAAAAGGCATAAAACTGGGTGCCAACAGCGCTAACGCCGGTGCTTTATCTAACCGAGCAAGGGAGTCGTAATCGGTCGCGTACTGATAGCCAAGCTGGCTAAAGCCCGCAACTAAGTCTCGGTCTTCGCGCTGAAAATACTGCACGCCGCCGCCTATTAATACATCCACCCACGGTTTACCTTGGTGCCGGTTATCGAGGTACTGATCGGCTATCGCGTTGTATTTATGACGGCTATCAATATGGGCGGCAAAACTTGCCGGTGTGGCGTGGTTAATTTGCGTGGTGGCCACCATCGCGGTGCTGTAACCGAACCTTTTAGCGCGCTCAAGTAAAGTCTCTAGGGGCTGATTGTTGACGTCTAGCCCTACCGCGCCGTTATAGGTTTTGGTGCCTGTGGCCAAGGCGGTGGCGCTGGCGGCCGAGTCGGTCACCAACGCGTCGCCGTGTGCGTGGGTGGCAGAGGTACCCACCAGGAGCTGATCAAACAAAGTGGCCTCGACCTCGTCTGTGGCGGGGTCGTCGGCAAAGTGACGGTAGGCGGTCAGGTACTCCATGCCCATGCCATCGCCAATCATGTAAATAATCGACGGCGGCTGAGCGGGTGCGGCCGCGCTGCACAGCTGGCTAATCAATACAAAGGCCATGACGGCCAAGGCATGCTTCATGTTTACTCCCATTAAAGCTATTAAAAGGGGCGCGGCAAAAATACATACACCCACCGGCGCAACTAAAGTGCTGCAGCTCGCCCAGCAATAAATGCGCAAGCCGCTTGGCACAAAAGGTTTTTTTAGGTGAGTCCAGGCTAAAGCGGTTTAGATAAAACCTCGCGCCTACAAAAACCTTAGCGCGAGAACACCACGGTTTTACTGCCGTTTAACAACACTCGGCGTTCGGCGTGCCAACGCACCGCGCGGTTCAGCACCACGGCCTCTATGTCGCGGCCAATCTCGGCCATAGCCTCGGGGGAGTTAACGTGCGAGACACGCTCTACCGCCTGCTCGATGATCGGGCCTTCGTCTAAATCGGCGGTGACAAAGTGAGCGGTGGCGCCAATGAGTTTTACACCGCGCTCGTAGGCTTGGTGGTAGGGCTTAGCGCCTTTAAAGCCGGGCAAGAACGAGTGGTGGATATTAATGGCGCGCCCCTCAAGTTTGCGGCATAAATCATCCGATAAAATTTGCATATAACGCGCCAGCACTAAGCAGTCGACTTGATGCTCTTGCATCAGCTGCCATATTGCAGCCTCTTGCTGTGGTTTGGTTTCGGGGCTGATGGGAAGATGGTGAAAAGGCAGTTGATACCACTCGGTGAGTGGGCGCATGACCTCGTGATTGGACACCACACCCACTATGTCGATGGGTAACGAGCCGCTTTTCCAGTTGTTAAGCAAGCTGTTAAGGCAATGGCCCCATTGCGACACCGCAATTAACACCCGTGGTTTACAGGCGGTGTCGCTGATATTCCAATCCATTTGATAGCGCTCGGCGATCGGCGCAAACAAGGCGTTAACCTCGTCCATATTGACCCCCGCTGGGCAGTCAAACACGGTGCGCATAAAAAAGCGCTGGCGGTCGGTGTCCTCAAACTGCGACGATTCGGTAATATTGTAGCCGCGCTCGGCAAACAAACCGGCTACACAGGCCACCAAGCCCCGCTGATCCTGACAACTAAAAGCCAACACGATTTCTTTTACACCTGCCATAGTTTGCGCTCTCTCCACTGTGATAAACCGGCTTACGGGCACCGCCGCGCAAAGCCTATCCTATCGCTTTAACGGACTCAAGCGGACAGCACCCACGCCAATATCAGCGGCAGGGTAAGAAACGCCATCGCCGTGGAGGTTACCACCATTGCCGCCACCTCTTGGTGGTCGCGCTCGTAGCGCAAGCTTAAAATATAGGTAAACACCGCCACCGGCATGGCCGATTGCAACAACACCACACCGCGCTCGGCACCGCTTAACCCCAGTGCTTGGGTCACTAAGTAAGCGGCCGCTAAACCGCCACCAATACGCAGCGCGCTGAACAGTAAGCTGCGCCTGAGCTTTTTAATTTTTAACCGCCCCAGCGACACACCCAGGGTAATCATCATTAACGGAATCGCAAAATCACCCAGTAACTCCAGGGTGTTGCCCAGCCACAAGGGCAAAGGGCTGTCGCTTAACAACAAGCTAACCGCCAGTAACATGGCCCACAGCACCGGCTGGCTGGCCACTGTTTTCAGCATCGCCCGAGTCCCGTGGCCACCGGCGGCCACGGCCAAACCAAGGGTAAAGGTGACCAACATCATCACTAAAAAATACCCCAGCGCTAAGGCCAAACCTTGCTCGCCAAAAGCAAAAAAACAAATGGGCAGGCCCATATTACCGTTGTTGGGCAACACCATGGGGGGCAAATAAGTGGCGACATCAAAACCCTTGAGGCGTAAAAAGGTATAACCCAACAAGCCTGTGGTGCCGATCACCAAGGCCGCCGCCAATGCCACCCGGGCGATGCTTGCCAGCTCTACCTCGGTGCTGGCCATAGACGAGACGATCAAACAAGGCGTGCCTACCGTCATCACCAGTCGGCCGATAAAAGCCGATGGGTAATCAGCCCCCGAGCGCGCCCAAATATAACCTATGGTGGTGGCAATAAACACCGGTGCCAGTATCGGCAGTAACAATAAAAACAACGCAAGCTCCAGGCTAAGGGCCACCCTACAAATGGGCGCGCTATAAACGGCAATACCAACGGCACAGCGGCGCCATTATAAGCTATATCGCGGTGCAACTTGGCCGCCACTGAAAAATTCTAACACGACGTACAAAGCTTAAAAAATACGCCGTCGTTAGTGTTTTTTACAACCGTTTTATCAACTTGTAGCGGGCTTACGCGCCAACCACAACAAAAGACAAAGTTTTGTGGCGCTGTCATTGTGCTTAACTCAATTCAGACAATTTAGACCCATTCACGATGCCAAAGGCTTTTGGCGTTAGCGAGCGCTTAGCTTGCCCAGCACGCCACAATATATTGTGAAATGTCGGCTTGCATTCTGCCTAAAACCGCACTATCTTGTACCCAAGCTACAAAAAACAACTATATATAGGGTCTCGACCAACAAAGACACCATCGAGCTAAAACCCTTATAAGAGCGCCTATAACGCGCTTAACCAGTGCAAAACCACCTTTTATAACGGTGGTTTTTTGCCCAACTGACTGCGCCAACGGTGGCCTAGACTTTAAACAATAAACGTACGGCTTACGAGAAAAGCCAAAATAAATAGCACAAACCCGTAAAAGGGCCGACACAGCAGCACGGTTTAACGCACGATCTCAACACACTCTGGACAAACGTCCTTATCGCGCCACTGGCGCCATAGGGCACGGCACAACACAACTTAAAATCAGCATCGGCAAGCCAACGAGCCGTTGCCATTGAGACTACTTCAAGGAGCCTTCATGCACACACAGACACACTCACCACAGGCAACACAGCCACAACACGACAGCGATACGCAACACCTAGAGGCCACCGCCCCGGGGCAACTGCGTGTGATCAAGCGCAACGGCACGGTGGTTCCGTTTGACGACAGTAAAATCGCGGTGGCCGTGACCAAGGCCTTTTTAGCCGTCGAGGGTGGTACTGCGGCCGCCTCGAGCCGTGTGCACGAGACTGTGGCCAATTTAACCAAACAGATCAATGCCACCTTTATGCGTCGTATGCCATCGGGTGGCACTGTGCACATTGAAGACATCCAAGACCAAGTAGAGCTGGTGTTAATGCGTGCAGGCGAGCATAAGATTGCTCGGGATTATGTTTTATACCGCGAAGAGCACGCCCGTTTGCGGGCCTCCAAGTTGCCCCAAGCCGCGGCCGACGATCCAGACTATGCCGTCATCCGCGTCACCTTAGACGACGGCGCGGTGGTACCGCTGGATATGGCTCGCATCCGCACCATCGTCAGCGAGGCCTGCGCCGAGCTTGAGGGGGTCGATGAACATGCGATTCTTGATGAGGCGCTGCGCAACCTGTACGACGGCATTAACCTTAGCGACGTCAACACCTCACTGGTGATGACCGCCCGCACTTTGGTGGAAAAAGAGCCCAACTACAGCTATGTAACCGCCCGCCTGCTGCTGGATAAGCTGCGTGCCGAGGCGCTGGGCTTTTTGCAAGTGGCCGATAGCGCCACCCAGTCCGAGATGCACCAACACTATGCCCGCGCCCTGCCCGTGTACCTTAACAAAGGGGTAGAGCTCGAGCTGCTGGACCCAGAGCTGCTTAACTTTGACCTAGAAAAACTGGGTAAAGCTCTGCTGGCCGAGCGGGACTTGCAGTTTACCTACCTTGGTTTGCAAACCTTGTACGACCGCTATTTTATTCACAGCAACGATATCCGTATCGAGCTGCCACAGATCTTTTTTATGCGCGTTGCCATGGGCCTTGCGGTAGAAGAGGATAACCGCGACGAGCGCGCCATAGAGTTTTACCGTCTGTTAAGCTCGTTCGATTACATGAGTTCAACGCCAACGCTGTTTAACGCCGGCACCTTGCGCCCGCAGTTATCGTCTTGTTACCTAACCACTATCCCCGACAACCTGCACGGCATTTACGGCGCCATGCAAGACAACGCCATGCTGAGCAAATTTGCCGGTGGTTTGGGCAACGACTGGACACCGGTACGCTCGCTGGGTGCTTACATTAAAGGTACCAATGGTCGCTCTCAGGGAGTTGTGCCTTTTCTTAAGGTTGCCAACGACACCGCCGTTGCAGTCAACCAAGGGGGCAAACGCAAAGGCGCCGTGTGTGCTTACCTAGAAACCTGGCACCTGGACATCGAAGAGTTTTTAGAGCTGCGCAAAAACACCGGCGACGACCGCCGCCGCACCCACGATATGAACACCGCCAACTGGGTGCCCGACTTATTTATGAAGCGCGTATTTGAGGATAAAGAGTGGACTTTATTCTCACCCCACGACGCCCCAGACTTGCACGATTTATTTGGCAAAGCGTTTGAAGAGCGCTACAACCACTATGAGCAACAAGCCGCCGCGGGCAAGCTTAAACTGCACAAAACCGTACGCGCCCTCGACTTATGGCGCAAGATGCTGGGCATGCTGTTTGAAACCGGCCACCCCTGGATCACCTTTAAAGACGCCTGCAACCTGCGCAGTCCGCAGCAACACGCCGGTGTGATTCACTCGTCCAACCTGTGCACCGAGATCACTCTCAACACTAAGGCTAACGAAGAAATCGCCGTGTGTAACTTGGGCTCGATCAACTTAGTGCAGCATATTGTCAACGGTAAACTGGACCAAGCCAAGTTGGCACAAACGGTTAAAACCGCGATTCGCATGCTCGACAACGTTATCGATATTAACTATTACTCGGTGGATACCGCGCGCGACTCTAACCTGCGCCACCGCCCCATCGGTTTAGGTGTGATGGGTTTTCAGGATGCGCTGTACGCCCAGCACATCGCCTATGGCTCGCCCGAGGCGGTAGAGTTTGCCGACACCTCGATGGAGACCATCAGCTACCACGCCATTGCCGAATCCTCTAACTTGGCCGCCGAGCGCGGGCGCTACTCGAGCTTTGACGGCTCTTTGTGGAGCCAAGGTATTTTACCCCTCGACTCGCTGGAGATTCTCGCCCGCGAGCGCGGTACCGATTACCTGCAGGTGGATCGCACCCAGCGGCTCGATTGGGACACTCTGCGCGAGACGGTTAAAACCCAGGGGATGCGCAACTCTAACGTGATGGCCATTGCCCCCACCGCCACCATCGCCAACATTACCGGTGTCAGCCAGTCGATCGAGCCGACCTACCAAAACCTGTACGTAAAATCCAACCTGTCGGGCGAGTTTACAGTGGTAAACCCGGCGCTGGTACGGGAGCTAAAAACTCGCGGTTTGTGGGACAGCGTGATGGTCAACGATCTAAAGTACTACGAGGGCTCGCTGCAAAAAATCGATCGTATACCAGAGGATATCAAGCACTTGTACGCCACCGCCTTTGAGATAGAGCCGCGCTGGATTGTCGAGGCCGCCAGCCGTCGTCAAAAATGGATCGATCAATCCCAAAGCTTAAACCTGTATATAGCCGGTGCCAACGGTAAAAAGCTCGATGTCACCTATCGTATGGCATGGTTTCAAGGGCTTAAAACCACTTACTATCTGCGCGCTTTGGCCGCCACCACCACCGAGAAGTCGACCATTACCACCGGCTCGCTCAACGCTGTGTCGGCCGGTAATGGCGCAGGCGAAACCAGTGCCGCAGGCCCGGCCCCAGTGCCCAATGCCTGTGCCTTAGACGAGCCCGATTGCGACGCCTGTCAATAACACCAAAGGCCGCCTCACCCAGTGGGGTGGCCCAGCACACTATTATTTTACCAACACGAACAAAGGATACCGTCACCATGCTGAACTGGGATGATTTCAACACAGACGAAGACACCACAAACGCTGCCACCAACCCTGCGGCGATGGCCGCGCAGACCAAAGCCAAACCTGCCGAGGCGGCAGCCAAGCCTGCCAGCGCAGCGCCCGCCGCAGCCGCGGCGGGCACAGAATCGGATAACGTGCGCAAAGCGCGCGAATCGCTGGCAAAACTGGATGTGGCCCCTGGGTTAGAGGAGCTAGAGCTAGGCGCGCAACGCATCGAGGTGGACGACAAGCGCATGATCAACTGCCGCGCCGACCTCAACCAACTGGTGCCTTTTAAGTACGACTGGGCCTGGCAAAAGTACCTTGATGGCTGCGCCAACCACTGGATGCCGCAAGAGGTGAACATGACCGCGGATATCGCTTTGTGGAAAAACCCCGAGGGCCTCACCGATGATGAGCGCCGCGTGGTTAAGCGCAGCTTGGGGTACTTTTCAACCGCCGACTCGTTAGTGGCCAACAACTTAGTGTTGGCACTGTACCGCCTGATCACCAACCCCGAGTGCCGTCAGTATATTTTGCGCCAAGCGTTTGAAGAGGCCATCCACACCCACGCCTACCAATACTGCATTGAGTCTTTGGGTATGGATGAGGGCGAGGTGTTTAATATGTACCGCGAGCTGCCCTCGGTTGCGGCAAAAGCCTCTTGGAGCTTAAAACACACTCAAGCGCTGGGCGACCCGACCTTTAACACAGGCACCCCCGAAACCGACCAAGAGTTGATGCGCAACTTAGTGGCGTTTTATGTGGTTACCGAAGGTATCTTTTTTTACTGTGGCTTTAGTCAAATTTTATCCATGGGCCGACGCAACAAAATGACCGGTGTGGCCGAGCAGTTTCAGTACATTTTGCGCGACGAGTCAATGCATTTAAACTTTGGCATCGATGTGATCAACCAAATTAAGCTGGAAAACCCACACCTGTGGTCAGAGGAGTTTCAGGCGGAGGTGACGCAAATGGTGATCGAGGGTGCCGAGCTTGAGATCGCCTACGCACGGGACTCGATGCCACGGGGTATTTTGGGCATGAACGCCGCCATGATGGAAGAGTACCTGCATTTTATTGCCAACCGCCGCTTAGCGCAGGTGGGCCTAAAAGAGCAATACCCTGGGGCGCAAAACCCTTTTCCGTGGATGAGTGAAATTATGGACTTGCGCAAAGAGAAAAACTTTTTTGAAACCCGTGTAATTGAATACCAAACCGGCGGCGCTCTAAGCTGGGATTAACCCCACCCACCCGGGTGCACTAACAGCGCCCGGGTGATTTTTGTATTTATTGCCCCACCTGTTAACGCCGCAATAGCGGTCATCGCTGTAAAATACAACCCCACCTCGCACTGTACAAGCCTTTAAACTCAAAAACTCGGTCTATAAAAGTTCCTCTTTAAGGCAGCTGCGCCCACCATTGCGCTGCTGCTATACTCGGGTACAAAGTCTAACACTGAGCCCAATGGTTTGAGCCCACGCTATAACAATAATCGTCAATTGCGCCACCGTTGCCGTTACGCGGATATCAATCGCGCCGGTGTTGGCTGGGCGCGACTCGGACGGCACTTATTGCGCATAGGCCGCGGCGCGGTTGTTCTTATCCTGTTACTCGCCGTTAGCAGCACCGCGTTACAAAATGATCGCCTGTTACAACACATGCAATCTGAGTATGGCGATGACGGCCGAGCGTTATTGAGCGCTTGGTTTAAGCTGTTGCAGCAACAGGCGCAGCAGGATCAACAGGCAAAGCTCGAGGCGGTTAATCGTTTTTTTAATCAAAACATCGTCTTTACCGACGATATTTTATTGTGGCAGCAAGAGGATTACTGGGCCACGCCACTGCAAACCATGGGCATGGGCGGTGGCGATTGCGAAGACTTTAGCATCGCCAAATATATGTCACTGCTAGAGCTTGGCTTTAGCCCAGACAACTTACGCCTGATTTACGTCAAAGCTAAAGTTGGTCATCGCGCTCAAGCGCATATGGTGCTGGGGTATTTTTCCAGCGCTAACGCTGAACCGTTAATTTTAGACAACCTCAATCCCACCATCCTACCCGCCCATAAGCGCCCCGATTTAACCCCGGTGTTTAGCTTTAACAGCCAGGGTTTATGGCTTGGCGGTAGTAAATCAAAAGCCGATCCTACGGCACGTTTATCGCGCTGGCGCGATGTGCTACAACGAATGCGCGATGAGGGGTTTTTATAATAATGTACGCACTGGCACACTGGGAGTTACTATGTCGCTAATCAAACAACTCTGGATCAGCATTATTTTAATACTGCTGCTGGCGATGGGTGGTAGCTTTTTTATCAGCACTTATACGGCTAAAACGTATCTTGAGCAACAGCTGCAGCTTAAAAATATCGACAACGCCAACTCACTGGCACTGTCGATGACGCAAATGCCCAAAGATCCTGTCACCCTCGAGCTTTTAATTGCCGCACAGTTTGATAGCGGACATTATCAGTATATTCGTTTTACCGATCCGGACGGTGAGACCATTGCCGAGCGACACTACCAAGGTGTCAACAGCAATTCGGTACCCACGTGGTTTAACAATATGCTGAATATCTCACCCACCCCCGGTATGGCCCAAGTGCAAGACGGCTGGCAACAATACGGCAGCATCGAGCTGCTCAGCCACTCCAGCTACGCCAAGCAGGAGCTATGGCACAGTACGAAGCAACTTATGCAATGGTTGTTAGTGGCCGCGCTGGTGTGCGGGGCGATTGGTACGGTGGTGCTGCGCTTTCTTATCCGGCCTTTAAATCAGGCTGTGGTGCATGCCGAGGCTATTGGACAGCGGCACTTTATAACCTCGGCCGAGCCAAAAACCCGTGAGCTGCGCCGCTTGGTTAGGGCCATGAACAAGCTATCAGACAGTGTTAAAGCGATGCTCGAGAAAGAAACGCAAAAACTACAGCGTTTACAGGCCGCATCGCAACTGGATGCCTTAACTCACTTATCCAATCGCGAGCATTTTATTAAGCTGTTGGACAGCGCCGCCCTACGTGAGGAGCAAGAACAGGACGCCTCAATTTATTTAGTGCGCCTGCTTAACTTGGCCGACTTAAACCAACAGTTAGGCCGCGATAAAGTGGATCAGTTGCTGGTGAACCTAGCACGAGCTTTTAGTGAGTACACACAAGAGGATACCTGCGGTTTTTCTGGTCGCCTTAATGGCACTGACTTTGCCATGGTGTTATCCGGCTCTCAGCAGTTGGCGATAACCGCACAACGACTTAGCGAGACCATGCAAAAAACACTCGCCTCGCTCGGCATTGACAGCGAGCAGGTGGGCTTACCTCTTGCTGCCAGCCCCCTAGAGGTGGGGGAGAACCGAGGCCAACTGTTATCGCGTCTTGATGGCCTGTTGGCACTGGCCGAACAAAAAGGCAACCGCGGTATTGTCGCGCCCACCACACCACAAACCCAAGGCACGCAGCGAAACCTCAACGATTGGCGCGTGAGCATCGAGCGCGCGCTCGATAACGAGGGGGTGATGCTGGGCGATTTCCCGGTGCGCGATCACAGCGACCAGATCATTCACTATGAGCGCCCTGTGCGCTTGTACATAGATGGCAGTTGGCAAAGTGCCGGTTACTTTGTCGGCTGGGCACGCCGGCTGGGACTGCTGTGCCTTATTGATGAGCAAGTGTTAAACCTAGCGCTGAAAGAGATCCGCAATAAACAATTGCCCTGTGCGATTAACGTTTCGGAAAGCTCTTTATGCGATGCACAGTTTCGCACCCGGGCACTGGAGCGGTTAAACGCCAGCAGCGATATAAATCCGCAACTGTGGATCGAATTTCCTGAAAGCTGCGCCATCCGACAGCTGCCCCTGTTAAAGCAATTTAGTCGTGCGCTACGCGAGCTGGGCTGCAAGGTGGGCTTAAAACACGTGGGTTTAGAGTTTACGCGTATAGAGGAGCTGCAAGGAATCGGTTTGGATTATCTGAAAATCGACAGTGCGATTATTCGTGATGTGGATATTCAAACCACTAACCACTCTTACATCCAAAGCCTGTGCCGTATCGGGCATTCTTTAGGTATCACGATGATTGCCGAGGGCGTGATGACACAGTCCGAGCAACAAGTGTTGGCAACCTTAAACACAGATGGCGCAACTGGTCCTGGGATTAAATAACCACCCTTGTAACTTTACAATGACAGCGGATCGTCATCGTCATCCCAGACAAGATTACCAAGCACTTGGTCGCGAACTTCGCGGCGGCTTAACAGTTTTTGTTGCGCCGCCACGGGCAAGTCAGTAAAACGAATCACTGATTTATCCACCAACAGGTTAACCACATCCTCCAGCACCCGGGCCATTTGTAAATCCGATTGCTCGAGCACCCGCTGTGTTTCGATCTTAGAGCCTTGCAAAAACTGCAATAGCTCATCGGCATCTAACGCAATTGGCTCATCAACCCCGGCAATCCTCTCACGACTAACCGCACATATTTCGCCGTTATTATCGCGCTTTACAAACATAACTGCCCCTCAGGCACCGCAACGCGGTACCGGTAGTTGTCCAAGATGCTTACAAGTCAAGGGACAAGTGGTTGCCGTCAATCAGGTATTGGATGATGTCGGCACTCGAGCCATAACCGGATAAATCCACTCCTTCGAGCGTAATCACCTGATCTGTTGCAGCCGAGTGGTTGGCGTAATCACCAGCATAGTCGCCTAAGTGGCTAATGTGTATGACGGTATCCACACCATCGGATTCAACGTGTAGATAATCGGCGATATTGTCTTCGTTTTCGCCTTGCAACAAGTCAGACAAGTCCAATCTATCGCCTTCATCGGTGGAGAAGTCTAACACCACATCCATAGCGGGTGCCTCTGCTATGCCTGCATCCCCAAAACGCCACTCAAAGGTGTCGGCGCCCATACCGCCTATCAATACGTCATCGCCGGGGCCACCTATCAGGGTGTCGTCACCGGCGGCGCCAAACAGGTAATCATTGCCAACCGTGCCCTGCAGTATGTCATCGCCCGCGCTGCCTATTTGTGGGGTATCCGACAGGTACACTGTAGTGGTAGCCACATTGCTGTTGCCTACATCATCGGTCACCATAATGGTGATGTCCCGCGGCTGCGAGTCGCTGGTGCCATTGCTGTTGTAACGAACCAACTGCAAAGCTTGCTGGTAATCCTCTAAGCTTGCCGGGCCAGATAACACCAACTGGCCTTCGGCTGTAAAGTTAGTCGCCGTGATACCGGGTGCCAGCGCCGATGAATCGATCGATAGCCCATCGCCGCCGGCCGGGTTATGCAAACTGATGATCGCCCCCGACACCTCATCGCCATAACTGCTGAGCACAACATCGCTATCGACAATGGCAACGGATCCGTCATGGGTTACCGCGGTTTGATAACCCGCACCACTGATACCCGAGCTGTCGTCGGCATCCAGATCAAGGGTGGGCAACACCTCTGGCAATACAACTTCAATATAAACGTTGGCTTGCGAGGTCAAGTTACCGTCACTAATAATGTAACTGAAAGTATCCGAGCCGGTGTGATTACCGTCGGGTGTGTAAGTGACAGTACCGTCAGGGTTAAGCGCAACGGTACCGTACTGTGCAGGGCCGACCTCTACAACCGTCAGGGTATCGCCATCAATATCGTAATCGTTGGCTAACACATCGATAGTGATCGAGGCATCCTGCGCGGTAGTGATTCCGCCGGCGTTATAAGACATGTTGTTAGAGTGCCACAAATCATTACCCTGCGCGTCGTACAAACCGCCATCAAACACATACTCGCCGCCTTGATCCCAATAGTAGATCTGAACATTGTGAGTGCCTTGCGTCAGCTCAATCTCGACACTGGTGGTGCGCGGCGCCGTAATAAAGTCAGCTACCGCAGCCACCTGGCCATCGACAAAGGCAATAAAGCCGTCGTCGTGCTCGACCTCGAATGTATAGCTACCGCTGACCTGTACATTGAACATACCGCTAAAGCGAACAATAGCGTCCGTCCCGGTTTCATGATTATTATTAAACCGAACAAAGTCATCGTTCTGGGCATCGGCCCCTAACCAGGATTCGATGTTTCCTGCAGCGCCTAAGTCTCCGTCTCCACGGGTGTAATTTAAGCCCGTTGATACAAAAATCCCATCCACTGCATGGGTGCTTGTGTAATCAAATACTTGAGCGACAGTTTCCAAGTTAGGCATCCCATGGCCTTCCTGGTACAACCAAAACTGAGAGGCAAATCCGCCTCGTACTATACCGGTATCGTCCACCGCCACTGGCGCATCGTTAACGCCTGTCACGTTGATGTTAGCGGTTGATTGTATAACTGAGCCGCCGATGTTAACCGTATAATCAAAACTTAATGTGGCCGAGTCGCCGTCAGCCAGAAAATCAAACACTTGCTCATTGGTATTGATAAAAGTAACAGTGCCATCGGTTTCAATCACCAGCTCGCCAACATGATAGCCGTGATTGTGGCTGACTAAGTAGCTGGCAACCTCGCTGTCGCCGGTAAACTCTTGGATGGTAAAGTCAGAGGTAATATCACCGGTTTTATTACCGCTTCTATGGATCGCGATACTGTTTGTATCAACACTGATCAACTCGGCCAACTGCTCAACATAAGCGTTATCCAGTAAGTTCAGTGCACCCGATACAAGATCCTCATCTTCACTGATAGTGACTGTCTCATCGCCATCGCTAAAGAGGTCGTTATGGGTAACCGTTAAGGTCGCCGACGATTGATCGCCATCGATGTCTTGCAAGGTGTAACCAAACTCATCCACCATGCCCAACGTCGGCTGTGGTTGATAGCCCAGCGCGCTGATGGTAAAACCATCACTCCAATCTATATTGTTGGTAAAAACCAAATACTGGAATGGCTCTGGGGTAGTAATGTGAACGTCGGTGGGTATATTTTCAAAATTACCAAACTCACCGCTGGCAACAAACTCACCCTCAGCGTTATAGGCATGCCAAGTGCCGAACTCACCCCCCCCTAAACCATTTGCCGTTATGGTCGCCGATAAACTGCTACCGGTAAGATCAAACACTAACGCTTCACTGCGCTCACCTAAGCCAGCGTTAATTTCGCTGTTTTCAATAGGCCAGTTGGATATTGCGCTGTCCACACCTAATCCACTATTAGCGTTAAAGGTAACACCGGCGGTATGCAAATTAGCAAACGCTAGCCTTCCATCGTTTGTTTCAAACGATGAGGTCTCTGCCACAGCATAAAGCCCAACAGCATCCCAATTAGTTAGCGAGCTGCCTCCGGCATTAACGTAATTAAGCTCAGTGGCCGATTCATAAGTGTAATTACCGCTTTGGTCAATGGTTAAGGTTCCATTGTCTGTTGCTATTACCCAATGCTCCTGAGCGCTTAAGTCAGCCACGGTATAAACCGTGCCGTCGTAACTGACGCTCACCAATTTATGATCGCCCAAAGTGTCATTACCTAAACCATCGGCGCCTGTGCCGTGGCCCCCCTCACCTGTGATCACGTTACCTTGTGTTAACGCTCCGTGGTTGACAATGTCAAAGTCGTCCACCGCGTTAGGGATAAGGTTAATGTCGACCGTGTAGCCCTCGGTGTCGGTGGCGGTGGCTTCGCCGTTGACGTTGCCGGTGCGGGTGGTAACGCTGGCCTCGACGGTGAGGCCGGGGTCCGCCGCCAACTCGCTGCCGGGAACGTCGATGCTG
>Ga0209075_1000936_pt1 | contig 28044 bp, 29 predicted proteins | sample Stecom2011_FD_187523 | JGI IMG/M metagenome (GOLD analysis project Ga0209075, IMG submission 187523) | Agricultural soil microbial communities from Utah to study Nitrogen management - Steer compost 2011 (SPAdes) (version 2) | ecosystem: Environmental > Terrestrial > Soil > Agricultural land...
TATCCTAACTACATGAGCAAGCGTGGTTTACTCACTGAAGGTGAGTTCCGCTACCTCGGCAAAAGCAGTGAAAGCCGCATTGGTGGTGCTTGGTTAAGTGACAGTGAAGACGAGCGTAAGCTGCAGTCGGAATACGAAAAAGATCGCTGGATGTATACCTTGCAGCATGAACAAGGCTTTAATAAGCGCCTGCTCGGGACCATTGATTACACTGACATCAGTGATCCTTACTACTTCCAAGATTTGCGTAGTAATGTTGTCTTAGGCTCTAACGAAGTATTGAATCAAAAAGCCAACCTCATTTGGCGCGGTGACAACTATGCTGCAATGTTTGGTGTACATGCCTATGAAATGGCCAATATCACCGACATCACCCCTTACGACAAACTTCCACAGTTTGCCTTACTTGGCGCGCTACCCTATCAGCCGGCTGGCTTACAACTGGGCTATCAGGCCGAATGGACTCGCTTTGATCGCTCCCTCAGAAAAGGCAATTATAGCGATGAGAACGGTGTGTTATCGCCTTGGAATGATGCCCGCTTACAAGGTTTAGACCGCGCCAATGGCGATCGTTTACATCTTGAGCCTTCTATAAGTCTACCGATGAACTGGGGCTGGGGCTTTGTTAAACCAGCAGTCAAATACGCTTATACTCGCTACGATTTAAGCCTCGACCAAGTAGGCAAATCAAGCTTACAAGCAGGGCAACAATACAACAGCAGCCCAGATCGCAGCCTAGCCATGTACAGCATTGACAGCGGTTTATACTTTGATCGCGACACCCAATGGTTTGGCAAATCATACCGCCAGACTCTAGAGCCACGCTTGTTCTATCTGTACGTGCCAAATGAAGATCAATCCGATCTGCCCTTGTTTGATAGCGCAGACATACAGTTTAGTTATGCAAGTTTATTCCGTGACAACCGCTTCAGTGGTCGTGATCGAATCGGTGATGCTAACCAACTATCGCTAGGTTTAACCAACCGCTGGTTGGAAAGTAACGGATTTGAGCGTCAACGCATCAGCGTAGGTCAGGCGTATTACTTTGCTGATCGTAAGGTTTTACTGTCCGGTAAAAACTATAAGGATTATGCAGAAAACACCAGCACCCGCTCTCCTTATGCGCTGGAGTATATGTACCAATTCAACCGTGACTGGCGTGTCAATGCTGACTTAATGTGGGATCCTGATACTCACCGCACCCGTTCGGGCAGCACTATGTTCCATTACCAGCCACAAGATAACTTAAATAAAATTGTTAACTTTGGTTACCGCTACCGCAATGATGGTAATCACTACAATTTCACCACCGGACGCTGGGAAACAGGCAGCGCTGACTACACCGATGGCAGCGGTCGCGTTTATAAAGATTTCTACAAAATCGAACAAACCGACACCTCAATTATGTGGCCAGTGGTACCGCAATGGAACGTCATTGCACGCTGGCAGTATGACTACAACCGCAACAGCACTCTGGAAGCTTTTGGTGGCTTTGAGTACGACAGTTGCTGCTGGAAGCTACGCGTAATTAATCGCTACTGGGTGGACTACGATGAACGCAGTCAGTCACCACAAGATAACCGTAAAGGTGATCACGGCATTTTCTTGCAGATCGTCTTGAAAGGCCTAGGTGGCGTAACCGGTAATAAAGTAGAGACATTCCTCGATGAAGGCATCCAAGGCTACCGTGAACGTGAAAACAATGCTTATTAAACCTTTATCTGCGTTAATACTGGCCAGCAGTTTGCTGGTTGGTAACCTATACGCAGCCGAGCAACCACTCGACCGTGTGGCAGCCATCGTTGATAACGATGTTGTCATGTACAGCCAATATCAAACCCGCCTCAAAGAAGTGCAGCAGACCATCGCTAAGCGTGGCGTGCAAGCGCCTGCTGAAGATGTTTTGCGCCAGCAAGTCATGGAGCGCTTAATTCTTGATGCTATCCAGCTGCAAATTGCTGAGCGCTCTGGAATTCGGGTCAGTGATGAAGAGCTCAATGCTTCAATGGCAACGATTGCCGAACGCAACGGCCTCACCCAGCAAGAGTTTGCCCAAGCATTAGCAGCTGATGGTTTAACTTTGCAAGATGCTCAAGAGCAAATCCGTCAAGAAATGATCATCAGTCGTGTGCGTCAATACCGTGTCGCCGAGCGCATTCAGGTGACCGACCAAGAAGTGCAGAACTTCTTGGCGTCCGATTTGGGCAAGATGCAACTGGCGGAAGAGTACCAACTGGCCAACATTTTGATTCCAGTACCTGATGCAGCAACCAACGATGACCTCGATAAAGCTCAAAAAACTGTTGCCAGCGTGGTTAAGCAATTAGAGCAAGGCGCTGACTTTGCGCAATTAGCCATGACCTACTCGGCCAGTGAAAACGCTTTAGAGGGCGGCGAAATGGGCTGGCGTAAAGCGGCGCAACTGCCTCCGCCGTTTGATCGTTTGCTTGGCGGGATGAGCATCGGTCAAGTGACTGAGCCTGCGCGTACTGCAGGCGGCATCATTATGCTGAAGCTGCTGGATAAGCGTGGCGGTGATGTGATGTACCGTGACGAAGTCCATGTCCGCCATATTCTGCTCAAGCCTAGTGAAATCCGTAGCCCAGAAGCTACGCAGAAACTCGCGCAGCGCCTCTATGAGCGCCTGCGCAATGGTGAGGATTTCGCCGCACTGGCTAAACAATTCTCCGAAGACCCAGGCTCAGCGCTAAATGGTGGCGATTTGAATTGGATTGATCCAAGCTCATTGGTTCCAGTTTTCCGCGAAGAAATGGCGCGTACCGAAATCGGTCAATTGTCTAAACCTTTTGAAAGCCAGTTTGGCTGGCACGTCCTACAAGTGCTCGACCGCCGCAGCACCGACAGCAGCGCGCAGATGCGTGAACAACAAGCCGTCAGCTTGCTACGCAACCGTAAGTACGATGAAGAACTGCAAACTTGGTTACGCCAAATTCGTGACGAAGCTTATGTGGAGATTAAAAACTTATGACCTTGCGCTTTGCTTTAACACCCGGCGAACCAGCGGGTATCGGTCCTGACTTGTGTTTGATGCTAGCGCATGAAATGCAGCCTTACCCAGTCATTACCATTACTAACCGCCAGCTACTCAGTGAGCGTGCTGCGCAACTGGGTTTAAAAGTTGAACTGCTGGACGTACAACCCGATGCTTGGCCGGACAAACCCGCGCCCGCAGACAGTATGTACGTCTGGGACACCCCGCTCTACGAGCCTGTGGTCACAGGGCAGCTAAACCAAGCCAATGCTCAACATGTACTTGAAACGCTGACTCGCGCAGGCCAAGGCTGTTTAGATGGCGTATTTAGCGCGATGATTACGGCACCGGTGCACAAAGGCATCATTAACGATGCAGGCGTGCCTTTCTCTGGCCATACTGAATTTTTGCAAGAGTTAACCCATGCCCCGCAAGTAGTCATGATGCTTGCCACTCACGGTTTACGCGTTGCACTAGTGACCACACACTTGCCATTGCGTGATGTCGCTGATGCCATCACCAGTGAGCGCATCGAGACCATCACACGTATCTTGCACGCCGATTTGCAGCAGAAATTTGCTATCAAAAAGCCAAGAATCTTAGTCTGTGGACTCAATCCACACGCTGGCGAAGATGGTCACTTAGGCCGTGAAGAGTTGGATATTATTCAACCAACTCTAGATCGTTTGCGCGCTGAAGGGATGAACTTAGTTGGCCCACTGCCGGCAGACACATTGTTTACCCCAAAAAACCTCAAGCAGTGCGATGCAGTACTGGCGATGTATCACGACCAAGGCTTACCTGTACTGAAGCACCGTGGTTTTGGCGCAGCAGTCAACATTACCCTTGGTATGCCGATTATTCGCACCTCAGTGGATCATGGTACGGCGCTGGATCTGGCTGGAACCGGTGAGATTGATACCGGCAGCTTACATGTTGCTCTAGAAACAGCCTATCAAATGGCTGCGAGCAAACAGTCTTAAGCTGAACACTATCCCGCCATTTTATGCACATAGAGTGGCGGGATTGATTGGCTAAAACTAATCGCGCTTACGTAAGCGGTACTGCGCAGGCACCTGATCAATGCCTCTGATCGTTACATTCAAGTTCTTCCATAACCCGTCTTTAATGCCATAAACACAACCGTAGATCGACAATTTCTGACCACGATGCCAAGCATTCTGCACAATAGCGGTGTGACTGACATTGGCCACTTGTTCAATCGCATTGAGTTCGCATAAACGATCGACACGCTCTTCTTCTGTGGCCAGCATCGCCAACTCTTCATGATGCTCATAATGCAAGTCTCGAATACCGCGCAACCAAGCATCAGTTAAACCCACTTGTTTGTCTTGCATCGCTGCACGCACGCCACCACAGCCATAGTGTCCAGTGACTAGAATATGTTTGACCTTCAGCACATCCACGGCGTACTGAATAACTGATAAACAGTTCAAATCAGTATGTAAAACCACGTTAGCCACGTTGCGGTGCACAAACAAATCGCCCGGCAACATACCAACGATTTCATTGGCCGGTACTCGCGCATCTGAGCAGCCAATCCACAAGTATTCTGGTTCTTGCTGTTTCGCCAGTTTTTCAAAAAATGAGGGATCCTCTTCTTTGATTGATTCTGCCCAGCGGGCATTATTATCAAACAGCTCTTGTAATTCAGGCATAGGTTCCTCTGCTAGCTCTTGTTACAGATTATAAACATCCGAGGTGGGACAAAACCCAAGCCGGAGCAGTCACATTTTTTTCACGCTTGTTAGTCATCAGAAAACAACGTGCAAGCCATTACCAGCGCATCTTCATGGCCGTCATTAGTTGGATAATAGTCCCGACGTCGACCTATTTCATTGAAGCCAAAACGCTCATACAAACCGTAGGCGGACAGATTAGACGCGCGCACTTCCAAAAAGCACTCAACACAGCCACGCTGATTCGCACGCTGCATTAAATGCTCCAACAACTGTAGCCCTAAACCCTTACCTTGTTGTTCTACGGCAATGGCAATATTAAGCAAATGCGCTTCGTCGACAATCTGACTGATCACACCATGACCGACATGCTGATCGTCCAAATACATCATCCAGCACTCATAGCTGGTTAATGCATCAAGGTACAACGCGTGCGTCCACGGATGCGAGAAGGCATGCTGCTCTAACGCAACAACGCGGTCCAAATCGTCCGCTTGCATCAGTCTAAACTGTACACAGTCAGTCATTAGCAACCTGCCACAGCGAACGTTCTTTGCACATACTGCGCCAAATTTCACGTTTCAGTAATGGCTGCTCTAAGATGCTCTCTAAGCTGGGTAAGCTCCACAGTTGCGCGCCTTCAACAAAAGATTGCACAGAGTATAGATCTGCATCATCAGCACTACTGGCAAAGCGCACGGCTTGTTTGCCTAATAACCAAATACATACAGCCGGCTTACTTTGTAATTCAACGGTTAGCAAATCCCGTACGCAAGCGCGCGCAGCCGCTGCATTTTGCTCATGTACTAAATTGCCTGAATGCAGCATCGGCCAAGTAATGGGCGCGGCTTGGCGCATAAAATCAGGCTGATCAGTAAGACCTGCTGCGCGCAGCATATCTTTGAGCAACTGATAATCCGGATCGCGGCTTTGAAAAGCCTCGCCAGTCGGCAAATCCACCAACAACAAGCAATTATCCGCGCGCAGCAATTGTAAGGCAAAACGTGGAATCGGCTCTGCCTGTACAACTGTAACCGCTGGTATTTCTTGCGCAGCAACTGCCTCAGGAACAACACTAGCAACCACTGCAGGCCTTTGCGCCGTTTGCGTTAAGGCCATTTTATCCCGAATCGAAACCCATGCATCAGCACGCGGAGCAGTCGGAGTAGTTAGAGCAACGGCAACTGTAGGAGCAACTGCCGCAGCAACACGAGGCGCAACAGACGGCTGAGCTACCACGGCAGGTTCTACGGCTGCAGCGACAGCCTTAACACTGTGCCACTCCAGCAAGTAATCACGTGAGACGGCAGCGTTAACTAACTGCTGTCGAGGCAGCCAGACATCTAATTGCATCGCCTGCAACATGGCTTGACGGCGTACCTCTTGGTCATGCAGCAGATTCATCGTGCTGGTCACACACCATCAACTTGGGGGTGCGCGCGAGCAGTTCCCACATGCATCAAGTTCAAGGCATTGAGATAAGCTTTGGCTGAAGCGATCACGATATCGGTATCCGCACCATTGCCATTGACGATACGGCCACCGCGTTCCAAACGCACCGTCACTTCACCTTGCGAGTCGGTACCTTGAGTAATGGCGTTGACTGAGTACAGCTGCAAGGTAGCGCCAGATTTCGCCACTTGCTCAATGGCTTTAAAGGTCGCATCGACAGGACCCGAACCTTGATCATCGGTCGCTACTTCAACACCATCAATATTGAGCACCAAATGCGCATGCGGTACTTCACCGGTTTTACTGGCCACTTCTAAGCTGACTAATTTATACAGTTCTGGTGCTTCTTCATTTAAGGTTTCAGAAACCAGCGCTTGCAAGTCTTCATCGAAAATTTCGTGTTTTTTATCAGCTAAATCTTTAAAGCGCGCAAAGGCTGCGTTGAGTTCTGTTTCGCTAGCTAACTCAATGCCCAACTCTAATAAGCGGCTGCGAAAAGCGCTGCGGCCTGAGTGTTTACCCATAACCATTTTATTGGCATGCCAGCCGACATCTTCTGCAGCCATAATTTCATAGGTTTCGCGGTGTTTAAGCACGCCATCTTGGTGAATCCCAGACTCGTGGGCAAAGGCGTTAGCACCAACAATGGCTTTATTGGGCTGCACAGGGAAACCTGTGATACCTGAAACCATGCGCGAGACGCTGAGGATATGCGGCGTATCAATATTGGTGTGCACGCCTAATAGGTCCTGGCGGGTTTTGATCGCCATGACGATTTCTTCCAGTGCGGCATTACCAGCACGCTCACCTAGACCGTTAATCGTACACTCAACTTGACGTGCCCCAGCCACAACAGCCGCCAAAGAATTGGCTACGGCCAAACCTAAGTCGTTGTGACAGTGCACCGAGAAAATTGCTTTATCAGCGTTGGGTACCCGATTCATCAGTTGCCTGATGAGTTCGGCGTACTCATGAGGAATTGCATAACCGACCGTATCAGGGATATTAATGGTACGCGCACCAGCATCAATCGCGGCCTCTACAATGCGGCAAAGGAAATCAATTTCAGAGCGACCGGCATCTTCACAAGAAAACTCAACATCAGAGCACAGGTTGCGAGCTTTTTTAATTGCACGCACTGCTTGCTCGACGACTTGATCAGGCTGCATGCGCAATTTGTGCTGCATATGAATCGGGCTGGTGGCTATAAAGGTGTGAATACGGCCAGAGTTAGCACCGGCTAAAGCTTCAGCGGCACGCTCAATATCGCCATCCAAGGCACGCGATAAACTACAGATGGTGCTGTCTTGAATGGTGTCAGCAATGGCTTTTACCGCATCAAAATCACCAGGGCTAGCAATCGCAAAACCAGCTTCAATCACATCGACACGCATGCGCTCAAGTGCTTTAGCAATGCGCAGCTTTTCTTCTTTGGTCATCGAAGCGCCAGGGCTTTGCTCACCATCCCGCAAAGTGGTATCAAAAATAATAACGCGATCACTGCTGCTCATTGTCTTCTCCTGAAGGCTGCTGCACGGTTAAGGGCAGTAAAAACTCTAGTCTTGCGTGATTTTTATAGTCACTAAGACATTTGATAAAATTTCTTAGTGACAGATTAATACCCAGCACTGCTCAGGTCTAGCTGCAATTCGTAGTACAACTCTAAGCCCTCCGGCAGCTCACCTAAACACAGCGCAGCAGGTTTATTGATCTGCGATTAGCTGTGCTTGGATAATATCCAAAAGTCGCTGCAATGCGCCTTGGTTACGCTGTAAAACCTGTTGCGCGGCACGGCACATTTTTTCTGTATGTGAGTGGCTGGTCCATAAGCGCGACACTGCTTGCGCCAGCTGCGAACTATCGGCGACTGTTTGCAAACCACCTGCTTCGAGCAATTGCTCGGCAATCTCTAAAAAATTGAAATAATGCAGGCCGGTCAGCGTTGGTTTAGCTAAAGCCACTGGCTCCAACATATTGTGTCCGCCATGCTTAATTAAGCTACCGCCCACCAGTGCGACATCGGCCAGTGCATAGAGAAACATCAACTCCCCCATGGTGTCACCAAGTAATACCTGTTGTTCTGCAGTGACTAACGCACCAGTGGAGCGACGCTGCACGCGCATGCCTTGCTCGATGCATAAGGCATACACAGACTCAAAACGCTCAGGATGGCGTGGCACTAGAATCAATAAAGCTTTAGGAAAGAGCCTGAGTAATTGTTGATGCGCGGCTAAAATCAGAGCGTCTTCACCCTCGTGGGTACTGGCAGCAATCCAAATCGGACGCTGACTGGCCTGCCATTGCTCGCGCAGTGTCTGCGCCTGCTCGGGTAAGCCCTCGGCGACTTGCTGATCATATTTAATCGAACCGGTCACCTTGACCGTTTCGGCTCGTGCTCCCAGTTCAATAAAACGCTGGGCTTCAATTGCACTCTGCACGGCAAGCGCGCTGATCTGCTTGAGCATCGGAGCGACCAGTTTTGGAAAGCGCCCATAGCCGCGCGCCGAACGCTCAGATAAACGGCCATTGGCCAACACCACTGGAATCTTTAAACGCGCACACTGATTAATATGGTTCGGCCACAGCTCGGTTTCCATCACAATGGCTAGACGGGGCTGTAAACGCTTTAAAAAGCGTTTGCTTGCCAAGGGTAAATCGTAAGGCAAATAACAATGCTGTACGCTATCACCAAACATACTTTGAATGCGCTCAGAGCCGGTCGGCGTCATGCAGGTCACAGTAATAGGCAAGTCTGGATACTGTTGCTGTAGCGCTTTAACCACAGGTGCAGCGGCAATGCTTTCACCGACTGACACCGCATGCAGCCAAATACCACCCGGCTTGAACTCAGGCAAAGTTAAAGCAAAGCGCTCGCCAATGCGTTTAGCATAAGCCGGTGCTTTTCTGGAACGCAGCCACAAGCGCACGGCAATCACCGGCACAGCGAGATATAGCAGCAAGGTATATAGAGTTCTATTCATAGCAGCAAAGTTTAGCAAAGGCGCAGCGATAATGCTGCGCTCGGTTATACTGCTCACTTATTTTTTGCGAGAGGCGCTTATGTCACTCACCTTAAACACTGACATTGCCATCATCGGCGGCGGCATTGCCGGGCTCTGGCTCAACGCGCAATTGCGCCAACAGGGCTTTAATACACTGCTGATTGAGCACAACACGCTGGGCGGCGGGCAGTCTGTGAAGTCGCAAGGCATCATTCATGGTGGCGCTAAATATGCGCTGCATGGTGCGCTAACCGGCTCGTCAGAAGCTATTGCCGATATGCCGGAACGCTGGCGTAAAGCGTTACAGGGCGAAGGCGAACTGGATTTACGCGGTGTGCGTTTATTATCTGATGCGCACTACTTATGGTCGCCCGGCTCGATTGCCGGCAATCTGACCAGCTTTTTTGCCAGTAAAGCGATGCGGGGTCGGGTTGATCAAGTCAAAGGTCAACAGCTACCAGCCGCTTTGCAACATAAAGACTTTAAAGGCCGCGTCTATCGCTTGGCCGAGCTGGTGCTAGACGTACCCAGTCTAGTGCAGCGTTTAGCCGACTTGGCTGGCGATAGCCTCTTGTATGCGCAAAAAATCACCCCACGCTACGACAATCAGCAATTAGTTGGCGTGCAAGCGGATGACTACAGCATCAACGCGCAGCGCGTGGTGTTTTGTGCTGGCAGCGGCAACCAAGACTTACTGCAAGCCTTTGCCCTAAGTAAACCAGAACAACAGCTGCGACCCTTACATATGGTTATGGCCAAAGGCCCAGCACTATTACCTTTATATGCACACTGCCTCGGTGGCGGCAGCAAACCACGGATCACAGTGACCACCCATCCTGCAGCCGATGGCCAGTGGGTTTGGTACTTAGGCGGTAATCTTGCCGAAGCTGAAGGCGTGGCACGTTCTGAGCAGCAACAGATTGCAGCGGCACAAGCCGAGGTGGCGCAATTACTGCCTTGGGTGAATCAAGAGGCCACGCAATGGGCGACTTTGCGTGTCGATCGTGCTGAACCCGTTCAATCTGGACTCGCGCGCCCCGATAACGCCTTTGTCACTGAGCAAGGTTCATTACTAGTGGGTTGGCCAACTAAGCTCGCGTTGGCGCCTGATTTTAGCGATCGCATTTGTAAAATTTTAGCGCGCGACGGCATTAAACCCGGCGCGGCACAAAGCTATGCAGACTTACCGCGCCCCGCTGTGGCACAACCTGCTTGGGAGACTTTATTTAATGACCCTGCATGATTTTCATCGTCCACTGGGCAGTACTGGCTTTAATGTTTCACCGCTGGGGTTAGGCACGGTCAAACTTGGTCGTGATCAAGGGGTTAAATACCCCAATGGTTTTACCATCCCTGACGACCAGCAAGCCCTAGCACTGATCAATCAAGCTCGCGACTTGGGGATTAATTTGCTGGATACCGCACCGGCGTATGGTATTAGCGAAGAGCGCCTGGGCTACTTACTGCAAGGTCAGCGCGATGACTGGGTAATTGTTAGCAAGGTCGGCGAAGAGTTTATCGAAGGTGAGTCAGCCTTTGATTTTTCTGCAGCGCACACGCGTTTCTCAGTAGATCGCAGCCTGAAACGTTTGCGTACTGATCATATTGAGTTGGTTTTAGTGCACTCCAATGGCGATGATGTGGCTATTTTGCAACATGAAGAAGTCTACGACACGCTCGCTGCACTTAAGCAGGAAGGCAAAATTGGCGGTTTCGGTTTTTCTGGAAAAACCTCAGAAGGCGGCATACTCGCGCTGGAGCAAGGTGACTGCGCAATGGTCACCTACAACCTTAATGAGCGCGATGAGTTGCCCGTTATCGACTATGCCGGCCAGCACAACAAAGGCATTCTGATTAAGAAAGCCTTAGCCAGTGGGCACGTTTGCTTAGCCAATGGAATTGATCCTGTGCAGGCCAGTTTTGCGATGATCTTTGCTCACGCTGCAGTGGCCAGCGCCATCGTTGGCACCATCACTCCTAAGCACTTACAGAGTAATGTTGAGTGCATCGCTAATATTCTGCATGGTCAAGGCTAAAAACGAAACCGCTGCGCTCGTCCTGCACCGACATTGCAGCGGTCATTTTTCACGCTTTATTTACTTCGGATTTTTTCCACAATGGCTGTGGTTGAACTGTTTTCTACTAAGCCCAACACCCGCACCTCACCGCCATAGGCGTAGACCAACTCGGCTCCAACCACCTGATCAACACCGTAATCACCGCCTTTAACCAAAATATCGGGTTTGAGCAAAGTAATCAGGCTTTCTGGTGTGTCTTCACTGAAGCTCACCACCCAGTCCACAGCACCCAAACCAGCGAGTACTGCCATCCGGCGATCCACTGAGTTAATCGGCCGTCCAGGGCCTTTCAAGCGCGTGACCGAGGCATCACCATTCACCGCCACAATTAAACGGTCGCCTTGCTCGCGGGCTTGCTCTAAATAACTGACATGCCCGGCATGCAAAATATCAAAACAACCGTTAGTAAACACCACTCGTTCGCCTTGCGCACGCGCATCTTCAACGGCAGCTTGTAACTGTTGCAAACTGAGCACACCGCGCTCAGCACCATCTTCGCGCTGTAAAGCACGACGTAACTCAGGTGCACTGATGGTCGCTGTACCGAGTTTACCTACCACAATACCTGCGGCCAGATTGGCTAACGTCATCGCTTGCTCTAGGCTCTCACCAGCTGCTAACGCAGCCGCCATGGTAGAAATCACGGTATCGCCAGCACCGGTAACATCAAAGACTTCGCGCGCACGTGCCGGCAAATGCACCGCTGGAACGCCTTTACGTAACAAGGTCATACCTTGCTCACCACGGGTAATCAGTAACGCTTCCAGCTCCAACTCCTCAAGCATCACAGCACCACGCTGCATTAACTGCGCTTCATCGGCGCAATGCCCAACTACCGCCTCAAACTCAGCTAAGTTTGGAGTTATTAAAGTCGCACCACGGTAAATAGAAAAGTCTGTACCCTTAGGATCGGCTAACACGGCAACACCGCGCTGCTTAGCAAGGCCTAACAAAGCTTGATGATTGAGCAATGTGCCTTTGCCATAATCCGATAAAATCATCACTTTGACGCCATCTAAAACAGCTTCAACCTGGGCCAATAAAGCCTCGGCATCGGTGTTAAAGCGCTCTTCAAAATCCATCCGTAACAATTGCTGCTGACGACTCATAGCGCGCAACTTCACAATGGTGGGCTGGCCACTAATACGCTGAAAATGTGTTTGTACACCCACCGAGTGCAACTGTTCAGTTAAAGCATCAGCCGCTTCATCAGCGCCGGTAACGCCAATCAATTCCACAGGCGCACCTAAAGCGGCAATATTTAACGCAACGTTCGCAGCACCACCGGGGCGGTCTTCAGTACGGGTCACTTTTACCACCGGCACCGGCGCTTCTGGAGAAATACGCGTGGTGCTGCCGTACCAGTAGCGATCCAGCATGACATCACCCACCACCAACACTGGGGCTTGGGCAAACGCTGGTAATGGTGATTTCATAATAGCTTCAACCTTAGATAATTTTTGCCAATCATAACATGCCAAACCTTAAGCAATCAGCGCTACCGCTAACGGCATCAACACAGCAGTCAGCACACCCATGATACTCATCGCTAATGCAGCAAAGGCGCCCGCCTCCTCGCTTTCCTGCAAAGCCCGCGCGGTACCCACAGCATGCGCGACAATACCCAACGCCATACCTTGTGCTGCTGGGCTGTTGATACGAAATACACGCAGCACCTCAACCCCGAGCATGGCACCGAGGACTCCAGTAATCATCACGAATACAGCTGCCAACGAAGCCGCACCACCGATCTCTTCGGCGACTAACATAGCAATAGGCGTGGTGACTGATTTTGGCGCAATAGTTTTTAAAATTAACGTTTCAGCACCAAACATCCAAGCCAAAGCGACACCCAATACGGTGGCAAATAAACCTCCTACGAAAAGAGTAATCAGCGTTGGCCATAAAACTTGACGCACGCGGCGCATATTCAAATATAGAGGCACCGCCAACGCCACAGTGGCTGGACCTAGCATCAGGGTCAGCAGTTGCGCACCTTGCTTATAGTCAGCGTAGTCAATATCCAACACTAGTAGCGTGGCAATCAGTATGACCATGGAGACAAGAACTGGCTGAAAAATCATCCAGCGGGTTTTCTCATAGAGAAATAAAGCGAGTTGATAGACGCCCAAGGTTAAACCAAAGGCAAATAAAGGATGTTCTATCACCGCATCAAGCGCTGCCTGCCATTCTAAATTCATGATTTATCCTTAGCGCGAGCTTGACGATTCACCAATAACTGCATCAACCAACCAATAAATAGCAAAGAGACTAATAAAGAGATGACTAACGCGCCAATAATCGCCCACAAGTCTGCTTTGATATCGCTCATGTGCACAATCACCCCCACTGCAGGCGGCACCAGCAACAGTGGCAAATAGCGTAACACGCTGGTTGCGGCCTCATTGAGCGGCTCATTGACACGACCCTGTAGCAACAAATAAATGAACAGCAGCACCAAACCTATAATTGGTCCTGGCAAGACAGGGAAAAAAAGCACATTCAACGCTGTCCCCACCAACTGAAACACCACCAGCCAACTCAGCCCACGCAGTAACATTGTTTACTCCAGTAATTTGCAAAATAGCGCACAGTATACGGACTCCCAGCCTTTAATATAAACGCGCTTGACCTAGTCCTATAGTTTTAGGATGATCCGAGCAAGGCAAAATAGCCTCATACAAAAACAATAATAATTAGCTTCCTTTAAGGAGGAGCGCATGCATCTAGTACCTGTAGCACAACTTCAAGATTATATTGGTAAAGACTTAGGCCACTCTGACTGGCTCACAATTGATCAAAATCGCATTAATCAATTTGCTGACTGCACAGGTGATCAGCAGTTTATCCATGTTGATCCCGAAAAAGCCAAACTCACACCTTTCGGTAGCACCATTGCCCATGGTTACTTATCGCTCTCACTAATACCAAAACTAAGCGAAGGCATCCTGGTTTTGCCTGAAGGCTTAAAAATGGCTATCAACTACGGAATGGACAGCTTGCGCTTTATCCAACCAGTGCCAGTCAACTCTAAGGTGCGTCTTGCCATGACACTATTGGACGCCACTGAAAAAGCACCTGGGCAGTGGCTGTTGAAAGCACGCGCCACTCTAGAGATTGAAGGTCAAGGCAAGCCTGCGTATGTCGCAGAAACGCTCACTTTGTGTTTTGTCTAATTTTTCTTTAAACGCAAAAAAGACGAAATAACAGTCAATAAAAAGCCCGCATTTAGCGGGCTTTTTATGCGAAGAGCAGCAATCAATTACTTGATTTTGCCTTCTTTGTAGATCACGTGCTTACGCACAACTGGATCAAATTTCTTGATTTCCAGTTTATCAGGCGTAGTACGCTTGTTTTTATCAGTAGTGTAGAAGTGACCAGTACCAGCACTTGACACTAAACGGATTAAATCACGCATGATGTTCCCCTTAAACTTTTAGGCCACGAGCACGAAGCTCGGCCAATACTGTGTCGATTCCGCGCTTATCAATTACGCGCATGCCTTTTGCAGATAAACGTAAACGTACAAAACGGTTTTCGGTTTCTACCCAAAAACGGTGATGCTGCAAGTTTGGCAGGAAACGGCGACGGGTTTTGTTGTTGGCGTGGGAAACTTTATTCCCTGTAACCGGACCCTTACCGGTTACTTGACAAACTCTTGACATATCTCAGCCCTCATAAACCACATGCTCAACCCAGCATGGGTTGGCTGCTTTAAAACGTAATTGGATTCGTAGGTCGTTAAAAACATGATGGTTTTTATAACCTGCATATTATTACCTAGACTTCGCCAAGGAACAACAGCGACACAAAATATATTGCGCCAAACTGGTTCTCTTAGAATCGAGCCGTGCTTTATAGCAGAAAGTAGCCAGCAGAGCAAGAATCGACTGATTTATATTCTGCCAAGCAGCCAGAGCGATTATCACATCCAGCCATTTTCAACCATAGATAACGGCTCACCGTCACCCACGATAAAATGATCCAAGACGCGCACGTCGACCAATGCCAGCGCTTCCTTTAAGCGCTCAGTTAAAATCTTATCAGCCTGACTGGGCTCGGCGACACCACTTGGATGGTTGTGGGTCAAAATCAATGCCGCAGCGTTATTCGCCAGCGCACGCTTGACCACCTGTCGCGGGTAAACACTCGCGCCATCAATGGTGCCATAAAATAATACCTCAAAGGCTAACACCCGATGCTTGGTATCCAAAAACAAACAGGCAAAGACTTCATGCAATTCGTGGCGCAACTTAGCCTTGAGAAAATCACGTACCGCCTGCGGACTTTCTAAAGCCGATTCACGCTGGATGCTGGCGGCTAAATGCCTACGCCCCATTTCGAGCACCGCTTGCAACTGTGAGTATTTCGCCGGACCTAAGCCTAAATGACTGGTAAAGCTGCTTTGATCGGCCTCTAGCAATTGACGCAAACCGCCAAAGGCACTGAGCAGATCTCGCGCCAGCTCCACCGCATTACGACCTTGCACTCCAGTACGTAAGAAAATAGCTAACAATTCCGCATCGGATAACACGTTAGCGCCATACTCCAAAAGGCGCTCACGCGGCCTTTCATTAACCGGCCAACTTTGCATACTCATAGATAAACTCCTTGTCATCTAATGGCGACAGCTGAACCATTCAGCTCAATGTTTTAATAGCACCCCAAAATGTGCGACCCTCTGCCTCTCAACCATCGGCTATGTTATCTTAGACAAGATTTCTAAATTGGCCACTTTCACCTCTTCCATACACTCGAACAACAGGCAGACCCATGCAAAGGCTGTTTCAAAAACGCATCATTGTTGGCATTGGCGGCGGCATTGCAGCCTATAAAAGCGCAGAGTTAGTGCGTCGCTTGCGCGATTTAGGCGCTGAAGTGCATGTGGTGATGACCCGTGGTGCTCGCGAATTTATCACGCCGCTGACGCTACAAGCCTTATCTGGCAATCCTGTGCATGTGGACTTACTCGACCCAAATGCTGAAGCAGCGATGGGCCATATTGAACTGGCACGCTGGGCTGATTTAGTTCTAGTCGCACCCTGCACTGCTGACTTGATGTCACGCCTCGTACAAGGCGCTGCCAATGATCTATTGACGACGCTGATTTTAGCTACGGACGCACCAGTAGCATTGGCCCCGGCGATGAATCAAGCGATGTGGCATGACAGCGCCACCCAAGCCAACGCTGCAACCCTTAGCCAGCGCGGTTTTAAACTGCTCGGCCCAGGCGCCGGCGTACAAGCCTGCGGTGATATTGGCTTAGGTCGCATGCTCGAACCTGATCTTTTAGCGCAAAGCGCGGCAGACCTGTTTACTTACCAAGCGCTGACTGGCAAGCATGTTCTAATCACTGCGGGACCGACTCGCGAAGACATTGATCCGGTCCGTTACATCACCAACCACAGTTCTGGAAAAATGGGTTTTAGCCTTGCCGAAGCGGCCGCTGAAGCAGGCGCACAAGTCACTTTAGTTTGCGGGCCAGTGCATCTACCCACCCCTGATCGCGTGCAGCGCGTTGACGTCAATAGCGCTCGCGACATGCTGGCGGCCTGCGAAGCAGCGATGCCGTGCGATATCTTGATTGCTGCCGCTGCTGTAGCCGATTACCGCCCAGAAATCAGCGCCGAACATAAATTAAAGAAAGATCCAAGCAGCGCTGATGGTTTAACCCTCAAGCTGATTCGTAACCCAGATATTTTGGCAACTTTAGCGCAGCGCGCCGATCGTCCATTTAGCGTTGGCTTTGCCGCAGAAACACAAAACTTGCTGGCATACGCGACACGCAAACTGCACGATAAAAATCTAGACTTGATTGTTGCCAATGATGTCGCCAACAGCGCCATTGGTTTTAACAGTGATGACAACGCCATCACTGTAATTGATCGCCAACAGCAGCAAACTTCATTCGCACAGACCAGCAAAAGTAAAATTGCTCGCCAGTTGATTGCATTTATCGCCACCCACACGAACAAGGTTTAATTATGCGCCGCATCCAAGCTCAAATTCTCGACTCACGCCTTGGCACTGAGTTTCCTTTACCTGAATATGCCACCAAGGGTTCCGCGGGCCTTGATTTGCGCGCCATGCTCAACGAAGACTTGCAGCTAGAGCCAGGTCAAACCGTATTGATTCCAACCGGTCTGGCAATTTACATTGAAGACCCAAGCCTTGCCGCAATGATTTTGCCTCGTTCTGGACTGGGACATAAACACGGTATTGTATTGGGTAATTTAGTAGGCTTAATCGATTCGGACTATCAAGGTCAGTTGCAAATTTCTTGCTGGAACCGTGGTTCAAGCAGCTTCACTATTACGCCTGGTGATCGCATTGCACAACTGGTCTTAGTGCCAGTGATCCAAGCACAATTAGACATCACCGATAACTTTATGGAAAGTGAGCGCGCCGCTGGTGGCTTTGGTCATACAGGCAAATAACTATTCGGCATTCACCCGCAGGTAAAGCTGCCGCAGGAGGCACAATGTCACTCTTCAAGCGTAAAAAAAATAATGAACAAGCTTTAGAGCTGCCAAAAACCATTGAAGACAAAGCAACACAAAGTTTGCGCTACATGCTGCCAAGCTTACTGATTGCTCTTGCCGGCCTACTGGTTGCCAGTGCAGTGATCTGGTTCAGCCAGTCCGCACACAATGCAGAGCAAGCTCAAGAACAAGTTGAGAGCTGGGGCGCAGCCTACACTGCGGCGATTAATCAGCGCCTAGCTTTTATCCAAGCAGACACCCAAAGCGCTGCCAGCAATCCATACTTAGCTTTGGTACTGAAAAGTAACGACCCAGAGCTTAAGCGCTCGACTGAACGCACTTTATTGCACAGAGCCAGCGCCATCGATGCGTTCATCAGCCCTGCAGGTCAGACTGCGCAAGACCATAACCGCAATGCACCGATCAACTTTGCTGCTTTAGATCTATTACAGCGAGCAGAAAGCGGCGCTCAACCACAACCAGAAGCGCTACAAGTAGGTCAGCGCTGGTTGCTTTACAGCGCCACCAAACTCAGCGGTGCCAAGTCAGCAGGTAGTTTATTGATTGCTTATGACGCTGCCTCTGTCTTTAAAGGTTTACCGGTTTTTGCTAACAACCAATTACAGATTACGCTACAGCAACAGTTCCAGAATGCACCATTACAGACGCTCTACAGCCAAGGCAATATGCCGAATAATGGCACCAGCTACAGCTTCAGCACGCAACACCCAAACTGGACTTTAGTGCTAACTACGCCTAGCAGCTTTGCACAGCAATCTTCACTGCTATCCGCATTGCTCATAGCAATCGGTTTGGCAGCACTATTTATAGTCTGTGCTCTGTACTTCATACACATCACCATACAGCGTCAACTGCGTGCAGATGCGCAAACGCTGAGCCTCACTATCCAAGATTGGGCGCACGGAAAAAGTATCAAACCGCTGTCACTGAATATGATTGAACTGCAATCTTTTGCACAAAACCTAACCCACAACGTGCAAGCAACGCCTAGTAAACAAGCTAAAAAAACCGCACCAATTGATAACGATGATTTAACAGCTGGCACAGATGCAACAGCGCTAGCAAATAACACCAAGAACAATATTTTTAATTCATCCCCCACTCTGGACACGGATATTTTGGATATCGATATTTTAGAAGAAGACCTCGACGTATTTGGTTTAGACCAAGCCAGCAACTCGCTGCAACGCACAACTGCTGCATCTGATGTGCCGAGCAGTATTTTCCGCGCTTATGATATTCGTGGCATTGTGGGTCAGACATTAACCACAGATACCGCATATTGGATTGGTCGCGCGGTCGGCTCAGAGAGTATCGCTAACGGCGAGCCTGGCGTAGTTGTGGGCCGTGACGGGCGCTTATCCGGCCCAGACATGGCGCAAGCCTTAATTCAAGGTCTGCTCGACTGTGGCTGTAGCGTGACGGATTTAGGCATGGTGCCAACACCTGTCTTGTATTTCGCCACACACGTGCTTGAAGCGCGCTCTGGTGTGATGGTTACCGGCAGTCATAACCCACCAGACTACAACGGCTTTAAAATTGTCATTGCTGGCGAAACTTTAGCCAATGAGCGTATTACTGCTCTGCACACGCGTATTGTTAACGATGACCTAAGCCATGGCGTTGGTATGCTAGAAAACGTCGAGATGCTCGACACCTATTTAGAACATATTCGTAATGACATCGCCCTCGCCAAACCATTGCGCGTCGTGGTTGACTGCGGCAATGGTGTCGGCGGTGTAATTGGTCCACGCTTACTAGAAGCCTTGGGCTGCACCGTTATTCCATTGTATTGCGAAGTTGACGGCACCTTCCCCAATCACCATCCAGATCCGGGCAAGCCAGAAAACCTCGTAGACTTAATTGCTCGAGTTAAATCTGAACAAGCCGATATCGGTATTGCTTTTGATGGCGATGCTGACCGCCTTGGTGTGGTCACCAACAGCGGTGACATTATCTACCCTGACCGCCTGATGATGCTGTTTGCTAAGGACGTGGTATCACGCAACCCTGGCGCTGATGTGATCTTTGATGTGAAATGCACCCGTCGTTTATCCGCCCTAATCAGCGGCTATGGTGGTCGTCCAATCATGTGGAAAACTGGTCATTCACTGATCAAGGCGAAAATGAAAGAAACTGGCGCTTTGTTAGCTGGTGAAATGAGCGGACATATTTTCTTTAAAGAGCGCTGGTTTGGTTTTGATGACGGTATTTACAGTGCCGCGCGCCTGCTAGAAATCATCAGCTTAGACTCGCGCAATGTTGATCAAGTGTTCTCTGCCTTCCCGGTCAGTCACTCCACACCAGAAATCACCGTTGAAGTCACCGATGAAAACAAGTTTGCAATCATTGAGCGCCTGCAACGTGAAGCTAAATGGGGCGACGCCAGCATCACCACCTTAGATGGCGTACGTGCAGACTATCCAAAAGGCTGGGGATTGGTACGCGCCTCGAACACTACGCCGATGCTAGTGCTACGCTTTGAGGGTGATAGCCCTGAAGATTTAGCGCAGATCCAAGCGTTGTTCCGCGAACAAATCTTAGCTCTAGAACCTGATATCAACTTACCCTTTTAATTAACAGGAGCCTGTTAAACATGACTTTAAACCGCGCTGACGCAGTGCATGTCGCCGAAGTACTTTCCGAGGCGTTGCCGTACATTCGTCGTTTTGTGGGCAAAACTCTCGTGATCAAATACGGCGGCAATGCTATGGAAAGCGAAGAGCTGAAAACCGGCTTTGCTCGCGACATCGTGCTGATGAAAGCGGTTGGTATCAATCCTGTGGTGGTGCACGGTGGCGGCCCACAAATTGCTGACCTACTGAAGCGTCTCAATATTGAAAGCCGCTTCGTAGAAGGCATGCGCGTTACTGATGGACAGACCATGGACGTGGTAGAAATGGTCCTTGGCGGTCAGGTTAATAAAGATATCGTCAACTTGATCAACAGCCACGGTGGCAGTGCAATCGGTTTAACCGGTAAAGATGCACGCTTAATTCGTGCGCGCAAGCTCAAGGTCACCCACCAAGGCGCTGATATGCAACAGCCGGAAATCATTGATATCGGCCAAGTCGGTGAAGTAGAAAGTGTCAATACTGACCTGCTACACATGCTGGTAAAAGGCGACTTTATTCCGGTTATCGCACCCATTGGTGTGGGTCCTAAAGGTGAGTCTTACAATATCAACGCCGACTTAGTGGCAGGCAAAGTGGCAGAAGCGCTGCACGCAGAAAAGCTGATTTTGTTGACCAATATTGCAGGTCTAATGGATAAGCAAGGCAACATCTTAACCGGCCTAAACACCGCGCAAGTGGATGACCTGATTGCTGACGGCACCATTTACGGCGGCATGCTACCGAAGATTCGTTGTGCGCTGGATGCGGTACAAGGTGGGGTCAATAGTGCACACATCATCGACGGCCGAGTGCCCAATGCTGTGTTGCTAGAAATTTTTACCGATAGTGGTGTCGGTACCTTGATTACCGATAACTGATAGCACTGAGCGCAGTAAGTACACCAAGTTGTAACTGATACGCCCGCACTCAAGATGCGGGCGTTATCATTTAACCCTCAACCATTTTAGCCTTCAGCATTGCACATGGCGTTGTATTCATCGGTAAAGAAGAACTTCTCTTCACCAAACGCAGGCACTAAATCGTCAAACCAAGTCGCGTTTTCATCGTATTTAGCGAAGAAGGTTTTCTGCACCCAATCAGGATTACGACCCTGAATAAAGCGCAGTACAAAGACCTTCTCACCGTTGAACTCCATAACACTCTGAATTTCAACTTTACCTGGACCTGCACTCATTGAAGGTCCGCGAGCAGTACGGCCAAGGCCAGAGACTTGCTGCATGGCTTCGCGGTAGATCTCATAAGCGCGCACCAAAGGCACTTCAAAGTAACGCTTAGCACCGGTATCACGCTCAACAAACATGTAGTACGGAATCAAACCAAGACGAACTTGCGTGCGCCACATACGCACCCAAACATCGGCATCATCGTTAATGTGTTGTACCAGTGGCGCTTGCGTACGAATCACCGCACCCGTGGCACGAATGCGACGAATCGCTTCACGCACAATCGGGGTTTCCATCTCACGCCAATGGTTAAAGTGGGCCATAATCGCCACATGCTTGCCAGCTTTGACCAGCTTGGTAAACAGCTTCAGCAAACCTGCTGCGTCATCGTCAGTAACAAAACGCTGCGGCCAAAACGTCAGCGCTTTAGTACCAATACGCACCGTTTGTAAGTGCTCAAGCTCAGGCTGCAACAATGGCTCAAGGTAACTTTCCAGATGACGCGTTTTCATGACCATCGGATCACCACCAGTGATCAACAGATCAGTGATGTTTTTATCTTGACCTAAATAGCGGTGTAGTGATTCTGCTTCATTACTGGCAAAACGCAGTTCTTTATCGCCGACAAACTGCGCCCAGCGGAAACAGAAAGTACAGTAGGTATGACAAACTTGCCCCTGACTGGGGAAGAACAGCACCGTCTCACGGTACTTATGCTGCATCCCGTCTAAAGGTTTACCGTCCAGCATTGGCACGTTCATTTCTTGCTGACCAGCTGGATGCGGATTCAAGCGCGCCTGAATCTCACGGGCAAGCAGAGTGATCTCTGCGCGCGGTAATTCATCACGTAAGGCTTGCGCCATCAAATCATAATCAGCAGGTTCTAGCATGCCGCGCTGTGGGAAGGTCAACTGAAAGATCGGATCATTGGGCACATTATCCCAATCGATCAATTCATCAATCACATACTGGTTCACACGAAACGGCAGCACACTGGCGACCACTCGCATTTCAAAACGCTGCTCTGCGGATAACTTTTGCAGCGGTTCAATTTTATCAAACTGACGGTCGGTATAAACCTGGAACCGTGTATTTTCTGTAAAGCCTTCATCGCTTAGAGGCATTATTTTTATAGATTGAGTCATGGCTACTCTCCACTCGTTGCAGGATCAGCACTACTTAAAGCCTAGAGGCTTATTCTGAGCCCGCTTGTTGGGGGTATTCCCTAAGGGAAAAAGATAGCTACAAATAAGTAGCATTAAGCTACGATTAAGTACGCTAATACACGGCCTAATCGTCATAAAGGGATGAGAAGATCACTTCTCAAGGTGTCGGACTTGGTCCGAAAAGGGGTGGCCGCCTTACTAAAAGTAGGCCAAGACTACGGTATTTTTCAATAACGCTCAATTAATTAATGTGACTTACTTCCCTTCAAGCAATTCAGTTAAGCGCAGTTTGTCCCGAGTAAATGTGGTTTCAAGTCTTTTTCTGCCGTCCATATAGCGTTCGATTTGCCGCTGTAAACGCTGCTCATCCACCATGACCTCTTCAATTTGTTTGAGCAAGTTAGCGGGCACCTGACGGCCGGCGCGCTCTTGGCTGGCCGCCTGTCTTTGCAGGTCGGCCTTCAAACTAGTGGTAGAGAGCAAATTACCGCGAGCAATACTAATCTGCCCGTCAATGTCAGCAATTTTACGATCACGAGCACGGTCAATATCTTCAATGCGGGTGTAAAGCCTTAACAGCTGGCGATCTGATTTTGCTTGCTCTTGATCAGCCTGCATCTTTTTATATTCTTCAGGGGTTGGCGCACGCGGAATCACACGCAACACTCGGCCTTGCTCACTCAGCACTTCATAACCGTTACCGATTAAGTTTGCAGGTATGCCTTGTCGACTAATCACCGTAATACCACGCTCATCGGTATAGCGATAATACTCAACGACCTTATCAGCCGCATAAGATACGCCAGAGGTTAAAATCCCTAGCGCGAGCAAACAATAAACTGGACTGCGTAACCGCATCGCTAAACTCCTTGAAGATATCGGTAACTCATGAAAAGCACATACAATTAAATGCCATAGTCCTCGCGGTAGCGCTCTACTGCTGGCAAATATTGTTTTAATTCAGCGCTTTCTGCTAAATACTCTAACACTTGCTGCAAAGATACAATGCTTATCACTGGCATATTGAAATCACGTTCAACTTCTTGAATCGCCGACAATGCACCCGTACCCCGTTCTTGACGGTCTAAAGCAATTAAAACGCCTGCCGCTTGAGCACCTTGATTATTAATAATGTGCATGACTTCACGTATCGCGGTACCTGCGGTAATCACATCATCAACAATAACCACCTTGCCGGCTAAAGGTGCACCAACGAGCGTGCCACCCTCGCCGTGATCTTTGGCTTCTTTACGATTAAAGCACCAAGGCGTATCACGCTGATGATGCTCAGCTAATGCGACAGCTGTTGTCGCAGCTAAAGGAATACCTTTATAAGCAGGACCAAACACCACATCGTAAGACAAACCGCTATCCACTAAAGCTTGCGCGTAAAAACGACCTAACTTAGCTAGAGCTAAACCAGAGTCAAATAATCCCGCATTAAAGAAATAAGGACTTACTCGCCCTGACTTCAAGGTAAACTCGCCAAAGCGCAAAACACCACGCTCCAGTGCGAATTTAATAAACTCTCGTTGATATGCTTGCATAAAGGGGTCCTTAGCGCGTTTGACTTAGCCAATTTAAAGTACGTTCGGTATGATACACAAAGAATTTTTCTAGGGGCTATCCATGCGTGTTATTAGTATAAATGTGAACGGGATTCACAGCGCTATTGAACAGGGCCTATTTGATTGGTTAGCGGCCCAAAATGCTGATGTTATTTGCCTACAAGACACCCGTGCCAGCGCTTACGAAATGGAAGCGCCAGAGGTACAACTATACGGCTACTTCTGCTACGCCTGCGACGCCGAGCAACCAGAGCAAGGCGGCGTAGCAATTTACACGCGTATTCAGCCAAAAGCCATTATAACCAGCCTCGGTTTTGAATCTTCAGATCGTTATGGCCGCTACATTCAAGCCGACTTTGATAAGGTGAGCATTGCCAGCGTGCTGATGCCGTCTGGGCATAAAGACGATGCCGAACTTAACCAAAAGTTTAAATTGATGGATGATTTGGCGCGCTATCTGGATAAACAACGTCGCAAACGCCGTGACTACATCTATTGCGCGTCGCTGTACATCGCTCACAATAAACTTGATGTTAAGCACTGGCGCGACTGCCAACAAGATGCAGGATTTTTATCACCTGAACGTAACTGGATGGATGAAATTATCGGCACTATGGGTTATGTCGATGCGTTACGTGAAGTCAATCGCGAAGGCGAACTGTACAGTTGGTGGGCAGATAGTGAACAAGCAGAGTTGCTCAATCTTGGCTGGCGTTTTGATTACCAGTTGCTGACTCAAGGAATGCGTCGCACCGTGCGTAGCGCCAAGCTATCAAGACAGCCGCGCTTTTCACAGCATGCGCCGTTTAGCGTTGATTATGATTGGGTGCTCAGCGTTTAGATTCAGAATGAATAACACAGGCATTCTTCTCCTGTGTTATTCAAACCTGAAACCGTCAGTCGTTTGCTACTTAATAAAACGAATGGTCATCGGATAACGGTAAGCCACACCATCATTGGCTTTTACACCGGCAATAATAGTAAAAATCAGCCAAACCAGAACAAGCACCGGAAACAGCAAAGCGCCAATAACAACAAACATCAGCATAAAGCACACCATTGCTGCAATCGCGATAGTGATCTGAAAGTTAACCGCTTCCTTACCGTTTTTCTCAACGAACGGATCAACATCTTTTTTCAACTGCCAAACCAATAGCGGTCCAACAATACTGCCGAACGGGATAATAAAACCTGCCAAAGCTGCTAAATGAGCAAACATCGCCCATTGCTTAGCTTCGGCGTTTGGTCCCTGTACTGGAACGTTAACTTGCTCATCCATCATCACTCTCCTTGCACTATTATTATTTTTTAATTGTCTTGCAGTGCCGCTTGCTGCAACGCAAACAGTTCACGCACACCTTTATCAGCCAAGGCTAACATGGCATTTAATTGCTCTGAGCCAAAGGGCGCGCCTTCAGCAGTACCTTGTATTTCGATAAAACCACCCGCGTCAGTCATCACCACGTTTAGATCTGTCTCGGCCGTTGAATCTTCTGGGTAATCTAAATCTAGCACAGGCACATCTTTATAAATGCCAACCGATACGGCAGCAATCATTTGCTTGAGTGGTGAGCCATTTTTGAGCATTTTGCGCTCTTTCATGACCTCTAAAGCATCCACTAGAGCAACCATCGCACCGGTGATTGAGGCCGTACGCGTACCACCGTCTGCTTGGATTACATCGCAGTCAACATACAGAGTGTTTTCGCCAAGCTTAGTCATATCCAGCGCAGCGCGCAGTGAACGACCAATCAAACGTTGAATTTCTAAAGTGCGTCCGCCTTGCTTACCGCTGCTGGCCTCGCGGCGCGTGCGATCGCCGGTGGCGCGTGGCAGCATGCCGTATTCAGCAGTTAACCAACCTTGTCCTTGGCCCTTTAAAAAACGCGGCACACCATTTTCCACGCTGACCGTACAAATCACTTTGGTATTGCCAAACTCAACCAACACTGAGCCTTCAGCATGGCAAGTAAAGTTACGGGTGATACGCACAGCACGTAGTTGATCGAGTTCGCGGCCACTAGGACGAGTCATTGAAAATTCCTGTCAGTAAAATTGAATAAAGCATTATAGGGGTAGAAACCCATAACTTCTGCATTGTAAGCACAAGCGGGTTAAATATTCGCTACAATCAACGCATTATTTACGCCGCTTATTTTGGAGAATCCTATGGTTCACAGCATGACAGCATTTGCTCGTGTCGAACACAACAGCTCTTTCGGCACGCTCAGCTGGGAGCTTCGCTCGGTCAACCATCGGTATTTAGAGCCGCATTTGCGCCTACCCGACAGCCTACGCGGGGTCGAAGGCACAGTGCGCGAAGCACTGCGTAACGGTTTGTCACGTGGCAAGGTTGAGTGCACCCTAAAACTCACCGAGTCAGCCAGCGAGCAGAGTTTGCAAGTCAACCAAGCGCGCGCGCAGCAATTGATTGAAGCCGCGCAACAGATCGCCGCAGGCATCAAGCAACCGGCCGCCATCAATCCTCTGGAAGTCCTAGCCTGGCCAGGCGTGCTGAGCACTCAATCCATCGATGGCCAAGCGCTCAATAGCGCCGCAGTTGAACTCTTTACCAGCGCTCTGCAGCAACTCAAAGAAAGCCGCGCTCGCGAAGGTGCAGACCTCGCCCGTTTAATCAGCGAGCGTCTCGACACCATCCAAACTGAAGTCAGCGTGCTGCGCGAACTGGTGCCGCAAATGTTGGAACTGCAGCGCCAGAAAATCCTTACCCGTTGCCAAGAAATGCAAGTTGAAATCGATCCGCAGCGTCTCGAACAAGAGCTCGTGCTACTGGCGCAGAAAAGCGATGTCGCCGAAGAACTCGATCGCCTCGCCACTCATATCAGCGAAGTACACCGCGTCCTCAAAGCTGGCGGCGCAATCGGTCGACGCTTAGATTTTCTCATGCAAGAGCTCAACCGCGAAGCCAACACCCTCGGCTCAAAAGCGATTGACCCACGCTCGACGCAAGCGGCAGTGAATATTAAGGTTTTAATCGAACAAATGAGGGAGCAAGTCCAGAACATCGAATAATGGTTTAGTACTGCTGAACGATGTGATTAAGCCCTGAGATTTCAGGGCTTTTTATTGAATTTCTAAATGTACTGAGCTTTAGGTATTATCTGGCGCACATTTTCTGCTTCTTGCTCATAAGCTTTATTACGCACATCCCACAACTCCACAGCATGCTGAATATTCAACCAAAACTCTGGGGTGTTACTCAATGCAGCTGCTAGTTTTATTGCCATAGGCGCAGTCAGCGTGCCTTTATCGTGCACAATCCGACTCAAACTATTTCTATGCACACCCATCGCATCAGCCAACTCACTGATCTCAATATTCATTGGCTCGAGAAACTCAGTCACAAGCATTTGCCCAACTGTTATGGGACGACGTTTAGTATTTCTCATTATTTTAGCCTCCACTAGCCCCTGTATACATGAGGGTCTAGGTAAGTATCTTGTGCGGTACCGGCAGTCCAACGAAAAATAAGCCGATACTGCTTATTTACCCTAATAGAACACCACCCAGACAAATTGCCTTGAAGGTGTTCAAAACGATTACCTGGCGGGACTCGCAGATCCAACTCCTGCGTTGCAGCATCAAGTATCTGCAACTTTCTATAGAGAGCTGCCGCAATCCTACTCGGTATCCTTTTATGGCTTCGATCTTCTTCATAGAAGCTTTCAAGCCACACATCCCTGAATTCAATAGCCATAGCTACCTGCATAACATCCTGTTTGCTTTAAATCATTCTATGCACAACATCATTGTGCGTCAAATA
>Ga0209075_1000937_pt1 | contig 28020 bp, 21 predicted proteins | sample Stecom2011_FD_187523 | JGI IMG/M metagenome (GOLD analysis project Ga0209075, IMG submission 187523) | Agricultural soil microbial communities from Utah to study Nitrogen management - Steer compost 2011 (SPAdes) (version 2) | ecosystem: Environmental > Terrestrial > Soil > Agricultural land...
GAGAAACTAAGAAAGAAGAATAGAAAAGTCTTAATCTACTTCAAATTCAGATTTAGACTTTTCTTCTTCGTTTTCTTTTTTCCATTGTTCAATCTTACGTTGCAATGCATTCTTTTTCTTTTTCTTCTGTTCAGGATCTAAATCATCCTCAGGATCTCCTTTTCCGAAGTCCATGATTACTTTTTCTTCTTGTTTAACATCAGACTTTAACGCATTGATGCTTGTATCTTTTTTATTGATGCCAAACCCTGTTTTTAAAGCACTTTTGAAATCATCCTTTGCTTGATCACGTTGCTCTTCTTTTACTGCTTTTTTTGCTTCTTTATCCCAAGCGAATAATGGACGATCTATTGTTCCATACATTTTAAGGAAGATTCTAAACCCTGTTCCATCATCTACAACATCCCCAAATTGAGAGTTTTGTGATCCTTTTATCTCTCTAAATCTGAAATCAAATGAATAATCTATTTCATTATTGAAAGAATGGGTTCCTTCTAAATTTACATCCAAAGCATTTGATTGAATGGTCATTTTTGGAATAATAATTACTCCATTTTTTAGGATAAACTCATTTTCAAATGAATCAAATTTTAGATTCAAAAGTTTACTTTCAAAATCATTTATTTTGGCTTTTGAAATCAATAATTTAGCACCAGAACTGCGAAGGTTACTCGTAATGTCTTTAAATGTTTGAACGTTAATTAGCGCCCCATCTGTTATGCGCACCCGTGCGCGCACATCAAACTCCTCTTTGATGATTTTCTCATTATATAAATCAAAAGGACCTTTGAAGTCTAAAAAAACTGACGCTTGTCCTTGAATATTATCAGAGGTGATTACTGTTTGATCGAAGTTATTCCATTCTTTGAACAAAGATTTAAAACCAACTGCATTTGAATTTAATGTTGTTTCAATCATCAAATACATTGGCCGTTCTTCTGTGATTTTTAGTTTTCCTTTCACCTGTGTTCCTGCACTTACTCCTTCTATTACTGGGAAACTCAACTGATGTTTACCAAAATCCATTCTCCCATTTATATCCGAATAAGTATGGTTGCTGTATTCAACTTTTTTTAGCGCTAGAACAAGACTCCCGTTAATGTTATCTGGAAGGATCCAAGCTTTTGTCTTGTTTGTTTGCCCATTAGTTGTTGAAAGATCATCGAGATAAAGCGCATCACTATTCACACTTGCATCCACGGTTAAGTTACCAGACCCATTAAAATAATCTGCCAAATGATTAAACTCACCATCTAAAACAAGAGATGAATTATTTAAAGCAACTGATAAATCGGTTATTCCTGCATATTGATTGCGGATTGTAATATTTCCGTTTTTAATGCTCAACTTTCGCTCATCATTAGAGAGTTGTGCCGTTATATTATTTAAACCTAATGTAGCACGTAAGTCATAAATGGTGATGTCTTTTTGATTGAATTTCGGATGATTAAACCTCACATCAAAATGTCCTTTCATTTCAATATTCCCTGACAAATGCTGCATAGAAAAAGGGCCAAATAAACGGTGAATTGCTTTTAAATCTAGTGTTCCATCAGCTTTACCCGTTAGGCGAGGTTTGTCAAAGTCACGAACAATCAATTGTCCATCAAAGTCTTCATTAAGCGTGTGGAACTTTATAGTAGATAAAGAAAGCTCTTCTATTCCTCCTATCACACCATTTGAATAACGTCCTTTAACGTTGATTTGGGACAATGCAAATCCTTTATCTGATAAACTCCCATTGATGATGTCAAAATTAGCATCAATGGCAGGAGAGGCTGTTTTTTCATTTGAACCTTTTATAAATAATTCAAAGTTTACACGTCCTTTCCCGTTGATGTTTTCTACAACGTTGAGTTCTTTAATGGTGAAGTTTTTGGCGACATCTGTTAAATCCAGGTTTTTAGCTCCAATATAAAAATCTAAACTGTCATTACTGACCTTTCCTTTAATTAAAAAAGGCAATTTGTTGATTGATAGATCAGCAGATTTTATTTCAAAAATATTATTGATTTGATCCATTTGAATCTTAATATCACACTTCGCATTTTGATTTTCGATTAATGTAAATGACTTAGAACGGATTGATTTAACCTTGAAATTTGTCTTTGCATCTAAAACGAATTGTTTTTCATTGAACGATCCTTGTAATTGAAGGTCCTTGAAAAATCCAGAATAAAATTGTTGAGTAGACTCGTTTGAATAAGTGAAATCTGTCTCCGTCAGGTTGATGTTTTTCAAATTGAATTCAAAAGGTGTGGTCGCTTTATCTCCACTTGGTTTAAGAAAGTCGTAGTTTACTCTTCCGTCCTCTAAAATTTTTAAATTTAACTTGGCATTTTTAATATCAATACGGTGAACATTATATTTTTTCCTAAAAAAATCAGCGGGATTAAATCTCAGTTCAATTTTTTGCGCATAAATTGCTGTATCTATAGTTTGAAGCGTATCGAATTTACTATGGACAAGCACATCTTCAAAAGAAAGTGTTAAATCAGGGAATGTTTTCCAAAGACCAACATCAATATATCCAATGTGAACACGTTTATTTAAATACTTATTTGCTTCTTCTAAAGCATACGCTTTGATATCATCTTTAAACACGAGAAGTAAAGCACTAATTAAAAGCATAAGTGAAACAACAATACCGGTTGTCCATTTTAATACTGTAAAAGCTTTTCTCCAATTCATACAACAAAAATAAGGGCTATTTTATTCACTTCTGACTTAATGTAGTTTACTTATTAACGTGAAATGTTTTAAAAAGGTACATAAACACAGGAATGAGTATTCTTGGGCTATCTAACTACTGAATAAACCCATTCGAAAACCTTCTCTATCTTCAATTCTCATTACCCCTTCCTCCATCTATTTTAATAGGGAAAACCCTTGGAGTTTTTGGATTAAATTTTTTTACTTTTGTTATAAACTATAAATAAACTATAAATAAACTACTTATGAAACGATTTGCATATATATTGTTTTCTTCCGCCTTATTATTCTCATGTGGATCTAATGAAAACACAGCGGTTGATAAAGAAGGTAACACAGTGACTTCAACCTTTTCAAAGAAAATTAATTTACCACTTAATCCGTGTGATTACATTTCACGAGAAATGGTGATGGCTCATTTCGATGTTGCAGAATCAAAATTAGAACTAAATGAAGATTTTACAGACTTTACGAGTCCATATGCCAAATGCGGTTTTAAATGGGAAAAATCTAATTTTGAAGAATTGAGTAAGATTCATCAAGACGCCATGATGGATTATATGATGCATGGGATTGAAAAGAGAGAAGGGCCTAAGCCTAAACTGTCTGACATCACTAAGCTAGAGTCACCATACGGGACTATTTTAGTGGGTAATTTTAAGCAGTACGATGATATGCAGAAAGCATTGAATGGTTTTAGTCAAAGTCACCATGTACCTACAAAAGAAGAAATGGCTGCTCTAAATAAGGAGATTGATAAGCAGTTCGCCGAGAAAGGGATGGATGACAACGCAAAAAAAATAGGTAAAAGCTTAACTGGTGGAATAGCGGGTGGACTAAAGTTTACGAAAATTGACGGAATAGGTGATCAAGCGTTTTTTGACCATTTGAACAGATCTCTTGATGTGCGTTTCGGTACCTTTACCTTTAAAGTTTATATCGACTCAGAACTTAGCTTTGAAGAGAATGTTGAAATCGCAAAACAAATAGCACAAGCGGTTTGGGATAAACTATAAGAAGAAGGCTTTGTTTAGTGCGAAATTTGGGTTTTTTGTACAACTGATATAAGCGATAATTCTTCTCATAATAGCAAGTCATAAGTAGTATTTTATTAAATACTATTGATTATTTTGTAAGGAAAGCTTCCTTTAAGAGGCCTTATCTCTATATTTAACAATATATTTGCATCAAAATAATAAATTATGAGCTTAGTTACAGTTGGAAGTGTCGCATTTGATGCTATTGAAACACCTTTTGGGAAAACAGATAAAATAATCGGAGGAGCAGGAACATACATTGTACTTTCTTCGTCTTACTTTGTTAAAGATCAAAATATCGTAGCTGTTGTTGGAGATGACTTTCCACAAGAGATGATTGATAAGTTGAGTAATAGAGGTGTGAACCTTGAAGGACTGCAAATTAAAGAAGGTGAGAAATCATTCTTTTGGTCTGGAAAGTATAACAATGACATGAATTCAAGAGATACTTTGATAACAGAACTTAATGTTTTAGAGCATTTTGATCCAATTATCCCAGAGTCTTACCAAGATTGTGACTATTTGATGTTAGGAAATTTAAGTCCTGACGTTCAGTTGAAAGTTATCAAACGTTTGAAAAACCGTCCGAAACTTGTTGCAATGGATACCATGAATTTTTGGATGGATATTGCAATGGATGATCTTAAAAAAGCAATGAAAGAAGTTGATATCCTCATCATCAACGATGAAGAAGCGCGTCAACTTTCAGGTGAATATTCTTTGGTCAAAGCAGCGAAAAAAATCCGTGAGATGGGACCAAAATACCTGATTATTAAAAAAGGTGAACATGGAGCATTACTGTTCCACGGATCTCATGCGTTTTTTGCACCAGCATTACCATTAGAAGATGTTTTTGACCCAACAGGAGCTGGAGATACTTTCGCAGGTGGATTTATGGGATACCTTGCATCTACAGATGATATTTCATTCGAAAACATGAAAAGAGGAATTATTGCAGGTTCTGCAATGGCGTCTTTCTGTGTTGAAAAATTTGGAACTGAGCGATTAGAAAACTTATCTAAAAATGAAATCGAAGACCGTATTCAAGAGTTTGTACAATTGACAAACTTCGATATGGTTCAGCCTGTTTAATGCTTATTACTATGGAGAAAAGAGAATTTATTGATGCCTTAAAAGAGCTAACAGAAAAAGAAGATGTTCTTAGTGTTGGAAAAGAGATAAATGAATTGCGAACGCAATTTGAAGATTACCTTATCGAAGCAACCAGACAATTTCAGATTGCTGAATTAGAGGCCAAAGATAAAAACGAAGAATTTACTGAAACAGATTGGATTACTCCGCTCAAAGAAGAATTCTACGAAGTTTTTTCTCCATATAAAGAAAAGCGCAAAGCAATTATTGATGCCAAACGCGAAGCACAAGAAGAAAACCTTAAAAAGAAACGAGGATTAATCAACCAATTAAAAGCGGTAATCTCTGAAGAAGAAAACATTGGCGCTGCTTTTTCTGCCCACAAAGAAATCAATGAAAAGTGGAAGAATATTGGTGATATTCCAAGGGAAATAAGAAGTGATATTCAACAAGAATATAGCCGTTTGTTAGAGCAGTTCTTCTATAATATGAATATCTATAAAGAAATCAAAGACTATGATTTCAAGAAAAATTACGAAGCAAAGAAGGCACTTGTTGAGCAACTGAAAGCGCTGAGTAAAATAGATAAGGTGAAAGAAGTTGAAGCGGCAATTAAAAAGCTTCAAAATGAATGGGAAGACATTGGTCCAACGAAGCAAGAGCAATGGGAGGAATTAAAAAATGAATATTGGTCAACAGTAAATACAATTTACGATCGCATTCGTACCTTCTATGATGAGCGCCGTGAGAAAATGCAGGAAAATATCGTTAAAAAGAAAGCACTCATTCAAAAAATTGAAGATGTACTTGCTAAAGATAGAGAAGCTGTAAAATCATGGACTAATCAAACAAAAGAAGTTCTAGCACTTCAAAAAGAGTGGAAAACGATTGGATTTGGTCCAAAAAAAGAAAATGATGAGGTTTGGAAGACTTTCCGTGGGCTTTGTGATGAATTTTTTACGCTAAAAAGTGATTTCTTTAAAGATGCTCAACAAGAATTTGATAAAATTGCAGAAAAGAAAAGAGAATTAATCACCAAGGCAAATAAATTAAAAGAAAATACAGACTGGGGACCAGCAACAAAAGCCATCATTGATCTTCAAAAAGATTGGAAGAGAGCGGGAAATGCTGGACAAAAACACGAACAAGCTTTATGGAAGGAGTTTCGTGCAGCTTGCGATCATTTCTTTGAAACAAAACAAGCTCATTTTGATGAGAAGGACAAAGCTTTTGAGGATAATTTAAAGGAAAAAGAAGCCTTGATTGAGGAGCTTTCCGCATTCAAACTTCCTAAGGGTAAAAATGAAGCCATTGATGCACTACATGAATTCTCTAATCGCTTTTCTAATATTGGGTTTGTGCCAGCAAAAAAGAAAGACGAAGTTTTCAATGCCTATAAAAAAGCAATAGATAAACATTATGAATCTCTCGACTTAAAAGGAGAAGAAAAAGAGAAGATTATGTTTAAAGCGCGGATCAATACATTAAAAGCAAGTGGTAATTCCGCTGAATTATTTGAAAAAGAAAAGCAAATTATTCGCAATGAAATGAACACTATCAAACAGGACATTATCCAGTTTGAAAACAACCTTGGTTTCTTTGCGAACTCAAAAGGAGCAAACGCATTAAAAGAACAAGTAGAAAACAATATCAAAGCAGAGCACGATAAGCTATTAGCGCTTAAAGCAAAGCTTAAAATGATTCCAAATGAATAAGATTTATAATACCTGGATTTTTATAATCTCACTGCTGACTTTGCCTTTTGCTTTTGCAGTTGGATTGAATGAAGTCTTTGGTATTTTTGGGATGAAAATTCATGGAGATAGATTCGAATACAAAGAACTTGTTTTTGGTATTTCTGCAGGACTAATTTTTTTACTGGGCGCAATGCGCTCTTCAAGAAAATGGTCTGGAATTAGAGTTGTAAATCAAATTGATCGTTTCCACTTCAATACGGTAATTAGTCAAGAACGAAAACAAAGGGTGATTTTGAATAACAGCATCGAAATTCTTGGGTTTTTCTTAATAGGATTAGTATTTGTTATCTTCTCAAAAGATGCTGTTTTTATCTCTTTAATTTTCCTCATCTTTATTGTGGATTCAGTAATCAATACCTTACGTGGAATAATCGGTAAGAAATACCGTGTAGGAATGACAAAAAAGGCCATTGTTTCTGTCGATAGAGAAGTAATTGCTATTTATTTTAAAGGATTAAAACGCATTACAATTCAAAAGGACTTACTGTTTTTTGAATACACTAATGATTTAGTACTGAGCTTTTCGTTAAGCGATATTCCGCCAGAAAAGCAAGAGGAGTTTATGCATTTACTGCGTAAAAATGTCGATGAAACCAAAGTTTATTTTTCCGGATTTGAGGCAGAATAAATTTCATGAGTCTCTAATTATAATAAAGAAGATAAAACACCATACAGTGGGATTTCTTATTTTCGATTAACCCAAGTTGACTTTGATGGAAAAACGACAACTTATGGACCTTTATCTGTGAATAGACGCCAAGAGCAATCATTTGTTTTAGAACCTAATCCTACCGATGGTGTTTGATGCTGTCTAGCGCTATTGACTTCGGATTGATTTCTGGAGCGTATTTCATTAGAATAATTCAAAAAAGCCGAGCAAACACAGCCATGATATAGTTTGTGAGATAAATTATACTCATTTTTTGAAAAATTAGGGTTCTAAATGTTCTTTTATGCCCATACTTGACCGTTTTATTCCCATATTTGTACTTTAAATTTTTAAGCAGATTATGGATTTTTGGATTAAAGCCGCACAACTTATTCTTTCATTAGCGATTCTTATTACGGTACACGAGTTTGGACATTACCTTGCCGCTCGGGCGTTTAAAATTAGAGTTGAAAAATTCTACCTTTTCTTTGATCCTTGGTTCTCTTTATTAAAAAAGAAAATCGGAGATACTGAATGGGGAATTGGTTGGCTTCCATTAGGCGGTTATGTGAAAATTGCTGGAATGGTTGATGAATCTATGGATAAAGAGCAAATGGCTCAAGCTCCAAAAGAAGATGAATTCCGTTCAAAGCCAGCTTGGCAACGTTTAATTGTGATGGTTGCTGGAGTAGTAGTCAACATTATCGTTGGATTCTTTATTTACATCTTGGTTGTTGCTGCTTGGGGTGATGATGTGGTGAGTAATGATTCTCTCAAATACGGAGTGGCTGTCAACAAGAATTTTGCAGAACTGAATTTGGGTGTTGAAGATGGAGATTTGATTACCGCTGTAAATGGTGAGAAAGTTGAAAATGCTAATCTGGTAAATCTTCAAATATTCCTTCGAGGTTACAGAGAATTAGAAGTTCAAAAACCTTCTGGAGAAAAGAAAACAGTTGTTTTAGAAAAAGATATTGATGATTGGATGTGGGAAAATGATGCTGTAATGGCATTCACTCCTAGAATGCCAACTATTGTGGATTCTGTAATGGGAAACAGACACGCCGCTAAAGTTGGATTAACAAAAGGAGATAGCATTGTAAGCATAAATGGAGTTTCAACACCCTTTTTCCATGATTTACAAGGTGAATTGGCAAAGCAAGAAGGTGATTCAACCCTTGCTACAGTTGGACTTTACCGCAATGGAGAATACATTGAATTAAACACCTTTACAAATGCCGATAAAACAATTGGATTCCAACCTCAATTTCCAACTTGGCTGAAATCTACCCACAGAGATTATACTTTTGGTGAATCTATTGAGAGAGGTTTTCAAAAAGCGGGGTGGACAATGCACGACTATGCGGCACAACTTCCTTTGATTTTCACCTCAAAAGGAGCCAAAAGTGTTGGTGGTTTTGGAGCAATTGGAAACTTATTTCCAGCAACTTGGGATTGGCAAATTTTCTGGACCAATACTGCATTTATTTCATTGGTCTTGGCGATTATGAACATTCTACCAATTCCAGCATTGGACGGTGGACATATCGTATTCTTGCTTTATGAAATGATCACAGGGAAAGAAGCCCCACAAAAAGTGTTGGAATATGCTCAGTTAATTGGATTCTTACTGTTGATTTCACTGTTTATCTATGCCAATGGAAATGATGTTTACCGGGCTTTCTTTGAGTAGGTGATTGGTTGTAGTTGTTTTAAGAAATACTGTAATTTGTTTATTGTTCTCTAAGGTTTGATAAATAAACTTTCAATACTCAAATTGTTTCATCTAAAAATTATAGTAGTTCAACTATAGGAAATTAATATTGGTATCATTTCTCATTTTTTTGAATTATCTAATATTTATACTAAAAACTCACATTAAAACCTTATTTTTGGATACTAAAATTTAAGAAATAATGAAAATAATAACACTTTTGACAAGCTTTATTTTTACTGTTGGATTTTTGTTTGCGCAAGAAATCACTGTAAAATATGAAATCACTATGAAATCTGATGATCCAGATGTTCAATCTCAATTGGCAATGATGCAGGGTTCTACCCTTCAAGTTTTTTCCAAAGGAAATAAATCACGTACTGAAATGAGTATGGGTGGTCTGATGGTAACAACTACAATTCTTGATGGTGATAAAAAGAAAGGTGTTTTACTTATGGATGGAATGCTTGGAAAACAAGCTGCAACTTTTGATGAAGACATGTATAATGAGGATAAAGATGCAGACAATGATTTTGAAATAGAACTTGTTAATGAAACTAAAGTAATTCTTGGATACACTTGTAAAAAAGCAATTATTTATACTGAAGAAGATATAGAGCTTATTTATTGGTATACTGAAGAAGTTGATCCTGATGAGAACTCTTTAAGTAAATATGTGAAGAAGGAAGTACCAGGGTTTGCGCTTGAGTTTTCTATTCAACAACCACAAATGACAATGGTATTTCTTGCAACTGAATTTAAGGAGAAAGTAAAAGAAACCAAGGGAATGTTTGATATAATTATTCCAGAAGGGTATACTGAAAAATCATTTGAAGAAATGAGCAGTATGTCAGGTCAATAATATAAACCTAAAAACGATTGAGCAAATAATCGTTTTTTTATTTTAAAATAATATGAATATTAAAGCATTTTTAATTGGAGCTATGGTGTTATTTTCTGTAATATCATTTGCACAAAACACAAAAGGAATAGTCAAATATGATGTATATATTTCTTCAGATGACCCAGCAATGTCAGGTTATATAGATCAAATGGACAATAGTCTTTTAGAAGTCTATTTCTCGGGAGATAAACTACGTACTAATTTCTTCATGGGAGAAATGATGACTACGATGACGATCTCAATTAAAGATCGAGATACCACAGTTGTACTTCTAGATGGTATGATGGGTAAAATAGCCATGAAAGTTACTGAAAACGACCTGGATGATGAACGCCGTATGGCCATGGAGAAGAAAGAAGTTGAACTCATTGATGGTGAAACCAAAGAAGTGATGGGATACACTTGTAAGAAAGCTATTATAACTGGTGCAGATGATCAAGAGTCTGTTGTTTGGTACACGGAGGAAATCGTTCCATCTTACCGAGAAGGTGAATATTTACATGAGAAAATCCCTGGTTTACCATTAGAAATGTATTCTAACAGAGGTAAAATGAACTTTAAAATAGTTGCATTTGAATTCAAAGCAAAACTAAAGAAGGAAGATGAAATTTTTAGTCTTGAAGTACCGGAAGGGTTTACTGTTAAGACAGTAGAAGAAATGAAAAAATTCGGCAGATAATAATTTCTTTTATTAATTTATGCTTAGAATCCTTGCTGTCCTTTCTCTAATTTTATTTTTTGCTTTGCTGAGCTGTAAGAATATTGTTAAAAAGTACGATAATTACGTACATAAATCATATCAACGAAATGATTTTGTCAGTCAAACGGTTCAACTTGATAAGCATGAAGTATTCTTCTATGACAATAAGCGGGAAAATGCTCCCGTTTTATTGTTTATCCATGGATTTGGCGGAGATGGGAAAATTTCATGGAAGGATCAGGCCTTAAAATTTGGCGATGATTACCGTGTAATTATTCCAGATATTCTATGGTTTGGAAACAGTAAGAGCGAAGAATCTCCACAGCTTCAAACTCAAATTGATGCAATAAGCAGCCTAATTTCCCATCTTTCTATTGCGGAAGTCCATTTGGTTGGAATTTCTTATGGTGGATTTATTAGTTTAGGAATAGCACAACAGCATCAAGAAAAACTAGCAACTCTGACCATAGTAGATTCTCCAGGGGTACATTTTACAGATGAGGAACTTCAAGCTTTTTGTGATAAAATTGGTGTAGCAAACGTTGCGGATGCTTTTCTTCCCCAAAACAGTGAAGAAGTTAAAAGAATGTTGAATTTTGCTTTTGGAAAAGCACCTAGACTTCCTTCTGGCATTAGAGAGCAAACCATAGGTATTTATCTTTCAAAAAACCCAAAAGAACAGCGTAAAATGTTAGAAGATCTTCCTGAAAATCGCATGAAATTTAAGGAGCTAGCAATCAATATTCCTGTTTTGATTTTATGGGGTGAAGATGATGAAATATTTTTAACCAGTGATGCCAAAGAGTTGCAAGCACAATTAGGCGCAGAGTTAATTATCATCCCGAAAGCTGGCCATGGCCTACCTGTTGAAAGACCAAAGGCTTTTAATAATGCTTTGAGGAGTTTTATTGAGAGAGATGAATAGTAATTTTTCTAAATTAACTTTCGTATTCCATTTTAATCATCAATTCTATAAACGCGAAGCATACTCTCTTCGTAAAAACTCATCAGTATGACGACACCATCAATTGAACTTGTTTTCGCCACACAAAATAAAAACAAAGCCTACGAAATTCAGGGCTTATTACCTGCACATATTGTTGTAAAAACCTTGCAAGATATTGGATGCAACGATGACATTCCAGAGGATCAACCAGATTTAGCAAGGAATGCATTGCAAAAAGCACGTTACATCTATGAGAAGTTTAATGTTAACTGTTTTGCTGATGATACTGGACTAGAAATAGAGGCTTTAAACGGAGAGCCTGGTGTTTATAGTGCGCGCTATGCTGGTTCAGAAAAAGACAGTCAAAAGAACATGGATTTGGTCTTAGAAAAGTTGAATAACCAATCCAACCGTAAGGCTCAATTCAGAACAGCAATTGCGTTGATACTAGATGGAAAAGAACACCTTTTTGAAGGAAAAGTAAAAGGAGAAATCCGAAAAGAACGAAGTGGAGAAAAAGGTTTTGGCTACGATCCGATTTTTGAACCAGAAAACTACGGGAAGACATTTGCCGAAATGACTTTAGATGAAAAGAATGAACGCAGTCATAGAGGGAGAGCAATTGAAAAATTAGCAGCCTTTTTAAAAACAAAGTAGATTTATATTTTTTAGTAAAAATACGTCTTTTGCCCTATTGCGACCAGTTTCATAATCATGTATTTTTGAAGGGAATAAAGAGAACCCTATATTGATTTAAGCATTAAAATTTTTATGGAAGACACTCCAAATACTAATTTACAACAAGCCCTTGAAATGTCTTTATACACATGGGCAATTGCCATTTTTATTGGTGTTCTCATCTTTCTTATCGCTTACCAACTTAAATCTACGACTTCAAAACAAAACCTGTATCAATTTTCAATACTCCTTTTAGCACCTTATACCATCGTAACTGGTTTTATGTGGTTCTATTATTTTACAATCGTTTTGTGTTTGCCTTTTTTTGTGTTGCAGCTTTTTTTAACCTGGAATTTGTATCGCCTAAAACCTTCGGGAAACATTGTTTTTGTGTTGGTCATCTTGATCGGATTAACCATCTTGTTTTCTCTTCTTGCAGCATGGTTTTTTGGTATAATTTAATAGTAAACCATTGATTACAAAAAATAAATAATTTATGAAAAATCTAATGAAAAATTATTCTTGCATCCTATTCCTTGGACTTTTAGGGTTTAGTGTAAATGGGCAAGCCCAAAACACTTGGAATCCTGCGGCACCAGTGAATCCTGTTCCTTTAAAATACACTTCCTTTCATCACGGCTTGAAAGGACCAGTAAAATCAGTTGACAATATGCTGTTTGATAAACAAGGCTTAATAACTGAAGAAACTGGGGATGATGGACAAATATATACGTATTCAAAAAACGGAATTGAAGTGAGTACAAATGAATATACATTTCAATACAAATATAATGAGGCGAATCAGGTTGTTTCTTTGACTTTGGATGAAATGGATGGAATTACAAGCTATAGTTATGATGAAAAAGGAAATTTAATTAGTGTCTTAGAAATTCAAGGACCAAACAAGATGAAAACAGTGTATACCTACGATGATCAAAACCGAGTTATTCTTCAAGAAACGATCTATGGCGAAGATACCTCAACCCGCAGTTATGAATATTATGGAGAGGTGGAAGCCCTTGAAATTACAGAAATGATGGACGATGACAGATCATCTAAAACCACTTATTATTATAAGAATGGTGTTTTAGACAACTATGAACAAATGGGTGAAATGCAACGTGAGGAAATTGTATATGATAGTTATGGAAATTGGACTCAATTCTTCAATCCAGTTTACGGTGAAACGCAAACACGTACTATTTCATATTACTAAAAGATTACAATAAGTTGTTTTTTATTCCTTTCTGGATTGCTTCCACTTTATTGTGGACTTTCAGCTTTTTATAAACGTTTTCGATATGTTTTCTAACAGTTGAAGGACTAATCATTAAGTTATTAGAAATCTGACGGTGATTTAAACCATGAGAAATTTGCTCTAAGACCTCTTGCTCTCTTTTTGTAAGGCTTATTTCTTCAGGAGTTTCTTCACCTTCATTGTTTTTTATTGGGTTTCTTAATAAGTTTAATGCTTTTAGAGCAATGGATGGATTCATAGTCGCCCCTCCATTTAACACCTCCTTCAATCCTGCAAATAAACTGTTTGGCTCAGTATCTTTAAGCAAGTAACCATGAGCACCAGCAGTAATTGCATTGTAAATATTTTCATCATCATTAAAAACGGTGAGCATAACAATTTTTATTTGTGGATGTTTTGCACGAACAATTTCTGTTGCTTTAATTCCATCCATAATTGGCATTTGAATATCCATTAAAATGACATCAATATTTGAGTCTTTTTCAAGCATCTCAATTAGTTCAGCTCCATTTTGAGCGATGTACTTCAGCTTTAATTCATCTGAAAGCTCAATCTTTTCTTTGATGGCTTTTGCTAAAAAGGAATTGTCTTCTGCTACGGCTATTTTTATCATATTGTTTTCTTGTAAAGATAATTAGAGTTTATACCTACATCTATAGGTCTTTTGACGTATCTTTTTTGAAGGAAATAATCACAGATGTTCCTTTATTGAATTCAGTTTTCAGGACAAAAAGAGCATTGATTTCCTCTGCTCTGGCTTTCATGTTCTTTAATCCAAAGCCTTGATTCATTTGCTTATCATCAAATCCTTTTCCGTCATCGTTTACGCTAAAGATAATTTCATTCTCATTTTCATGCATTTGAATAATAATCTTTTGAGCATGTGCATACTTAATAGCGTTATTAACTGATTCTTGGATAATTCTAAACAGATTAATTCCTTGTGCAGGTGTAAAGGCATAATCAAGATCAAGAATATCTTTTTCAAAGATGAATTCAATGTTTTCAGCACTGTTTTGGGCGATATCTATAAAGTTTACAATACGAATTTGTAAATCTTCAATGGATAAATAATCCTTATTCATTGCCCAAATTGTATCCCGTAATTGAGAAATGGTCACCCTTGTAAAATCGGTAAGATCGTTGAGTTTAAATTTCAATTTTTCTTCGTCTGAAACATACTTCATGTTGTCCATTGAAGAAATTAAGAAAGTCAATTGAGAACCAATATTATCATGTAGATCTCTTGAAATTCTCATCCTCTCAGAATAAATTTTATTTTTGGTTTCTTCTTCAGCGATAATGTCTTTAAGGTGGTTTTCGTTTTGAAGATGCTTTTGTTTGAATTTTAGTTGTCGAAATATTAATATTGCTATTAATACAAGCAACAACAAGGTAATAGAGAGTCCAATTAATATTGATGTGCGTTGACGAACTTTTGATTTTTCCTTTATCACATTTACACTCTTAATAGCAAGCTCTTTCTCTTTTCGTTCTGTATCAAATTGGACTTCTAACTGTGCAATTGTCTTATTACTGGTTTCATTAAGGATTTCATCTTTATACTTTTGATTTTTGTTTCTATAGAATAAAGCTTGTTTAAAACCCCCTGTTTTTTCATAAGATTTGGCCAATTGATCACTATTGACTTGACATAAATAAATGTAATTGATGTCCTCGCTAATTTTCAAGGATTTCAGATAACTTTCAATCGCTTTTTCTATTTCATTTGTCTCAAAATATAAATCGCCTAAATAACCATAGTTTTCCGCTAGTCCATTTTGATCATTTCTGAGCTTTCTAATTTCAAAAGCTTCATTGTATTTTACAAAAGCTTTATCATATTCCTTTTTATCCATCAATGCCTGACCAATATTATTAAGACTATAGGGAATTCCAAGACTATCATTTTTTGATTTAACAATTTCGTATCCCAAATAATAATAGTAGAGCGCACTGTCGAGGTCTTTCTTCATTTGATAGAGAACACCAATATTATTATAGGCTGCAGACAAGGCTGTTTCATCATCAGTCGCTTTTAAAACCTGAATGCCCTTATGCATATATTCAAATGCTTTTGGCAAGTTTCGGCGTTTCATTTGATAACCCATCGAAGCATAAGTAGATCCTATTCTTATCTGATTATCCACCTTCTCAAAGGATGCAATTGCTTTTGTCATGGAGAGGACAGAGATATCATAATCCCCTAAATAGTAATAGGCTAAGCCCATTTTTTCATAAACACTTCCAATGCGATTATCGTCATTGAGTTTTTTTGACAACTGCAGGGCGTACTCATATTTTTCAATGGTCTTGGCGCTTTGACTATTCATTACTTCGAATGGAATAGCTATTATGGTGTCAATTTGCTGCTCTATAGTTAATTGAGGCAGAATTTTATTGAATTGATTGAAAAAGCTAGTTTGAGCTTGCGCTATTCCCCCAAATAGTAAGATTAAAAAGAGAGTGATATTATTAAACACAAGCTTCTATATTGTTTTGAGAATCAAAAATATAAAAATTTACGAATAGAGGCTATTTAAGCCTTACCATATTCATTTTTAGTAACCTGGAAAGATGTAGTTTGCTTAAACACCAATGCTAACATTATAATAGAAGACTGTTTTAATGAGGTTTGTTATACTTTTAACTGGTGTTCCACTAGAAAAGTGTACTTTTATTTATTGATAATTACGCTTATCTTAAGCGCTAATTCAGAAAATTCATTTTTACAATTATTTAGAACATGGCGAAGTTAAGAACAGCACATTTTTGTCAAAATTGTGGTCACGAATCTGCAAAGTGGTTGGGCCGTTGTCCATCTTGTAATGAGTGGAATACTTTCGTTGAAGAAGTGATCAGTAAAGGGAAGAACGAAGTTACGATATTTTCAAAAAGCACCAAGCGTACTTCTACACCTCGTGCTATTCATGAAATTGTAGACAGTCCACAACAGCGAATTCAAATGGTGGATATGGAGTTAAACAGAGTTTTAGGAGGAGGTTTAGTGCCTGGATCATTGACGCTTTTTGGGGGTGAACCTGGTATTGGGAAATCTACATTGATGCTGCAAATGGCCATGCAAGAAACCAACCAAAAGATTTTATATGTTTCTGGAGAAGAAAGTGAGCAGCAGATTAAAATGCGTGCAAGTAGAATAGGAGACTTGAATGAGAATTGTTACTTACTCACAGAAACACAATTAGAAAGTATATTTAAGCATGCCGAAGATTTACAGCCAACTTTGGTGGTGATCGATTCTATTCAGACCATTCATACAGAAAATATTGAGAGTTCGCCGGGAAGCATTTCTCAAATTCGAGATAGTACAGCGCAATTATTGCGTTTTGCCAAACAAACAGATACTCCGGTTTTCTTAATTGGACATATAACAAAGGAAGGTTCTTTGGCAGGACCAAAAGTATTGGAACACATGGTGGATACAGTTTTGCAATTTGAAGGAGACAGAAATCATGTTTACCGCTTATTGAGAAGCATCAAAAACAGATTTGGGTCAACGAATGAATTGGGAATTTACGAAATGTTAGGAACAGGTCTTCGTCAGGTTGAAAACCCTTCAGAAATTCTGATTTCTAACAACCAAGATAAACTTTCGGGAAGTGCCATTGCTGCAACGCTTGAAGGACTGCGACCAATGCTGATAGAGGTGCAAGCGCTGGTAAGTACAGCGGCTTATGGGACTCCGCAGCGAAGTGCTACAGGATTTGATTTGCGCCGTTTAAACATGCTCCTAGCAGTAATGGAAAAACGGTGTGGATTCAAGCTCGGTGCGAAAGACGTCTTTTTAAATATTGCTGGTGGAATTAAAGTAAACGACCCCGCTATTGATTTAGCCGTTGTAGCTTCGATCTTATCTTCAAATGCTGACTTAGCCATTGAAAAAAACATCTGTTTATCTGCAGAAGTTGGATTGTCTGGTGAAATTCGTCCTGTAAACAGAGTGGATCAACGTATTTCAGAAGCTGAGAAGTTAGGCTTTGATAAAATCATTATTTCTAAAGACAACAAAGGAATTAAACAGGAAAACTTTAAAATTGAAATCGTTGGTTGTTCTCGAATTGAAGAGGTTTTAAAGGAATTGTTTAGTTAGGAATTAGTTTTTAAAAACTTTCCTATCAAACATTAAATGTTGAAAAAAGCGAATCTATTTGTCTGTTTTTTTGTCTAACGTCTAAAAGTCTAATATCTATACCATTAAGTAGTTATAGAATTTTATTCTCCTTTCAATATTTGTTGCTTTCAGTCCGTAGCAACTCAGTTTACTCTCCAAACCAACTGAAGTAAGTCCGCAGCAGAAAAAAGCCGTCTTCATTCTCTTCCAAAGGATAAAAATCAAGATACAATCCATGTCCACGACCTGTTTTGATGTCAAATTTGTACTTATGTACAGGACACATTACGCGTCCATCATGGATGGTACATCCTTGCATTTTTTGTCCTTGGTGCGGACAATGGTTGATAAAAGCATAGATTTCATCTTCTTTTTTGACAAACAGAACTTCCCCAAAAGGAAAACTTTTGGTTTGCTCATTGTTCTCCGGAAATTCTTTTAAAAAGTCTTCTCGAGAATCAGCGAGATGATATTTTTTGGTCTTATCTGAAAACATAGTGAGAGTAAGTTACGAAAAAAGTGGAGTTAGGCAATAGAAATTATAAATCAATACAAAAAGCCAAACAACCAGAGAAGGATAACATTGCCAGATGAAAAAGCGACATCATCCTTCACTACAAAAGCATTCCCTACATCTTTAATTTGTTTTTCCCACCTACTTCAAAGATGACTATTGTTTAGATGAAAGTCTCCGTATTTTTCGGTAATTAGCATTTTTGCATATTTAGATGTGCAACTATTGTTAAAACTGCACATTAGAATGTGCAAAAACCCAAAAATAGGTGTTAAACTCAAGATTATGCATGCTAATAACTCAAATTAGAACCTAACCATCTCTCCATTTCTTCAACAGTCATTCCTTTGCGTTCTGCCAAACTTTCAATTTGATCTTTTGCTACTTTTCCAACTCCAAAATATTTTGCTTCTGGATGTCCAAAATACCAACCTGCAACTGCTGCAGTTGGGTACATAGCCATGTGTTCTGTAAGTTCAACTGTGGTGTGTTTTGTAGCATCTAGGATTTCAAATAATCCTGGCTTTTCAGTGTGATCTGGACAAGCGGGATAACCAGGTGCTGGACGAATTCCTTTGTATTTTTCTCTAATCAGTGCCTCATTATCTAAATCTTCATCTGGTGAATATCCCCAGAATTCTTTCCTAAGACGGGCATGTAATAGCTCAGCAAATGATTCAGCCAAACGGTCAGCGAGTGCTTGTAACATTATGGCATTGTAATCATCATGGTCATCTCTAAAACGTTTGATGTGTTCATCAATTCCAATTCCAGTAGTCACGACAAATCCACCGATATAATCTTTAATTCCACTTTCTTTCGGTGCAATAAAATCTGCTAACGCAATGTTATTGGCTTTGGCAGATTTTTTCAATTGAGAGCGCATTGAGCGTTGAACATATAAAACCTCTGTTCGTGATTCATCTTTATAAATTTCAATATCGTCATCATTGATTGAATTGGCTGGAAATAAACCATAAACACCTTTCGCTGTTAACCATTTTTCTTCTATGATTGTCTTTAGTAATTCTTGCGCTTCTTGAAAAAGTTTAGTTGCAGATTCTCCAACTACTTCGTCTTTTAATATTGCAGGATATCTTCCCGCTAATTCCCATGCTTGGAAAAATGGTGTCCAATCTGTGTATTGTAAAATCTCCTCTAAACTGTAATTTTCAAAGCTGTAAACGCCCAATTGATTTGGAACTTTGATGTCACTTTGTTTCCATTCGATTGGAAATTTATTTGCACGTGCTTCTTCCAAAGGAATATAGGTTTTGCGTGCAGTATTTTTTTCATGGTGATCACGCAGTTTTTTATATTCTTCTTTAATATTGGCTACAAAAACATCGCGTTTATTTCCTAATAAACTCTCAACAGCAGTTACTGATCGAGAAGCATCTAGTATGTGTACAGTCTGGTTTTTTGTATAAAACTGCTCGATTTTAACGGCAGTGTGAACCCGTGAAGTTGTTGCTCCACCAATCAACAATGGAATATTGATGTCTGCACGTTCCATTTCTTTGGCTACAGTTACCATTTCATCCAATGATGGCGTAATCAATCCACTGAGTCCAATAGCATCTGCATTATTATCAATAGCAGCTTGAATGATTTTTTCCGCCGGAACCATTACCCCCAAATCAATAACATCATAATTATTACAACCCAAAACAACACCCACAATATTTTTTCCAATATCGTGAACGTCTCCTTTTACAGTGGCCATTACGATTTTTCCATTGGGTTTGTCCCCCTCTTGTTTGTCATCTTCGATATATGGTAACAAATATGCAACGGCTTTTTTCATTACCCTTGCCGATTTAACGACCTGCGGCAAAAACATCTTTCCACTTCCAAATAAATCACCAACGATGTTCATTCCATCCATTAAAGGACCTTCAATCACTTCAATCGGACGTTTAAAATTGTGTCGACATTCTTCAGTGTCCTCTTCAATAAATTCAGTGTTTCCTTTGACTAAAGCATGCGCTAATCGTTCCTTAACAGGTAATTCTCTCCAAGCTAAATCAACAACTCTTTCTTTCTTTTCACCAGTAAAGTTTTCGGCAAAATCGAGTAATCTTTCTGTAGCGTCTTCTCTTCTATTCAGCAGAACATCTTCAACTCTTTCCAGTAAATCTTTGTCAATATCATCGTAAACACCTAATAAAGCAGGATTAACAATCCCCATATTCATTCCCCTCTTGATTGCGTGATATAAAAACGCGGAATGCATTGCTTCACGTACAGAATCGTTTCCTCTAAATGAGAAAGAAACATTAGAAACTCCTCCTGAAACACTAGCTCCGGGTAAGTTTTTTCTAATCCATTCAGTCGCGTTAAAGAAATCTAAAGCATTGTTACGGTGCTCTTCCATTCCTGTTGCTACTGGGAAAATATTGGGATCAAAAATGATATCTTGTGGTGGAAATTTAACCTTGTCAACAAGAATATCATAGGATCGTTTACAAATCTCGATTCTGCGTTCGTAGCTGTCGGCCTGACCATCTTCATCGAATGCCATTACAATAACTGCAGCGCCAAGTCTTCGAACAGTCTTTGCTCTTTCGATAAATAATTCTTCCCCGTCTTTTAAAGAAATAGAGTTTACAATCCCTTTTCCTTGAACACATTTTAATCCAGCCTCAATGATTTCCCATTTAGAGGAATCCACCATAATTGGAACTCTTGAAATATCTGGTTCGGATGCAATTAAATTTAAGAAACGAATCATTGCTTCCTTACCATCAATCATCCCTTCATCCATATTCACATCGATGATTTGAGCGCCACCTTGAACTTGATCTAAAGCAACTTCTAAAGCTTCTTCGTATTTATCTTCTTTGATTAATCGCAAGAATTTTTTAGAGCCTGTTACATTTGTTCGTTCTCCTATGTTTATGAAATTCGATTCTGGAGTAACGATTAATGGTTCGAGTCCTGATAGTTTTAATGGAGGAAGTATCTTTTTGTTGTTCATTTTTTTGAGGATATTGATTCTAAAATCAGCTTTACTAAATGTCTTAGAAGAAAAGTTTATAACTATAAATCATTAAATTGAGTTGGAACTTCAACACCCCCCTTGGGAGGGAGAGCGAGGGGGAGGATACTTATTCTAATTTTACCTTTCTCACATCGTATTTTTTTGCTAAATCAGCAATCACTTTTATGTGAGCAGGTGTGGTTCCGCAACATCCACCAATGATATTCACCAAGCCTTCTTTTAAGAATTCTTCAATTTGTTTTCCCATAATTTCGGGTGTTTCTTCATATTCACCGAATGAGTTGGGCAAGCCTGCGTTAGGATGGGCAGAGACATAAAAAGGTGCTTTGTCATCCATGATTTTTAAATATTGCCTTAATTCTTTAGCACCTAATGCACAATTTAATCCCACACTAAACACGGGAAGATGTGAAATAGAAATCAAGAAAGCTTCTGTTGTTTGTCCTGTTAATGTTCGTCCTGAAGCATCTGTAATGGTTCCAGAAATCATTATAGGCAATTCTGTTTTCATTTCTTCTTGAACTACATCAATTGCATATAATGCAGCTTTTGCGTTAAGGGTATCAAAAATTGTTTCAACCAAAAGTAGATCTACACCACCTTCGATTAAAGCTTTTACTTGTAGACTATAAGCTTCAACTAACTCATCAAATGTAACTCCTCTAAATGCTGGATCATTAACGTCTGGGGAGATAGATGCAGTTCTGTTGGTAGGACCAATAGCGCCAGCAACATATCTTGGTTTATTGGGTTCTTTTGCTGTAAATTCATCAGCGACTTCTTTGGCTATTTTTGCCGATTGAAAGTTGATGTCATACACTGCACTTTCTAAATTATAGTCTGCTTGTGCAATTGTAGTTCCAGAGAATGTGTTGGTTTCGCAGATATCTGCTCCAGCTTCGAAATATTTGCGGTGAATTTCTTTAATAATATCTGGACGGGTTAAAGAAAGTAAATCATTATTTCCTTTTAAAGGTTTTTCATGATTTTCAAACCAAGCTTTTCGGAAGTCATCTTCTTCCAAATCATATTGTTGAATCATTGTTCCCATTGCACCGTCAAGTACTAAGGTTCTTTCTTTTACAATTTCGTGGATATCTCTTTTTTTCATTTTTCAAATTTAAAATTCTTCAACATTAATAAATACAACAAACCTCCAATCAACTTGTTGCTGTGAAAGGCGTGTTTATATTATGTAATAAAAAAAGAAAATTGAAGAAATGGCTGTTTGAAGCCTAGCTTTCTACTTATCTATCTCGAATTTATTCGGGAAGGAATTGGCACCGGAATTAATAAATTAAAAGGTTGCCAAGGTTTCGTAGGGCCTGTCCCTCCACCTTTCTTTATAAGTATTACTGTATTCATTAAAAGAACTACACAAATGTAAGAACTTAAATGTAGAGAAAAAAGAAGAAGCTGTGTTTTATTATTGAACGATGAGTTTTTGCGTTAAATTTAATTCTGGAATTCTGATTAAGTAAACACCTGGCAACAAACCTTGAACGTCAATTTTATACTGAGTTTGATTCTCAGAAATACTTTTAGAATTGACTACTTTCCCTGCTAAATCGTAGATGTGGATATTTCCTTTTACAGGAGTATCCCAAACAACATTCACAATATCATCTGTTGGATTTGGGTAAAGGTTCATCTGTGCTGATTTTTTATGCTCTTCTTTTACACCAGCATAAAACGAGGAGTCTAATTTTGGCAGCATAATGTAGCTGGGATAATCAGCGTTAAAATTATAAGTGATTTCAGAACTTTGAGCCGTTAAATTCTGACCTTGATAGGTATAAGAATCTGTATTTCCGGGTGCCCATCTAAAAAACTCATTGTCTTCATTCGGAAGATGTGGATTGCTTTGATATTTAGGATAATTTGAACTGCTGAGCAAAAATTTTATTTGATGATCCTTCCCAAAAGTATGTCCTAGTGGGAGTAAATCGAATTCAAAATAATAATAAGTATCATTGTCTATATTGCTTAAGATAATTGTTTCATTGGTGTCCTTTTGTGCAATTAGTTTAGCATATTCTCTAGATTTTGCGTTAACTACTCCTTCTGTGATGAGCATTTCTCTACCATCAGGATAAACATCTAAAACACGAACCATAACATCAAAATCTGTTTTTGAAGTTGCATGGGTTGTTGTGTGTCCTTTTGCATAAATTCCTGCTCTTGGAAATCCAACATAAGTCATGGTGTCAATTAATGGAGAAGAAATAAAGCCTAAAACATCACTTCTGTCCATTGTTACGGTATTGTAATCAGGATTTGTTAAATCCATTGAGCCTTGCGATTTTTTACCTCCTCCAGGAATAGAAGGAATCATATTGTTTCCCCCAATTGTAATTACTGGGTTATTTGGATCTGCTGTATAACTTAAAGTGCCTTCTGGAGTTGTTGGAGCAATACCATCAGCAGTTAAATCTTGATGGAGATAAAAATAATGTTCTGTAATTCCAGTTTTAAATGGGAGTGAATCAGAAGCTATCCAATAATTTCCAACATTAGTGTTATTCGGATCATTAGCTGGACCTGATACATACATTCGAACATCTTTTACATCATCAAAATGATTTATATTTGGTTCTGTTAAAGGCGCTGACAGGTTAATTAGAGGAACATCAATAAGGGGTAAATTGAAATTAAAAGAGGATATAGAATTACCATCATTCAATTCAACGGGTATACCATTTAGCTGTGCTTCTCCTGCCAAATAATTAAGGAACTCATAATATGGAAGAACATAATCTTTTGCCGGAACACGAATTTGATTTGTTCCCAGTGTTTGCCACACTGATGATTCTGGAATAATAAAGTAAGGCTCTCCACCGAGGTGTGCCCTAAACCAGCTCAACAATTCTGACTTGTATAAATTATTTACGATATCGGGATCTGTAAGAAGAGTAGATGGATCAAAGTCAAAGTCAATTTTCATAACGTCATAAACATTGTCAGGATAAACCATATCTCCTACTTCTTTTGTGCCAATGGTTTGATGCGTCCAAGGTCCAATCACTAATTTTTGTCTTAATCCCGGATTTGCTTTCCGAGTTCTGTTGAATGTTTCAATTTGTCCATTAATAAAAATATCCCACCATCCTGTCAAGTGATAAGCGGGTTGATTAAGGTTTTTATACCTTGAATGAGTTCCATTCGCATCTGAATATCCTAAAGCGTTAACTGGAGCCAAAGAGGCGTCTAAATCTTTTCTAAGTGCTGAAGTTGGATGTGCTCCAGAAGGGGACGTTCCTAGATCATTAGATACAAACCAATCAATTAGGTCGTTTGCCAATTCCATATTATCAAGATATCCGTAATCTGAAGGACTGTGAATGTTGTTAAGAATACTTCCGTCATTACCATTTTGTGAATTATCTATATCAGCCATTTGGCCTTTTATCCATCCATTAGTAAGAGAATTTCTGTACACCCCATTGTGAAATAAAGTCGTGTTATAGTGCTCGTTTGTGGCTACAATTGGCATTATGCATTTTAAAGGATTAGCTTCTGAAAAAGGCATGTCTGAAAGTGCCTGATATTGTGAGTTACCTAGTGCTGAAGCACCAAACATTCCAATTTTGCCATTGCTGTAGCGTATTGTATCCATGGTGCCGTCTAAATCAACATCAATAATTCGAGTAGCTGTTGTAGCAAGATAATTTATGGTTTGACTTCCATCATTGTGTTTTAAGGCATGATTAGGGTCTGTATTGCTGGTCACATCCATTGGGATTGAAATTGAAGGGTGATAAGGTTCTTTGGGCCAAGCATCAGAGTACATTGGAAAATAAACCCCTTCGCTTTCATACCTTCCTCTCATGTCTTGAATTGCAAAAGCATAGCCTAAGAATGGAAATACTTGTCCGCCTAAATCATCACTCGACATATTATAAGGAGTTCTCGAAAGAATAATGGGCAATTGATAGCTCTGCGGAGTTATGTTTGTTGTATCATAAATAATATATTGAGCGTTTTTAGGAATGATTTGTATCGTATAGTTTGTACCATCTATTTCTATATTGGTAACTATAGAATCACGAAAAACAGGAACGGATATAGCTGTTGCTAACAGAGTTCCATCACTCATAGGGACATAAACAGTATCCTTTTTCGATAATTCCTCAATATTATCTATTGTTCCATTTGGAATAATTTGAGAAATATTCCCAAAATGTAAAAGCAGAATCGAAATTATTAAGTAATAGCGTAGTTTCATATTATCGAATTTAGTTAATTCGATTGCTAATTCCTAAAACAAACTCAGATTTAATGTTTAAACTATAGAAATCAAAATGAGTAATTGAGATGGCGATTCTTAATTTTCAACAGAAATCAGTGATGTATTCATTGATCCAAATACATCTATTACTTTTAAAAAGTAGATACCACTATTTAAATAAGCCATGTCAATTTGTTGTGATTTCCCTTGAACATCGATAGTTTTTATGATTTGTCCTTGGCTTGAATATAGAACAAGGGTTTTTAAATCATTTTCACTTGTTATGTTCAATAGATTTCTTGTTGGATTAGGATAGATTTTTAGCCCTGTTAGCTCGTTATTTAAAACATCGAGTGTAGAGAAATCCATTGTTTTTTCTAGACTTGCGTGACATCCATTGGTATCTGCAACATTTAAAACGACAGTGTAAATTCCTGCATTTGAATAAGAATGTGTTGGATTTTCTAGATTGGAAGAGTTTCCATCACCGAAATCCCACTGATAGCTATCAAATCCGGTTGGTGTTGAATTAAAGGAAACGGACATTCCATTCATTGTACCAATAAAGTCTACAATTGGTTCTGTTACTTCAACAGAAAGGGAAGATGTACCATTGTATGCTGCTATTTCAGTGAACTGTTTCACATTTATTTCTGCATTACCCGCGTTACTAAATACTATTTGTGCTGAATCGCCTGCTGCGTGAAGTAACGTTCCGTTTATTACTTCCCAACAAATCTTATAATTATTCGGTGTTGCAATTCTGTAAGTCAAAGTATCATTTATACAAGCTAAATCGTTTCCTTGAATTGGAAAAGTGTTTTTACGTAAAATTGAAATGTAATGATCCTCAATTAAATTATAAATAGTGTCCCAGTAGGGTGTAGGTGGATTGTTCCAATCTCCATTGCTTGTTCCATGAAACTCATGACCTTGTCCATCGACAAAATATTTAGTATGAGGTATGTTTAAAGCGCTTAATTTATTTGTTATTGACCTTGAGCCATGAGTTATCGGTGTTGTTGGAACAGCAAAAGGATGTCCCACTCCAAAAGGAACGGTTCCATCAGCCTTTCCATGTATATGTAATCCTTTAGCTGTTTCATTAGCATTAATCCATGTAGAATCACCAATTGCTCCCCATAGGTTAACGTAACCAGAAATATTCATTCCATGAACATAGTTGTTACCTGTACAATCTAAACAACCTAATGCTGGATAACCAAACCCACTTGCTATTGAAGAAGGAGCTTCGTTTTGGTTCATATAAACTGTGTGAATAACTGCAAAAGCGCCTGCACTAGATCCACCAATAAAAGTATAATTAGTGTCAATTCCATATAAATTGTGTTTTGCTTTTAAAAATCTAATTGCTGAACGTAAATCTTGTGTCCCGCGATATACCGCTCTTTCCGCACTTGTGTTTGATAAAGGGTTGAATCCTTTTCTATAATCTATTGTTGCAGTTACATATCCTCTTTGTGCAAAACTATCACATAACGCCATCATATCTTGAAGTTCTTTGCTTCCATTTAAGAATCCACCTGGATGAACCCAAATCATTAATGGACGTTTTGACAGTGTATCATTATCAGGAGTAAAAATATTCATATATAGATCCTCATCATTATATGGAATATTCCATCTCTGAGCTTCACCATATTTCACATTGACATGTTGTGTAATAGAATTAAATAATGGTTTTTCATATCTGACCGTGTCACATTGTGAATAAACTGTCGAGAAAGTAGTAGATAAGATCAGTAATATAGCAATTTTATAAATCTTCATCATGTAGAAATAGTTTAAATCGGTGGCAATTTAGTTAAAAAAAGATTGATAATCTAAGATTTATTTAAAAACGACCTTATGAATTAAGTTTCCACTTAACTTCTTAGTTTGTTGTGTTTTAAAATCTGTTCTTCCCGCTGTTCATCTTTAAGATTAAAACACTACTTTTGGAGTATGGCAAAATGGGGAACATATTTTATTATTGGCGCATTACTGGCCATGATCTTTCCTTATATTTTAATGTTTTTTGATGCTTTTAAAATAAGTGATCACCCTGCTTTTCCGTTGTTTTCACTTTTCTCTGGTGGATTAGGAGTGGTACTCCATATAATTAATGCAGTTAAAACAAATACCATTAACGGGTCTTCATTAATACTTTTAACAAGTATTTTAATGATTATTTACGGTTTCTCTTTCAACGTTTTAGGAATCCCTAATGCAAAGTATCTATTACTTGTAGGCGCTTTGCTTGTTGCAGTATGGATAATGCTTCCAGGTAATAAAAAAGAAGTTTAGATTTCCCACCCCATTCTCTACTTTCGTATAAATATAACAGTGCAACTGACTAGTTAGGCTTTTATCATTGAGTGCTATAAAATAATTAGAGGAGAGAACTGGCGTCCTCTCCTCTAATTTACTAACACTACTATTTATGAAACCTAACTACTACTTAATCTATATAACCAGTAAGAAGTAGTTTTGTTGTGTAACAATAATTATTTTTTTGTTAAAATTTTATAAGCCTTTTTATAACTTGAATTCAACCCTATTTAAAATAGCAAGAGAGAAAACGGGCGTCCTCTCTCTTGCATTAACACTACTACTTATGAAACCTAACACTATTATAACGCTAGACTTTCTAATTTGTTTTATTCGAGTTCATAAAATACGTTAATAAAAAAAG
>Ga0209075_1000938_pt1 | contig 28015 bp, 22 predicted proteins | sample Stecom2011_FD_187523 | JGI IMG/M metagenome (GOLD analysis project Ga0209075, IMG submission 187523) | Agricultural soil microbial communities from Utah to study Nitrogen management - Steer compost 2011 (SPAdes) (version 2) | ecosystem: Environmental > Terrestrial > Soil > Agricultural land...
CCTGCCACGCCGGCCAGACCAAGCCTCCACTGCGAGGTTGGAGAAGCTCTGCATGCTTTATCCGGTTTCTCCATGCCCCTTCTGCCATCTACAAGCCTTCTCCTGCGGCTTCCGGTGTTACCCCTCACCTCCACGCCATAACCGCTGCTTTCTACAGTGCTCAGCGTCCCCAAAGACGCTGGCCGAGCATGGAGCAAATCACTACAATGCACACACTTGAATTTTGGAGATCAAAACATGCCGGTTGAAGCTAACAAAGTTGTCACCGTCGTCTACGAGGTCAAGAACACTCAAGGCGAAGTTGTGGAAAAAGCCGATGAAAGCGCTCCCATGAGCTATCTGCACGGTGCAGAAAACATCCTGCCCAAGATTGAGGAAGCCTTGACCGGCAAAGACGTGGGCGACCAGATCGAACTGACCCTGGAACCGGCCGATGCCTATGGGGAAGTCCAGACCGAAGGGCACATCCAGCGGATTCCCGCCAAATATGTGGGGGGAGTCAAAGGCCTGAAACCCGGCAGTCAGGTCACCCTGCAAATGAAGGATGGCACCCAGCAGACCGTCACCGTGGTCAAAGTCGGCAAGTTCTCGATTGACGTGGATGTGAACCATCCCCTGGCAGGCCAAACCCTCACCTTCTCGGTCACCATCAAGGACATCCGTGATGCCACCGAAGAGGAAATCGACCACGGCCACGCCCATGGGCCAGATGGACACCATCACCACTAAGACTTAAGACCGTCTCCTGAGCGGCCTCTGCTTTGGCCGCTCAGTGCAGCACCCGATACTCCCCTTCAAGCGCTGGTGCCTCAGTTTCGGCCTCCTCCCCGACAAACCAAGCCTGCATGTCCCGCACCATCCGCTCCGGTGTACGCAACCACTCCGCCAGATCCGGCAGCCATTGGGTCAATGGGGCTTCTGATTCCTCACCCTCGGGAGGCGGCAAGGCAATGAGTTCCGCATCCTCCTCGTCCGCCAGCCAGTCCTGGACACCACTGGTCAGGGTCTGCACAGCCGTCTGACTCCAACGCTGCAGCTCCGGCATCCAGCGCGCCCCCAAGACCGACACCCCAATGGCCGTGATTGCCTGGGTCCAACCCAAAGGCCCCAAAGGACGGCAGCCGAACAACTTGCTGATCCCCGGCGTCTGCACGATGGCCGCCAAGACCGCCCAGGTTCCGACGGCGGCAAGCACCACTTCCCGGCTGCCGCGCCCGGCCATGATGGCTTGCCCCAACTGGCCTCCCACGAGTGTCAGCAAGGCGACCGTGGAAGCCCGCTGGGGGCTGCCGAGAAGGCGGGCAACCATCCAGGAGGCTGAAGTAACCCCGGTGGTCAGGCCCGCACGCCACTGGATATCACGGGTTAGGGCTTCGCCCAGGGAAGCATCCGGCCCTTCACCCAGCAGCTGCTCGGGGGTGATCCCTTGGGGGCGACGCAGGGCTACCGCCAACGCCGGCAGGGTATCGGTGAGCAGATTGACCAGTAACAGCTGACGGGCATTCAAAGGCGAGCGGCCATCCACCAGCCCACCCAGCAAGGTAAAGCCGATTTCGCCCAGGTTTCCACCGACCAGCAGGGCGACCGCGTCCCGGACGCTACTCCACAGAGCCCGCCCTTCCAAGACGGCCGCCACAATGGTTTCGATCCGTCCATCGATCACGAGCAGATCCGCGGCAGCCCGAGCCGCCGCGGTGCTGCGCTCACCCAGGGCGATTCCCACATCCGCCAAACGCATGGCGGCGGCATCGTTCGCTCCATCACCGGTCATGCCTACCACTTCGCCGGAGCGCTGCAAGGCGGCCACAATCCGCGCCTTCTGCCGGGGCGTGACCCGGGCATAGACCTGCACCTTGCCCACCCGCGTCGCCAGGGCCTGGTCACTCAGGCTTTCGATCTCTGAACCGGTCAGAACCGCATGTTCGGCATTGATACCCAACTCCCGGGCAATGGCTAAGGCGGTGACCGGATGGTCGCCGGTGACAATCTTCACGCCAACGCCAGCATGGTTTAACGCTTCCACGGCCTCCCGGGCCGTGGCCCGAACCGGGTCTGCCAACGCCAGAAAGCCTCGAAAGACCAGGCGCTCGACCTTGTCCTCGTTCAACACTTCGCTCACCGCGGCCCGCTCGGCGACCGCCAGGACCCGATAGCCGCGCGCTGCCAGGTCGTGGGCCAAATCCAGAATCTTTTGTCGGGATTTCTGGTTGATGCGAGTGATACGCCCGGTGCCCCGCTTCCAGCGATCACAGAAAGGAACCAGCACATCGGGCGCCCCTTTCACACAGATCCAGCGCTTGCCATGGCGCTCGGCCAAGGTGGCGTGATAACCCCGCTCCGAGCGGAAGGGCAATTCCTTGATCCGCCGCCAGGCCCCGGTTTCGTCAAACAGATCTTCGTTGTATTCACGGGCGGCCTGCAGGACCGCATCGTCGGTCACATGGGCCAGGCCCTTGCCCCTATTGTCTTCGGGGCTGGCCATCATACTGATCGCCAGCAGTTGCCGGCCGTCTTCATTCAGGCTGTTAATGGCCTGCACTTCACCGTCCAGCGCCACCACCCGCAGGGCCAGGGCGCCTTCTGTCAGGGTGCCGGTCTTGTCAGCACACAGCACCGTCATCCGCCCCAAGGCTTCAATGGCCCGCGGATTGCGCACCACGGCTCCGGTTTCCGCCAGGCGTCCCGCTGCGGCCATCTGGGCCATGGTGGACAGCAACGGCAAGCCTTCCGGCACCGCGGCCACCGCCAGGCTCACGCCAGCGCCGACCATCTCGGACACAGGGCGGTTACGGGATAGCCCGGAAATCATGACGCCAATTCCGGAGAAAGCCGCAACCGGCAAGGTAAGTGCAGTCAGGCTATCCAGCCGGGACTCAACTCCGCTCCTGGCCGTTGGCTGCAGATAGTGGGCCCGGCGCGACTCGGACACATCCTTGCGGGCCACCACCAGGGCTTTCGCCTCCCCCACTGCCACCACCGTTCCTTCGTACAGCATGGAGCTCCGGTCAGCCAAGGTCACCGAATAGCTGGGGCGCACCCGCTTGGCCACGGGTAACGACTCTCCTGTGAGAGAAGACTCGTCCATTTCCAGGTGATTGCCCTCCAGCAGACGGCAGTCCGCAGGCACCACCTCCCCGGCTTCCAGCAGGATCACGTCTCCCGGCACCAGGGCGTCAGGCTCCAGGGCCACCTCTTGCCGATCCCGCAGGCAGCGCACTTTGCGCCGCTCCTGATGATCCAGGGAACGCAGCTGCTGCTCCGTACGATAGCGCTGAATGCCGCCCACCATACCGTTGATGGCCACCACCGCGCCGATCAGTCCGGCATCCAACAAGGCTCCGGTCAGGGCCGACAGCCCCGCTCCCGCCAGGAGCACGGGCACCAAAGGCCCGCCCAGCTCCGCCATGACCGCATCCAGGAAGTGCAACATCGCTCCGGGTTCAGGCACCGGCTCTGGCAAGCGGGCCCGGGCCTGCTGCCAGGTCAGCCCCTCAGTGCTGGAGTCCAGCCGCAGCAAGGCCGTTTCTACATCCATGGCATGCCAGGGAGCCGGATCCAGACGCAGCTCCTCTGGCAACGCGTCCACCTGGCGCGCCAGGCGAATGCCATTGATCATGGCAATCGCACTGGCAATATTGGCGCTCTGACGAATACGCCGCACCGTGGCCATGTTCAGCTTGTTAAGGGACAGGACCAGGGCACTGAAGGCTTCGATTTGGGACAGGATGACACTTTGCTCCGCGGTCTTTCGCCCCTGATCCCGGGCAATGGCAAAGCGCCAGAGGGTGTCCATGGGGTCGCGGGTGAGCACATGGGCATGGCGGGGCCAGGGCCCATCTCCCACCAGGGCTCCGATGCCGATGTCCGCCCCCATCAGCACCTCGCTCCAGCCGACCGCGAGAATCACCTCCCCACTGGCCTGCCAAAGCTTCATGGAGCGCCGGGCCTGGCGATAGCTCATGTGCTGATAAACCCGGCAACTGGGGGGAATATCCTGCTCCTCACCGACCAGAACCAGGTTGGCTCCAGTACGCCGCACCCTTGCCAGAACCGTTTCCACGGTGGAATCCAGAACCTCCTGAACCACGGCAGCGGCCACCAATTGCTGGCCCCGCCACAGCAGCCTCAGATCCGACAGGGGCAGGCCATAATCCTGCCACCAGTCCCGCACCGCCTCGGGCAAACCCTCAACTTTGCTCGGTGCCTCGAGCCGCCACTCCTCACCCCGATCCTGCTCCGTGACCCGGTTGCGGACAATCATCCGGTCCAAGCGCCCATAAAGATCTTCAACCTCGGCAAAGGGTTTGACCGTGGATACAGAGCAACGCACCTGGGACAACAGACGGGAATCCACCAGCACCCGGGACACCCGGTCCAGGGCCCGTAGCGAACGGGGCTCCACGACCAAGACTCCCGCCTTGGCCAAGCGCCGCTCCAGTTCGATACAAAAGGCTTCCCGACCGTAGTTGGCCGGCTTGGGAACCGCGGCGAACAAGGCCGCGGTGGCATTGGTCAGGTCATGGGTGTTGGCCAGCTCCACACTAAAGCTTGCCATGGCCAGCTTCTCGGAGGTGGCGGTATAGTCTTCGATCGGGCCATTGGGCAACGGTGTCATGCGGCGCTGGAAGCTGCCCCGCAGACGGCTGGCCCGCTCCCACAAACTCAGGCAGTGGGATTCCAGATCCAGCCACACGGCTTTGCGAGCCTGGATCGCACTCCACTCCTGCATGCGTAGCGCCAGACGCAGCACCCCACCGGAACGCCCCTTGGTCATGGACTCGCTGAAGGTGGCGGACAGGCTCAGCAGCATGTCGACGTTATCCCGCCCCAGCCAGCTCACCAGGGGCTCACGCAACTCCGGGAAGTTGTCGACCAGTGTGATCAAGGCGTTAAAGTCCGTGAACATCCTGGTGCGACGCCCCTTGGAGCGGCCCAGCACCGTCCCTAACGCTAGCCCCGCCACATCCGCTGCAATTTGCAATCCGGTTTGCGCCAGCAACGCGCCCTCTCCCGGGAAGCGGGTATGGGTCTTGAACAGCTTGCGCTGGTGCCCGTACTCCTTCTCTACGGCCCGGATCAGCCTCAGCACGGTAGAGTCGGGCAGGTCCTTGTGGGCCTTGGCAATCACCAGCCGCTCCAGTTCCGGCACATAGCGGCTCCAAAGTACTTGCGGCGCCTGCTCCAGGGCCGCCTCCAGCCGGTCTAGGAAGTCATTGTCATGGGCACAGCCACCACGCAGCTCCACATATAGAATGCTGCCACTGCTCCAGCTTTGCCGGTTCTGACCCAGCACATAGCGGAGACTCTGCCGAACTCGGGGTAAAAGTTGCATCCGCTCATCCTTCTGCAAACAGGAATCTCGGAGTGGGAATCCGATGCAGCCAGGAGGCGAAGTGAGGTTGTGGGATCGTTATTGAACCTGTCCTGCCTGCTCACCAGAAGATAAAGAACGCCCTGCCCCCTCACAAGGAAAGGCCGTGGCCCGGCACGGAAAGTTAGTGGTTTTTTATCGGCTAGCGCCAGGGTTATACTCCTTCGGCGCTAACCTGCCTGAAGCGACAAGATCTTGTCTTTGACGCACATCCAATGCACGACTAGTCTCCTTTCATACCCAAGACAACACAGGTACACCCCATGGCTTTTGAAGTCTTTGAACTACCTCAAGTAACCGAGAGAGGGAACACACTGAAAGCGCAGGGTGCGATCACACCACCAGAGCTTCGTACTCTGGACGACAACGACTTCAACCAGAAACAAGTCCGCACGCTGCTGGCGTCGGGCTTTCGGTTGCGGGTCAAGGTACTGGAAATTGAAAAGGCCAGGGATGATCTCTACCGGCTGACGGTCTATACCTACATGACAGGCAACGAGACCGATCTGTACTGCTTTAAAGACGAAGGCAGCCGCCATGAAGTGTTTTTCTGGAGCGACGCCCTTCTGGATCGCTGTGTGGCCTACGACCGGGCGGAAGCCCGCAGTTACGACGAAGGCCAGCGCCATCTTCAGCACTACATGATCAGCGGACGTCAGGGGTTGGTTTACCGCTTCAAGGAAATCGACTGACGCCCCGGCTCAAGCAGAAGACGTGCCGGAGACTTCCGCCGGCACGCTCACCCCACCATCGCTCATAGACTCATCCGCCTCTTCCTGCGGCTTCCAGAGGAGACCGGCAATCTCCGTCATCTGCCGGGCGACCCGCTCCCAGACATCGTAGGAAGCCAGGCGCTGAGCAACCTCAACCGGAGAGCCTCCCCCTTGGGCTTGCAGCTCATGCAGCAAGTGGGCTCGCAGCATTTGTCGGCTGGCCTTGATCCGTAGCCGGTCATCCGCCAGCCCGGCAGCATCGTGGGGTTCCATCTCCAAACGGGCCAGCAGGGTTTCCAACGCAGATGCCAACTGTGACCGGGGATGCCCGGCCTGCTCTACACCTGAAGTTTCAACGGTCAGTTCCTTGAGCAACTCCTGTAACTTTCCGCAGGCAAACTGGGCCTGCAATAAATCCAGCAGCCGGTCGGACACGCCAAGACTGGCCAAGCTCTGCTGACTCAGGCGGCTGCTGTATTTGTTGATGGCGCCAAGCAGATCCTGCACCATGGCTTCCCCGCTTGGGGATATCGTCTCGCCCCGCAGGCAACCCCGGGCTTGCCCGACCAGCTTCATGAAGACCCGTTGCAACTCCGAGGTTAATGCCGCCACCCCCATCTCCGGTACCGCCATCACAGTCTCATCCAGATACTGCAGCTTGGCGGTTGCCACCTCCCGCTCGTGAAACAGCCCCTCTACCCACTTCAGCAGATAGTCCGCCAGCGGCCACATCAACAGCAATCCCAACACATTGAACAGGGTATGGAACACGGCCAGTTGGGCGGCCAGAGTGTTTTGCTGCAGGGTGCCGGCCAGGGTGGATGTGATCCACCACAGGGGCGACAGCAGCAAGAAGGCGACACAGGCGGTGAGGACGTTGAAGCAGACATGCACCATGGCCAGCCGCTTGGCAGCCGCCGTTGCCCCCAGAGAAGCGAGCACCACCATAAACGTCGAGCCCACATTGGCTCCGATCACCAGGGCCGCCCCCAGCATGGGCGTGACTAGCCCCTGGGCGGAGGCGGTCAACACCACGGCAAGCGAGGCAGTTGATGACTGCATTAACGCCGTCAAGACCGCACCGGCGAAAACCGCAAGAATAAGATCCAGAATCGTGCCGGCCCCCAACTTGGCGACCGGAAACAGGGACGCGGTATCGGCAAAGGCATTTTTCATGAAATCCAGGCCCAGAAAGAGCAGGCCAAAGCCGGCCAGCGCCGAGCCGATGTGCCCTATCCTTCTGGATCCTGCCGCCAGTTGCAGGATGATGCCGATACCGATGAATGGCAGCGCCAGGACATCCACTTTCAGGTTCAAGCCAATCAGGGCAACAATCCAGGCCGTGAGGGTGGTTCCCACGTTGCTTCCGAAAATCACCCAGGCCGCCTGCCGCATGCCCAGGATCCCTGCGTTGGTAAACCCCAGGGCTGCCACACTCACCACGCCTGAAGACTGCACCAGGGCGGTGAGCAGAAAGCCGCTTCCCGCCGCCCGGGGCCGGGTTGCAGTAGAGTGGGCCAGCCAGTTACGCAGGGAGTCTCCAGCCGCCAGGCGCAGCCCGTCGGTCATCATGTTCATGCCCAGAAACAACATGCCCAGACCACCCAGGGCGAGGGACAAAGTCAAAAAGATCACGACTGTGGCATCCTAAAGGTATCGCGTTGATAAAGGCCGCTTATTGCCCAGGCCAGGGGGCTACCAATAGCCTTAGTTTGGCAGAGGACTCAAGGGTTTGCACGATGATCAGTAGGCAAGTGGAAGCCGTACTGCCGGAGGGAAACCGACAGGCTGAGCCTGGGCATTCAGGCTGGTATCAAAGGAAATCCAGGTGGGATAGAAACCAATCCGCCGCCAGCTCCGCCACCTGATTCAGGGCCCCGGGCTCTTCAAACAAATGGGTAGCGCCCGGTACGACTTCAATCCGATTGGGACAGACCATGGCCTGGGCTGCCTCCCGATTCAGCTCCAGCACCTCTTGGTCCCTGCCACCGACGATCAGCAAGGTCGGTGCCCGCACCCACTCCAAGGCAGGGCCGGCCAAATCCGGGCGCCCGCCCCGCGAGACCACGGCGCTGACCTCCTGAGGCCGTTCAGCCGCTGCGATCAAAGCCGCTGCGGCCCCGGTACTGGCGCCAAACAGGCCAATTTTGAGCTGGCGTGTCAAAGCCCGGGAGCGCAGCCAGTCCACAGCCGCGACCATGCGCCGGCCCAGCAGGGGGATATCGAAACGGTATTCCCGGGAGTATTCGTCGATGGCATGTTCTTCGGCGGTGAGCAGGTCCAGCATCAGGGTCGCCAGCCCCTCCTCGTTCAGGCGACTGGCCACCTGGCGATTTCTACGGCTGAACCGGCTGCTGCCACTGCCATGGGCAAAGGCGACGATGCCCACAGAGGTCGCCGGTAAAGCCAGGGTCGCGCCCAAACTAATGCCGGCCAGATCCAGCTGGACTTCCCGGGGGCTAACAGCGCCAGTCACCTCCATGACTCAGACTCCTTCACTCGACGAAGACGTCAGGATCAGCCCTAGAGACCCGCCTGCTCCAAGGGAGAAACTGGGGTACGGAACTCTACCAGCAGGGAGGTGCCGGAATCCGTGTCAATCCGCAGCCCCTTGTCGGCATCCTGCACCCATTCCCGGTAAAGACTGACCGGGTGGTCCACATACAGCTGGCGGGCCTGCTGGTCTTCACTGACTTCCACCAGCAGCGCATCCTGGCCGGGGTCATACGCCACCTTGCACAGGGGCACGCCATCAGCCCGTTTACGCATGGCATGGCGGGCTCTGTCTGGCTGTTCCTGCAGTTGCCGGGTATCCACCTCTCCCAGGGTCACCAGCCAGCCCCGGTGATCCTCAGCAAAGGATTGGCAAAACCCTGTCCACTGCTCCGGAACCACTTTGGTGAGCTGGATGTCGTCATCCAAGACGTCAACCCTGGCCGCCCCTTGGCGACTCCAGGCATCCGCCAGCAGACGCTTGACCTCCTCATCGGTGGTCTGGGCAAAGTCCTGATACCACTGTCCGATCGCAAACAGGGGTTCCGGGGTCGCCAAGGCAATGCACTCGTTGACAACAGTCCGGAGCAGGTTGATGGTAACAGAGGCCGCCACCGGTACCGCTATGACCACCCACGCCGGTTTCTGACGACTCACCGCCTCGATAGCGGCACGCATGGTCGCTCCGGTGGCCAGGCCGTCATCTACAATGATCACTGTCTTGCCCTGCAACTCCGGTGGTGGCCGGTCCGCGCGATACTCCTGCTCCCGCCGCTCCAGTTCCTGGGTTTCCCGCGCCACCACGGCATCGACCGTCGCCTGGTCAATCTGATGAAACAGCACGATTTCCTGGTTCATCACCCGTTCGCCACCGCTGGCAATCGCCCCCATGGCCAACTCTTCATGGCCGGGAACGCCCAGTTTGCGCACGATCAACACATCCAGATCCACATCCTGCGCCATGGCGATTTCATAGGCCACGGGCACCCCACCCCGGGGCAGCGCCAAAACCTGCACATCGTCCCGATCACGAAAATCGTCCAGTAGTGCGGCCAGGGCGCGACCCGCCTCACGCCGGTTTTTGAGAGGCAGTTGCATAGGCACCTCCTGTCCTGGGAAGCGGAGCAGTGGCAAAGCCGCCGGCAAGGCCAGACACGGCGTTTGACTGCGGATGGGTATCCCCTTAGTTCTGGTGAATGGGCCCGGCGGTTTCAACCTGAGTCCGGGTTTGGGGTTTCATGAGGGGATATAGTGTTCTAAACTGGTCAATGATTCATCAAACAATGATAAGCCGTGGCCATCAGCCACATGAATCAACAGTAGCTGGGAAATTCGGAGACGGCCTTTGCCAAGGCCATGGTTTTGGCCCGTCAGGCCCTGTGCCCTCCGATACGCCGAAGTCACCGGCGGACACCCGTCGCCCAGGCCTACAGTTGGGTTAAGTGACCAAAAGGAGAAAGCGATGTACTTGCACAATAAATCCCTGGTACGCCCTTGGGCACGAGCGGCTGTGCTAGCCATGGTGGCAGCCCAGAGCTTACCGGCGGTGGCGGAGCAGACCCGGGACCATACCATCTTCGCCCTGGAGCATGCCCTCATCGGGGTTGGCTATCAGTTGAATCCTGTCGACGGAGTCATGGACCCTGTCACCGAAGAAGCCCTACGGGACTACCAAAGCTCCCATCCAGGTTTGGTGCCCACAGGCAAAGTTGATGATGCAACCCTCATGGCCTTGGGAATCATGACACCCAATGCCAACTCTCAGGCCCAGCCAGAAAAGACGGCTTCCACAGCTGCAGCGGCCACCACCGACACCGACGCCCCTGCTACCCAACCCGATACCAGCGAAACCAACCAGGAAAAATCCGAAGGCCGGCGCTGGCTCTTCTTCTAAGAAACCTCACGTCGTGCAGTTCTGTCACGCCGCCGCTGAGGTGGCAGCGTGACAGTCCTCTAGCTGCTGGCGAACGTCACCTCCCCCGGCACCATCTGATAATACAAGGAGCCGAGTTGGGTCAGGTCCATCCGGAACAGGCGAACCCAGAGCGATTCCGATTCCAGCACTCGAACCTCCTCCGCCAACTCCACCTCCCGAAGAATGGCTTTTTCATAGCTGCTCTGGATATAGCGGACAGCTGCTTTGCCGGCCTGACGCAGGCTTAACCGCTGCGCCGCCAAATCCCCCTGAGTTTCGGCAATGGCCAGGTCAACCAAAGCCATGGCTTGCTTAAAGGGCAGGTGCTGAAGCAGGGAATCCAGCATCTCCCACACATAATCCGACGAATCCAGATACCAACCCAGCTGCTTGAAGCAATGCTGGGCGTAGCACAGCAGGTCATGGCCGGCCACCTGCCGCCAGAGCCCGGTAATGACCGCAGGATCCGCTGTCAAACGGTCCCGCAACAGGCGCAGGGCCGCGACCTCCGGCGCCAGATCCGGATAGGTCGCAGACTGGGCATTCAATACCCACTCCACCCGCTCCGTGTCAAAGTCGAAGAGCAGCCCCTGCACCCGGTAACTCTGCTCCTGGGAATAGCGATAGACCAGCAGCCCATGGCTGGTGAGCAGCTCACGCACCATCCGGTCGCGAATGCCTTCATGGGGAAAGATCAGCTGCTCTGCCTCGCTAAACGCCCGCAAGTGCCCGCTCCCATCAAACTGCAGGCCAGTTGCCATCGCCGCCAGGGATAAGAGCTCCAGGTTACCCAATTGCTCCAGCTCCTTGGCCGGGGCGGCCTTGCCATTCGGCAGGGGCGTGAGATAGGGGGATTGTTGGCTTTGCAAATCCTGCCGGTCAGCCACAGCCCGCAGTCGCCGTTGCAGGAAAGGATCGCCCGGCCTGAGCCGCAACGCCTTGGACAAAAGCCCCCGCGCTTCCACATAGCGACTCCGGCTTTTATAGAAAGCGGCCAGGTTCAAAGTCTCTTCCAGATTATCCGGGTCCAGGGCCAGACCACGCATATAGCTTTCTTCCACCAGGTGCCAATGTCTCAACCTGGTCGCCAGGCCGGCAAGGGTAAACTCCAGTTCAGGTTCGATTTCATCCGCCAAAGCCCCCCGAATCCGAACCAGCGCCCCCAGGCAGTCCGGCTGCTCAATACGCGCCAGCACGCCCTGGTAATGCCTCAGATACTTGCGCCACAGGTGCCGGAGAAAGCGCTGGCCGGCCAGAGTTTCCCCGACTTGGTTGTTTAGGTAGGCCACACCACGGGACAAGGCCTCCCGGAAGGCTTCGACCTCGGTTTCTGCCACCGGCTGCAAGTCCGTCAGACCCAGGTCCACCAAAGGCTCTTCGGCGTACTCGCACTCCTGTCGATAGGCAAGCCAGAGGTATTCCAGGGCATCGCGGATGCTGTTCGGATCATGACGCCAATGGATCAATCCTTGGCGTCCAAGAAAGTTGAGAAAAAAGGCCTGTCCACCTGCCGACTCCCGCAGTTGCAGGAAATCCTGCTCCTGCACACGCAGACCGGGAAGCTGACGAAGCCGGAAGTACAGGCGTGAGGCCTGAAACCGTGGGCCGACCCGTCGTTCCAGGTCAAACCGTTCGCCCAGCCGCTCCAGGACGGACTCAACCAGCCCTTCCACCGCCACCGGATACGGGTTCAGCAACTGGATTTCCGTGGGACGATCCCCCATCAGATAGGGGGAAAGGTCCGCCAGCCCCTGGTCAAACGCCCACTCCAGGTCTTCTTCCAGAGCCAATTGCAACAGCCGCGCCAGATCGGCCAAGGCCTGAACCAGGGTGCCCCCTTCGTGGCGAAGTTCCTCGGGCAGGGCCGGCCAGTCACCGCCGGCCAGGGTACAGGCCAGATAATGCAGTTGCTGCAGTGTGGTGGGGTCCAAGGGATGCGACTGGCGGGCGATGTCCGTCAACGCCGTGGCCAGTTTCTTCCAGGCACGCTTGTTCAACAAATCCAATAGGCGCCGCTCTTGACGGTTCCAACGCTCGGCTTCCTCGGGTGAAAGCTTCGGCCGCGTCGCCGGGTGATAGGGTTTCCTGGCCCGTTTGCGGGCAGTCACCGCCTCCTGCCCAAAGCCCAGCAGCTCCGCGATACGGCAAGCTTCATCCCAATCCGGGTCAATGACGCTTGGAGTATTGTTGAGTACCGGCCTCGCCGCTACATCGTCCACCTCCCAAGGGGGGACGGCCCCCTGTGCCGGGCCTTGCTCGTTGCCTCCCGCGGCAAAATCCTGTTTATTCATGAGCATCCATCTCCAATGGATCCGGGGGAAAGGCTATGGCGCCCTTAGTCCCTGAATCTTATGCCTTCGAGCGTTCCATCCTGCCCGGCCGGACACCTTTTTCCGCCTTCCCTCTCCCCAGGCTATCGCCCTGACCTGCCGACCCTGGGGCTGACAGCTTGGCGTCATCGCGGGCCGCCAAAACAAAACTATTTATGAACTATTGCCGGGCCGGAATAAAGGTAAGAACTTAAAACTTTATTCATCGACCCGCCAATACCTGACCGGCACGTAATACAGGCTTTCTTCCGAGGAAGCCCTTATAAGCCCATTATGTGGCAAAGAGCCCCCTGGCTGGGCTCCGGCTTTGGGATGCGGGTTCCGGTTTTTATACTTTAACCTTTCATGACCCGGCCCCTGCCTGACCCGGAAGCGCCTGGCCCGTGGACAATACGGCTTCACCCATCGGGAAATACCCGTAACAAGAGGATGGACCCACCATGATGACACCCTCTCATCGGCTGTTGTGTGCGGTAGCAGTTCTCGTCCTTTCGACATCCCTCTACGCTCAGCAACCGGCCCACATCTCCCTGAGGGTGGGAGACTACAATATGCAACTGCCTATTTCGGGGATTCAGAGCCAAAGCCTGGATAACGCAACCCTGACCACCCTCTATGAGGATGGAAGCGAAATCCATATCTCCACCGTCCACCGGGATGAGTTTGAAGAGCGCACCACCATTCCCGCTGCGGAATACCTGAAAGACTTGTTCGGCGACGAGCAGCCATCCACCAGCATCCTGCAGGTACTCAGGGACCGGAAGACCCGCGACATGACGGAGAAACTGATCGAGAACCGGGGCAAACTGACTCTGTATATCATCAAGTTTCCCGATAAAACCGTGGGCTATATCGCAGATGAGTATCAGCCTGAATATTTTGTCAGCGTGGAGGTGCGTAACCGGCCCCTGCAACCGATCCTGGAAAACCTTACCGGCGGCAAAACGGAAGCCCTGTCCCGCCCCAGCCTGGACCTTCGCTGAACCCGGTGCGCCTGTTGGGCGAGCCCTTGCAAGTACAAGATAAGAAATTGCCAGTACAAAACGGAACGCTCGGCCGGTTCCGCCCCCAGGGCCGGATACCGACGGCCGCCGGCTTACAACAAACATGACCGGAGACACGCTATGAAATATCCCTTTGCTTGTGCTTTGCTGCTGTCCTTGCCCGGTGTCGCCCTAGCCCAGGGCAGTATGACTGAAGAGGAAAAGGAACAGGTTATGAAACTGGAAGGTGCCCAGCAGGATGCCTTCCTTCAGTTTGATATCGACAACGACGGCAAGATCAGTGAAATGGAAGCACAGCGCAACCAAATGCTGCACCAGTCGTTTGGCGATCTGGACCGTGACGGCAATGCCCACCTGAGTGCCGAAGAGTTCAGCGAGTGGGATCCCATGGACAGTTTAAGGGACGCTACGCCTTAGCCTTGTTCCCTAGTCGCCCGGCCTGGCCTTTCAGGCCTCAAACCGGGCAGGCTCCCTGGCCCGAACCCGCCCAGCCTCTTTATGTAGGCCGGAGGAGCCTCTAAACTGGACGCTCCTGTAGTTGAGAGTAGTCCATGGCAAACGCCCCGTCTGATTCCCCGTCTTCGTCTTTGGGCCAAGCCCTGTTCAAAATGACCTGGCCAATGCTGTTCGGCGTCCTGGCCCTGATGAGCTTCCAGCTCGCCGACAGTGCCTTTATCGGCCAGTTAGGTGTTGCCCCGTTGGCGGTGGCCGGCTTTACGGTACCGGTTTATCTGTTTATTTCAGGCACCCAGGTGGGTCTGGGCATTGCCACCACCGCCGTCATTTCCCGCACGTTGGGCTCGGGCGACCGGCTCCGGGCGGGACAGTTGGGGGGCCTGGTCATGTGGACCGGCGCGCTGATGATCCTGGCCCTGTGCCTGCTGATCTGGCTGTTGCGAAAGCCCATCGTCACCGCCATGGGGGCCGATGCCTCCCTCTTGCCCCTGGTGGACCGTTATTGGGCTCCCTGGCTGCTGAGCACCTGGCTGGGCGCTGTGCTTTACTTCGGCTACAGCCTCTGCCGGGCCCACAGCAACACCAAGCTACCGGGCCTGACCATGGTGGGCATCAGCCTGCTGAATATTGCCCTCGATCCCTTGTATATCTTCACCTTCGGCTGGGGAATTGCAGGAGCGGCCTGGGCCTCTTGCACCGCCTTTGCCGTAGGCTGCCTGATTATCTTTCCGCGGCTCTTGCAGCGGCGCTGGCTACGGCTGAATCTGAGCAGCCTGGCCTTGAGGCCGGCCTTGAAGCAGTTGGGTGGCATCATGGCACCGGCCATGCTCAGCCAGCTCATGCCACCGTTGGCGGCCCTCTTGGCCACCAGCCTGGTCGCCGGGTTCGGTACGGCGGCGGTTGCCGCCTGGGGCTTGGGCACCCGGCTTGAGTTCTTTTCCATTGTCGTTGTCCTGGCCCTGACCATGTCCCTGCCGCCCATGGTGGGGCATTTTCTGGGGGCGGGAAAAATCGAACAAATCCGCCACCTGGTCCGGATTGCCGTGCGTTTCGTCATCGCCTGGCAACTCAGCGTGGCCCTGTTCTGGCTTCTGGTGTCCGAGCCCCTCACCCAGCTGCTGACCCGCGACCCGACAGTACGAAGCATTCTGCAGGACTACCTGATCCTGGTACCATTCAGCTACAGCGCCCTGGGGGTCTGTATGCTGATGGTCTCCGTCAGCAATGCCATGAACCAGCCCCTGCGCGGCCTTCTGATTTCCGTCTGCCGGCTGTTTCTCTGCTACCTGCCGCTCCTCGGACTCGGCGCCTGGCTGGCCGATCTGACAGGCCTGTTCAGCGGTGCCTTGCTGGGCAACCTGGCGGCCGGTATCCTGGCATGGCTTTTGTACCGCCAGGGCATGAAGCAGCTCCTGGCGAACCAGCATGGCTCACTGGCCATTTCGGAAGGTAGCTGAGCCTGGCGTTTTTCCTGTTCTACCAGACTTCCTGTTCAACCAAAATAAAAGGTCCAAACATGCGCATTGCAGTATTTTGCGGCTCCAGCTCCGGACGTCGCCCCGAGTTCCTTCAAGCTGCCACAGCGCTCGGCCAACTGCTCGCCCAGCAGGGCATCGGCATTGTCTATGGCGGTGCCTCTGTGGGTTTGATGGGGGCTGTCGCAACCGCTGCCCGGCAAGCCGGTGGCGAAGTCATTGGGGTGCTTCCCCAGTCCCTGATGGACCGGGAGTTGGCCCATACAGGCCTGAGCGAACTGCACATCGTCGAGACCATGCACGAACGCAAAGCCAAGATGTCAGAGCTGGCCGACGCCTTTCTGGCACTGCCCGGGGGAATCGGCACCTTCGAGGAGCTGTTTGAAGTCTGGACCTGGGGTGTGCTGGGCTATCATCGCAAGCCTTGCGCGTTGCTCAATGTCGCCGGGTTCTACGATGGACTGGTGTCCTTTCTGGACCATGTGGTGGAGGACGAATTCCTCAAACCGGTCTACCGGAACATGTTACTGGTGGACGAGTCTCCCGAGGCCCTGCTAAAGGCGCTCCTTGAGTACGTCCCCCCGGCTGCGCCCAAATGGACTGACTCCGAGGAGAAAGGATCCAAACCGCCATTTGCCGAAGCAGCCGAGGGCTAAGCTCCGCCCTTTCTGACCAAGGGTTTCAGACCGTACAACGGGATGCGCTGGCTTCAGAGGCCTCCTCCAGGGGCAGGCGACAGAAATAATCCACATGGGAGCGGATTTCCCGGGCCATGGTCACATCCTTGGCCGTGATTGCGGTCAGCCAGCACTTGAATAAGGTGGTCGCTGCCCCTTCCTCCTGGCGGTTTTGTTCGTAGAAGCGCAGCTCCGCCTCCGTCAGCCGGCGGAGGAACTCCTGTTGTTCCCTCCGGGATACGGCAGCGAAGGTTGCGGCCCGGGAATAGCGGGAGCGGAAATAGGCCATGGCCAGATTAAGGCTGGCCCCCACCGCTTGCTGGGAACGACGGTCGCCCCGGTACAGGCGGGGAACCAGCTGCGCCAGTTCCTGTTTGAGAGAGTCCAGCTCGGAGCTTTCGGTCAGATCATCCTCCAGGCGCCGGTTCCGGTGCTCGCTGGCTTGCTGACGCCACCAGAAGATTCCGAGAAACACCCCGGCGCCCACGAGCCCACTACCCAGCAGCCCGATGACAATGAGCATCAAAAAGTTTGCCATCTCTCGTTCCTCCCTGCCCAGATTTGTGTCCCCTTGGGTTTTCAGATCGGGTTGCGCCCGAGGCCTCTGTCCTCCTCTGCCTGTTGGATTCAGTTTGAAGTGAATGTGTGACTGCCTGTCCATTTAGCATACTCATTCCGGCAACGGCCGACGATTGCCGACTTCCTCCCAATCCGGGCCCTAACCCTCTCCCAGGCCCTGCTTTTTAATGGTATGTTTCGGCGACGCACTGGTTTGCCACAGGCGGGCCGGAGACCTTTTTATGCCCATCCAGATCTCCAAGGAGTTGTTGCATGCAATTAAGGAAAATGTTTTTCGTGCTGGCGTTGCCCTGTGTCCTGGCCGCTTGTGCGACTGAGGGCGGTTTCAATACGGAACAGGCGCTGACTGTGGGGGCGGGCTTGGCCCAGGCCGCCTTGCTCGACAAGGGCAGTGTCCAGCAAGCCGCCAGCGAAGCGGCCCAAGAAATGGATGCCCAAAACGAGATCCTGGGCCCCAACACCGAATACGGACGCCGGCTGGACAAGATCGTGGCGGGCCTGGATACCAGCGGCGATATCGACTTTAACTTCAAGGTCTACAAGTCCGATGAGCTGAATGCCTTTGCCATGCCCGATGGTACGGTACGGGTCTTTTCCGGCCTGATGGATGCCATGCCCGACGACCAGGTCCGGGCGGTGCTGCAACATGAAATCGGCCATGTGCGCCTGAACCACAGCTACGACCAAATGCGCAAGCAACTGCTGACCAGTTCAGCCTTCAATGCGGTGGCTTCCGTTGGAGGCACAATCGGTGACCTGACCTCGTCCCAATTGGGCCAGATTGCCTACGCCTTTATCAACTCCCGCTTCTCCCAATCCGACGAGTTGGAGTCCGATGCCTTTGCCGTGAAGGCCCTGCACAGAATGGGCGAAGATCCTGCCGCCATGAAGCGGGCCATCCAAACCCTGCAGCAAAAGGCCGGCGCCGGGGGCGGTTTCCTCAGTTCGCACCCCTCCAATGAGGCTCGGATTAAAAATATCGAAACGACCATCAAGAAGCTGAAGTAGGAGACGGGCCGGAACGATTCACCAAGTTCCGGCATTCCTTTCTTGGAGCAGTACGATGACATCTTTCACCCGGATCCATGAGCGGGCCCTGCGTCGCAAAGGCGGCACCGCCGGCCTGGCCGGCTGGCTACCCAGTCCCCGCACCCCACAGCAACTGGAGTCTGTGCCTGACGACCGTTGGCTGTCGGAAATGACTCGCTGCATTTTCCAGGCGGGGTTTGTGTGGCGGGTCGTGGATCAGAAATGGTCTGACTTCGAGAAGGTTTTCTTCGGCTTTGTACCGGAAAAAATGGTGCTGGTTCCGCCGGATCTCTGGGAGTCCATCGGGCAAGACAGCCGTATTATCCGCAACATGCAAAAGATCATGACGGTGCCCCGCAATGCCCAGTTCATTCTGGACATTGCCCAGGAGTACGGTAGCTTTGGCCGTTTTGTCGCCCAATGGCCCTCGGACAACCTGATCGGCCTGCTCGATCTCCTGCGTAAACGGGGTGAACGCCTGGGAGGCAATACGGGCATGCGTGTCCTGCGTAATCTGGGCAAAGACACCTTTGTACTCAGCCAGGACGTGCTCGACTGCCTCAAGGACGCCGGGCTGGATATCAATAAAGGCACCACCAAGCGGGAGCTACGCCTGATCCAGGAAACCTTTAACCAGTGGCACCGGGAAACCGGCCTGCCCTATTGCCAGCTCAGCCGCATTTGCTCCTGCTCCATGGGCGAAAACCATCTGGAGCCGCCCCACTAAAGCAGGCGGACAGCTCCCTCCAAGGTACTGGCCGGCATCCCTGGGTCTGAAACAGGTTAGGGCTGTTCCTGCTCGGGTGATCTTTGTCGCTTGGCGTGGCGACGCAGTTCGATCAGCCGGGCCGCCTCTTCGCCAATATGTTCCTCACCACGCTGGCGGGCCAGCTTGATCTGACGCTCCCGCTCCTGGAACCGGGCCCTTTGCTCTGGCGTCAGCTTGTCATGGCAATGGGGGCAACTCACGCCTTCCTGATAGAGCTCACTGGCTTTGTCCTCCTCGGAAATGGGGAGGCGGCAGGCGTGACACAAATCATGTTGCCCTTTTTCCAGACGATGGTTGACCGCCACCCGCTCGTCGAACACAAAGCACTCTCCCTGCCACAGAGACTCCTGCTCCGGCACTTCTTCCAGGTATTTGAGAATGCCGCCCTCCAGGTGGTAGACCTCCTCAAATCCCTGCTGCTTCAGATAGGCGGTGGACTTCTCGCAACGGATGCCGCCGGTACAGAACATGGCCACCTTGCGGTGCTTGCCCGGATCCAGGTTTTCCTTCACGTATTGTGGGAACTGGCGGAACGAGTCGGTGCCGGGATTGACCGCATTCTTAAAGGTGCCGATCTGCACTTCATAGTCGTTCCGGGTATCGATCAGCACGACCTCCGGATCGGAAATCAGCGCATTCCAATCTTTCGGTTTCACATAGGTGCCCACGATCCGACGGGGGTCGATATCCTCCACGCCCATGGTGACGATTTCTTTCTTGAGCTTCACCTTGGTGCGGTTAAAGGGCATGGTCTCGTGAAAGGACTCCTTGTAGGCAATCCCGCTGAAGCGCGCATCGGACTCCAGCCAGGCTTTCAGCCGGTCGATGCCCTCGCGACTGCCGGCCACGGTGCCGTTGATCCCTTCCCGGGCCAACAGCAGGGTTCCCTTGACCCCCTGCTCCTGCATGAGATTCAGGAGCGGCTCCCGCAACGACTCGTAGTCATCCAGGGTCACGAATTTGTACAAAGCGCAAACAACAGCGTGAGGCATAAATCTGATTCCTAATGGCGGTCTGGAACGTAAAACCAGAGCGATTCGCGGCGAAATTGTAACCAGTGACGCAGGCCACCGATAGTAGTAAAGCCCCGGAGCTGTGTTTTTTCCGGTTTCGCGGCAACTGTATATTGTTTTCAACTGTGCTGCTGTCGTGTCACAGCCTGTCCCGGATCTTCCCGCCCAGCCGGGGTGTGATAGCACAACCACCAACGCAAGTTGATGCTTTGCGCTGAGGAGATAACTTCATGCAAACCTTCTGTGCTCTTGGGCGACTCCTGCTACGACCATCGGAACAGCTTCGTGACGCCATGGCACCCATCCGCAACCGGCTGGCAGGAGATCCCCATCTTTCTGCAAAGCGACGGCGGGCCCTGGATAACCTGTGTCGGCGACTGTCCAGGCACGACCTGATCGCGGCGCAGAAACATTACAAGTATTGTTTCTACACCCGTTTTTCCCTGTACCTGTTCGAACAAAACCACCAGGACACCCAGGAACGTACCGACGCCCGGCTGGCCCTGAACGAAATCTATCGTCAGTCCGATCTGGAACTGAACGATTACGAGTTGCCGGATTATCTGCCTCTGGTGTGCGAGGCCCTGGCGCAAATGGATGAAACCGATGCCTATCGCCTGCTGTGCGAGCTCCAACCCAACCTGATGAAGCTCGCTTACAAGCTGGACACCATCAGTAGCGACTATGCTGCGGTCTGCCATGCCCTGGTGGAGTTGATTCCCGACACCCACCGCACCACCTATTCCGTCCCCCTGCAGCCGGCCACCAGTTTTTTCAAACGCAAACCCTTTGTGAAATCCGACGGTCGGCGCCTTCTCTAACCCCCTCAAAAGAAAAGGCCGCATGACGCGGCCTTTTCAGGGAGGACTTGGATTTTAGGATCAGTTCGCCGCTTTCAAGCGGGTTACCGTACGGGTCCGTTTTTCCAGGGCCAGCTTCCGTACTCGGGCAATATCCTCGTCAGTAAAAACACCATTGACGCCGGAAATGGCCGCCAGCTTCATGCCATGCTTGAGGCCCAGCTTGTAGATCTCCCTCACCTTTTCCCACTCGATGTTGCGTCCCACGGTGAAGTTCTCGAAGCGACCTTCCAGGGCCAGCACGATGGTTTCCGCCAAGCAGGCATAGGCTACTTTCGGGGGCAAGCCGATATTGCGCATCTTCACATCCCCGGGCAGTTCGATCTCGCCGGACTCGATCACCATCACATCCGGACGCTTGGCCACATCGGAGGCGGGAATATCCAGTGGACGCGCCACGTCGGTGATCACGCAGCCGGGTTTGACCTTGGTGATGTCGAGGATCTTCTTGCCGGCACCGGAGGTGGCTGTCACCACCATATCCATCTTGTGCAGGTCCTTATCGGAGTTGGCCGAAACGAAGATCTTGGCACCAGGTGTTTCCTTCTGGATGGACTCCTTCAGGGCCAGCAGCTTGGAGGTTTCCCGGGCGACCAGATATACCTCATCGAAGGCCTTGGCCAGCAACCGGGCACACACCGATCCAATGGCTCCCGTCGCACCCACCACCATGGCCTTGCCAGCGACTTTGTTATCCGGGCCAATATGCACCAGTCCCAACCGCTTCAGGGCGTCATGGGCCGCCCACAAGGCACCGGAGGCGCTGTAGCTGTTGCCAGTGGTAATAGGCAGCGGGGCCCGTTTGGCCACTGTCACCCCGGAGTCCCCGACCACTTTGGTAAAGGCTCCGAGCCCCATGATCTGGGCCCCCATACGCTTGGCCATCTTGGCCGCAGCCAGCAGGCGGCGGTAGGTAAACTCCGGGCTGTGGGCCATCATTTCCTTGGGCGTGCCGCCCACGGTGATCAGCCAGCCTTCCGCTTCGGCACCAGTGGGCGACTTGATGCCCGTGACCTTGCTGTACACCAGGGGCGGTGAATAGGCAATGATCTTCTCTACCGCGTTCATCACAGGCTGGGGAGCCACCCGCGCCACCAGGTCGATGGGCTTGGAATTGCGCAGATACTGCTGTGACAAAGGGTGGATCACAAAAGCAAACCGGCTCTTACGCTTGAAACCGGAGGGGAACAGGATGCGCGGCTCAATATTGAGATTGGTGATGATTTCCAGATAGTCGTCATGGGTCAGCTCATGGGCCTTTTTGCCGGTAACGGCCAGTACCATGGCTTCAATGACGTTAATCGCCACTGTCATATCGAAGATCTTGGGCGTGCAATCCACCACCATGTGCACCCCTTTGTCCCGCAGGACTTCCAGGCGCTCGTCCGTCACCATGGAGGTCAGCAGGGTCTTGCCGCCCAGCTCTTCCATGGAGAAAGGTTCGATCTCGTCATAGCGGCCCACGATCACGTCCGCTTTTTGCAGTGCCTTACGCAGAATGAAATGGTTCCACTCCTTAACCGGTGCGACAGAGGGCTGCAGCACATGGGGCGGCTTCCACTTGAGCAGGTAGTGGGCGCCAGTGGCATAGAGCTCGAGCGCCTTGCGGGAGGTGATCATCTTCGGCAGGCCCATTTGCAGGACCGGGTCGGCAAACACCAGGTTATCGGTCCACTCCGACAACACGGAGGCAGCCCGGTAGTTGCCCATGCCGCTGAAGAAGAAAATCCGGGAGTTGTTGAAGAAGTTACCCAGTTCCTCCTGGGCGTCGCGAATGGCCCAGTCATGGAGGATACCCCGCAGGCGGGCGCCGGTGGTGACGGGGACTTTGGTTACCAGGTTTTCCAGTCGCCTGGTGCTTTCCTGGACGAAGTGGTGGGGGCCCACATTGTAGTGGTCTCGCACCATGCCCAATCCGATTGCATCAGCGTGGGACTCCCATTGTTTGATCAAGGCCTCAGCCTTGGCTTCGTCCTGGTTGGTGCCGATTCGGATGACCCGAAACTTTTGCCCCAGAAACTCCGTCTCGAAATCATAGTCCAGGCTTTCTGGCCCCAGGCTGATGCTAACAACCGTTTTCATTGTGTTCTCCGAATTTCTGTCCTGAATATATCTTGCGTCTTTCCCTAACGTCGGCGATCGGTCAGCCGATCATGTGACGTTATTGTTTTTATGAGGGGCTTATTCTTGTTGTCAGTCACCGCTTGCGGTTTCCCATGGGCGGACGTTTTACCCAGTCTAGACATTGCACGTCTAAAACTTAGACAAAAATTCTCTCAAAGATACTGCATAAAAACGAGCCCCCAGAGAGGATTTAGGCACATTTAATTTCGAGCAAATACTCTAGAATTCAATTACTAAGCGTCACCTACGCCACTCTTATGGGCTGTCCTGTCCCCCGCGGCCCCCCACGCGTACAATGGAACTAGCGGCCCTTGGCTGGCCAATAAATTCCCGTGACTCTGGAGATCAACCATGCCGATCGGTTTTTCCCTTACCTCCAATTGGGGCAAGGAAATCCATCGTGGCTACGATGAATTTGGTGCCATTCGCGTCTTCGACGACGGCAACAAACTCTACCTCAGCTTCGATTCGATCCACGAACAAAGCTGCCAGCACAAGGCCCAGCCCCACCGCCTGATGCACGAGTATACCCGGGCCATGCTCACCCCCCTGGTCTATCATCAACCCCGCCATGTCACCATGTTGGGACTCGGCGGCGGCTCCCTACTCCATTGCCTGCATCACGGGTTTCCTGAAATCCGCTTTCAAATCGTGGAGCTACGTCCGGATATCGTGAGCATCGCCCGCCAGATCTTCCGGATTCCCGAAGACGAGCGGGTGGATATCCAGGTTAATGATGCCGGCCTGTTCCTGGCGGAGGCTCCCGCGTCCTGTACCGATTTCCTGCTGTGCGACATTTACCATGCCGAAGGCATGGATGCCCAACAGGCCCAGTTCCGCTTTATCCGCCACTGCCACCGGTTGCTGACGGACGATGGCTGGATCGCCATCAACTACAGCCATCACAGCGAGTGCCCACCGGAAGTGCTGTCCTTTATCGCCGGACACTTCAGCAACATCCGGATCTGCACGGTGAGTAGTGGCAACCGCATCCTGACGGCGAGCAAGCGCGCTCTGGTATTGAACGAGAAGGAAGCCCTGCTGCGGGGCAAGGCGCTGAATGACTTGTTAGGCTACCCGCTGACCAAGTACCTGAAGCGGGCGAAGAAGATCAGTTGAGGGTGGCTGCTGGTTCGGGCCCCAAAATCAGGGGAAGGGCGTAAGTTCTCAGGCCTGTAAGAGGATTCGTGCTGGACCGATAGGCCGGGCCCTCACCCCCTCTCCCCAGAGGGAGAGGGGAGTTGGTTCAGAGTTGGTTCTGCACGGCCTCTGAATAGTAGAAGCTTTCCAGGCGGGCCCGCAGCCTCTCTTCCAGATAGCCATTGCGATGCAGCAATTCCGCGATACGGGGCGCGAAGGCCTCTGCCTCGGTCAGAATCATGGCATCTGTGACCCCCATCTCCTCAAGAAGTACCGACAGGGGCTGGTCGCCATACTTCTTGAAGAAGCCATCCACCACCACCTGGCAGCAGTGACGGAAGTGCTCGGTCTTGCGGTACTTCAACCAGAACTCATAGCCCAGCACCACGAATTCGCTAAGATCCAGCGTATCGATTCCCTTCTGGAAGTGCTTCATCTGCTTGTTTTCGATGGCATCCCAGAAATCCATGATGGTGCCTTTCAAGGCCTGGTCGGACAGAGTCTCATTGAGGAAGGTCTCGCTCTGGCGGATAAAGAACGCCATGTTCTTGCCGATAAAGCTGAGCAGGCTGGCTTCCAGATTGGCCTCCAGATCCGGAGCGGCCTTGTCCACCATTTTCTTGCCGAACTTGAACATGGCCGACACACCGGGAATATTGCTGCCGATCACATTGGTCTTGGACAGGTATTGCACGATCCCCTGGTAGAGGATCTTGGACACCAGCTCCGCATACACCGGATGCCCCAGCAACTGGCTCACCACCCGCTGGCGGTGAGATTTGAGGCTTAGCAGTTTCTCCACAAACTCCTCGAACTGCCGGGCCGTCATGATCTCCTTCAGCCTGGTGTCACGGTGGGCCTTGGAGTTGTACACCAAGTTGGCCATGTCACCGGCCAGTTCGGTCACGCCGCCGGAAATTTTGAGATCCACCACGTTCCGCTGGATCACCCCCATCACCTGCTCGGGCGTTACCCAGTCGTTCAGGGTCACCTTCTGCAAGGTCTTCAGGAAAACTGCCACTTCCGTACGGATCTCCTGGATAAAACGCTCTCCTTGAAAGCGTTGCAGCTCATGCTGCAAATGAAGCTCCAGCAGAGTTTGCGCCAGGGGCTTGACTGAAGCCTTGGCTTGAGCGGGCTCGGCGGCTTTACGGGCCTTGCCGGACTTGGCCGCCGCAGGCTTTTTTGCCTTGTCTTTGCCAGTGGTTGCAGCTTTGGCAGAGGTTGCCGCCTGGGTCTTGGAAGGGGCTTTCCCTGTAGAAGCTTTGCCTTTGGCTGTTGAGTCCGCCTTGGGGATGGCTTTGCTCTTTGACGTGCTGGTTTCCCTGGTGGTGCGTTTTTGGCCCTGAGCCATTGTTGTTCTCTCCTTCAAAAAGCGGCTCCATATCCGCTGCGCCACTCATGGCGGGCAGCCTTCGGAAAGTAGTGGGGCATTCACGAATAGAGGCTGTCTCGCCCCTGAAGTCAAGCCATGATGACACAGATTGTGGCTCATGCATTCAGTTTCGAGAACAGCCTTTGGTAGATTAGCGCACCTGGCGCCCTGCACGTCCCCCTTATGCCGGAAGCATGGCCTCCAGCTTGGGTGGCAGGGAGTAGCGCAGGATACGCTTGACCACGGTGGAGAACTGCTCGGTGAAGGTGCCGGTATTGTAGTGCAGGCCATACTTCTTACAGATGGCTTCCACCCGGGGCGCCATTTCCGCGTAACGGTGTGACGGAATATCCGGATACAGGTGGTGCTCGATCTGATAGCTCAGGTGCCCGCTCATAATGTGCAGCCAACGCCCACCCGTGAAGTTACTGGAACCCAGCAACTGGCGGTAATACCAGTGACCGCGGGTCTCGTTCTCGCACTCTTCCTCGGTGAAGGTCTGGGCCTGCTCGGTGAAGTGGCCACAGAAGATGACCGCCGAGGCCCAGACACTACGCCCAACGTTGGCCAGGGCATTGCCGAGCAGCACCTTGGGGGCGAAGGGGCCTGCCAGCGCCGGGAAGACGACGTAGTCCTTCATCACCTGCTTGGAAATCTTGCGGGCATAGCTCTTGATGAACGGCAGCTTCTCCCGCCAGGTGACTTCCTTGTTTTCCAGCTTTTCCACTTCCAGCTCGTGGATTCCCACTCCCCATTCGAACAGCAGGCTCAGAGCAATGAAATAGCTGAACTGGAACAAATAGCGGGGGCGCCAGGGCGTATCATTGGAAAGCCGCAGGATGGCGTAGCCATAGTCCCGGTCCTTGCCGATGATATTGGTGAAGGTGTGATGCTCATAGTTATGGGTCTTGCGCCAGGAGTCGCCGTCGCACACGTTATCCCATTCGTAGGTCTGGGAATGCAGGTCCGGGTCGTTCATCCAGTCGTATTGGCCGTGCATCACGTTGTGGCCAATCTCCATGTTTTCCAGGATCTTCGCCGTGGTCAGCATGCCCACTCCTACCGCCCAGGTAATGGGATTCAGACTAAAGTGGATCAGGGTACGGCCTCCGATTTCCGCCCAGCGCTGCTTGCGGATAATGTCACGGATATAGTCTGCATCCCGCTGCCCCAGATCGGCCAGCACTTCCTGACGCAGAGCTTCCAGCTCCTGCCCCAGGGCCTCCAGCTCTTCCGGACTCAGCCGGCGCGATTTGCCATGGGCCTGTCCTGCCAACTCCTGGCCGGTAGCAACAGGTTTCCCTTCCGGTTTGCTTCCTTTGAAATTCCAGCGCATCGTCATTAGAGTGCTACCTCCACTTTACCTTGTGGGACCGATATACAGGTTTGAATCGCTTCATTTTCCGCCAGTGAAACCTGCCCGGTGAGCAGGTTGCGCACCGCGCCCGACTTCTTGACGCACTTGCACTCGTGACAGATTCCAGTGCGGCAGCCGTATTTGGGCTTCAGCCCCGCCGACTCCGCCAGCATCAGAATGGTTTGGCTACCATCCGCCTCCGCTTCCACACCGGCCTTGCTAAAGAAGACCTCCCCGCCCGTCTGCTCAAGGGCATTCACATCCAGGCGAACTCCAAAGCTCTCCTGGCGGATATGGTCCGCTGTGACACCTTGGGCTTCCAACAGCTCACGGGCCACTTGCATGAACCCACCCGGGCCACACAGGAACACCTCCCGTTCAGCGGCATCTGCACAGCGGCTCGCCAGTTGCTCGGCGTTGATCAGCCCTTCCGTGTCGGTGTGCACCACCTCCAGTTTGAAGTTGGGATACTGATCCGCCAGGGACTGCAGGGCCTGGGCGAAAATCACCTCGTCCGGGTTACAGCAGTAATACAACAACTGAAAATCCCGTTCCGGGGCCTGGGGCAAGTGGGTGGTCAGCATCGACATCATGGGGGTGATGCCGCTGCCGGCCGCCAGGAACAGCACCTTCTGGGCCGGGGTCTGCTCCAGGGTGAACTCACCATCTGCCTGACCAATACGGACGATATCCTCCGGCTGCAGGTTGTCGAACAGCCAGTTGGACATCCGGCCCTGGGGAATACGCTTGACGGTAATGGAGAAGGTGCCTTCCCGTACAAACTGCTGGACCGAAGAAGAAACCGAATAGTAACGGCTCAGGGCAACGCCTTGGGCTTCAACTCCAACCTGCAGATGCATACCGGCCTGAAACCCTTTCCAACGGCGGGACGGCTTGAATACATAGGTCTTGGCATCCGCAGTTTCCTGTCGGATGGCTACCACCCGCGCCTGGAGTCTGCGTGGGGACAACAGGGGGTCAATTTCCGACAGCAGGAAATCGCCATAGGTCTGGATGAACCCGTTTCTCTGCCAGAACTTCTCCAGGAACATAAGGCTCCCTATCCGGCTCTGGATCGTTGGGGCTGAAACGAGGCGCATGAAAAATCCCTCTTGTGTACAATTGTTCACTGAATATATTGAAACCATTCTCCTTGGTCAACAGTCATTCACTCAACATTTTCAAATTCACGCTATAAAAAATCCTAAAAACCCCAAAAATTAAACACAAACATCTGTTAAACATGAATTTTTTGTATAAAAACGAAAACCATCAAATCCTTAGAAATATGGTGTACACTTGGACACAGTAAATTCAAGCTGTCGCTCAGTTTGC
>Ga0209075_1000939_pt1 | contig 28007 bp, 28 predicted proteins | sample Stecom2011_FD_187523 | JGI IMG/M metagenome (GOLD analysis project Ga0209075, IMG submission 187523) | Agricultural soil microbial communities from Utah to study Nitrogen management - Steer compost 2011 (SPAdes) (version 2) | ecosystem: Environmental > Terrestrial > Soil > Agricultural land...
CGCATCATCGTGCTATGCCTCCAACGATTTGCGCATGTTAAAGCGAAGGAACTGGGCACCGCGAACCGTCACCCGTTGTTCTTCCATCACTTCAAATCCGTGGCTTTCAAAAAACGGGCGTGCCACCACGCTGGACTCGGTGTGGAGTTCTTTAACGCCCCGATCTTTCAGCTGTTGCTCTGCTTCCAGGTACAGGGCAGAAGCGATACCTTTGCGGGCAAAGTGGGGGGCGGTGAATACCAGGTCAATGGTGCCGTTCGGCTCATACGAAATAAACCCGGCAAGGGATGCGCCTTCTTCTGCTACCAGAGTTTCCATGGACTCCAGCCGCTGCTGCCAGGTGTCCAGGTTTGGCGTGCGAGATGCCCATGCGTAGCGTTGGGTTTCATCGTATGCGGCGGCCGTCAGTTCGTGAACCGAATCGGTAAATAGACGGACCACCGGGCTCAGATCCTGAATCCGGTACTTGCGGATAGAAATAGAATTGGCTGCGGTCATGTCGGTTCGTGTGCGCCTGTGTTGAAAAGCTGGTTGAGGCCTGATGCGTAAGCTATTAACAGCAGCATACCGACAACCGCAAGAAAATCCAGTGTCCCGATTGGCGTGAATTGATCTGGTGAAAGGATATTAATGCTTGATTGGAGGCGTGCCGGGCATTAACATTCATTTGAAATAGTCTTTTAATCTGAAAATAGTTGAGGTTCTCCAATGTCACAGTCATTCATGACCATCTTCAAGAAAGACGAAACAGACTCCGAGCCGGGCGACGCACAAGTGGTCGATGCAGCCGAGACCGCAGAGGGAAATCAGGACAACGCCTCAAAGAAGGGCACGCATGGCGAGGATTTCTGTTGCGGGTCCTGCTCATAACGTGCAGGACAAATAACGTTCAGCAATGAAAAGGCCCGGCAACTTCCGCAGCCGGGCCTTTTCATCACTCAACGGTCAGTCAACTTAACCGCACTTGCTGTCGCCGCATGACAGGCAGGTGGCACACCCGTCCATGACGATCACTGCTTTGGTGCTGCACTTGCCACACATGGTGGCGTTGGGTGGGTAGTCGCTGCTGGTATCGTCATTCGTGGCGGCGCTCTGGGTGGCTTCAAACTCAGCACGCTTCTCGGCGAGGATGCGCTTGGTGGTCTCGCTCATCTCGTCGCTTTCCAGCAGGCCAATGGCCTTCAGATGCTTCTCGATCACGGCGCCAATTTCGGCCACCAGTGACGGCATGAATACACCGCCTTTCTTGAAGTAACCGCCGTTGGGGTCGTACACGCTGCGCAGCTCCTCCACCAGGAAGGTCACGTCACCGCCTTTGCGGAATACCGCAGAGATTACGCGGGTGAGGGCGATAACCCACTGGAAGTGTTCCATCGACTTGGAATTGATGAACACTTCGTATGGCTGCCGGCTTTCGTGATCAGTATCTTCGTTGAGCAGGATGTCATTAATGGTAATGTACATCGCGTGCTCGGCAATCGGTGGCTTGATCTTGTAGGTGGTGCCCAGCAGAAAGTCCGGCCGCTCAATGTACTCATTCATCTGTACCGGCTTGGTTTCTGCCTGTACCGGAGCCTGATGCTCCTTGTTGGCATCCGGGTCGGCTTTCTTTACTCGGTAGCCGACAATCTTGTTGCTGATTTTAACTGTCATGTTCGTTGTCCTGTCTGTCGGTTTCCGGAATCAATACTTGCCGTAAGTGCCTTCTTTGAGTGCATCAAACAGGTTGGCGGCGGTGTGGATTTCGCCATCGTACTCAACCTGTTCATTACCTTTCAAAGTGACCTTGCTGCCGTCGTCCAGGGTGAATTCATAAAGCGTGTTCTCCAGATCCTTTTCTTTGACCAGGACGCCCTGGAAGGCCTCCGGGTTAAAACGGAAGGTGGTACACCCTTTAAGGCCCATGTCGTAAGCGTACAGGTAGATGCCTTTGAAATCCTGATAGGCAAAGTCCTGCGGTACGTTCGCGGTCTTCGAAATGGACGAATCCACCCACTTCTGGGCAGCCGCCTGAATGTCTACGTGCTGCTTCGGTGATACATCATCAGAGGTGGTGAAGTAGCTCGGCAGCTTCTTGTCTTCTTCTTCAGAGAACGGCATGGCGCCGGCGTTTACGAGGTGGCGGTAAGCCAGCAGTTCGAAGGAGAATACGTCTACCTTTTCTTTGGTTTTGCGACCTTCACGGATGATGTTCCGCGCATAGTGGTGCGAGAAACTGGGCTCAATACCGTTACTGGCGTTGTTGGCCAGCGACAGGCTGATGGTGCCGGTGGGCGCAATGGAGGTATGGTGAGTGAATCGGCCACCTTTCTCAGCCAACTGTTTGATCAGTTCTGGCTCGACATGTCCAATTTGCTGCATGTAGCGGCTGTACTTGGCGTGCAGTAGCTTGCCTTTCAGGATGTCGCCGACTTTATAGCCGTCTCTGGCGAGGTCCGGGCACTTGGAGATCATCTTGGGCGTGACTTCAAACTCGTCTTCCATGATCGGCGCCGGGCCTTTCTCTTCAGCGAGGGCCAGGGACTGGCGCCAGCCTTCTACGGCCATCTCGCGAACCACTTCTTCGGTGAATTTTACCGATTCGTCCGAACCGTAGGGCATGCGCAGCATAGCGAGAGTGGAGCCCAGGCCCAGTATGCCCATGCCATGGCGGCGCTTGTAGGTGATTTCATGGCGCTGTTCGGCCAGCGGCAGGCCGTTGATTTCCACCACGTTATCCAGCATACGGGTAAAGGTACCCACAACCTTGCGGTACTTTTCATAGTTGAAGCTGGCTTTGTCGGTGAACGGGTAGTCCACAAACTTGGTCAGGTTCACTGAGCCGAGCAGGCAGCTGCCGTATGGGGGCAGAGGCTGCTCACCGCAGGGGTTGGTCGCGCGGATGTCTTCACAGAACCAGTTGTTGTTCATCTGGTTGACCTTGTCGATCAGGATAAAACCTGGCTCGGCGTAGTCGTAGGTGCTGGTCATGATGGTGTCCCAGATGAACTGGGCTTTCAGAGTCTTATAGATGCGGCAGGCGACCTTACCTTCTTCATTAACAACGTAACCGTCCTGAACCGGAAAATCACGATACAGGAACTGGCTCTCGTCGGTCAGGTCGAGGCCTTCTTCTTCCGCCTCTTTGCGGGTCATCGGGAAGGACAGGTGCCAGTCGTCACCATTACGTACGGCTTCGATGAAATCCTCAGTGATCAGCAGTGACAGGTTGAACTGGCGCAGGCGGCCATCTTCACGCTTGGCCTGGATAAACTCGATGACGTCCGGGTGGTGAACGTCGAAGGTGGCCATCTGTGCACCACGACGCCCACCGGCAGAAGACACGGTGAAACACATGCGGTCAAAAATGTCCATGAAGGACAGAGGCCCTGAAGTGGTCGCGCCGGCACCGGCGACGTAGGCACCACGCGGCCGCAGGGTAGAGAACTCGTATCCGATACCGCAACCAGCCTTGAGGGTGAGGCCGGCTTCGTGGTTCTTCTCCAGGATATCGTTCATGGAGTCGTGAACAATACCAGACACCGTACAGTTAATGGTGGAGGTGGCTGGTTTGTGGGCATCGGCACCGGCGTTGGAGGTAATACGACCGGCGGGAATGGCTCCGTTCTGCAAAGCCCACACAAATTCTTTCATGTACTTGTCGCGTACACTCTTCTTTTCAACTTCGGCAAGGGCTTTGGCAACTCGTTCGTAGGTTGCGTTGATGTCCTTGTCTACAGGCTCGCCTGTTTTGGTCTTGAGCTGGTACTTGCTGGCCCAGATATCGAGCGAAGCTTCCTGCATGGGAATCGTTGTGATAACTGCCTGTGCCTTAGCGTTCATTGCCACCCTCTGCTTATAGTCTGTCTTCTGGACTTTGACCCTATATATGGGCTTATTTTGGAGGAGTATAACAGGATATAGTGTTTTGTGAATAAGAGAGCGACTATGAATCAGGGCCTGTGAGCAAAGAAAATCAATGAAAAAGGCCTTGAAAGTCTGAAACGCCGCACGGCTCGTGCTCTTGTGGGGTGGCGACAATTCACCACTACATATTGTGGTTTTCCGGGAGCGCGGTGAATAGTTCGGACCTGCAAGTTTTGTGAGCCATGCACGTATCCATTCGCTACGTGTCGGTAAAGTATGAATGTGGTGTCGAAAGACTGCAGTGGCCCACAGAAAGTTATAACTAATATAAAAGGAAAAGAATAATGAAAGGCCTGAAACTAAGTTTGCTAGCGCTGTGTATTGGAGGAGCCTCTCCGGCGGTGATGGCGTTCCAGCCATTGGATGAAATGGCTATGGGAGACATTACCGGCCAGGCGGGCGTGACGATAGAGCTGGAAACCAAGATCGACATTGGGCGCTTTATCTATACTGATGAAGGCTCGTTGAGTATCAGCGATATAAGTGTTGGTGGTGCAGAACGCACGGATTTCTTTGGTTTTCGTGGTTTGGCAGGGAATGCCAGTGACAAACTGGACAACATCGCCATTGATATTGATGTCTATTCTGATGGTGATGCCGTAATTAATATTCTGCCCGTTTCGTTTGCAGCAGTGGATTTTCGTGTTACCACCGGCGCCTGGGAGTTGTTGTCGAGTGACGGTAGCGGCAACCAGACAACTCTGATCGACAACTTCTTTGCGGAAGGAGTCGTAGGTCGGACGTCCATTGAAATAGACACTCAGTACGATAATCTGAATTTCCGTGGTGCTTTTGCTATTGAACAAATGGACTTTGATGTGCCGTTCCTTGCGGTTGGTATTCGCGGTTTGCAGATCACCGGAGCGGATCTCGATCCAAGGCGGCCAAGCCCGTTGGACTTATTTGCAGAGGTGGAAATGGACATCTACAAAGGTGCGCGTCTGTCCGGGACAGGCGAAGCTTTGGCTATAGATCTTCAAACCTTTGAGGCGGATATTGGTATCAGGGAAATTATTGTCGGGCAGCAATCCATAGGTAGTGTCTTTATGGATGATCTTGCAGTCTCCAACACGTCCATGCGTATTTATGGCCATTAATTGAGCTTCGCTGCAGCATAAAAAAACGGGATCAGCTGATCCCGTTTTTTTATGCTGCAGCGAACTACATCAACCCAGCAGCAGGCTGTCGTCATCCACTTCCAGTCCGCGCTGCTGCTCGAACAATCCGAGCAAGTCCTTCACTTCCAGCCCTTCCCGGTCTTTGCCTGCAATATCGAATACCACCTGTCCCTGGTGCAGCATCACGGTACGACTTCCCACTTCCAGCGCTTGCTTCATGCTGTGGGTGACCATCAGTGCGGTGAGCTTTCGTTCTTCGATGATTTTCTGGGTCAGTTCAAGCACAAAGGCGGCTGTTTTGGGGTCCAGTGCTGCCGTGTGCTCATCCAGCAGAAGGATGCTGGACGGCGTGAGGCTGGCCATCAGCAGGCTGACTGCCTGGCGCTGGCCCCCGGAAAGCAGTCCCATTTTGTCGCCAAGGCGGTTTTCCAGGCCCAGCTTCAGGGATGACAGGCTGTCTCGAAACCGGCCAAGGTACTGTTTCTTTACTGCACTGGTCAGCCCGCGGAATTGGCCGCGCTTGATCGCCAGGGCAAGGTTTTCCTCAATGGTAAGGCCTTCACAGGTACCCGCCAGCGGGTCCTGAAAAACCCGGGCGACTTGGCCGGCCCGCTTGTGTGTAGAAAGTCGGGTTACGTCCATGCCATCAACAATAATCTGACCGCTGTCTACCAGCACTTCGCCGGCCAGGGCGTTCAGGAAGGTGGACTTGCCAGCTCCATTACTGCCGATAACGGTGACGAATTCTCCCTGGTTGACGGTCAGGCTCATGCCTCGTAACGCGGGGTTCTCCAGAGGGGTTCCCTTGCCGAAGGTAAGCCTCAGATCGGTTGCGCTGATCATAGTGCCTCCTCAGGCTTTAGTGCGACTAAATCGGTTGGTGAGGTTGGTGCGCACGCCGGGCAAAACGATAGCCAGGGTAACCAGAACCGCAGTAATCAGGTTGAGGTCTTGTGCTTGCAGTCCCAGCACATCGGCATTCAATGCGAAGGCAATGGCCAGGCGGTAGATGATGGCACCGATCACACAGGCGACCAGAGCGCGCAATACGGACGAGGGAGTGATCACCGCCTCACCACCAATCAGCGATGCCAGACCAATAACGATGACGCCGACACCCATGGTGACGTCTGCCGCTCCCTGACTTTGCGCAAACAGGGCGCCGGCAAGGCCAACCAGGCCGTTAGACAAAGCAACCCCAAGAATGATCATGCCACCCGTGGCGATCCCCTGTGCGCGAGCCATTCGAGCGTTTGCACCGGTTGCCCGCATGGCCAGCCCGGTTTCAGACTTCATGAATCGCCAAAGCAGTACCAGCGATACCAGAACAACAATGACGAATAGAACAACCGGCACCTGATGGAATGAAAGGCCAAGGTCGTACCAGGGCGTGAGTACGGTTTCCTCGGTCAGCAAGGCAAGGTTGGGCCGGCCCATGATGCGCAGGTTAATGGAGTAGAGCGCAATCATGGTCAGAATGGAGGCCAGCAGGTTCAGAATGTTGAGTTTGACATTCAATATGGCTGTTACCGCACCGGCTGCCATACCGGCCAGAACGGCCATACCGGTGGCAAACCAGGGGTTCCACCCAGCCAGAATGAGCACAGCCGCTACTGCTGCGCCGAGAGGGAAGCTGCCGTCCACCGTAAGGTCCGGGAAATCCAGAACACGGAAAGAGAGATATATACCGAAAGCAACCAGGCCGTAGATGAGGCCGGTTTCAAGAGCACCGTAGAATGCGATTTCACTGAGCATGGGTAATGGGTCACCGTGAAAGAAAACGGGCGGGCCCTTTTGGGGTCCGCCCGTGTTGGACAGGCATTATTTGTCGCTTTTGACGACTTGTTTGGCATCCTTGATCAGATCTTCAGACAGGGTGATTCCCATGCGCTGGGCAGCGGCCGGGTTCACGAACAGGTCCAGTTCTTCCATGATCTCAACGGGCATGGTTGCGGTGTCTGCCCCTTCCAGAATGCGGGCAACCATAGCGCCCGTTTGACGGCCATGGTTGTAATAATTGAAGCCGAGAGCTGCCACGGCGCCGCGCTCAACGGTGGCAGTGTCAGCGGCGAAAACGGGAATTCTGGAGCGCTCACCTACTGAAATCACAGCCTCTGCAGCGCTGATGACCGTGTTGTCTGTGGTCAGGTAAATGGCATCGGCCTTGCCCACCAGTGAGCGGGCTGCACCAAGAACTTCAGAGGTTTTGGTAGCTGCACCTTTTGCCAGCTCCATACCGCGAGCGGCAAGGCGCTCTTCCAGCAACTCGACCAGGGCAACGGCGTTGGCCTCACCGGGGTTGTAAACGGTACCAATGCGTTTGGCGTCCGGCATGATGCGTTGCAGAAGATCGAGGTGTTTTTCGATCGGCAGCATGTCGCTTACGCCGGTGATGTTGGCGCCGGGTTCTTCCCAGCTCTTCACCAGTTTGGCGGACAGAGGGTCAGTTACCGCAGAGAACACCACTGGAATCTCTCTGGCAGCCGCAGCGACTGTCTGGGCTGAAGGGGTGGCTATGGCGACAATGACATCCGGGCCTTCACCAACGAATTTTCTGGCGATCTGCGAAGCGATGGCAGAGTTACCCTGGGCGCTTTCGTGCATCAGTCGCAGGTTTTCGCCTTCACGATAGCCACGTTCGGCCAGTTCGTCTTTGACGCCCTGGTGAACGGAGTCCAGCGCGGGATGTTCCACGATTTGTGTAATGGCTACCACACGGGGGTCTTCAGCCTGAACGAGGCTTGCTGCCGCCAGCAACGAAGCGCCGATCAGGGTGCGCAGGGTCTTTTTGGCCATATGCCCATCTCCGGGTTTGTTTGTGGTTTCCGCTAGGTGCGGGGACGAAAAATTCAAAGTTCGCAAGTTTACCACAGGGTTGAGGGGGTAAGGGTAGTGACGATGGACAGTTTTCCTCTTTAAAGAGCCAAGTGGTTGCAGATGCAAATTATTTTGCACGGATCACGTTTTGACGGGCGCCAATGTGTTGAAATAAGCTACTAAAGTCTAATAATACGAAAGTCATCCAACTATAAAGACAAAACAGGAAGGTCCATGGACAACTCCAACAAACTCCCGCTTGAAATGGTCTATCACTGGGAGGCCACCAAAGCAGACTCTTTGTACATGACCCAGCCCATTGGCAACGGCAAAGTCGTTGAATACACCTGGGGTCGCGCTATTGACGAGGCGCGCCGGATGGCGGCCTACCTGAAGTCTCTTAACCTTCCGGAAAAGAGTCGCATCGGCCTGATTTCCAAGAACTGCGCCCATTGGGTCATGACCGACTGGGCGATCTGGATGGCGGGTCATATTTCCGTGCCACTGTATCCGACGTTGAATGCCGATACGGTTAACTACATTCTCAATCACGCTGAATGTGATGTGTTGTTTGTTGGCAAGCTGGATGACTGGGACAGCATGAAGCCGGGCGTGCCGGAGTCGGTTCGCTGCATTTCTTACCCGCTGAGCCCACCTAATGATTTTGAAACATGGGACGACATTGTAGCCAAGTTCCCACCTCTGGAAGGCAGGACGCAGCGGCAAGCTGACGAGCTGGCTACCATCGTCTACACCTCCGGCAGCACAGGCCGCCCGAAAGGCGTCATGCTCAGCTTTGGCAATATGGCTTTTGCTGCGGCCGGTGGTACAGAAACACTGGGTGTTGGGCCAAACGAGCGCATCCTGTCCTATTTGCCTCTGGCTCACGTATTTGAACGCACCTTTGTTGAGCTCGGTTCTCTTTACGCGGGTTTCCAACTTTACTTTGCAGAGTCTCTGGATACCTTCGTGCAGGATCTGCAGCGAGCGCAGCCGACGTTGTTCCTCTCTGTTCCGCGGCTGTGGGTTAAATTCCAGCACGGCGTGCTGCAAAAGGTTCCCAAGCAGAAGCTGGAGCGGATGCTCAAGATTCCTCTGCTCAACAAACTGATCAAAAAGAAGGTTCTCAAGGGTCTTGGCTTGAACAAGGTGAAACTTGCCGGCTCCGGCTCGGCACCGCTGTCGAATGACGTTCTGGACTGGTACCGGAATCTGGGCCTTGAGTTGCTCGAAGGCTATGGCATGTCAGAAAACTTCGCCTATTCGCATATGAACAAGCCAGGTCGCACCCGGACGGGTTATGTCGGTGAAGCGCTGCCAGGCGTTGAGGTGAAAATCAGTGACGTTGGTGAAGTGTTGGTGAAGAGCCCTGCTACCATGATGGGCTATTACAAAGATGAAGAGAAAACGGCGGAAGCCTTCACGGAAGATGGCTTTCTCAGAACCGGTGACAAAGGTGAGATTGACGAGCTGGGTCGCCTGAAACTGACGGGCCGGATCAAGGAAATCTTCAAAAGCAGCAAGGGCAAGTACATTGCACCTGCACCGATTGAGAATCGCCTGATGTCACATGATGCCATCGAAATGGTGTGTGTGTCCGGCGCCAATCAGACTCAGCCGCATGCGTTGGTCGTTCTGGGTGAGGAGATTCGTCCGAAGGCAGCCGATGCCAACTTCCGTAAAGAGCTGGAAGAAAGCTTCACACAGTTGATTCAGGACGTTAACAAAACAGTAGATCCGCACGAGCAACTGGCGTTCATTACCGTTGTCAGCGACGAGTGGTCTATCGAGAACAGCTTCCTGACTCCGACATTGAAGCTCAAGCGTAATGTGGTTGAAGATGCATACGAGGCCAAGGTTGACGCCTGGTACGCGCAGAAGCAAAAGGTGATCTGGCAATAAGTTTTCGGTTCACTCATCTTTCAAAGGCCCGGCAATTTGCCGGGCCTTTGTCATTCTGGGGCAGGGCTGGTCAAGCCATGGTCCGGGAGTTGGAAATCGAGCGGTTCATCAGGATGATCGGAATGATGCCTGCCATGACAATAATCAGTGCGGGCAGGGCGCTGTGGTAGAGCTGTTCATCTGAAGCAAACTGGTACACATAGGTTGCCAGTGTTTCGTAGTTGAAAGGCCGTAGTATCAGTGTGGCTGGCAGTTCCTTCATGCAATCGACAAAGACCACAAGGGCGGCGGTGACCAGCGTGCCGCGGAGCATCGGAAGGTGCACGTTCAAAAGAGTTTTGCCCGGTGTATGGCCCAGTGAACGGGAGGCCATATCCATGCTGGGTGTAATTTTCTGCAAGGCACTTTCAACGCTGCCTGCAGATACCGCCAGGAAGCGTACCGTGTAGGCAAAAATCAGAGCAAAAGCTGAGCCGCTCAGCAGCAAACCGGTGCTGAGGCCAAGATACTCTCGGGCCAGGGAGTCTAGCCAGTTGTCAAAGCCCGCAAGCGGAACAATTACGCCCACGGCGAGGACGGCACCGGGCATGGCGTAGCCAAGGCTTGATAAGCGCATAAGCACCTGCATGCCCCGGGTATTATGCAGACGGCGGCTGTATGCCAGGGTTACGCCGACGAACAGGGTGGTCAGGGCTGCGGCACCCGACAGGAACAAGCTGTTGAAGGTGTTTCTGACAAAATCCGGGTTCCAGCTCACATCGAAGTATTCCCAGGCGTAGTAGCTCAGCGTTGCGCCGGGAATAATGAAGCCGAACACCAGTGGCAGGGCGCAAACGACCACGCAAATCATTTGTCGCGGGAAAGACATGGTAAACCGATTGATCGGATCGCGGTTATCCCGGGCTGCAAACTGTTGCTGTCGGCGTCTTGAGTAACGTTCCAGGGTGACAAGAATGACAACGAAGATCAGCATGGTGGTAGCTATCTGGGCTGCGCCACCCAGGTTGCCCAGGTTCATCCAGGTGTCAAAAAGGCCTTGTGTCAGTGTCTGGACGGCAAAGAAATCGACGGTGCCGAAGTCGTTCAGTGTTTCCATCAGCACTAGGGACAGGCCTACAGCAATTGCGGGTCGGGCGATGGGTAGGACGATCTTGAAAAAAGTGCTCAGTGCGGAGTGACCCAGGCTGCGGCTGACCGCAAACAGTGAGGGCGACTGTTCAAGAAAGGCGGCCCGGCCCAGAAGGTAGACGTACGGGTAGAGTACCAGGCCGATCATCAGAGTCGCGCCTTCAAGACTTCTGATCTCGGGGAACCAGTATTCGCTGGCGTTCTGCCAGCCAAACCACTCCCGCAGCGCTCGTTGTACCGGGCCGGCGTAATCCAGCAGGCTGGTGTAAACATAGGCAATGACGTAGGCCGGGACAGCGAAAGGGAGCAGAAGTGCCCACTCAAAGAACTTTCGCCCCGGAAACTCGCACATGGTGACGGCCCAGGCGGTCGACAACCCGATGATGAGAGTCAATATGCCGACGCCAATCATCAGTTTTATGGTTGTCACGAGGTAACGGGGTAATGTTGTGTCGATCAGGTGTGGCCAGATATTTTCTTCGGGGAAAAGTGCCAGAAAGATAACTGAAAGAACAGGTAGCGCAACGATCGCTGTGGTGATGGCGGCACTCACCAACCAGCGCTTTGAGGTGCGTTTTGCCAACAATGGTTGTGAAAGCCCCGGGTTGGTACTACTAACAACCTCAGTCATGGCGTTCCTGTTTTTGGTAGTAATGATGAGAAGTGTTGCGATTTTAGATACTGAGCCGGCTCCCTGCAATGACCCGAGTCATATGAATGTCTGCCTCTAAAACAAAAAGGGTGCACTTGCACGTGCACCCTTTTTGAGGAAGGCGAACCCGTCGGCGTGTTTAGCCGTCGTAGTTCACTCGGTCTACAAGCTTCACTGCCGCGTTGCGATTATTCGCAATCTCCTGCAATGACAGGGTGTCTGGCTTGATTTCACCCCATTCAGCCACCAGACCGGTTGGTTTTACTTCCGGATTGGCGGGGTATTCGGTATTGGCTTCAGCATAAATGCGCTGTGCTTCAGGAGAGGACAGGAACTCCATCAGCTTCACGGCATTCTCTTTGTTGGGAGCGCTCTTGGTCAGGGAAATACCGCTGATGTTGACGTGGGTGCCACGACCCTCAGCATTCGGGAACACCAGGTTAACCTGTTCGGCAATCGGGCGTTGGTTCTCGTCCATCAGCATATTGCCGTAGTAGTAGCTGTTGCCAATGGCGATGTCACACACACCCTCTGCGATCGCTTTGATCTGGTCGCGGTCGCCGCCCTGGGGTTTACGAGCCAGGTTGTCTTTGACATCCGCTAGCCATTGCTCGGTCTCAGCTTCACCGTGGTGCGCAATCATCGAAGAGATCAGGGCGATGTTGTAGGGGTGTTTGCCGCTGCGGGTGCAGATGCGCCCCTTCCACTTATCGTCAGCGAGGTCTTCGTAACTGCTGATCTCGCCCGCTTCGACCCGATCCTTGGAGGCGAAAATTAACCGACCCCGGGTGGTCAGTGCATACCACTTGCCGTCAGGATGGCGAAGGTTTTCCGGGATATTCTGCTCGAGGGTGTCGGATTCGATACCGGCCACCAGGTCCTTCTCAACCAACTCATTGATCCGGGAGATGTCTACGGTCATGACAACGTCAGCCGGGCTATTGCGGCCTTCGCGTTCGAGGCGCTCAGCCAGCCCCTGCTTGGCGAAGACAACGTTTGTCTTGATGCCGGTCTCATCTGTGAACGCATTCAACAGTGGTTCCAGCAGGTAAGCCTGGCGATAGGAGTAGATATTAACTTCGCCATCGGCTGATGCGGAGAGCGGCATGGCGGCCAGAGCGATGGCAGCGGTTGCAGCAAGTTTCATACGCATAGATGCTTTCCTTTATAGACGGTACTGGTGAATACGTTCCCGCAATTAAGTATCACAGGCATTTCATAACGACAACCATTCTCATTGCTAAAGGCGATTGAGTCAATATCCCCTTTGGCATATTTATGTGAAAATGGTGTTATGCTTCTAACACTATAAAAACACTGAACATCACAGGAATTCCGTGAATGGCGGCTAGTGATCGCAGAGAGCACAATCGCACAGCGATGAGTGCCAAAGTAAAAGTAGTGCATCAACAATGGGGCGAGTTTGTTTTCTCCACTCGTGACATTTCCGATGGGGGCGTTTTCATTGTGCTCGGAGAGGAGTCCTTCGACCCGAGCATAGGAGACAAGGTAACCGTGCAGGTACAAGGGCTGCCCATTCCGGCGCCGGTTTTGGAGATGCTGGTGGTTCGCCGAACCGTTGATGGGTTTGGTCTTCAGTTCGACCATTCTGATGAGTAGTCCACGGATCCTGGAACCCGAACAACGATAATGGATGCTACTAATCAGAAAGGGCCGGATGTAATGAGATTGTTTTCTGCTCTCCGAAAAACGCTGCTCCTGGTGGTCGTGCCGTCATTCCTGCTTGGTGGTTGCGCCAGCTATTACACACACTACGCCATGTTTCCAGCTGAGAACTCGTCCGGTGAATCCCGGCAGGTCAGAGTGTCCTGGCAAACTGCGGATTATCCAGACTGGTGGTTTGTCAGTGATAAATCGACCACGATTAAGCTGGAAACCCAGTGCAGTGAGCGGGTTTGGCGAATCGCCGATGAGAGCCATGACAGCGCTGGCAGATGCGCCGATGGCATTCGCGCCTGCGGTGACCCCAAACTCGATGTGCAGGCTGCTTCAAGTGCTGTGGCCGGGGCGGACTTTGCCTGCCTGAGTGTTACCGGGCCAGACGAGGTTGAGCGCATTGCCGATATCGGGGGTATGTTCTCTCTGCTGGTGTCTTGTCGGCCGGCGGCCACCGAAGTGCGCAAAGGCGAGGATACGGTGAACCTGGACTACCTTCGGCCCTCGGTAGTCGCTTATTCTGTCTACGCCAGAAAGGTTCCGAGGGGGTCATTGAATGCGCGCCTGCCGGATTTTGATGAAGCTGCCTGTAAAGAAGACTGAACGGTTACCATAATTCGTGTGAATGTGATCACATTACTACATTCCGTAGCCATTCGATAACTTAGGTTACGCTTTGTAGCTCTCCGGTGACTTTTGTCTACAATTTCGTAATGGTGTCTTGCCGTGACCGTGGCAAACTATGAATTGTCATAAATTGCTCTGTGCAGAGGTGTATGGTGGGAGTCCGTCAACAGAAAATAGCGGTTCAGGATCTTGAGGTCGGCATGTTTGTGTCTGATCTTGATCGCCCATGGCATCAGACACCGTTCCCCATCCAGGGTTTTTATATTCGCTCCCAAAGCGATGTCAAGGCACTCGTTTCCCATTGCAAGTGGGTAATGGTTGATGTGGCCGAGGCTCGTGATTCGGTGAAAGCCGAGTCCGGGAATGTCATCGGTTTTGGTAGCAGGGCTGGCGCCCGTGGTAAAGGTCGTGAAGAGCTTCAGTTGCCGCCCTTAAGCATTCGAGAGTCTGTGGTTTATAAAGAAGAAACCACACTGAAGAAAGAACTAAAGACATCCAGAAAGCTGCTGGACGATGCCGAAGTGGCGTTGAGCCGCATGTTTGACGCCGTGCGGGCAGGGGATTTTCCCGACTTCCGTCCGGTTGTCGCCATTACGCAGAAGATGGTAGAGAGTGTGGCCCGTCAGCCTAACGCGTTGCTGTGGCTGAGCAGAACACGGCAGTATGATGATTTTATCTATCGCCATGCTCTGAATACCGCGGTTTGGGCGTTGGTGTGTGGGCGGCAGCTGGGGCTGAACGAAGGTCTGCTGAGCCACCTGGGGGCGGGTTGTTTGTTGTCTCAGGTCGGTAAGACGGCGTTGCCGAAGGATCTCGTTGCTCGCGAGCACCAGTTGTCTGCTGAAGAATATGAAACCTTCCGGAGTTATGTTGACCTGGGGGTTAATATTCTGGAGCCCGCGGGTTTGTCACGGGCGGTGTTGACCGTTGTTCAGGGTCACCGGGAGCGTCATAACGGCTCTGGCTTCCCCGCTGGTGTACGTGGTGACAGAATTCCGTTGCTAGCAAAGATTGCGGGCATCGCCGAGTTCTTTGAATCCCTGATTGCTCCCCGCGATGATCAGGAGCCGATGACACCGGCCAAGGTAGTGGCGTTACTTTACGATATGCGCAATATCGAATTTCAGGTGGATCTCGTGGAGTCCTTCATTCAAGCGATCGGGGTCTATCCAGCGGGCACACTGGTTGAGCTGTCTGATGGTCAGCGGGGAATTGTCGTCTCTCATAGCCCCGAACGCAGGCTCTGGCCGAAAGTGATGGTTATGCAGGATACTCATCGTCACCCGCTGAAATCCGCCAAGGTGATTGATCTGGCGCGTTTCAATGAGTCCAGAGCGGCGGCTGAAGCTTTGGCGGTGCGCGAGTGCCTTCCCCATGGCACCGAAGGGCTGAACCCGGCCGGTTTTGATATCACCGGTGCCGAGTCCCGCTGGACATTGGGTAGCCTGATCAGTCGGTAATTCTGACCCGCAGTGATTTCCTCACCCAGCGGTAGCTGTCCTCCGGCGTGAAGTTGATGATCAGCTCAGACTCTCCGCCGGGTTCTCCGTCCACGAAATACTCTACTTCGGCTTCCTGCCAGCTCCAGGTCTGTACCACGACATCCTGTGGGCGTTTACTGATCGCCTCCAGGCCGTCGCGTGAAATGGCGGTTTCTCCACCGACTTTCCTGATGTCGATTGCCTTAAGGCTGGTGTCGCCGGCTGGATGTTCGGCTACGTGGTTTGCGAGGAAGTATTTTCGGCTGATGGCGTTTGTAATGCCGGCCAATTCACGCTGCAGGTACTCCCTGGCGCGCTGGTTATCGGCGTCTTCCATGCTGCGAACTGACTGCAGGATACGGTCTCTCAGAGATTCCAGGTCTTCTTTGTAAGAGATCTCCGGAATAATGTCTTCATCGTTTTCCGGCCGTACCGGGGCTGCGTCGATTTCTGCCTGCGTGGGGGGCTCATCGCAGAGTGGGCTGTCCTCTTCGTAGAAGCAGATAGCCGAAAGCAGCTGATTGGCCGGCGACTGTTCGGCGGTGAAGTCGTCCTGGGGCACGGTAAAGTCGATCGCGTTTGGCAGGCTTGGGTCACTCAGAGCTGCATTCAGCTGGGAAATGACTCTGGTGCGGATATCAATGCCTTCGCCTTCGTCTATGACTTCTGTCCAGTTCAGAGCCAGAAGGAAGCGAGTGCGGTTAAGCAGTTCAATGTTGTCAAGAAGCCCGTTCTCGGTCAGGGCATGGTCCTTGAGTTGTTCGGTGTCCACCTTAGGAGTCTTAAGGGCTTCCCGAAGTTCGGGTTGGAATTCGAGGAAGGTGACGAACTGCTGAGCCGGAACACCCTCGGCAATCGGCAGGTTGCCCACCTTCAAGGTCAGGGTTTCACCGGGGTAGTACCGAAAGGTACCTTGTTTGTCGGTGGTGCCGGTCTGGCTGGCGGTTTGGTAGCTAAGGCCGCTGACTCCAAGGCTATGGATTTGTCCGATGCTGGTGTCATCGGAGCCGGACCCACCGCCATCCAGGCAGCCAGAAACCATGAGCGCGGCGGAGAGTGGCAGAAACAGACGGCTTAGATGAACGAATTTCATGGTGTATCGTACAATCCCTTCGCGTTGACCTGGTGCACCCGAGGGCCGGTCGCAGGCTTTTGTAAGTTGTTGTAACCGCATTATAGGGAGGGTGGCTGCGGTATATCGGGAAACCTGTCGCAGTTTGCGTGTTTGGCTGGTGAGACAGGAATACGTTTTGCGGCCTTGAATTTTCTCGGCATGACACAATCAAATAGCTCTCTATCTTTTTGCCAGTAGAGCGGCGAATCCACAGACAACGGTTTGGCTTATGACTTACGCACTGGAAATCGAGGGGCTGGAGAAGCGCTACGGTGATGGCTTCCAGGCCTTGAAGGGCATTGATCTGAAGGTCAGGGAAGGAGACTTCTTCGCGCTGCTGGGGCCAAACGGTGCCGGAAAATCAACGACTCTGGGAATCGTGTCTTCTCTGGTGAACAAGTCCGGAGGAAAGGTTCGGGTATTTGGCAATGATATCGATACCGATCTTTCCAATGCCAAGCTGAACCTTGGTGTGGTGCCACAGGAGTTCAACTTTAACCAGTTCGAGAAGGTGTTTGATATTGTCACTACCCAGGCGGGTTACTACGGAATACCGTTGAAACAGGCCAAAGCGTCTGCGGAGAGGTACCTGAGAAAGCTGGGACTGTGGGACAAACGCGATACGCCCTCACGGATGTTGTCGGGCGGAATGAAACGGCGGCTTATGATTGCCCGGGCCCTGGTGCATGAGCCCCGCCTGCTGATTCTCGACGAGCCGACTGCCGGTGTGGATATCGAACTCAGGCGCTCAATGTGGCAGTTTCTGGAAGAGATTAACCGCCAGGGCACAACGATCATTCTGACCACCCATTACCTGGAAGAGGCTGAGGCCCTGTGTCGCAATATTGCGATCATCGATCACGGTGAAATCATACGCCACACCAGCAAGCGTGAGTTGTTGCAGCAACTGAGTGTCGAGACGTTTGTTCTTGACACTGAGTACCCCCTGCAAACCCCGCCGGAGCTTTCGGGCTTTCAGTGCGTGGTTAACAGTGATGGCGCACTGGAAGTGGATGTCGCCAAAGGGCAGGGTCTGAATGCCTTGTTCATGGAACTGGAGCGTTACGACGTCAAGGTCATCAGTATGCGTACCAAGGCGAATCGGCTGGAGGAGTTGTTTGTGCGGATGGTTGAAGATAACGCCCGGGTTGCCAGCTCAACCGGGGAGGTGAAAGCATGACACTCCATGCGCTCTGGACCGCCTTTCAGACCATCGTGCTGCGTGAGATCCGCCGTTTCACCCGGATCTGGCCACAGACACTGTTGCCGCCTGCCGTCACCATGACTCTGTATTTCATTATTTTCGGCAGCCTGATTGGTTCCCGCATTGGTGATATGGGGGGCTTTGACTACATGCAGTTCATCGTTCCCGGTTTGATCATGATGGCGGTGATCACCAATTCCTATTCCAATGTCGTGTCGTCGTTTTTTTCCATGAAGTTCCAGCGCAGCATCGAAGAGCTCTTGGTATCGCCGGTTCCCAACTGGACCATTCTCGCCGGGTACGTGGTTGGCGGCATGGCGAGAGGGCTGATTATCGGGTTGATTGTCACGCTGTTATCACTGGCCTTCACCCGGCTGTCCATCCACAACCTGCCCATGGTTGTGATAACCGTGTTCCTTACGTCTGCACTGTTTTCATTGGGTGGCTTCATCAATGCCATGCTGGCCACCAAGTTTGACGATGTCTCCATCGTACCGACCTTCGTGCTTACACCGTTAACATATCTGGGCGGGGTGTTCTACAGCATCGAGCTGTTGCCGGAGGTGTGGCAGGGCGTTTCACTGGCCAATCCCATTCTTTATATGGTGAACGGTTTCCGCTACGGCATACTGGGTGTTTCGGATGTTAACCCATTCGTTTCGCTTGGTATGATCATCGTCTTTATCGTTCTGCTGACGGCAGTTGCCTTGCGCATGCTGGCACGGGGCAAAGGTATTCGCCACTAACAGGATTCTCTACTTTCTATGACGCTGCATAATGCACCGCTGGGCAAATCCAGTGACTATCCGGATCAGTACGATCCAGCGCTGCTGTTTCCGGTTGCGCGTGAGGAAAACCGCCGCCGTATCGGGCTTGAAGGCGGTCGCTGGCCTTGGTTTGGTGAAGATCTTTGGCAGGCGTGGGAGCTTTCCTGGCTACGACCGGGTGGTGTGCCGGAGGTCGCGTGGGCTGAAATCCGCTTCCCTGCAGCCTCGCCGGCGATTATTGAAAGTAAGTCTCTCAAACTGTATCTGAACTCTCTGAACCAGGCTGTATTCTCGTCCCGGGAGCAGGTTGCAGAAACCATTTGCCGGGATCTGTCCAGCGCCTGCGGTGCTGCTGTGGATGTGCGGTTGTTGAGTGTGGACGATTCGGCGCCGGCCATCGGCAGGCCGGATGGCTACCAACTGATTGATGACGAGCCAGTTGCTGAGGTGGTCTATGACTATGCCCCCGAGTCCCTGGTCGCCGGAGGGCCGGAAGTGATCACCGAGCAACTTTGCTCGCATCTGCTGAAAAGCAATTGTCCGGTTACCGGCCAGCCAGACTGGGCCACGGTGTTTATTCGCTACACGGGGCCGGCCATCAACCGGTCGGGATTGTTGCGTTACATCGTCAGTTTCCGCCAGAAACAGGATTTTCACGAGCATTGCGTGGAAACCGTATTCACGGACTTGATGTCGCGTTGTCAGCCTGAAGAACTCATGGTGTGCGCACGCTACACCCGGCGCGGCGGGCTCGATATCAACCCCTGGCGCAGCACCAATCCGGAGGATGGCCCGGGGCCAAGGCTGGTGCGCCAATAAGCTGTTGGGACTTACTCGGTGTCGTCTTCTTGTCTCAGACGGTCGGCGGCATCTTCCAGGGCGGCAAGTATGCTTCGGCGCTCGCGCTCGGTAATCTTATCGGAGTCCAGATACATGGCGAAGCCACTGTGTTCATGCTCCATAAAACTGCGGTTTGGCCCCATGTCGCGACGGAAATCGACCACTTCATAGATCGAAACCGGTTTGGCAAAGCCTTTCACGGTGATCTCGCCTTTGTCCCGGCACATGATGCGATCTTTGATCAGTGAAAAGGTCTCGTAGGAAACGAGAATTTCACCCGCTTCTGCCAGCGACTCCAGGCGGCTCGCGAGGTTCACTTCCTTACCGATAATGGTGTAATCCATACGGTTTTCAGCGCCGAAGTTGCCTACCGTGGTATAGCCGGTGCTGATGCCCATGCGAATTTCCAGCGGCGTTTTAATGCCCTGGCTGCGCCATTTCTGCCGCATGATTTTCATATGCTTGCGCATGTCGATGGCCATGGAGACACAGGCAAATGCATCTTCCCGTTGACCACGACTGGTGGGATCCCCAAAGAAGACCATGATGGAATCACCGACGAATTTGTCGATGGTGCCTCCGTATTTAAGGGCCACTTCGGACATCTCGTTGAAGTAGTGATTCAGTAGCTCGGTCAGCGCCTCAGGCTCCATCTCTTCCGATAGCTCGGTAAAGCCTTTGATATCCGAGAAAAAAACCGCCAGTTTTTTACGCTGGGTTTCCAACCGCACATCCCGCTCGCCGGTAAAGATCGACTGCCACACCTGGGGAGACAAGTACTTTGAGAGCTTGTGAGACAGTGCAATGGATTGCTCACGCTGGTTTTGGATCTGGGTTTTGGCGTACAACAGGGCGCGGGCCTGAACATGCGAGTAGTAGGCGGTTACGCAGATGTAGATGCCGGTTGCCATAATTGAGACGATGCTGGTCAGCAGCGGAGACTGGAAACTGTCTGCAGTGCCGGACGCAGCCACGGTGGCAGCCAGTGATGCGGCCGTTAGTGCGGTCCCGAACAGCCACTGGCGGACGCCGCCCACAATCAGGCAACTGAACATCAGCATGAGTACGATTGACACCGATGGGATGGCGACCAGCCCGATAACACCAATAAAGCTGCCGCCGATGATGCAGTCCACCAACAGCATTTTCTGTCGGATGCGGCCAGAACGGCGCAAAAAGGTCCTGCGAGTCAGCAGGTGCGTGATGTGGGGCCATATCAGCGCTCCGGCAACCATCCAGAGTAACCACTGAGGAAAAACATTCTGCAGGACGCCTGTTACAATAATGGCCGCGGTGGCAGTGTAAGCAAGTATGCGACCGTTGTAGTCCGGCATCGGCGGAATAGCGACGGTATGATCGTATGCGTCACCATGGACAACCTTACCGGCGGTGCCTGTAACGTTGCGTAGTTCGGCCGGAGCGCTCATCATTTCAGAACCGGACCCTTCCTGGTCTGCCGGGTATGGCCGAATTCGGATATACAGCGTTGGGAAACATCTAGCGGGTCAATCATCATGTGCTGCCGGGTATTTTTAATTGTTGATTTTGACTACGACCAAAGATTACCAGTATTACGTAGAACCCACAATTCATCTACGCGGCCAGAATGTGCCAGCTATTACCACATGCAACTGTACAGTGAGACTCTATGAGTTCCATAACGCAATTTATACTGGACCGATCCTCCGAACCCAGGCTTGAAGCTCCGGCGCCAGAGAGAGCGGCGCTTGACCTGGCATTCCGGTGCGCCGCGCGGGCACCGGACCATGCCCTGCTGCGGCCATGGCGCTACCTGGTGATAGAAGGTAGCGGATTGGTAGAGCTCGGTGAGCTGTTTGCGGCTACCTGTGCGAAGGATGCCTCGGATCAGGACAAGGAAAAGGCCAGAAGGGCACCACTAAGGGCACCCATGATTATTGTCGGTATTGCCTCGCCAAAACCCCATACCAAGGTGCCGGACATTGAACAGGTTATGTCCGCTGCGGCGGGCATGTCGTTTCTGTCACTGGCCCTCACGGATGCTGGCTATGGCACCATGTGGCGGACGGGCCCCGTCGCCTACCACCCGGGTGTGCTCAACGGGCTTGGTCTGACGGAAGGCGAATCGATCGTCGGTTTTCTGTATGTGGGCACCGTGACGTCTGAGAAACCTGCGGTTCCTCGGCCGGAATGCCCGGACTTTGTTCGGGAGTGGACGGGTCCGGATCATAGCGGTTCCTGGTCATTGTAAGTCGGAGCCGGGGAAAGGCTGGCCTGAGGAAACACCTTGCCGCCCAGATTTATTCGCTCCAGATTTTGCCGCTCGAAAACTAATCAATGTTCCCCGTAGCCTGCGCCTTTGCAGGCTTTTTCAATTCTGGCATTGCGCTTGCTTTAACTTCTTCAGAACGCAAAACCGGCAAACCCGAGTACACACTTGGCCGGTGCAGATTTCCGGAGGCAGTAATGGCAATAACATTCGACAGCGCATTGGGCATTCATGAGCAGGCCCTTCAAGGTCGCGTCAAGCGGGCAGAGGTTCTTGCGAATAACCTGGCCAACGCCGATACCCCGGGCTTTAAAGCTCGGGATGTCGACTTTCAGGCAATGATGCAGAAAGCTCAAGACTCCATGAGCGGCTTCGGAATGACCACCACCCACAGTTCCCATATGGATACCTCCAGTGCCGGCAGCGATGGCGAGCTGTTGTATCGCACGCCCCATCAGCCTTCTGTAGACGGTAACACGGTCGATGCCCAGCAGGAGCAGAGCCGGTTCATGCGGAATGCGATGGACTACCAGGCCAGTTTCCAGTTTCTCAGCAGCAAATTTTCCGGCCTGACCAAAGCCATCAAAGGCGAGTAAGCCGCAGCCAAATTTTGATTGAAGGAGATTGTCATGTCACTGGGTAACATTTTTGACATCGCGGGTTCAGGCATGACCGCTCAGTCCCTGCGGCTAAACACCACCGCATCGAATATTGCCAATGCTGAAACCGCCAGTTCCAGTACAGAAGGTACGTACCGTGCTCGCAAGCCGGTGTTCGCCGCGATTCAGGAATCCATGCTCAATCCGGATCAGCAAGGTTTTGGTGTCGGCTCTTCCGAGGGGCCAGGTGCCGGTGTGAGGGTGGAGGGCATCGTAGAGAGCGATGCAGAACTGCAGATGCGCTATGAGCCGAATCACCCGGCCGCCAATGAAGACGGGTACGTGTTTTACCCCAACGTGAACGTAGTGGAAGAAATGGCCGACATGATGTCTTCATCCCGGAGTTTCCAGATGAATGTGGACATCATGAACACCGCGAAGTCCATGATGCAGCGAATTCTGACACTGGGTCAGCAGTAATAAGGTGAGGAGATAACCATGAACGCAGTGAATTCGGCGTCTGCCTCAGACGTATTGAGCCAGTATCAGATTCAGAAGGAAGACAAGGCCCAGGGCGGCAGTGAGCTCGGCAAAGACGCCTTTATGGAGTTGATGCTGGCCCAGATGAAGAATCAGAACCCTCTCGAGCCGCAAGACAACGGTGATTTTATTTCCCAGCTGGCCCAGTTCAGCTCACTGGAAGAGATGCAGAACCTGACCGGCACGGTGGATGACGTGGCAGGTCAGTTCCGTTCCAGCCAGGCGCTGCAAGCTTCTGCGATGGTTGGCAAAACCGTACTGGCACCGTCCAGTGTTGGCATTCTGGGTGGCAAAGGCGAAATCACCGGAACCATTGAAGTGCCTGCCTCGACCGGTGGACTGCGGTTGTCGGTAATGAGTCAGTCCGGTGAGCTGGTTCGCCAGATTGATATGGGCAGTAGCCAGGCTGGCGTGGTGTCGTTCCGTTGGGACGGTGCCGACGGCAACGGCAATCCTTTGCCGCCTGGCCCGTATCAGATTGTGGCGCAGGGCAGCTATCCATCCGGTACTGAACAGCTCGGCACGATGGTCAGTGCCAATGTAGACAGCGTTTCGTTGGGTAAAGGTGGCTCGATCACCCTGAACCTGGCCGGTATGGGCTCCATTGCCCTGTCTGACGTCAAACAAATTAACTGATCCGGTGTCAGACCAGGAGGTATAAGTCATGGCATTTAACACAGGTTTGAGTGGCCTTCGGGCAGCATCGGTGGATCTGGACGTAACTGGCAACAACATTGCCAACGCCAGTACTGTTGGCTTCAAAAGCAGCCGGGTTCAGTTCGGCGATCTCTACGCCAGCGGGTTTCTGAGCTCAGGCACAAACCCCATCGGTGACGGCGTGAGGGTGCAGGACGTCAAGCAATCGTTCGGGCAGGGCAATATCAGCTTCACCGACAGTGGCCTGGACATGGCCATCAGCGGTGATGGCTTCTTTATCCTGAATAATGGCGGCGAGATTCGTTATTCCCGGGCAGGGCAGTTCGGGATCGATAAAGAAGGTTTTATTGTCAACAGTCAGAACATGAAGGCCCAGGGCTATGTTGCGGATGAGGACGGCAACCTGTCCGGCATTCGTGGGGACCTGCAGATTGAAACCGACAACCTGGCGCCGCGCAGAACCACCAGTCTGGAAACCAGTTTGAACCTGGATTCCCGTCAGTCAGTTCTGGAACGCCGAATTCGTGATTTCGATCCGATTGACGTTGGGCAGCTGAGGGGCGAGAGTTTCTCCATCGTTTACGCTGACGGCTCGGGTGATTATCCGGTTCCCGTAATTCCGGCCACTGCCACCGCGCGCGAGGCGGCCAACGCGATTGATGCGGCTCCGGGTGTTACTGCAACGGCGACCACGCCTGCAGTAATGGATGCCGGTTTGACCGACGGCTATATTTCGAGTGCCGCAGATTTTCGGTTTACCATTAATGTCGGCACGGCGCCGCTGCCAGTAAACGTGGAGGGTGTAACGTCATTGGCCGGCCTGGCTAAGGCCATTAACGATTCCGGTGACAATTCGGTATCCGCAGCGGTAATCGATTACGATGATGACGGCGATTCTGCGACCCCCACGGTTGAGCGGCTTCGGATCATTCACAGTAATGGTGAACCTCTGACGGTTGCCTATGGAGACGGCAGCCTGCCTACCGGTACACTGTTCGAAGGTCAGGTCGCCGTTACAACTGATCGCACGGTTTCAGACATTACGCCGGGTACCGGTACAAACTTTGTTGATGCGTTTAATGCGACTCCGTTTACCATCACGAACGAATTTAACCCAATCGATCAGCGAACCTATAACCACGCAACGTCCACCACGATCTACGACAGCCTGGGCAATGCCCACGAAATGACTCAGTTCTTTGTGAAAGATCCCTCACCGGGTAACGGGGTGGGTCAAAGTCAGTGGTCTGTCTACCTGCAGATTGATGGGGAACTGGTGGCCGGGACTGACCAACAGCCCTACACGGCGCTGTTTGATCAGGATGGTCAACTGGAATCCATTAACGGGGATGCCAACGGCGAAATTATTATCACCGATTGGGTACCAAAGGACCCGAATGGTGATCCCAACGGAGCGGACGGCCCACCTGCAAATCCCGGGGATGTGGTTAGTCCTATTCCTGAACCTGCAACCAGTTCTGCCTTTGTTCTGAACCTCGGTAGCACGACCCAGTACGGCGCTGCCTTCGGAGTAAATGACCAACAGCAGAATGGCTACACCACCGGTCGGCTTTCCGGATTGGACGTGTCGGACCAGGGTGTGATTTTTGCCCGTTACACCAATGGCCAATCCCAGTCATTGGGGCAGGTTGCGCTGGCGGCCTTCAACAATACCGATGGTCTGTCACCGGTTGGTGATACCACCTGGGTTGAAACGTTTGAATCCGGACAGCCGATCATTGGTGCGCCCGATACCGGCACCCTGGGTTCCATCAAGGCGAGTTCAGTAGAGGAATCCAACGTAGATTTGTCTGCTGAGCTCGTAAACCTGATCATTGCCCAGCGTAACTATCAGGCCAACGCCAAGACCATTGAAACCTCGGACGCGGTAACCCAGACCATTATCAACCTGCGTTAATCCCCTTCATCTAAACATGGCATGACTCCTGCAGGATGACTGGAAACAGTCAAAATTCCGGCAGGAGTTTGCCCATGGACAAAGCCCTCTATATTGGAATGTCTGGCGCCAAGCAGAACATGCTGGCCCAGCGTGCCCACGCCAACAACCTCGCCAACGTGAACACCACGGGGTTCAAGAAGGATTTTGCCCAGGCCCGCAGCATGCCGGTCTTTGGCGAACATCACCCCACCCGCGCTTACGCCATGACCGAAAGGCCCGGAACAGACCTTTCCGCCGGAGCCCTGATGGAAACCGGCCGTAAGCTGGACGTGGCGGTCGAAGGGGATGGCTGGCTGGCGGTGCAGAACAACCTTGGTGAAGAAGTCTTTACCCGTAGCGGCAGCCTGCAGGTCGATGTGAACGGATTGGTTCGCATGGCCAGTGGTGAGTTGGTGCTGGGTAATGGCGGCCCGGTGGCACTGCCCCCGTTCGATAACCTGCTGGTTGGTTCCGACGGCACCATATCGATTGTTCCCGTCGGCGGCCCACCGGATCAGTTGGTGGAAGTGGATCGCCTGAAGCTGGTGAACCCGCCGGCTGACGCCCTCGAGAAAGGGCTGGATGGATTCATTCACAGAAAGCCGGATCAGGCTCTGGATGGCCCCGAGCCGCCTGATGCCAACATGCGTGTGGCCACCGGCTTTCTGGAAAGCTCAAACGTGAATGCGGTGCAGGAGATGATTTCCAACCTGCAGCTGTCTCGCCAGTACGAGATGCAGGTGAAGGTCATGTCTACCGCCAATGAGAATTCTGAAGCAACGGCACGGCTGTTGCAGAACCTCTGATAACGCTTAATTAAGCACCACCGGCCGGCAGCAAGCGGCAAATAATGGCCGCATCTGCAGCCGGCAAGGTAAGGAGTAACGCAATGCATCCAGCACTTTGGGTCAGTAAAACCGGGTTAAGCGCACAGGACACCAACCTGTCGACGATCTCCAACAACCTGGCAAACGTGAACACTACCGGTTTCAAACGGGACCGGGCCGTGTTTCAGGATCTTCTGTACCAGATCAACCGGCAGCCCGGCGGCATGAGCACTGAGAACACAGAGCTGCCTTCCGGCCTGCAATTGGGTACCGGTGTGCGAGTGGTCGGAACCGCCAAGCAGTTCAGTCAGGGCAATCTGCAAATTACCGAGCAGCCTCTGGATTTGGCGGTGAATGGCCGGGGCTTCTTTCAGATAGAAATGCCGGATGGCCAGATCGCCTACACGCGGGATGGTCAGTTCCAGCTGAATTCTGACGGTGACGTCGTGACGCCAGACGGCTACCCGCTGGCACCAAACATCAACGTTCCTGAAGATGCCACCAACATTACCATTGGCAGGGACGGCACCGTGACGGCCGTGACCAACGATCAGGCGGCCCCCATCAACCTGGGACAGGTCACATTGGTTAACTTCATCAACCCTCAGGGGCTGCAGGCCATTGGCAACAACCTGTTCAAGGAAACCAATGCCAGTGGCGATGCCGCTGAAGGTGAGCCAGGCCTTGCCGGGCTGGGCACCATTGAGCAGGGCACGATTGAATCATCAAACGTGGAAGTGGTGGAAGAGCTGGTCAACATGATTACCACCCAGCGCGCCTACGAGATGAACTCCAAGGTGGTTTCCGCGACCGATCAGATGCTTCAGTTCATTACCAACAATATCGGGTAAGCCATGAAACGCATTCATCAAACCTGGATTACCAAGCGAGCGGCCACACTGGCACTGGTGGGGGCCCTGATTGTACTGCAGGGGTGCACCGCCATGAGCCGGCCCCGCGCTGTGCCGGACGACCCGGCCTACGCGCCCGTTCGGGCCCAGGCCATGATGCAGCGTGATCCGGATTCAGGTGCCATTTTCCAGGTATCCCGTAACTACAACATTTACGGTGATACCAAGGCTCTGAACGTGGGGGATGTACTGACGGTCTTCCTGGAAGAGTCCACCAGTGCCAGTAAAAACGCCGAAACCAGTATTTCCAAAGATCAAGAGCTGAGCATTCCTGAGCCTAACCTGTTCGGCAAGAACAACATCGGCCTGAATGCCTCCGCTAACTACGAGCGGGATTTCGAAGGCTCAGCTGAAGCCGACCAAAGCAATAGCCTCGCCGGCAGCATTACCGTGACCGTCACGGAAGTGTTGCCTAACGGTGTTTTGCGCATTCGCGGCGAAAAGTGGTTATCCCTGACCAACGGCGATGAGTACATTCGCCTGACCGGCATGGTGCGCCCGCAGGACATCGCACCGGATAACACCGTTGCCTCCAACCGTGTTGCGGATGCCCGATTTGCCTACGGCGGCACCGGAGACTTTGATCAGGCCAACCAGATGGGCTGGCTGGCTCGCTTCTTTAACAGTGAGTGGTGGCCGTTATGATCCGTAAACTCTTTGTTTTGTGCACGCTGCTGGCGGTTATCGCTGCGCCGGTCGCGGCGGATCGCCTGAAAGATCTGGCGAAAGTCAAAGGTGTGCGGAACAACCAGCTCATAGGCTACGGCCTGGTGGTGGGCCTGGACGGCACAGGCGATAAAGCGCCTTTCACCAACCAGACCTTTCGCAACATGATGAACCAGTTCGGTATTACCTTGCCGGATGGGGTCAACCCGAATCTTGCCAACGTGGCGGCCGTCACCATCAGTGCCACTTTGCCCCCGTTCGCCAAGGCCGGCCAGGAACTGGACATTACGGTATCGTCTATCGGTAATGCCGACAGCCTGCGAGGCGGCACCTTGCTAATGGCCCCGCTAAAGGGTGCCGACGGCCAGATATATGCGATGGCTTAGG
>Ga0209075_1000940_pt1 | contig 28000 bp, 18 predicted proteins | sample Stecom2011_FD_187523 | JGI IMG/M metagenome (GOLD analysis project Ga0209075, IMG submission 187523) | Agricultural soil microbial communities from Utah to study Nitrogen management - Steer compost 2011 (SPAdes) (version 2) | ecosystem: Environmental > Terrestrial > Soil > Agricultural land...
AGTTACGGTTGAATTTTGGGCGTTCCCAATCTATGGCTCGGTTGCCCGCTCAAATGAGCCTTATATCTGGTTTCTGTTCGTCAGAACTGCAGATTTGCTAATGGCTTCTTTCAGATTTGCGGTCGCCCGCAACACCTTTGCCAATCACTAATGTTTCCTATCAACTCGGCACATACAGGAACTTTCATCCTGTTAGCTTAATACCATGCCCGACATACCAAAAAAAGAGTCACAATATAAATTGCAACTCTTTTTTGGCGGTATGGACGGGACTCGAACCCGCGACCCCCTGCGTGACAGGCAGGTATTCTAACCAACTGAACTACCACACCATTTTTGCTATTATTTTCTTTTCTGTTTGCCCGAAGTCTCTACTCCATCGTTGTCAGCTTTCAATAGCGAGTGCAAAGATACAGATATTTTCAGAACTACAAAACATTTCAGATTATTTTTTTAATTAAGTTCTGGCTCGAACCTGATTTTTACTAATTTCTTAAATTAACCCTTACTTTTCCTTACCTCGCTCTGAATTAAAAGGAGTTTATAAGAGCAAGGTAAGGACTAATTAAGAACTAAGTATGGGTAAAGTTCGAGCAAAGTAGTGATTATTTCAGCCAATGATCAAACCATCTGAAGAATTCCCTCTGAAACAAAATGCCATTCTGAGGCTTTGCTATCCAGTGGTTTTCATCAGGAAAGATAAGCATTCGTGAGGGGATATCGCGCAACTGTGCAGCATTAAACGCCATCATTCCTTGTGAAGCAAGTATGCGGTAATCAAGCTCTCCGTGAGAAATCATTATAGGGGTATCCCATTTTTCCACAAAACGATGGGGTGAGTTTGCATAAGTATTTTGTGCGATTGCGTTTGACTTGTCCCAGTAAGGACCACCCATATCCCAGTTGGCAAAAAACATTTCCTCTGTTTCCAGGTACTGGGCTTCGAGATTGAAGATCCCTGCATGCGAGAAGAATGCTTTAAAACGCCCGTTGTGATTACCAGCAAGCCAGTAAACCGAGAAGCCTCCGTAGCTGGCTCCTGTAGCGCCTAACCTGTTCTCATCAACATACGGTTCTGCTGCAACTGCATCAATTGCTGAAAAATAGTCTCTCATATTCTGACCACCATAATCTCCGCTGATCTGTTCGAGCCATTCACTGCCGAATCCGGGTACACCGCGACGATTTGGTGCTACAACAATATATCCGTTTGCTGCCATCATTTGCAGATTCCAACGATACGACCAGAACTGATCAAGAGTGCTTTGCGGTCCTCCCTGGCAATACAAAAGTGCGGGGTATTTCTTTGCAGGATCAAAATTGGGGGGATAAACAACCCAGGTGAGCATCTGTTTTCCGTCGGTTGTTTCTATCCAACGCTCTTCAACTTCACCCATCTGAAGCTGATCAAGAATATGTTTGTTTTCCTGTGATATATTTGTTGCTTCACCTGTGTTTATATTTACATTGTAAACCTCCGTTGGCTGCGACATTGATTGTCTGGATGCTATCAGTCCCTCTGCTCCCAGTGATATAGAAAGATAGTTTTGCTTACCTTCAGTCAGAGCTTTTATCTGTTTTGTAGCAAGACTTACTGAATATATTTGTGATGTGCCTTTAACTGACGACACCATATATATAGTGTTATTATCTTCGCCCCAAATAAATGAATCGCAATTATCATCGAATTCCTCAGTAAGATATGTTTTCTCGCCGCTTGAAATCTCCATTACGAACAGTCGGTTTTTATCTGCTTCATAACCATCACGCTCCATACTTTGCCATGCAAGCATCGTTCCGTCAGGCGAAAACTGAGGATTGATATCGTAACCCATCATTCCTTCGGTCATATTCCTGACTTCACCGCTCTCTAAATCATAAAAATAGATGTCTGAGTTGGTGGATACAGCATAGTCTTTACCGGTTTTTTTCCTTGATGTATAAGCAATTGTTTTACTGTCGGGACTCCATGCCAACTGTTCGATACCGCCAAAAGGTGCCAGTGGCGATTCAAAAGGTTCACCCTCCATAAGATCTTTAATGTTGGACAGCTTATGACCCGAAAGATCTGCCACAAAAGGATGCGGAACACTTTCAACCCAATGATCCCAGTGCTTATACATCAAGTCGTCCACTACCCTGCCCGATGCATTCTTAAGATCTGGGTACCTGTCGGACGCTGTTTCCACACTCTTTACACTTTTGATAAATATGACCTTATTACCGTCAGGAGAAAACTTAAAACCATCAATACCGCTCTCTACATCGGAAATTTGAGTCATACCTCCTCCATCGGGATTCATGCTCCAGATTTGAGAAGTGCCTGTTTCGTTTCCCAGGAAGGCAATTTTCTTTCCTCCGTTTATCCACTGGGGGTTACTTTCAGATGTGTTTGTAATGGTCAGCTGCTTCTTTTCTGAACCATCACTTTTCATTATAAATAGCTCGGGGTTTGTTTTATTTTGAGGAATACTCACATAAGTCACCTGATAGAGAATGCTGGATTTGTCGGGTGAAACTTCAAAACTGCCTACCCTACCAAAACCATGTAACACCTCTGGTGTCATTACGCCGTTTTCTATCTTTGGATTAGCTTTACCGATAATTTCACTCTTTTCTTTCCTGCCAGTTTCACTTTCACCCGGGGTAGTATTGCATGAAAGCAAGCTCCCTCCTATTAATATTGCCATAAATAAAGATTTACCTTTCATCTTTTAATTTGAATTTGTCTGTTATATTGGTTTTTATAACAGTTGTATTAATTATCTAATTTGTAGTCAAAAACTGATTATGTATAATCAACGTATGATTTGAATCACTTAATGATTTCCCCGTCGATCATGTGGATAGTTCTATCTGTAATACTTGCCAAATGCTCGTCATGTGTGACAATCACGAAAGTCTGATTGAGCTTATCACGCAACTCAAAAAAAAGCCGATGTAGTTCTTCTTTGTTGTCAGTATCCAGACTTCCGGAAGGTTCATCAGCAAATACCACTGCTGGATTATTTATCAGTGCACGCGCAACAGCAACTCTCTGTTTTTCTCCTCCCGACAGTTCAGCCGGTTTATGTTCTACACGATCTTTAAGCCTCATCATTTCAAGAAGCTCCATTGCTCTATTTTCAGCATCCTGATGTTTGGCTTTACCAATAAGTGCGGGAATCATAACATTTTCCAGTGCAGTAAATTCAGGCAGAAGCTGATGAAACTGAAAGACAAATCCTATATTTCTGTTGCGAAAATCAGAGAGCTTCTTCTCACTCAGACTGCTCAACCCATAGCTGTCGATGTATATCTTTCCGGAATCAGCTTTTTCAAGCGTTCCCATAATCATCAGCAGTGTGGTTTTCCCTGCACCACTCGGTCCCACAATTGATACTATCTCGCCCTTTTCTACTTCAAGATTTATACCTTTAAGTACCTGAAGATCACCAAAGCTCTTGTAAATATTTTCTACCTTAATCATTAACAACAAATTTCCACGAAAATAAGCAAAAAATGCGTCTTTACGCATTATTAACTGCCTAAAAGTTGCAAAAAGCTCTTCATATAATATATATTTGTGATTTTATAGTTTTTAATTAAGTCATTTGCTGATGAGTAATTTATATCAAATGCGACAGGAATATGCTGCCGGAAGCCTCAACGAGGAAGAGATGGCTTCTGACCCTATTCAGGAGTTTGGAGAATGGATGAATGCAGCAATAAGTGCAGGACTATCAGAACCTAACGCTATGACGGTTGCCACAGCAACACCCGAAGGTAAACCTTCAGCTCGCGTTGTTCTTTTGAAAGAGTTCAACAATGAGGGATTTGTATTCTTTACAAATTATCATAGTAGAAAAGGGAAGGAGTTGAAGTCTAACCCGTTTGCAGCAGTGCTGTTCGACTGGCATGACATTGAACGTCAGGTTCGTATAGAGGGAATGGTGGAAAAACTATCTGAAGAGGATTCTGATGTATATTTTGAATCAAGACCTGAAAGTGCTAAGATAGGTGCTTGGGCATCGCCACAAAGCAGAATTATAAAAAACCGGGAGGAGATTGAAAAGCTACAGGAGGAGATTGAAGATCAATTTGATGAATTACCTGTACACCGCCCGGGACATTGGGGCGGTTATCTGATAAGGCCTACTACAATTGAGTTCTGGCAAGGAAGACCCAACCGAATGCATGACCGTATAGTTTATTACAAAACTGAAGAGGGCTGGACAATGCACCGGCTGGCACCATAGGTTTTATCCCTCGAAACCGTTTTTGCGATGTCCGCCATCGCAGTATGGTTTTTTGTTTGAATAACCACAACGACAGAGATAGGTTGTTCCTTCGCGTGAATCTACCTCGCCGTCAGGCTTCATGATTTCAAATACACCGGTCACCTGCAGCGGACCGTTAGGAATTGCTTTTACTTTTAATAATGAATCCATAGTCTTAATTTTTAATGTTAATAATTTTATTTTTTGGTGTTGTTGCAACAAATTCTTTAAGGTAAAAAGGCTCAAAATAGGCACTTTCAACAAAATCCTTAACTGCATAAGCCTCTTCTGCAAGAGGGATCATTGCTGAAGCTAGCGGATGAACATCATCTATAAATATTGCATTAGGGTGTGTAGAAACTTTCTTGCACTTGTCTGATCCGTTTCCAAAGAAAGCAATTTTGTTTTCATCGAGCAAGTTGTCGTAAGAATCGCTCTCAATTATATCGGCCGACGTCTCACGAACCACATTTAGTGAACGGTCAAAAAAAGTAGCATAAACTTCCATTCTCCTGGCATCAATCATAGGACACAGAAGTGTGTCTTTGTTTACCTTATCAATCATCATAGATGCCATTATCCTACTGGTAGGGATTGCGATCATTGGTACTCCTAAACCGTAACTCAGACCCTTAGCTTCGGAAACTCCTATGCGAAGGCCTGTGTAGGAACCGGGACCACTACTTACTGCTACGGCATCAATTACTAAATTGTTTTTTCTGGCGTAAACCATAATCTCTTGTACAAAAACACCAAGAAGTGATGCATGAGATTGTCCTTTATAGCTTTCTCGGTTAAGCAAGATCTCGCCATCTCGCGAAAGTGTACAGGAACAAACAGGTGTTGCAGTTTCAATTGAAAGTATAATGGGCATGAGTCTTTTTTGATTCTAATTACAAATTTAATCTGTTTCACTAATTGTGGTATAAAGATACAAAAAAACGAACATAAAAAAACTGCATCCCTTGTGGAATGCAGTTTTATTCTTAAACCTATAAAGATTAATACCTGTTTCTGTCGCGATTTCCGTAACCACCACGATTGCCACCGCCACCAGCGGGTCTTTCGGTACGTGGGCGAGCCACTGAAACAGACAATGTACGTCCGTCGTATTCTGCATCGTTTAGTTCTTCAATGGCACGCTGACCATCATCTTCGTTAGACATTTCCACAAAGCCGTATCCTTTTGAACGGCGTGTTTCACGGTCGGTAATAATTTTCGCTGAGGACACTTCACCATATTCCTCAAAAAGTTCTTTTAAATCGGCGTCAGTAATCTGATAACTTAAGCCAGCTACAAAAATGTTCATGTAAAAATAATAAAAATTTGAATAAATAATTGTGCAGAAGTTATTAAAAAAGAGGAGTTAGGAAATAACTTACATTGGTGTGAAGTAACTAAATAACGACCTGCTGTAAAAAATACTTTTGCTCGACAAAGATAGGTATAAATTAATTGTAACAAAACATTTTGCGATAAAAATCAAAAATATTTTAATCTTAGAGTAAAAATGGTGTAATAAGCATACAATCAAATGGCTAAATAAATGTTTACATCTTAAATTTGTTGGGGAAAGATTGGACTAATTTGTTTAGTTAATGTTATATTTGTAACCTGTCTTCAGGTCGATATATATTTTTTCTTTTTAAACAATCGAGACCTGATTTTTGATTTTAATACATTAAACTAAAAAACATGGCAACAACTGAAAGTAAAACTGCAAATGAAGTAAAAAGTAAAGAAACTGAAAGTACCACCACCAAGTCTAAAACTAGAACCAAAACTAAAAAAGGAGCTTCAGGGCCAAAGAAGAACTTTATACTCGACACTAACGTGATATTACACGACTTCGACTCAATAAATAATTTTGAAGAGAATGACATATATATCCCTTTTATTGTACTTGAGGAGCTTGATAAATTCAAAAAGGGCAGTGATCAGATTAACTATAATGCAAGGGCTTTTGTGAGAGAACTCGACCTGATAACAGATGATGATTTGTTTACAGATGGTGCAGAACTAGGTGTCGGGAAGGGCAAACTTTACATCGTAAATGCATCAAAAGACAACAAGAAGATAACTGATGCTTTCCCCGAAAGATCAGCTGACAACCGCATACTTTCAGTTGTGGCTGAGATTGCCGAAAAGAATCCGGGCATGAAAACTATCCTTGTGTCCAAGGATATTAACCTTCGCATGAAAGCTCGTTCTCTTGGTTTTGTTTCTGAGGACTACATCAATGATAAGGTTACTGATGTGGATATTTTTGACAGGGGCGAGCAAACTGTTGAGGGTATAAATCCTGATCTGATTGATAAGATTTATGCACAAAACGGAGGGGTGGACCTTAATGAGTTTAATTTTGACTTTCAACTTGACCCTAATCAGTGCTTTATTCTTAAAAGTGAGAGAAATAGTGTGCTTGTACGTTACAACCCTTTCACCCAAAAGATTAAAAAGGTAGAGAAGGAGGTGAATTTTGGTATACATCCAAGAAATGCTGAACAGACTTTCGCCTTCGAAATTCTCAACGACCCTGATATTAAACTGGTTGGACTGACAGGTAAGGCAGGTACAGGAAAGACTTTGCTGGCTCTGGCTTCGGCATTGAAACAGAACAAAATATACGGGCAGATACTTTTGGCACGACCAATTGTTTCTTTATCTAATAGAGATCTGGGATATCTGCCGGGTGACGAAAAACAGAAGATTGCTCCTTACATGCAGCCACTGTTTGACAATCTTAATGTTATCAAGTCTCAGTTAGGTCAAAACAGTCCTGATCTGCGTCTCATTGATGAGCTTCAGAAAACGGGCAGGCTCGAAATTGAAGCATTGGCTTTTATCAGGGGACGAAGTCTGACAGAGACTTTCTGCATAATTGATGAGGCACAAAACCTTACGCCACATGAGGTGAAAACTATTATTACCCGCGCTGGCGAAAACACTAAGATGGTGTTCACTGGCGACCTTCAGCAAATTGACTCTCCTTATCTTGATATGCAATCAAACGGACTGGCTTACATGATTGATAAAATGCGGGGGCAGAATATTTTTGGTCATGTCAATCTGGTCAAAGGTGAGCGCAGTGAATTATCTGAATTAGCAAGTAATCTGCTTTGATAAACGGGAATTAATTAATTGCTTCATTACATTTTATTCTGTTCTTATCGACTATACTAATTCTTTGACCTGTCAGCGTCTCGATTACTAAATGATTTAAACTCGCTACGCTCAAACAGCAAATCATTTTTAACGTAATCTTCGCCGGACAGGGTCCCAAAGAATTAGTTGATGTCTCTAAGCACAGAATAAAATGCTTTCAATTAGAAATTCATTAATTCCCTGAAGGCAGTCCAAAAATACTTGTAATGTAAGTTTTTCCTTTTCGTCCAGGAATTTAATGATTATTTCGAAGACATCAGATTATTATAACGGGAACCGATCTGCGAAATTCACGTTATTTGATTTGCTGTCTGAGCGAAGCGAGTTCAAATCAAATAGTGAATAAGCAGCAAGCGGGTGATAGAATTATCGTAGTCGAGAAATAAATATTAAATTCCAGAAAAAGAAAAACGCTAAAACATCAATTTGAAAAACGTTAAGCTTTATCGACAAGAATTCTTGCCCGGCAGGCAATACCTTTGTCACGTGTGATAATTTCAAAGTGAAAGTCACCCGGTACAACCTCTTCACGGTGAACTTTACCCTTATCCTCAATTGTAAGCTCCTTCAGGAAATTTATCTCGAAACGGCGAATTTTGTGGGTTCGGTAGAAGTCTAGAGAGAAACAATCTGAAATCCACTGAACATAGTATAGGCTATTTGCATGATTGTTAACATCTATCTTACTGTATCTCACGGTAAAGCTATTAACGATTTCTCCTTCAACACCCGGCAGGTGCTCGGGATCGCCTATTGGCGTTGACTCATTAACAATAAACTCTTTCATTGAAGGAATGGAATCCAGGGGTATACTGCGGCGTGTATTCATATCCATAACCGCCCATGTAGATGCAGCATGTCCTATAACTATACCATCTGCATCATATATACGAAAATTACGAGTAGTGAAGGCAGTACCAATTTTCTCTACCCACGTTTCTATTGCTATAGTGTCATCTTCCGAAGGTATTCGATCCATTTCGATCACCAGTCTGGACAACACCCATGTGAGATCATTTTTCTGCAAATCCATTATCCCAAATCCATTCTCATCAGCATTCTTGCCTGCAGTAATCAGGATAAAATTGGTAAGTGATTTCAGTGAAACCTTTCTCCTAAAATCTATGTCCTGAGGTTCAATATCGTATATATACTTTTTCTTTGCGCTCATATTTTAATATTTCTATTTAGACAATAGTTAACACTGTTGTCTGTCACAAAGTTAAAAATAATCCATTAAAAATGATTATCTTTGTTGTAAGTTCAACAATTACATCCAATCACCATAGTTTTATAAAATATCCTTCTTTTATGCAATCAATCAAAGAATTATACAGAATAGGGAATGGTCCCTCAAGCAGTCACACTATGGGACCAAAGAAAGCAGCGGAACTGTTCGTGGAAGACCATCCGCATGCAACCAAATTTAACGTCACACTTTACGGAAGTCTGGCTGCCACAGGCAAAGGACATCTCACAGATCAGGCTCTGCTGAATGTTCTGGAGCCGGTTGCACCTACAATTATTGAGTGGTTGCCCAAAACCTTCCTACCCTTTCATCCTAATGCACTGAAATTGGATGCTTATGACGAAAATGATAAGATAGTTGATTCGCGTACTATTTATAGTGTTGGTGGTGGCGCTTTGTCCGACGGTAATAATAAAATCGGACTGACCGCAGATCAGGGCAAGGATATTTACCCCATGACCACCATGTCAGAGATTATGGACTGGTGCGAAAGGAGCGGTAAGAGCTATTGGGAGTATGTTGAGGATTGCGAAGGACAAGAGATCTGGGATTATCTTGAAGAGGTGTGGAGAGTAATGAAGGATGCCGTAAAAAGAGGACTGGATAACGAAGGGGTGCTACCCGGACCACTAAGTCTGCACCGAAAGGCTGTAAGTTATCATATTAAAGCAGAGGGGTATAAGGATTCGCTTCGCTCACGGGGACTCGTTTTCGCTTATGCTTTAGCAGTTTCAGAAGAGAATGCTTCGGGAGGCGAGATTGTAACTGCACCTACATGCGGATCATGTGGTGTGGTACCCGCTGTACTTTATCATCTGGAAGTCAGCAGAGGTTTCAGCAAAAACAGGATGCTCAGAGCTCTGGCAACGGCGGGACTGTTTGGAAATGTTGTTAAACAAAATGCTTCGATATCGGGAGCAGAGGTTGGCTGTCAGGGTGAAGTTGGCGTTGCCTGTGCAATGGCGGCAGCGGCTGCGAGTCAGCTGTTCGGTGGCAGTCCTGCTCAAATAGAGTATGCTGCAGAAATGGGACTGGAACATCACCTTGGCATGACTTGCGATCCTGTGTGCGGACTGGTTCAAATTCCTTGTATAGAGCGTAATGCTTATGCAGCCGCACGTGCTCTTGACGCTAATATCTACTCCTCTTTCACTGACGGAATCCACAGGGTTTCATTTGACCGTGTGGTAGATGTTATGAAACAAACGGGACACGACCTGCCTTCACTTTATAAAGAGACTGGTGAAGGGGGACTTGCTAAAGGACACGAGTTCTCGCATTCTTAGTTTGGACTTATTTATTTTAATCAAACATGAAAGGGACAAATAAGGAAAACGATTAGTACGGTTTAAACTAACAACCCTATAAACATATATAAAAACATACAAATAATGATCTAACGTAATTTGGCGGTTAGTTTTATAATTTTTTGCCCGAACTACCGTTATTAAGGTAGTATTACGTAATAAACCAACTGATTTAAAATGATTGACTATATCAAAGGAGAAGTGGCAGAAATATCTCCTGCTTCTGTAACTCTGGAATGTGGAGGGATAGGCTACCAGATGAATATTTCGCTTAATACTTACGGTGTGTTAAACGGAAAGTCCGAAGCAAAACTCTATGTCTATGAATCAATTCGCGATGATGCGCACGTACTTTTCGGATTTATGAACAAGCATGAACGTGAACTGTTTATGTTGCTGATAAGCGTTTCGGGTGTTGGACCCAGTACGGCACGTGTAATTCTCTCATCGCTAAGTTCTAAGGAGCTGGAGAATGTGATTGCATCTGAAAACGCGGCGGCGTTGCAATCGGTTAAAGGCATAGGAGCAAAAACATCACAGAGAATTATTGTCGACCTGAAAGACAAGATCAAGTTTACCGATGACAGCGGTAATGTTGTGCAGTCACCTAAAGATGATCTTTCGGAAACGGGTCACGCTGCAGTTTCTGCTCTTGTAATGCTTGGCTTCGTAAAAAACGCATCACAGAAGGTAGTATCAAAAATTATTAAGGAAGATTCTTCTCTTCCGGTTGAGGGAATAATAAAAGAGGCTTTAAAAAGATTATAAGAAAAGTCTGATTAAGTAATAAAAAACACTTTGAGTAAAATCAAAAGTGAACCTGAATTGATTATTAGAAACAAAAAAGTTTAGATTAAAGCAAAAAAGTTGACAAAAGATTAAACAGTTGGCGTTTACGTAATACGCGTTTTTAAATATTCAGAAACTGTTTAGTTGTTGTCTCGCTGAAAAAACTCATTCACATATTTTTATTTATTCTGCTGCCGATTATTCAGCAGGAGGCTATATTTGCATCTAATACACAATCTGGCAGTAACCATAGGATAATAAGCTATTCAGAGTCTGAAACCAAATCAGTTTCAGAAAATAGAAATGTTTATGACAATGACCCAATAATCGAAAACAATGCCACACCAAAAAGTAATTCTCTCGACAACCCGTTCGCAAATCTTCAAACTCCGCCTTATATTCAAAATAATGTAAGGTATGATTTCCTGACCAACCGCTATATACTTGAAAAAAAGATAGGATCTACACTACTATCAGAGCCACTCTCGATGACTCCGGAAGAGTATAAAGAGTATAAGAGGCAACAAATTCAAATAGATTTTTTTCGTGAGCGAAACTCACTATCATACGACAAATCAAAGTTTATACAGAGATACCAACTCCCTAAGAGAAGAAAGAAAAAAGATCCGCTGGAGTCTGTTTTCGGTCCGGGTGGAGTGCAAATCAATACTAATGGCTATATTGAGGTATCAGCAGGATTTAAGCGGAACATAACAGACAATCCTACTCTACCTCAAAGGTCCCGCAGAAGAACAATTTTTGATTTCGATCAGGATATCAACCTTAATATGAATGCAAAGGTTGGGGAAAAAATAAATTTCGACATTAATTACGACAGCGAAGCCGGTTTAGATATGGATTCCCGACAGATTAAGCTGACTTACACGGGCAGTGAGGACGACATAGTCAAGAATATTGAAGCGGGAAATGTTAGTATGACAACTTCCAACTCACTTATTGATGGTGGTGCAGCTTTGTTTGGAATAAAGGCTGATATGCAATTTGGCAATTTGTATATAAACACTATCTTCTCACAGCAACAATCGGAGTCACAAACTATTACTTCTAATGGCGGACTCTATACAACCCCATTTGAATTTAGCGCCGATGAGTATGACTCTAACCGACACTTTTTTCTTGGTCACTATTTTAGGGAAGCGTATGACCAAGCTATGAGCAAACTCCCATTCGTACAGTCACGTGTATCAATAACTCGTATGGAGGTATGGGTAACAAACAGGCGCGGCAATTATGAACAGGTTCACAATATTGTGGCTTTAGCTGATCTGGGAGAGAATGAAAATATCCATAATACTTTATGGGTTAGTCAGGGTAACAGTAACGTAACGCATAACAATGCGAATAGCTTGTATGGAGATCTGATATCAGAATATTCAGGAGTACGGAATTTAAGTGATGTGAATAATATTTTCCCTTCAACAATGATACAGGGTATTGATTACGAGAAACTTGAAAATGCAAGACTTCTAAACACCTCCGAATATAAATATCAACCTCAGCTTGGGTATATCTCTCTTACAATGCCACTTCAGGATGATGAAGTACTAGCTGTTGCTTTCGAATTTACTTACAATGGCGATGTGTATCAGGTTGGGGAATTCACAAACAATGCAATAACTGATTCACCAGGAGCTCTTTTTGTGAAACTACTTAAGCCTGTTTCACTGTCACCATACTCTCCTACATGGGATTTGATGATGAAGAATATCTACTCACTGGGATACGGTGCGTATGATATTCAGAAAGAGCGCTTCAAACTTGAAATAAGATATCAAAGCGATACAACAGGAGTCTATCTTAATTATCTTCCTGAGCAGGAAGTTGGTGATCAGCAATTGCTTAATATGATGAATCTTGACCGACTGAATGGGCGTGGCGACCCCTACCCTGACGGTATCTTCGATTTTCTTGATGGATATACTGTTGATTCAGAGAACGGATATATTATTTTTCCGGTAACAGAACCTTTCGGCTCTCACCTCAGGCAAGAAATTGGAAATAATGTGGTTGCTGACAGGTATGTTTTTCAGGAGTTGTATGACTCCACTAAAACTGTTGCACAGCAAATTCCTGAAAAGAACAAGTTTAGACTGATCGGAGAGTACCTTGGATCATCGGGAAGCGAAATCAATCTTAATGCGATGAATATTGCCAGAGGTTCTGTTCGCGCTACCGCAGCAGGGGTTCTATTAACCGAGGGAGTGGATTATTCTGTTGATTATATGATAGGAAGGGTAACTATACTCAACCGTCAATTGATAAATTCTGGTACACCTGTGAATGTTACTATTGAAAACAGACCGCTTATGCAGACTCAGCGAAAGACTCGTATGGGTATTAATCTGTTGTATGACATTTCCAAAAATCTATCGGTGGGGGGAACGCTGATGCATTATTACGAAAAACCACTTGTAGTTAAGACAGCTTTTGGTGATGAAGCATCAAAAAACACTCTGTGGGGGGCTAATCTGTCGTATCGTAAGCAGTCGTATATGTTAACCAACCTTATCGATAAACTTCCTTTTGTAGAAGCTTCTGAACCATCAGAGCTTACTGCCGACCTGGAGTACGCACAGATGTTACCGGGTCATTACAAAAACAAATACACAGGCGGATTCTCTTATTTGGATGATTTTGAGTCTTCTGCTTCAGAAATTGATATTCATTCCCCTTACTCATGGACACTGGCTTCCACGCCTTATAACAATAGTCCGAATGCACTTTTTCCTGAATCGGGACTATCTAATAACACTGAATATGGCAAAAACCGTGCTCAGATGGCTTGGTTTTATATAGATGGTATCTTTACCCGACGTAATTCCAGCCTCACGCCGGCACATATTAAAAACGACCCAGAACAACTCTCTAATCATTTAGTAAGGGAGGTTTTAGAAAGAGAAATCTTTCCAAAGAGAGAAGCATATTATGGTTTACCCACAACTATTCCTGTACTTAATATTTCATTTTATCCAAATGAAAGGGGACCATATAACCTTGACACGAAAGTAAACAGTGATGGTAAGCTACTAAATCCTTCCGCTCGATGGGGCGGGATAACGAGACGAATGGATGTACATGATTTTGAAGCTGCGAATGTTGAGTATATAGAATTTTGGCTTATGGATCCGTTTGTCAACGACTCTTTGGGTACTTCTCGAGGTGGTGATATCTATTTTAATTTGGGAGATATTTCTGAGGATATATTGAAGGATGGTAAGAAGTTTTTTGAAAACGGCTTACCGGTGGATGCTGACACAACCGCTGTTGGGCGAACCGTTTGGGGAAAATATCCTAAGAGACAGTCCACTGTTTATTCTTTCGACAATTCGTCAGGAATGGAAACAAGACAACTTCAGGATGTAGGTCTCAATGGTCTGAGTACTTCAGAGGAGAAGGTTTATCCCACTTACAACCAGTACCTTGAAGAACTTAAAACTCGACTATCAGAGTCAACAATTTCACAGATGGAGGAGGATCCCCACTCTCCTCTGAATGATCCGTCAGGTGATAATTTTCGGCACTATCGTGGCAGTGAACAGGATCGCAGACAATTAAGTATTCTTGAACGATATAAGTACTTCAACGGAACTGAAGGTAACTCTTTAGCAGCGGAAGATGACGGTTTTTCGGGAGCCTCACGCACTACGCCTGATGTTGAGGATATTAACAACGATAACACACTTAACGAGCATGAGTCTTATTATCAATATAAAGTTTCGCTAAGACCTGAAGATATGATTACAGGCAGCAACTATATTGTTGATAGCCGGGAGGTGACAGTAAGACTACGCAATGGCAGTAACAGTAAAGTCAGATGGTATCAGTTCAGGATTCCGGTACGTGACTATCAGTCAGTTGTCGGCAATATCCGCGGTTTCAACAACATACACTTCATGAGAATATTTCTTACAGATTTCGAAGAACCTATTTTTCTGAGATTTGCAACACTTGAACTGGTGAGAAGTGAATGGCGTACATACCGTCGCGATCTGATTTCAGGTGGTGATTTATCAGGTTCTGGAAACATAGATATTTCTGCAGTTAACATAGAAGAGAATGGCAGCCGCACACCAGTTAACTATGTCCTGCCACCAGGCGTAAACAGGATTATCGACCCGGGTCAACCTCAGCTAAGACAGGAGAATGAGCAGTCGTTGTCACTCAAAATCATCAATCTGGAACCTGGAGATTCAAGATCTATCTACAAAAACACAGGGTATGACATGAGGCGATATAAGCGTCTGCAGATGTTTGTTCATGCAGAACAATTAACGGAAGACCCGGGCTCTCTTGATGATGGCGATCTCTCTGTTTTCATACGAATGGGTTCTGATTACATGAACAACTATTATGAGTATGAGATTCCACTGGTTATTACTCCTGAAGGGCAGTATAGCTCTAATAGTGAAGAGGATCGAATGAAAGTGTGGCCGGCATCTAATATGTTTAATTTCCCACTAGAACTGCTTACTTCTCTAAAAACTGAACGTAATTTATCTGAGCATCAAGGTTCAGGTGCTGACAGATTCAGGCGGTTCACGCGCACTGATCCTGAAAAACCTGCCAACGCAGTTTCAATTGTTGGAAACCCTTCACTGGCAGAGGTTAAAGTAATAATGATTGGCATACGTAATCATTCAACCGGCAATAGAACTGCAGAAGTGTGGGTTAATGAACTACGACTTAGCGAGTTTGACGAGAAAGGAGGCTGGGCAGCGCAGGCTAATATAAACCTGAAACTGTCGGATATTGGCAATATCAACCTATCAGGACGAAAGGAGACCGCGGGGTTTGGGGCTCTCGATCAGAGTTTACTGCAGAGGAGAAATGATGACTACAGCGCATTTAATCTGGCAGTAAACCTCGAGCTGGGGAGATTTTTACCCAAACAGGTTAAACTTTCTGCACCACTCTACTATTCATTTTCTAATCAATTATCTGCACCTATGTATGATCCATTCAACAAGGACATACTTCTATCTGAGTCTCTTAAAATATCGGACAATCGACATTTAACTGACTCCATAAAAAATATTGCTTTGACAACATGGATAAATAAAAGTCTGAGTATTAACGATGTTAAGTTTGACATAAAAAGCAGTAAGCCTATGCCTTACGATCCGGCAAACTTCAGCTTCAGTTATGCGCATAATGTAAACAGTCAGCGGAACCCTGAAACTGATTTTGCAACTGTAAAGGACTGGCGCATTCTGACTGAATACTTCTATACTCCGCTACTCAGGTCGTGGAAACCCTTCACTGACTCAAAATATTTTGATTGGATCAATTTCAATCTTGTTCCGAGTTCACTACGGCTAACATCTTCTTTATTACGCAATTATCAGGAGATTCAACTAAGAGAGCTGATGGGTACACCAACACATACACAAAGTCATAAATATCTAACATTCAGCAGAAACTTCTTTTGGGACAGAAACTTATCTTTTGTGTGGAATATGACACGTAATTTACGCATATCATTCAAATCGGGAACCCTTGCTGAAATTGAAGAGCCTTACTTACAGGTAAACAAAAAGATAAACCGAAGTGATTACGAGATTTGGAAGGATTCTGTAGTACAAAGTATTGCTGATCTGGGCAGACCACTTAATTATGAGCAGTCGACCGATGTCACATACACCCTGCCTTTTGCAAATATTCCTTTCTTAAACTGGATAAACTCGAGTATAGCCTACAACTCTCGTTACAGGTGGGAAAGAGGCGCTTTTATACCAGACGCAACAATAGGCAATTTTCTTCAAAATGATCTCTCACTAACAATAAACAGTGTTTTCAATTTCGCATCAATATACAGAAAATCACCTCTTAAGAATATAAACATGAATCTTGGCTTTAAAACAAGAACAGATCTGCCGGGATATAAAACTGTTATTGGCGACTTATTCGGACAGAATAGTGAAAGTGGAATTCTGCAACCAGGGCTTCCGTTTGCTTTCGGCTTTGATGGCGGCATGGATTTTGTAAAACGTTCACTATCACAAAAGCTGCTGGTTATCAATGAAGAAAACATCATACCTGCTCTATTTAATGAAACCGGCAATCTGAGAATGGAAGCAGTACTTGAACCGTTTAAAGGACTAGTGATCAATCTGAATGTTATGTATGAAGATAACCGTCGCACCGAAATGCAGTATATGGTTGAAGGAATGCCGGTTATCCATGGTGGCAGCTTCGCAATGACAACAATTGCAATCTCCTCAGCATTTGAAAACCTAACACAGTCCAACACTTATAACTCCCCTACTTTCAACAAATTCATGCAAAACAGGGAAATTATCGCAGAAAGAGTTCAAGGTTTATATAATAATCAGAATCCTACTGAAGAAATTAATTCAAAGATACAATCTGATAATCAGAATTTACCATTAGTAAAATCTAACTCCGCCGACATAATGGTACCAGCCTTCCTGGCTGCCTATACCGGAAAGAGTCCAAATAATATCAGTCTGACTGCCTTCCCCGACTTACGCTCGCTACTTCCCAACTGGAATATTACCTATAACCTGCTTAATATGATTCCTGCTCTCGAAAATCAATTTAAATCGTTCAACCTCAACCACCGATATATTTCGCAATATAGAGTAGGTTCTTATTCTTCACTCCTAAGCTGGCAGCCGATAAATGATGACGATAAAAGTAACCTTGGCTATATTCCTGATCCTATTTCAGGAACGTTAATTGCAACTTCTCCTTTCGACATTCCTTCAGTGAGTATACTCGAAAGTTTCAATCCCTTAATAGAGGCTCAAAGTGTACTCTACAACGACCTTAGCCTTAGCATCCGTCTAAATAAAACACGCTCTCTCAACCTGAATATTGCCTCCAACCGAATAGTGGAAACCAGTGATAATGATATTGCTTTAGGAATGGGATACAGAATAGCTAACCTGACTACTCGTATCGACCTGTCACACAAATCAACCAAATCACTCATACGCAAGATTGAAGATGGTTTCACACAGGCAACAAGCGGACTAAAATCAACCTCTATATATTTCACAGCCGATTATGTATTAAGCAAATCCATGACTTTGAGGGCGTATTATGAAAGAATGAGACACCGACCAATGGTCTCATCTAACTCATATCCCACAGTAAACAGTAATGCCGGAGTCAGTCTTCGTTTAAACCTGAATCAATAACAAATTCTACTTCAGCTTAATACCTGTCTGACTTCATTTAGAAGATTGGGTACTTTTTGGTAAGGATCTCCGGCTCCCAGTGTCTCTAGAGGTAAATATCCTCTGTAGCCTGCTTTTTTGATAATTTGAAATAATTTCTTCAGATCAACAGGTGCTTCCTTTCCATTTATCCATACATTTTCCTTAATTTGCCAGGTAACTGCTTTCATTATGTTTTTCTCAATCTCTGCATAAGGATCACCCTTACGATAACTGCCAATATCAAGGTTAAGTCCCAGCCAGTCAGAGTCGACCATCTCGAAGATACGGTCAACATCGTCTGCAGTTTTTATAAAATCATTATGATTCTGTAAGGCAACAATTACACCAAACTCTTTACCATAATCACAGCATTTGCGAATATCCTGTGACATCCATTTAAACACCTGATCTCTTGTAAATCCCTCATGTGAGTTGGTTCCGGCAAATATACGCAAATTAGGTGAACCCAACTTTGCTGCTACCTCAATCCATTGTTTGATATGTTCGATATCAGTTTCACGTGCTACAGGATCGGGATTGGCAAAATCATTGCGTACTCCCGTACCGCTTATATCAAGTCCTAGAAGAAATGCCTCTCGTTTGAATTCGTTGATAAATTCATTAGGAGGAGGGGTTGGATAACCAGGGAAATAGTATCCTGTAGGATCAATGGCATCAAAATTATGTTGTGCACAGAATCGAAGCATATCAAAAAGGTCTACTTCCTTGTCACTTAGCAATTTATTAAAAGAGTAAAGATTCAGACTTACTTTGAATTTGATTTGGATAGCGCTACTTTCTCCCATTCTATCTGAATTTATAAATGAGGTGAATGCAGGAATTGCCGGGGCTATGACAATAGCTTTTAAGAAGTCACGACGGGATGTGTTTGATTTCATTGCATCTTAAATTTAAATGTATTAATCAATTATTTTTTAAATCGTACTTTAAAAATCTATCTAACTAGTGTTTTCATACAAATTTATAATAAAAAAGGTGTTTTGCATACTTGCTAATGAAACTTTTTTAAAAATGAACAACTCTCCATTTTAACAAATCCTAAAATCGATGTCATAGAGGACATATTTCATTAATTATTGTTGAAACTTCTATTTTTTTACGCATTTTTTCAATTTTAAGAGGATATGTTAAACAAAAAAGTCGTTTATTTGTTAAATTATTAATTAACAAAGACGATCTTTGAAATATAATTGTAAATAAAACGGAGGTAAGTAAATAAAAGTATGAAAAAATCGACTATTTGGTTGCTTGCCGTAGTGATGTTCACAGCTTTCTTTGCTTTGCTGTTTTTGCAAGTAAGATATATGCGGACCAGCATGGATATCCGCTCTCAGCAGTTTGATGAACAGGTCAACCGAAGCCTGTATAACGTGATGAGGGACCTTGAACAGGACCAGACTCTTTACTACCTGGAGCAGGATATGATTGAATCGGAAAACAGATATTCGCAGCAGTATAACCCATCGGGCAGTTCAGAAAACATCACAAACGAGCAGTCAGTACGTGCCGGTGAAATGCCTGATACAGGCAGATCTGGATTGGATTCGAACACGCAGGAGTTATCGTTAAGACCTGAGGATGAACAGGACAGAGTATTTATAACGCCTCAGCAAAGTGCCAGCACTATCTCAAAAACACAGTATGAGATGCAGCAAATATTGTCGAAACGCTACCTGCACGAACGCTCGCTACTGGATGAGGTTATCTTCAAGATAATGAACCGAGCAAGCAGTGAGCCTATTGAAAACAGGGTAGACTTCAACCGGCTGGAGCAAAACATTCGCTTAGAACTGTCTTATAATGGTTTAAATGAACCGTTCAGTTTTCAAGTTGTGAATTTCAAAAACGAGGTTGTTTTCTCATCACCCGGATTTTCAAACAGAGATAGGAGTGCAATTTACACTCAGACACTGTTTCCGTATGATTCATCAGCTAAGCTGAATTCACTAAGGGTATATTTCCCGACAAAAAGAAATTATGTTTATAGCGAGCTTTCTTTTTTTATACCATCTCTGATATTCACGTTTATCCTGTTGATAACGTTTATTTTTACAATGGTATCGTTATTCAGACAAAAGCGTTTGTCTGAGATGAAAAATGATTTTATTAATAACATGACGCATGAGCTGAAAACTCCTGTATCAACTATTTCACTGGCATCACAGATGCTTAAGGATGACTCGATTCTGAAATCACCAGAAGTGTTTAAACATGTAACAGGTGTTATAAATGATGAGACAAAACGGCTTAGTCTCCAGGTGGAAAAAGTATTGCACATGTCACTGTTTGATCAGCAGAAGACCAAACTAAAGATGAAGGAATTAGATGCAAACGATCTGGTGGCAAGTGTTGCTAACACACATGTTTTGAAAGTGGAAAAGCTGGAAGGTACTCTGGATATTGATTTGCAGGCAGAGAAATCTACAATTTATGTAGATGAGATGCACTTCACAAATGTATTGTTCAACATTCTGGATAATGCACTTAAGTACCGCAAAAGAGATGTCCCACCGGAGTTGATGATGCGCACACGCAATGAAGGAAATAAAATCATTATATCTATTGAGGATAATGGAATAGGAATGAAAAAGGAGGATGCTAAAAAAGTATTTGAAAGATTCTATCGTGTACATACAGGAAACCGACACGATGTAAAGGGCTTCGGACTTGGTTTAGCGTATGTAAAGAAAATTGTAACAGACCTCAACGGCACTATACGTGCAGAGAGTGATCTGGGTAAAGGAACAAAATTTATAATAAGTTTACCCCTAATAACACAAAAATGATATGGAAGAGAAATTGAAAATTTTTTTATGCGAAGATGATGAAAATCTTGGCATGTTGTTGAGAGAATATCTCCAGGCAAAAGGGTTTGACACCGATTTATTCCCTGATGGGGAAGCCGGTTTCAAAGGTTTCGTAAAAACTAAATACGACCTGTGCATTGTTGACGTGATGATGCCAAAAAAAGATGGTGTAACGCTGGTAAAGGAAATCAGACAAATCAACTCTGAGATACCCGTGATTTTCCTTACTGCAAAAAATATGAAGGAGGATGTACTCGAAGGCTTCAAGGCCGGAGCTGATGACTATATCACCAAACCATTCAGTATGGAAGAGCTTGTTCTTCGTATCGAAGCGATTATTCGCCGCGTGAAAGGAAAGAAGAGCAAAGAACAGCAGGTTTACAATTTTGGCACGATGACGTTTGACACTCAGAAACAGATTCTGACCATTGGTGATAATCAAACCAAACTTACTACTAAAGAGTCTGAATTACTGTCACTTCTTTGTGCTCATGCGAATGATATCCTTGAAAGGAATCACGCTCTGAAACAGATTTGGGAAGAGGATACATATTTCAATGCACGCAGTATGGATGTTTACATCACCAAACTGCGCAAGCTGTTGAAACCCGAGCCCAATATTGAAATCATAAACATCCATGGTAAGGGATACAAACTGATCGTACCTACTGAGGATGATGAGAATGCTGAGCAATAATAACTTTACACTGAAAATTTAAAAAAGGCCGGACAGGAGGAGACATTATTGTTTTCCTCCTGTTTTTTTATATTTGTGTAGTATCAGAAAAAGTTAGAATAAGTTGCAACACTTATTTAGGGCCAGTCATATTTAAGTATTTGAAACAAGAAAAGAAAAATATTACCAAACAACTGTAAACTAGTTTTGTTAATATTTTGATTTAATTGCAAATACTGTAACTTTGTAAATAATCGTTCTCAGGTATAACAATGTTTATTATAAAATAATGAGAATTTAAAGATGAGAGAGAGAAAAGCTATAGCTTCATTCTTTTTATTATTTGCAGGCATAACTCTGCTTGCTCATACTGTTATACCTCATCATCATCACGAAGACACTTCAGTCGTTTTATTAAATGTACAGAAGTCACACTGCATAGAACACAACATTAATCACTGCAACACAGCTAACTGCGATGCTCCCGACAGAGATTGTCAGGATAGCAGCAAAAATTGCACTGATGCCAATATCGTTCTGAAAGGCGGTGAAGACTCAAGAGAAGAATTAATAGTTGCAGTAAATGAGTTAATTCCGCTACTGTTGCTTTTTTCAGCAGCTGATGAATATAACTCACTCATAGATAATTCTCAATCTGAATTTTACGACATATTTACTGTCCCGGATTATACCGACTATCTACCGGACTCTCAGGGATTGAGAGCGCCTCCTGTTTGCTGATTTATCCACATTTTTTTAATCAAACTTCACTGTACAGCCACAATTTGGTGGAGGTGCCGAAATGAAGTATCGGATAAACAGAGCAAACAACCCAAAAATGAAGACATATTATATTTTAATTATCATATCAATTTTCGTGGCTGCATTTATTAGCTGCAATAACAACAGACATGAAGATGAACATGTGAATCAACATGATGAAAGCCTTCATATGACTGCATACTCATCTGAATATGAAGTCTATGTTACAGCTTCGCCTTTTTTTGCAGGCCAAACAGTGCACGTATTAACTCATATTACTATTCTTGAAGATTTTAAACCACTCACTCAAGGGCGGGTGACTGCAATTTTAAGTTCAGGTAATGAACCAGTTAAACAGACTCTCGCTGAGCTGACTCAAGCAGGTATATATGAATTCGAAATTAAACCTGCAGTTGAAGGTACAGGCATACTCTCCTTTGAGATTGAAACAGATAGTGATGTTTCGGTAGTTACAATGCAACCTGTTGAGATTTACGGTGATGTGCATGAAGCAATTAGTGATGAGGCGGAAACAGATTCACATAATAAAGTTTCCGGTGGAAACAGTGTGAGCTTTTTAAAGGAGCAGAGCTGGAGAATTGATTTCTCGACCGAAATGGTTAAAGAGGAGGCTATTGGTCAGATTATCCGGTCAACCGGTCAGATAAGGAATACACCTGAAGATGTGCGTGTTGTATCATCCGCAATGGGAGGTTTTGTACAATTCACCAGCGGCAGCCTGTTTGTAGGAACTGAAGTTAATTCAGGACAATCACTTTTCAGGATTGATGGCAGCTCGATGGCTGACAATAATCTATCCGTTCGCTTTGCTGAAGCAGAGAGTGAGTATAATCGAGCAAAAGCTGAGTATGAAAGAAAGGAAATACTGGCAGTAGAGCGTATTGTCTCGGAAAGTGAACTGAATAAAGCTTTGGCCGAATACAAAAGTGCAGAAGCAAATTACAACAACCTGAGGAGAAATTTCACTGAAGGCAGTCAGTCAGTCAACTCCCCTATTTCAGGATATATAAAAGATTTACTGGTCGATAATGGACAATATGTAGATGCCGGAGAGCCTATTATGACTTTATCCCAAAATCGCAGACTAATCATTCAAACAGATATACAGCCAAAATATTATGATCTGCTTGACAACATTACTTCTGTTAATTTCAGGATGTTGAATAGTGAGCACACCTACTCCATGGATGAAACTGGAGGTGAGATTCTGGCTTTTGGAAGGTCGGTTGACCTTAGTAATCCGTTGATTACATTAACCATACAACTCGAAAATGGTACAGATCTGTTTCCCGGAAGTCTGGTAGAACTGTTTATGAAAACCGAAGGAGATTTGCAGGTGTTAACCGTACCCAATGAATCGATTGTGGAAGAAATGGGTAATTATTTCGTGTATGTACAGCAGACCCCTGAGCTGTTTGAAAAGCGACTTGTTGTGAAAGGTGCAACAGATGGCAGGAGAACTGAAATTAAAGATGGTCTGTCGCCCGGAGAGAGAGTTGTAGGTAAAGGTGCTGTACTACTGAAATTATCGCAGTCGACAGGTTCTGTTGATGTTCACTCTGGTCATGTTCATTGAAACACTAAACCAATCCATCAATCATCTAATTCATAAAATCAACAGAATATTTTCATGCTAAATAAAATCATAAAATTCTCACTGAACAACAGACTCTTTATTCTGCTTGCAGCGATTCTGCTTATAGTGGGAGGAATGTATACTGCTCAGGATATGGACATTGATGTGTTTCCTGATCTTACTGCACCCACGGTTGTAGTTATGTCTGATGCACACGGTATGTCGGCCGAAGAGGTGGAACGTTTGGTTACTTTTCATATAGAAACTGCAATGAACGGAGCTACAGATGTAAGGCGTGTAAGATCGGCTTCTTCGCAGGGTTCATCTTTTGTGTGGGTGGAATTCGACTGGGGTGCTGATATTTACCAGGCACGGCAGGTGGTAAGTGAGAAACTTGTTACACTTGGAAGTGTTCTGCCCGATAATGTTGTGCCTGTTCTTGCTCCTCAATCGAGTGTTATGGGAGAGATCCTTTTTATCGGAATGCAGAGTGATAGTACTTCTCAAATGGAGCTGCGTACGCTTGCAGAGTGGGTAGTGAAACCGGCAATACTTGCAACTGGAGGTGTTTCGCAGGTTACGATTATTGGAGGTGATTATAAGCAGTATCAGATACTAGCGGATCCTCAACTGATGAATTTGTACGGTGTGACAATGGAAGATCTGGCTAATGTGGGAGCTTCTTTCAGCAGTAACTCTACCGGTGGCGTTATCAGAGATTACGGCAATGAATATGCTTTAAGAGGTATCGCCAGGACAAATAATATTGATGAGCTTAAGTCTACTTACATAAAGACGGTAAACGGCAATCCGGTGCTGGTGTCGGATGTAGCAGAACTAAGTGTTGGGAGTGCAGTAAAGATGGGTCACGCTTCTATGAATGCAAAACCTGCAGTTATCATTTCAGTATCAAAACAACCTAACATCAACACGCTTGAAGTTACTGAAAATATTGAGCGCAACCTTGCTGAGATCAATAAAACTTTGCCTGCAGACGTAACGATGAATACTGAAATATTCCGTCAGGCTGATTTCATTGAGGCTTCTGTTAAAAATGTAGGGAATGCTCTTTTAGAAGGTGCCCTGTTTGTTATAATCGTTCTTTTTCTGTTCTTGGGAAGCGGACGGACTACAATAATATCTATTGTGGCAATACCTTTGTCGCTCCTGGGAACCATGATTGTGCTTCATCTGCTGGGCATGAATATCAACACGATGACGCTGGGAGGAATGGCTATAGCGATCGGCTCACTGGTTGATGATGCTGTAATTGATGTGGAGAATGTGTATAAACGTTTGCGACAGAATTACCGTTTGTCTAAGGGTGAACGCAGACCGGCTCTTGATGTTGTTTTTGACGCTTCAGTGGAGATTCGTGCGTCTATTCTTAATGCAACGTTTATAATTATCGCGTCGTTTGTTCCGCTATTCTTCCTGACGGGAATGGAAGGCCGAATGCTTAAACCGCTTGGAATTGCTTATATAGTGTCACTGGCTATGTCGCTTTTGGTGGCAATGACTGTAACTCCGCTTATGTGCAAACTGATGCTGACTAATGACAAGTATCTGGAGAAGAATCAAAAAGATAATTGGCTGACTCGCAAATTATCATCGGCTTATAAAAAAACTCTCTCCATTGCTTTAGATAATAAAAAGAAGATTTTATATCCTGCATTTGCACTGTTTATAGTGGCTTTGGGACTCTTTTTTACACTTGGACAAAGTTTCCTTCCGGAATTCAACGAAGGATCTCTGGTGATTACTGCGGTAACCAAACCGGGTATTTCTTTGGATGAAAATAATAAACTGGGCAATCTGATTGAAACTGAACTGCTCGATATTCCCGAAATAACAAGTACAGCCAGGAGAACCGGTCGCGGTGAACTTGATGAACATTCGCAGGCAACCAACAGTGCTGAGATTGAAGTAAACTTTGATCTAAGTGACAGAAGCAGGGAGCATTTTTTAGCTGATGTTCGCTCGAGACTTGCCGGTATTCCGGGGATAGTAACTTCAGTTGGTCAGCCACTTGGTCATAGAATCGACCATATGTTGTCGGGTACTCAGGCAAATATTGCTATTAAGCTTTTCGGTACCGACCTCAGTACTCTGTTTATGCTGGGCAACCAAATACAAAACTCTATTCAAGGGATTGAAGGTGTTGTTGATGTGTCAGTTGAACAGCAAACCGAAACGCCTCAGCTTCAGTTGAGAGCCAACCGTGGTATGCTTGCTCAGTATGGAATAACGGTAGAGGATTTCAATCGATTTATTGAACTGGCTTTCCCGGGGGAGAAACTGGCTGATATATATGAGGGACAAAGGAGCTTTGACCTGGTTCTCAGGCTTAACGAGAATTATACCGAGAATATCGAACAGGTTAAATCTGCACTTATTGATACAGGTTATGGTGGTAAAGTGCCTCTTGAAGAGGTGGCTGAAATTGTTTCTGTAGGCGGGCCAAACAGTATTAGTCGTGAGAATGTGCAGCGTAAAATAGTGATATCGGCAAATGTTGCTCCGGGATATGATTTAAAGGGTGCAGTAAATATGATCAGCAACACTATAAACAGGGAAATAAATATGCCCGAAGGTTACATAATTGAGTATGGGGGACAGTTTGAGAATGCATCAAAAGCATCACGTACACTACTTATCACATCAATTCTTGCAATAGTGGTTATTTTTTTACTTTTGTATGGTGAGTTCAGAGATCTTACCTTGTCAGCAATTGTTTTAATTAATCTCCCACTCGCATTGATTGGTGGTGTATTTGCGCTGCTTTTGACTTCAGGTACTGTAAGCATACCTTCGATTATTGGATTTATTACTCTATTTGGAATTGCAACCCGCAACGGGATTCTGCTGGTTTCCAGATACGAGAATATGAGAGTGAATGGTGAAAAGCTCCATGATGCTGTTTTAAAGGGATCTGCTGATCGCCTAAACCCAATACTGATGACTGCAATGACTTCTGCACTGGCTCTAATACCGCTTGTATTTCAGGGAGATAAACCCGGCAACGAGATTCAAAGTCCCATGGCTGTTGTAGTTCTGGGCGGACTGATAACATCCACTTTGCTTAATATTTATATCATTCCAATCATGTATGAGGTTGTACAGAAAAGAAGATTGAGGAAAAATTGACCCATTATTACATATGATAAACTAAAAAATAAATTATGAATAACGAAGAGAAGTCAATCGAAAAGAATTCCAATTACCACAAGTTCGAACAAGCAAATGAACTTGATTCGTCCACACTTAATCAGTCAATTCACGACTTTCAATTTGAATTAATCTGTGAATATTTTACTAATATTGATCGACAAGGACCGGGTAGCCAGGAAGTGACACGCACCGCTTTGAGTTTTATAGAAAACCTCACTGATAAATCGCTTATTGCAGACATCGGCTGTGGAACGGGTGGACAGACTATAACTCTGGCAAAATATACGCAAGGCAATATAACTGCTGTAGATCTATTCCCAAAATTTATTGATCTACTGAAAGTCCGAGCTGAAAAAGAGGGTTATACAGACCGCATAAACGCCATAGTTGGCGATATGACAGTTTTGCCTTTCGAAGAAGAGCAGTTCGATCTTATATGGTCTGAAGGGGCAATATCTCATACAGGTTTCGAAAAAGGAATGAAAGAATGGAGAAAATTTATCAAACCGGGCGGTTTTATTGGCGTTTCTGAAGCTACATGGTTTACTAATGAGCGCCCGAAAGAGATTCACGACTTCTGGATGGATGCTTATCCTGAAATTGATGTTGTATCAGAAAAGATTGCTCAGATGGAACAGGCAGGCTATAAAGCAATTGCCCATTTCATTCTTCCGGATAGCTGTTGGTTAGAGGGATATTACGCTCCACAGCATGCTTCCAGAGATATATTCCTCAAAAAATATAGAGACAACGCTGCTGTAAGAGATTTTGTGGCAAATATGCAACATGAAGAGGCTCTCTATAATAAATACAAGGAGTATTATGGCTATGCTTTTTATATAGGGAAGAAGATTTGAAATATTCAATTGTAATAGTTGATGCATGCGAAACTTGAGCAACTGATTTTACAGTCTCAATATATGAACAGTATAAATTTAATCCGGTTGAACAAGGAGTGCCGGGGTTTGTTTAACTTTGCAACGCGGTAAGC